>Ga0335395_10000013_pt1 | contig 193749 bp, 184 predicted proteins | sample MAT02_FD_205744 | JGI IMG/M metagenome (GOLD analysis project Ga0335395, IMG submission 205744) | Freshwater microbial communities from Lake Fryxell liftoff mats and glacier meltwater in Antarctica - MAT-02 (spades assembly) (version 2) ...
ACTTATCCATAGAAAATTGGCTGCTAGATGAATTTTTACCTTTGATGGACAATGCTTTCTGCGATGCCCCAAAAGGTAAAACAACTCACTATTATACACTTAGATCGTTAAGTTAACAACTATGGTGTCTTCACGACCCAATAAAATAACCACCCTCTACCGTAGAATTTTTATTCCTCTCTATCGCATTGTTAAGCTTTTTCGGCGTCACTTCAAAGATTAAATAAAAGAAGTTTTAATCTTCGTTAAGCAAATAAACTTGGTTTTTTTCTAAGGTATCATTCACAGCGCAGCGAAGAGTCTGCTAAAAATTGTCTGAATTAGGATTTTTAAGATTTATGGATGTTAGGATTTTTTACCGTGTCACGCTGAGCGTACTTTTCACTCATAGCGCACCTGTAACTCATAGCGCAGCGAATAGCCTCCTTAAACTGTAAACGATGTTATCTTCGCTTTGCTTCTAAAAATATTTAACCGCAAAGGGTGCAACGTTTTACTTTAAGTTCGCAAAGCCTATTGCATTTATACCCAACTAATTTTCTAAATTAATTACAACAAATCCCCAATTTTAACCGAAGACCTCACGCAACAAAAAAAATAACTATGTTTACACTATGGGTTTAAAAGATAATTTTGAGGAATACCACACCATTTCAAAATTTTATTTTGGACAGATAAAAGCCACCCGTGTCTTCACGACCCAATAAAATAACCACCGTCTATCGTAGAATTTTTAAACCTCGTTCTCGCATTATTAAGCCTTTTCGGCGTCACTTGTGAGATTAAATAAAAGAAATTTTAAACTTCGTTAAGCAAATAAGCTTGGTTTTTTTCTACGATGTCATTTAGAGCGCATCGAAGAGTCTGCTAAAAATTGTCTGAATTAGGATTTTTAAGATTTATGGATGTTAGGATTTTCTACCGTCTCACTCTGAGCGTATTTTTCACTCATAGCGCACCTGTAACTAATAGCGCAGCGAAGAGCCTCCTCAAACTGTAAACAATGTTATCTTCGCTTTGCTTCCACAAATATTTAACCGCAAAGGGTGCAAGGCTTTACGTTAAGTTCGCAAAGCCTTTTGCATTTATAGCCAACTAATTTTTCTAAATTAATTACAACAAATCCCCAATTTTAACCGAAGACCTCACGCAACAAAAAAATTAACTATGTTTACACTATGGGTTTAAAATATAATTTTGAGGAATACCACACCATTTTAAAATTTTATTTTGGGCAGATAAAAGCCACCTTTACCCCAGCAAGTAACAGTTACGTTTACGAACTGCGAGACCATTTAGGCAGCGTACGGGTAGCGATTGGTCAAAATAAAACCAGTACTGGCCAGGCTGATGTGGTAACTTATTCTGATTATTACCCTTTCGGCTCTCCATTAACCTTTGCCAATAACGATTACCGCTATGGTTACCAAGGGCAATACGCCGAAAGAGATAAAGAAACAGGCTGGAACAACTTTGAATTAAGGGCTTATGACCCGTTAATTGGCCGCTGGCTAAGCACAGACCTCTATGGCCAATATTATTCTCCTTATGTTGGGATGGGGAATAACCCGGTAAGTATGGTTGACCCGGATGGGGGGTATTCTAAATCAGGGTCTTGGTGGCGAAATGCATTTGATGGAGGAAATGGTATTTCAGAAGGTAGTAATGGAGTATGGGGATATGATAAAGGTTTTACAACCTCTGATGGTGGTGTTGGTGTAACATATTTTACTGGTGGTAAAAATGCTGGAAACAACTGGGATAATAATACTTTTAGATCCATAGTCCCAGACTTCTATAGCAGAGGATTGAGTTACTCACTTTTTATGGGGCCCGGTTATACTGGTAGCATTAATGCAACATGGGTAACCAGGGGAAAAGAGTCATCTTTTTTCCCGTTAATCACATATTCCGCAGGTGCTGGGGCAGGGTCAAGCGCAAGCTTTGATATAACAGAAAGTAAAGCGTGGTATACTGGTAACCCAAATGAAATCACTAGAGATATGGTTTATAATTCGAGCGGAATAAATGGATTAACATATTCTGTAAATGGAGGTTTCAAAGCTGTATTAGATATTTCTGTTGAAGGGAATATAACAAAAGTGGGTAAACATTCAATTGTTGGTGTATCAAGTTCTTTAGGATTAGCAATACCTACTATACCAACTCCGATTGGAGGTAGTGCCTCAGCTACTAAAACAGGAATAATTTATGACTTTTATCATCATTAAAATGAAAAAATCTAATTTAGCGACTGCTATTTTTTTTTTAATTAGTGTATTCTTAGCATTTTATTTTATTGAAAAAAGTGGAAATTCTATTGAGTACGACATGCAAAATTTTGAGTCTTCTAATATAAGTGGTAGACTTTCTAATATTGAGACCACGCGAGGCGTAATACATTTTAGCATTAGTAATATCCATAAGAAATATGCATTTATTCCTGCATTTTGCTATATAAGTAAAACTAAATATGTAACATTTTTTGAAGTTGCAACATTAGGTGATTCTGTGGTTAAATTCAAAGGAGACACAACTCTAAAATTAATAAAGAAAAAAAGGCTATTTGTTTTTCGAATTAATAATGATAGATAGTTATTAAACCCCAGTTTGTCAACCTCCGCCTTGGTTCGTGTCTTCATTACCCAATAAAATAACCACCGTCTATCGTAGAATTTTTAAACCTCGTTCTCGTATTGTTAAGCCTTTTCGGCGTCACTTCAAAGATTAAATAAAAGAAGTTTTAAACTTCGTTAAGTAAATAAGCTTGGTTTTTTTCTACGATGTTATTCAGAGCGCATCGAAGAGTCTGCTAAAAATTGTCTGAATTAGGATTTTTAAGATTTATGGATGTTAGGATTTTCTACCGTGTTACTTTGAGCGTACTTTTTACTCATAGCGCACCTTTCACTAATAGCGCAGCAAAGGGCCTCCTTAAACTGTAAACGATGTTATCTTCACTTTGCTTCTAAAAATATTTAACCGCAAAGGGTGCAACGCTTTACGTTAAGTTCGCAATGCCTATTGCATTTATACTAAACTAATTTTCTAAATTAATTACAACAAATCCCCAATTTAACCGAAGACCTCACGTAACAAAAAAAAATAACTATGTTTACTTAATAGGTTTAAAATATTATTTTAAGGAAAACAAAGCCATTCCAAAATTTTATTTTGGACAAACAAACACCAAAACCCCCACTAACCAAGCCAACGTGTTTACCTATAACGATTTTGCAATTTCTGAAATAAACACGAAATCCTTGTAATACTATTTTTTTTGTTTTTTTTAATCGAACGTTTTTTTTATTAACGATTTTAACTCATACTTTTCCATAAATCTTATGAAAATTATCCTGCCAAAATTCGCCCAATCAAAAATCATAAATAAAAGATATATTTGTTTTAAAAAATAACGTACCAAAAAAAATGTCAATTATTGCCGAAAAACTAAACTCAGTTTTGCACCGCACTCAAAAACTTATAGAGCTTAGCCAAGCCCTACAAGCGCATAACGACTTGTTAAGTTTAGAAAACCAATCGGTTAAAGTAGCCCTCGAAACCAGCGAAAACCAGCGAAAAGAACTAGCCGAAACACTACGAATTTCACAGCTTGCTAAAACTTTTGAAGGAACAAATGAAAAAACACTTGATATGAAGCAAAAAATTAACGACTTTGTGCGGGAAATTGATAAGTGTATTGTGTTGCTAAAAAAGTAATACTGTGAAACAAACGCTCTGATGGGAGAAATCTCTATAAAAATAAATATTGCCGACCGTGTATATCCTTTAAAGATAAATACCGACGAAGAGGAAATTGTGAGGCGGGCAGCCAAAATGATAAACGACCGTATAAAAGAATTTCAAGAAAATTATGCGGTTAAGGATAAGCAAGATTTGCTGGCTATGTGCGTATTGCATTACGCAACCAGCAATATAAAGGCCGAAAAAATGGTTAGTACAACAGATACTGACATTGCAACCTGTGTTTATGAATTGGATATTTTATTAGATAATTTTTTTGGGAAATAAATTTTACCCGTCATTATTTTGTGGTTTTAGCAATCGCTAAATCCTTCGCAGTTAGTTTAAAAGATTTTTTTCTGTAGCCTCAGAAAAATAATCTAAACAATTTTTGTAGTAATACAAACTCATTATCGTTAAACTAATTTATTATTAATAAAAATATTATGGAAATAATTATTTACCTAGCCATAGCTGTAATAGCTTTTGCTGGAGGAATTTTAGGAGGCCGATACCTATTGCGCAGTTTGTTAAAAAAACAAGAAAATGCAGCGCAAAATAAGGTAAAAACAATTTTAAGAGATGCCGAAAATAATGCTGAATTATTAAAAAAAGACCGCATATTAGAAGCTAAAGAAAAATTTTTACAATTAAAATCAGAACACGAACAAGAGGTTAATCAAAAAAACATAGGCATTAGCCAACGAGAAAATACCTTAAAACAAAAAGAACAATCGCTAAATCAAAAGCTAGAAAACCAAAATCGCAAAGAAAACGAATTAGAAAACCAAAAAAATCAATTAGAAAAACAAAACGAAATAGTATTAAAAAAACAACAAGAAGTAGAAGTATTAAAAAACCAACACATTACCCAACTTGAGGCTATAGCAGGTCTTAGTGCCGAGGATGCAAAAAATCAAATGGTTGCTAATTTAAAAGAAGAAGCCCGAAGTGCAGCTATGGCGCAAATTAAAGATATTGTTGATGAAGCTAAGCTAACCGCTGCAAAAGAAGCCAAAAAAGTAGTTATACAAACCATACAGCGTACCGCAACCGAATCGGCTATTGAAAACACGGTATCTATTTTTAATATTGATAATGATGAGATAAAAGGAAGAATTATTGGACGTGAAGGTAGAAATATTAGGGCTTTAGAAGCCGCAACAGGTATCGAAATTATTGTTGATGATACTCCAGAAGCAATTATTTTATCGGGTTTTGACCCAGTGAGGCGAGAAATTGCCCGCTTAGCTTTACATCGTTTGGTAACGGATGGAAGAATTCATCCAGCCCGTATTGAAGAAGTTGTGGCTAAAACACAAAAACAGATTGAAGAAGAAATTGTAGAAATAGGCGAACGTACCGTTATAGATTTAGGCATACATGGCTTACACCCCGAGTTAATAAGAATGGTTGGCCGTATGCGTTACCGCTCATCGTACGGGCAAAACCTGTTACAACACTCACGCGAAGTAGCTAATTTTTGTGCAACCATGGCCAGCGAATTAGGCTTAAATGCAAAAATGGCTAAACGAGCAGGTTTGCTACACGATATTGGTAAAGTGCCAGATGATAATCCCGAATTGCCTCACGCTATTTTAGGAATGCAACTGGCCGAAAAATATAAAGAACATCCCGAAATTTGTAATGCCATTGGTGCTCACCATGATGAAATAGAAATGACATCAATGATTTCGCCAATTATTCAAGCTTGCGATGCCATATCGGGTGCAAGGCCTGGCGCAAGACGTGAGATTGTAGAAAGCTATATAAAACGATTAAAAGAATTGGAGAGCTTGGCATTATCGTACCCTGGTGTCGAAAAAACTTTTGCCATACAAGCCGGCCGAGAGTTGCGAGTTGTGGTAGAAAGTGAAAAAATTAGCGATGCACAATCCGAAATTTTAGCTGCCGATATATCAAACCGCATCCAAACCGAAATGACTTACCCAGGGCAAATTAAAGTTACCGTTATTCGCGAAACCCGCTCTGTGGCTTACGCAAAATAAAATGTTATTTTATAAATAGGCAAACATTGTATAAGCAATACATTGTTTGCCTTTTTTTATGAATTTTCTCTCTTATTTGTATGTATCTGATTTTCATCACTAAGTTAATTATCTAATTATTAAATTAACATTAGCATTACGTTTACTTAATTCCTAGTTAACCTTTACATAACATTTGGCTAATACTTTTGCGCAAACTAAAAGCAATAAAAGTGAGGCAAAATTTTTTAAGAATTGTATTAAGCATTGGTTTTTTATTAATCATAGCTATTACAAAAGTAAGCGCACAAACAGGTAAAATAGCCGGTAAAGTAACCGATAAGGCTACTGGCGAAACTCTCATTGGATTAACGGTAGGTGTAGAAGGCACTACCAAAGGAGCATCAACCGATATTGAAGGGCGATATAGCTTATCTTTATCACCGGGGACTTATAGTCTATCGTTTAGATATTTAGGTTATCAAACAAAAAATATTACAAGCGTAACAGTTGTAGAAGGCAAGGTTACTAACTTAGATGTTATTATAGCCGAAACTACCAGCCAAAATTTAAAAGAAGTGGTGGTAACGGCAAGTTTTAAAAAAGAAACTGTTGGCGCATTATATGCGCAACAAAAAACTAGTGTGCGAGTTTCCGATGGTATATCATCGGAAACCATAAAACGTTCGCCCGATAATAATACTGGCGAAGTATTAAAAAGAGTAAGTGGAACAAGTATTCAAGATAATAAATTTGTAATTGTTAGGGGTTTAAGTGATAGATATAATACAACTCTTTTAAATAATGCACCTCTACCAAGTTCGGAGCCTGATAGAAAAGCTTTTTCATTTGATATTATACCAACCAATTTAATCGACCAGATTGTTATTAATAAAACTGCAGCTGCTGATTTACCTGCCGACTTTGCTGGTGGTGTTATACAAATTAGAACAAAAGATTTTCCGGCACAAAGGGTTTTAGATCTTAGTTACTCGGTTGCTTACAATTCCATTTCAACATTTAATGATTTTAGAGGTGGTCAAAGAAGCAGTACCGATTTTTTAGGTTTTGATGATGGCTTGCGTAAATTACCGTCAAGCTTTCCCCAAGAAAGAAAGGATTTTGTAAATTTAAGTTTACCAAAAAGAGTTGAATTAAGTAAAGATTTAAATAATAGCTGGGCGGTTCAAAATCAGGGTTTGGCAATTCCAAATCAAAACCTACAATTTGTATACGGGAATTCTTACGAGCTTAAAAACGATAGAAAATTTGGTTTAATAACTTCATTATCATATCGTAACGGCATGAATATAAATTTACAACGTAGAGCAGATTATTTTGAATTAACGGGTTCAAATTTGAATGATTATAGTTTTGATTACAATGATAATTTGTTTTTAAGAAACGTAAATATTGGTGCTTTGGCAAATTTCGCTTATAGTTATAAAAAATCGAAAATTGCATTCAAAAACTTATTTAATCGTTCGTTTGATGATAAGTTTACAGAAAGAACGGGTGTAGCGTTAGAGATTCCAAATTTTGATCAAAGAAATACACAGTTTGAAGCCGAACAAAAATCATTAATAAACACAATGTTAGAGGGCGAGCATTTGTTTGGTAAGAAAAATATAAAACTAGATTGGAATACTTCTTTTAGCTCGAACAATAGAAACCAGCCAGATTTAAGAAGATTATATTATTCAAGATCAATTAACACAACCGATGCTTTTAATGCAGCAGTACCAGTTGGAAGTGGTAGTCCTAAAAATGCTGGTCGTTTTTACTCTAATTTACAAGATTATATTTATGGTAGTTCGGCCAATCTTACTGTACCTTTTGAATTGGGTAAATCAAAACAAATTTTAAAAGTGGGCTTGTGGAATAACCTGCGAACTAGAGATTTTAGTACCCGACAATTAGGGTATATTATACCTAATCCCAATGATGGTATAAATGATTTATTAAAACAATCTCAAGATATTATTTTTTCGGCCAATAACATTAATGCCAATGGTTTTATTATAGATGAAATTACTGAGAATAGAGATATTTATACTGCTTCAGGTTTTTTAAATGCAGGATATTTAATGTTAACCAGTGATATTACCGATAAACTAAAAGTAAATTATGGTGCAAGGGTAGAATCTTACCGAGAACAACTAACTTCAAAAGACCCTAAAACTTTAAAAGTTGATAATTCATATTTAGATTTTTTACCATCGGCAAATGTAATTTATAGTGCTACAGAAAAAACAAATTTAAGGTTAAGTTATTCTAATACTTTAGCAAGGGCCGAGTTTAGAGAATTAGCCACTTTTTCGTTTTTTGATTTTGAATCTAATAACGTAATAATAGGTAACCCCAATATTAAAAGAACCAGAATTGATAATTTTGATTTTAGAACTGAATTTTTCCCTACAAGTGGGCAAATCCTATCGTTCTCTACTTTCTACAAAAAATTTACAAACCCAATAGAACAAATTTTTAATACAGGTTCTACAGCTGTTAGTAAAACTTTATCGTATCAAAATGCAACCAGTTCAACACTTTATGGTATTGAGTTAGAAGCTCGCCAAAAATTAAACTTTTTAGGCAGTAGCGATTGGTTAAATAATTTAACGGTATATGCTAATTGTTCGTTTATAAAGTCGGTAGTAACTTTAGATAGATTGTTATATCCCAACAATAATGATAATAGACCATTACAAGGTCAATCTCCTTATTTGGTAAATGGGGGTTTACAATATAGTAGCGACAGTTGGAATTTTAACGCATTATACAATCGTATTGGTAGAAGAATTAACATTGTAGGCTTCGGTAAATTTGTAAATAATGTTTATCAGCCCGATTATTTAGATATATACGAAAATTATAGAGATATGATTGATTTACAAATAAGTAAAAAACTAGCTAATAAAAAGGCTGAAATAAAACTAAATATTGGTGATTTATTAAATCAAAAACGAATTTTATATCAGGATTTTAATAACGATAAAAAATTTACTTCATCTAACGACCAAGTAATATCAACAGTAAGATATGGTACTAACTATAGTTTATCCTTTAGTTATAAATTTTAATAATGCTTAACAATAAGATAACTTAATATTAAAACTAAATACAAATTAACACACTAACATTGTTAAAATTAACAAATTTAAAATTATGAAAAAAATTAAAAGCCTTCTATTGGCAACATTATGTGTGGCAGTTTTTGTGTCTAGTTGTAAAAAGAAAGTGGAAGCACCTTTAGAAGATTTATCTCCTCAAACTATAAGCGGAGATATTACAACTAACTTAACATTAACAGCTGATAAAACTTGGATTTTAAGTGGATATGTTAGAGTTATGGATGGTGCAACATTAACTATCGAAGCTGGAACCTTAATAAGAGGCGATAAAGCTACAAAAGCAGCCTTAATTATCGAACGCGGTGGTAAAATTATGGCTGATGGTACAGCTGCAAAGCCAATTGTGTTTACTTCAAATCAAGCTGTTGGTTCAAGAGCTATTGGAGATTGGTCGGGCGTTATTATTTGTGGTAAAGCACCAGTTAATTTTACAGGTGGAGTAGGACAGTACGAAGGTGGTATTTTAGGAGCTACTACTGCTCAATTCGGAGGAACAGTATCTGATGATAATTCTGGGATACTAAGATTCGTTAGAATTGAGTATGCAGGTATAGCCATACAACAAGATAGAGAAATTAATAGCTTAACAATGGCCGGTGTAGGTTCGGGTACTGTTATAGAAAATGTACAAGTATCTTTTGGTGGTGATGATGGATTTGAGTGGTTTGGTGGTACTGTAAATTGTAAAAACCTTATTGCTTACAAATGTGCTGATGATGATTTTGATTTTGAATTTGGATACATTGGTCGTATTCAAAACGCTATTTCAATTAAAGACCCTAATATTTTTGATGCCTCAGCATCTGGCGCATCTAATGGTATTGAATGTGATAATGGTACAACAGTAGATGATAATACACCTTCAAACAAGCCAATGTTATCAAATTTTACTTTTATTGGTCCAGGTACTGCTGCCAATGCAAAACACAATGCTGGTGTTTTGTTTAGAAAAGGAACTCGTTTTGTTTTAAGAAACTCAATTATAGTTGGTCATTTAAAATCAGGATTTACTGTAGCTACGGTACAGGCAGGCGATCGTTTATTTGCAGGCGAGTCTGAATTTAAAAATAACCTAGTTTTTTGCGCTGCTGAAAATGCCAACTTTACAGTAAGTACAGCAGGTACCAATTTTGCAACTTCGGCTATTTTAAGAACATTTGCGATTAATACTGCAAATGCAAATGTTGAATTAGCTAGTGTAGCCGCTGCTGGTATTACCAGCGCTACTTTAGAAAATCCTGTTTTAACTTTAACAGCTGCTTCTCCTGCAAAAACAGGTGCTAGCTTTACAGGTTTAACTGGCTTTGATGTAGTTACTTATCGTGGTGCAATGGATACTAACAATTGGGCAGCTGGTTGGGCAAATTTTAATCCTCAAAATGTAGCTTACTAATCTATTTAAAATACTATTATAAAAAAACCGAAGTCTATAATTAAGACTTCGGTTTTTTTTATAATTATTAATTTCATTCCCTCTACAAATTCTTTCCCAACTTATCAATCATATCCATTGGTACGTTTTCCATATCTAATACCAAAAAGCCATCTAACGAATTAGAAAATTTAGGGTCGATGTTAAAGCAAATTATTTTGGCATTCAACGATATATATTGGCGTAATAAAACCGGTACTTTAATATGTGTAGTTTCTATTTCGGATATTAGGTTATCTAAACTTTTTAAACTATTGCCACTTGCGGTTAATACTCCAGCATCAATATTAGATAAATCAACCTTAAATTTTTTCCTCGGTTTTACCATATCCGCCATAGCGGCATCAAAATGGTTGTTGTAAATAAAGTTTACAATTAACGATTTAGAAACCTTACTAAAATTATTGCTAATAGATACTGGACCAATTAAGTATTTATATTGTGGATTATCCATTACATATTTTAAAATCCCTTTCCAAAGTAAAAATAGGGGTAGGGGTTTTAGTTGGTATTCTTTGCGTATCCACGACCGGCCTAGCTCTAAGCTGTTTTTTAATACGTCGCTAAATTCAGGTTTTATTTTAAACAACTCGTTAATGTAAAATCCTTTTTTACCGTAGCTATAATAAATTTCGTCGCCACGGCCTATTCGGTAAGCGCCCACAATTTGTTTTGCATCAAAATCCCAAATAAATAAATGTTGGTAATAAATATCATACCTATCTAAATCTATTGATTTATTAGTGCCTTCGCCTACTTCCCTAAAAGTTATTTCACGCAACCTGCCTATTTCTTTAATAATAGTTGGAATAAGTGCTGTTGGCGTAATATAAACTTCGTAGTTTTTTTCTGTCCAGGCCAAATGTTGGGCTCTTAAAACGGCTACTTCGTTTTCAAGCGAATTTGTTTCTAGTGCAGGTATTATGGTATCGGCTTTTTTGCGTATTTTAAAAAGATTTCGTGGGTTAAATATCTTCTTTTCATTTTCGAGGCCTGCTCCCAAAGCGTAAGTTTTAGCTCGTAAATAAGATAATACACTGGTAGAGTTGGTATTATCATGTATATCGGCAAATTGTATAGGTTTTCCAATACGTACTTTTATGGTATCGCCGTTTTTGTTAAAAAGCTCTGATGCTAGCTTTGCGGTGCGTAAGGTTGGGTGTATCAGCGAAAGTAAATTAAATAATAGCCCATTATTACCATGAAAATATACGGGCAAAACGGTAACTTTTGCTTTACTAATAATTTTACCTACTACAGGGTGCCATAATTTATCTGTAACTTTTTGTTGATGTAGCTTATAAGTTGATACTTCGCCAGCAGGGAAAATACCTATTGGTGTTCCATTGCTAAGTAACGAAAGGGTAGCTTTTAGTCCGCTAATGCTAGATGAATGGTCGATATTTTCGAAAGGATTTACAGGTACCAAAAATTTATTTAAACTGGGTACTTTGTTTAATATAAAGTTGGCCATAAGTTTCGATTCTGGCCTAACGCTGTTTAATAATTTTAACAGTATTAAACCTTCAATGCCTCCATAAGGATGATTTGCGACGGCAATAAAAGCACCTTCTTTAGGTATATTTTTTAAATCCTTTTCGTTAATTTCTATTTTGATGCCTAAAATTTGTAATACCTTATCTACAAAAGCGATGCCTTGTAAATGCTCGGCTTTAGCTACCAATTGATTAACATCATTTATTTTCATAATTTCCATTAACAACGAAGCCAAGCCAGGCATGTATAACTTATCTATATTGGTTGCTTTTGCAAATTCTTTCGAGGTAATAAGTGTCATTAAATATAATTTACTGTTATAATATATAAGTATAATACCATTTTATGTAATATCAAAAATAAAGGTTAATTTTCTAATCTAAAATATAAGATATATGTATAAATGGCTTAAAGGTTATTTTACGATTTCGAAACGTGAATTTAACGGTATGTTGGTTTTTGTTGTTGTAATGATAGGTATATTTTTAATTCCATTTTTTTATGAAAGGTTTATGGTAAAGCCCATTGCCTTTAAAATACAAACTTTACAACCTGCCATTAGCCAAATAGAAAGCAACGGTTTTAAAACTAAACAACCTTATTTCAGCAGCGAAGATAAACATAATAAAGGCGTATTGTTTAACTTTAATCCTAATACTTTAGGTATCGATGGTTGGGTAAAACTAGGTTTAAGTAATAAACAAGCAAGTTCCATTTTAAATTATGTAGCCAAAGGCGGAAAATTTTTTACTAAAAACGATGTTAAAAAAATGTATGCTATAAGCACCCAAAACTTTACTAGGTTAGAACCTTACATACAGATACCCGAAAAAAGTAGTTATGATAATCCCAAATTTACCGAGAAAACAAGTTTTACCAACTCAAGTAAATCAACACCAAGTGTTATAATTGAAATAAATGATGCCGATTCGGCAACGCTAACTAGCATAAATGGAATAGGTGCAGCATTTGCCAGCCGAATTTTAAAATACCGAAACCGTATAGGTGGTTTTGCCACATCCGAACAATTAAAAGAAGTTTACGGTTTAGATTCGTTAAAATTCGACCAAATAAAAAATCAAATTAAGGTAAACCCATCATTAATAAACAAGATAAATATTAATACCGCAGAATTTGATGAGTTTAAAAAAATACCTTACCTAACTTACAAACAGATGAATGCGATTATAAATTACCGTAAGCAACACGGTAAATTTTTACAGCTATCGGATATTGAAAATATTGTAATTTTGTCGCCAAATCTTATTAAAAAAATTGCCCCTTATGTACAGTTCTAATCAATTATCATCTATTATAAAAAACACCGTTCGCGAAATACCCGATTTTCCAAAACCTGGTATTTCGTTTAAAGATATTACACCTATTTTAAAAGACCCAAAATTGTGTACTGCCATAATAGATAATCTTTGCCAACATTTAAGTAATTTAGAGTTTGATGCCGTAGCAGCAGTAGAAAGTAGAGGTTTTTTATTTGGATTAATGCTGGCTAACAGGATGGGTAAACCTTTTATCCCCATAAGGAAAAAAGGAAAACTACCTTTTAATACTATTCAGCAGCAATATGATTTAGAATATGGGCAGGCAACTTTAGAAATTCATAAAGATGCATTTGAACCTGGTGCTAAAATACTAATTCACGATGATTTACTAGCCACTGGCGGCACTGTAATGGCTACGGCTGAATTAGTTAAACAGTTGGGCGGTAACGTAGCAGGCTTTTCTTTTATAATAAATTTAGGTTTTTTAAACGGAGCCGAAAAATTAAAAAGCGTATCGGAGAACTTATACAGTTTGGCTAGTTACTAATTCCTTCTTTTTCATTTAATGCTTTAAGTAATTCTTTTGCTGGCACTTCTTTACATGTACCATCCTCGTTCCCAATTATTAAAGTATCATCAGCTGCTGCTGTTTTTTCTACCAGCTTCCTAAGGGCTCTGTTTATACCTATCAAAATATTATCAGATAATTCGTCGAAAGAAATTTCTTCATTATTTACTATCATAACTGCATTTTAAAATTGTATTCCAAATATGAAAATTAAAAATTTTGTTTTCTAATTTATGCAAACCTCTTGCAATAAATTTTGATGTAGATTGTGTATTATCAAAAACAGACCAAGAATTACTTCCCACTTTGTGCTTGCTACTACCTGTTTACACTAACTACTTCCCACTCCCTATTTCCCATTTAAAACCTTCAATATTGCATCAGCTTTTAATAAACATTCTTCATATTCTTTTTTTGCATTTGCATTGATGGTTATTGCACTACCTACTTCAAACGATACATATTTTTTAGTGGCATTATACAGTATTGTTCTAATAATTACATTAAAATCAAAATCGCCATTTGGTGCAAAATAACCTATTGAACCTGAGTACATACCACGTTTTGTTTGTTCATATTGCTCGATAATTTCCATTGCTTTTAGTTTTGGTGCACCCGTCATGCTGCCCATTGGAAAAGTGTTCTTAATAATATCAACCACATCTAACTCGGGTTTTGCCTCGCATACTACAGTCGAAATCATTTGGTGTACTTGGGCAAAACTATATACACCAAAAAGCTCTTCAACTTTTACAGTGGTGGCTTGGGCCGATTTTGTAAGGTCGTTGCGCACCAAATCTACAATCATTACGTTTTCTTGTTGTTCTTTGGCATTGCTTTTTAAATCGTTTTTAAGTTGGTTATCAATAATAACATTGGCATTTCGTTTTGCTGTACCTTTAATAGGCTGTGAAATTATTTTACTGCCTCGTTTGGCTAAAAATCGTTCGGGCGATGTGCAGATAACATATTTATCATCCCACCTAAAAAAATTTGCGAACGGTGCGGGCGATAGTTGATTTAATTTTTCGAAAGCTTTTACAGGATTTATCTCCGCATTTTCGGCATAATACTCAATACAAAAATTACTTATGTATATATTTCCTCTATTAATGTGGGATAAAATTTTATCAAAAGTTTTTTCGTACTGTGCTTGTGTAAAGAAACTTTTTAGTACGCCGTTAAACTCAAATTTTTTGGCATTTATTTTTGTAATTAATATTTGTTGGTAAATATTATCGGCTTCATCACTTATAATGGTAAGTGTGTTTCCGTTTATTTGAAGTAAATGTTTAGGCTCGAAAAAAAATAAATCTGGAAAATTTAATTCATCTTTATTGTTTGATAAAATATTTTCTAATTCGTTTTTTAAGTCGTACCCAAAACCACCAAGCAACCATTTTTTATCAAGCTTATAGTTGCTTAATTGTGCAAAAGAATTGAAATTTTTAGAAAAAATTTCAATTTTAGATAGGCTATCTGCGCCAAGCAAAAAATCAAATTGGCTATACTTATCTTCATAGTTATTACTCTCAAACACACAACAAATATTAAATTGGCTAGCCCACTGTATTGCTTGAAGTTTAAATAAGGTTATGTCGGTTAGCGAAACATTCATTTATGGTAAAAAAAATTAAGACTATTAGTTGTAATTATTTAATTATATGGCTTTTGTAAATCAGTAATATACCGGTCTGCAGCTACAAGAAGTTGGCGATTTCGAAGTACAGAACTGTCTGCCACTACAAAATTTGATACGAAGAACTACTTGTCCCGATTCATCGGGAAAGCTTCATTTAACCACTGAACCGCCAATTTCTTGTAGGTGCTGTTATGCCTTCGTTGTTCTTTTCGTTTGGTTTTCAATTCGTTTTTTATTTTAATAATTGTCTAATTGAAGTTAAATGTCCAAATAATACGATTGGAACTATAAATGTCGGCAACCAACTAAATGGGAAATTTAAAATCGCAATGTTCGGTTGTTCAAAAGCGAATTTTTGTATTGGTGAAGGTGCAGAAAATAATGCGTTCACTACAATATTGATTAAAAGACCAAGACAAATGAAATTCCAAATTAAAATTGTCGGTCGGTTTAATTTGTTTTTTGTCAGTCCAAAATAGGCAATTAATGGTGCTGTAATTCCTGCAATAATGTCAAAATTTCGTCCTTCAAAAGTCATAAGTTCTGGAATTGCTTTGTTCAGAAAAAGCCAATACAAAACTATCTCAACCGGAATTCTTACTATGTTTACATAGGTCAAGTTTTTCAATGGTAAACTGTCAATAAATTGTCGTCCTTGTCGAGTTGCAAACAGAAAAATAATTGTCAAAATTGTCGGTAAAATCCCAAACAACATTATTTTCGGTGGAAATGAATTTGTGTCTGTGCTGTAAATATTTTTTAGTGTCAAAATTGTTTGTATACCTAACCAAATTATTAAGCCGATTAAAATTGGTATTGATTTTTTTTTGGTCGTTTCAGAATTTGAGTTTCTAATTGTCCAAATGAAAAGTAACAAAGTCACAACTGTTGTCAGTCCAAAAGTCAGCGAAATAAATGTCGGCAAATTGTATATCATTTCTGTTTTTTCTATGTTTTACGGTGTCTTTTTACAATGAGGCATACCTTATATATTATGTTATATGGTGTGGAATAGGTGGATTAGCTTCTTCTAAAGCCCTAGGCTTTATCATTCCACCATAAGTTTCGTTTACGGTATGCGTAACTATAAATGCTTGTTTATCAATAGTGTGTATCATGTTTCTAAGTTTAGTAACTTCAATTTTAGTTACAACCGTAAATAAAATATCAATTTCGGATTCTACATCAACTATATTTTTTGAATATCCTTTTTCACCTTTGTAAATAGTAACAGCCCGTTTCAAATTTTTAGTAATAGCTTGTCGTATTACATCGTTTTTAGATGATATAATGGTTACGCCAATATATTCTTCGATGCCGTGAATAATAAAATCGACTGTTTTAGAGGCAGATAAGTAGGTTAAAATAGCGTACATAGCAGTTTCAATATTAAATACTAGTGCAGCAAATGAAAAAATAAAAAGATTTAAACCTAATATAATATCGCCCACGGTTAGGCTAGTTTTTCGAGAAATATATAAAGCTAAAACCTCCGACCCATCTATAACAGCCCCCCCACGCATTGCCAAACCAATACCAGCGCCTAAAAAAAAGCCACCAAATATTGAAATCAACAATTTATCGGATGTTATTATCGGAAAAATATCAAAGCTAAGTATTATAGCCAAACCTATAATAGCCATAATGGTTTTAAAGGCAAACATTTTTGAAATATATTTAACACCCAATAGTACAAAAGGGATATTGACGCCAACTATTAATAAGGCAAGTGGTAAGCCAGTTTTTACTTGTAATATTAGCGAAATACCCATGGAGCCACCGTCTAAAAAATGGTTAGGTAATAAAAAACTTTTTAGACCAAAGCATGCTGATATGATACCAAATAAAATATAAATAGTTTCTTTAGTAACCTGTAAAAAATTAGTTTTTCGTAAAAAAATTTTGAAACGTTTTTTTAACTGCATATATGTTTTTAATGATTTCAATCAAGAAAATATTTGTTAGAAAATAAAAATAGACAAATATTTTGACTAAAAACTATTAGGGCACTTCTTTTAATGCAGCATTTGCCAATTGAAAAGTGGCTGTATCGTTATCCGAATCGTTTATAATTAACAAACCTTCTATAATTATGGGCTTGGTAGAAAACTTTATGGCATTGCTCATATAAATTTCAACCATTTCGGGTATATCGCCCGTACCGCAAAACTGGCATTGCATTATAGGTAAAACCGAAAGTAAAAATATTTTGTGTGTAGCACCTACATTTGTGGGAACCATATAGCCGTTTAATTGGATTTTGGTTTTATTATAGGCCATTAATGAAGGTGGAAAATATGGCATATATTGCCCTTCCGCATTTTTTTTGATGGTGCGTGTGTTTAAAATTTCCCAATACTTATTGCTTAAAGTTTTGTGAGGAGCTTGTGCAAAACTTGCTGTGACACAAAAAACACTTAAAATCCAAAATAATTTAAGCCACTTAATTTTGTTTATCATAATTGTAAACTTGCAAAATGGGAATTGGGTTAACAATAATTGTTAGCGTTTAAAATTTACGTCTATAATTTAATCTTCTTCGTAATAATCAACCAACAGGCCAATATCGTGGTTAAAATTAATAATCCTTTTTTCGTCGCCAAAATTAAATAGAACGGCATCATTAGCAAAAAATTGTTCCATTTTTTGGGCTTCAATACCTTTTAAAGGCTGGTTAATGGCACACCTCCAAAACTCGTTTTTAATTTCGTTTTTTTGAGTTATTTTTATTTGTCCGTTAAAATTAGCTTCAATTTCTTTGGTTTCCGCAGCAATATCATAAACTGTTTTTATACTAATGCCATCGTCTGTTTCATTAATTTCTAATAATATTGGTGGTAAATTATTAAATTCAAACTCAATTTTATCTACAAAAACATAACCGGTTTTAGAAACCGCAAAGTTATGCCATCTGTAATAATTAACGCCTGTAATTTTGCTATCGGCTTTAATGCTATCAATAATCAATAATTCATCAACACTTAAATATCCCATTTTTTAAATTTTTTACAAATAAAATCAATTATTTAATTAATTGAGAAACTAATAATTGAAACTGGTAGTGCGATATCAGTAGATAACGCTTCTGTTATTACAATATAATTGATACACCATTTATTAGGTTTAGTTTCTTTCAACTTTTAGCTTAAATTCAAAAATAGAATTTTTCAAAGGTTGCCCTTCAAATAAATCGGTAATTGATTTTAGTGGGTAAAACTGAAATGAAAGATTGGCTTCAAAGGTTAATTTCTTTAACTCATTAATTTTTTAATATCAGCTTCTATTTCTTCCAAACTTCTTTTATATTCCAATTCTTTTTGTTCTTTATCAAAAATACCATAAATATTTTTTGCTTTTTCCTCTGCTAATTTATGCGAAATTTTACCATAGCCAATCAATATTTCTCTACCATTCATTTGTAAAATCATTTCAAGTTTTTGTAACCAATCGTTCATAGTCATTACTATTTTAGATTGTGCCATACTTTCTGCAAATGCTAAATATTGCTCTACTAAAAGTTCCAAACTTTTCATTTCATCTTCATTCAAATAATTTTTGGCCGTAATTACATCGCTGGCACTTATTTTACTAATTTCTTTTTTATCATACGATTGCATTCCTAAAAAAGGTAAAGAAATATTTACTCTGTTGTAAACTAATTCTGCTGCCGTTTTTTGACTAATTGCCCACAATAATTTATTTTGTACTATGGCAAAAAAAGTTTTCGTTTTTTCATCTTTTGGGTTATAGTCTATACTTGTGGTGTATATATCTTTTACCTTTTGATAAAAAAGCCTTTCTGATAATCTTATTGCTCTTAGTTTACTTTGTAACTTATCGAAATAGTCGGTTGATTTACCTGTTTTTAATTTTTCTTCATTTAGCAAAAAACCTTGTATTAAAAACTCTTTTAACTGTTGGGTTGCCCAAATACGAAACTGTGTGCCACGAAAAGAATTTACTCTATAGCCAACTGAAATTATTAAATCTAAATTATAATGTTTAATATTTCGTTTTACCTCTCTATTGCCTTCCATTTGAACTACTAAAAAATCCTTAGTAGTTGCTTGTTCATCTAATTCTACCGTTTCGTAAATGTTTTTAATATGTATTAAAATGTTTTCTGGCGTACATTCAAATAGGGTTGCCATTAATTTTTGCGACAACCATACATTCTCTGCATCGTAAGTGGTATCTACATCTATTTTACCATCGGCAGATTGATAAATTAAAATGTTGCTATTTTCCATATTTACACTGTTTTAAATTTAATACCCGCATCACGCATTTGAAGTACAGTAATGGTTTTTAGCTGGTCGTTAACTTTAAATAATTTGTCTAAAGATATTACTTTGTTTAGTTTTTGTGCAATTACCATCTATATTATTGCTTGTGATGCAGTTACAAGAGGCATTTTTAATTTAGTGTCGATAATTTTATAAAATATTTTTAACTTTTCTGTTTAAATCGAGGTATTGTTTTAGGATTTCCTCAAAATTTATGCTTTCGTTTTTAGCTGGTGTTAGTGTTTTAGTGGTTGGCGTTTGCAATACTTTAAAAGTACCGCTTTTGCCTGCCCAATTTAATACATAGCGTTCGTTGCTAAAATTAATATCTTCGCCAAGGGTTGCTTTAAGTTTTTTCCAATCAATTTTTCCTTCGGCAAATGCTTCGGGCAAAAGCTGTTGCAAGGCTTTTAACTTTTGTTGTTGGGGTGTTAAACTTGTTGCTTCCATGTTGATATTTAAGTAAAATTTATTTGTAAAGTTAATTTTTTTATATGGCGTGGTTAGTGTTATCGGTTTTAATATCAATAATTATTGGCATTTTTAAGTTCAATTTTTCTGTTTGTCAAAATCTTCTAACAAGATGAAATAATTTAATGCAACTTTATTGCATTAGTTTATTTTAATTACTTTTGCAGAGATGTTAGAATATGAATTTGTTGGTGTTGTGCTTATTTTAGTTTTGGGCTTACGACATGGTTTAGACCCCGACCATATAGCCGTTATTGATGGTATGGCAATGCAGGCCAATAAAAACAACCATAAAATTGCACCTTGGATAGGCACTTTGTTTGCACTGGGCCACGGCTTGGTGGTTACTGCCATTGCTGTTGCCATACATTTTGCTCATCGGTTTATTACTTTACCAATCAGCCTTTTAAACGTTTTAGAATGGTTACCCGTTTTTTTGCTGTTGATAGTTGGTTTTTTAAACTTAAACAGCTTGCTAAAACATAAAAACGAATTTAGGTCGGTTGGCTGGCGAAGCAAATTAGTGCCCAAATCTATTATTAAATCAATGCACCCATTATCAATATTGTTTACAGGGATGATTTTTGCCTTAGTTTTTGATACTGCCACACAAGTTGTTGCTTGGGGTTATGCAGCATCAACCAACGGAGGGTGGCTTACCGCTTTAACAATGGGTTTAGTTTTTACAATTGGCATGGTTTTTACCGATACGTTAGATTGTTTTTTGTTAAATAAACTTTGGAAAAGTACGGGTAATAAAACTATTTTAAACAAAAGCCGACGAATATTAGGTTGGGGAATTGTTAGCGTATCTTTTTTAGTTGCATTTTACAAAATAGCGGTTTCATTTTTACCTGCAATTACCTTGTCAGATGCTTTTATGACAATTATTGGTTTTGTTTTTTTATTAGCCATTACGCTATTTTACTTATACACTTGGTTTACAGGCTCGTTTTACGAAAAAAAATTATATGGCAATCAAAAATCTTACTGATATAAAAATACACCTTTTTATATGCAACGGTGGCTCTTGTTGTAAATTAGGGGCAGAGGAAACCACCGAAATTATTAGAAATACCGTTAAAAATTTAGGCTTAACCGATGCTGTGCATACTACTAAAACTTTGTGCAACGGCAGATGTAACGAAGCGCCAATTGTTATTGAAATGCCCAATGGCAATTGGTATAAAAACATATTGCCACAACACGCCGAGGAATTTATTACCCGTTTGGTAACTAACAACCCTGTAGCAAATACCCATCAGTTATATACTTATGGAAATAATCATTTAAACTTCGATTCTACGCAAACAGTTAGTAATCAAAACCATTAATATTTAATCAAGAAATTATGACAAGCAATCAAAAAATACCCGTAACTGTAATAACTGGCTTTTTAGGCTCAGGCAAAACCACCTTACTAAACCGCATATTAACCGAAAATCACGGCAAAAAAATAGCGGTTATTGAAAACGAATTTGGCGAAGTTGGTGTTGATAACGAATTAGTTATAGGTGCCGATGAAGAAATTTTTGAAATGAATAACGGTTGTATTTGCTGTACCGTTAGGGGCGATTTAATTAGGATATTAACCCAACTTACACGACGTAAAGATAAATTAGACCATATTATTATTGAAACAACGGGTATGGCAAATCCGTCGCCTGTTGCCCAAACTTTTTGGGTTGATGAAGAAATGCAAGAACAGTTTAAACTAGATGCAATTATTACCATTGTTGATGCAAAGCACATTTGGCTTCATGTTGACGATAGTGAGGAGTGTAAAGAACAGATTGCATTTGCAGACGTAATTTTGCTAAATAAATCTGATTTAGTTGAAAAAACTGAACTCGAAAAATTGCAACAACGCATAAAAAGAATGAACAGCCAAGCAAAAGTTTACATTACCCAAAACGCCGATGTTGATTTGAACCATATTTTAGATGTTAATGCTTTTGATTTGGATGCAAAAGTTGAGTTAAACCCGAGTTTTTTAGAAGAAGAATATCCCTACGAGTGGAGCGGTTTTTTTGAATTGGAAAAGGGAAATTATGATTTAACTTTTGATGAAGGTCCAGACGCAACTATGGGTATATTGGTATTGCCAGTTTCCGACATTTCGGAAGATAGCCAATTAAAAGCGGCCAAAAAAGCTATTTATTTGTTTTCGGAGAGGGATGATTTAAGTGTATTAAATTCAAAAAATGCCAATGTAGAGTTATTTAAAAAAAATGAGATTGATTTAACCCAAGCTCAACAAACTTATATACTCAACATAGATAAAAAAGGACTTTATGGTTTGTTTACTCAACACGGCCCCGAGGAATTTAATATGAAGTTTACTATCAACGGTACTAAAATTAACCCTTTAGCCGAGCATGAACACAGCCATAGTCACGAGCATGATAGTACCGTTGTTTCTGTTGGTATTGAAGACGAAAGAGCTTTGGATGTTGACAAACTTGATACCTGGATTTCGTTTTTGCTTCAATATAAAGGAGCAGATATTTATCGTATGAAAGGTATTTTAAATATTAAAGATAATCCCAAAAGGTTTGTTTTTCAAGGAGTACACATGCTTTTTGATGCAACCGAAGACAGAGCTTGGCGAGCCGACGAAATAAAACGAAACCAAATGATTTTTATCGGGAAAAACTTAGATAGGAACGAAATTATTACAGGTTTTGAGCAATGTATAGCTACTAAATAATTTTTATGGAAAGCGAAGAACCTTATTTTTTACCCTTACCATCAAATGATAATTTGATAAATATTCAAATAGAATTAGACGAGTACGTTACGGGTATATGTTGGCTAAACAATAAACATTTAGCTGCAAGTACTGCCGCTGGCACTTTGTATTTTATTGATATTGAAATTGAAAAGGTTTTACATAAAATAAAAGCACATAAAGGGCCAATACAATCTATATCCTCAAATCTTAAAAACTTTGTAGCAACAGGAGGGCAAGATGGTTTCTTTAAAATTTTTGAATGGGGAAACATAACGCCAATTTGCGAAACTAAGCTATATACCGACTGGATAGAAAAAGTAGCGTATAGCCCCAACGGCGAAAAACTTTTAGTAGTTGCTGGTAATAAATTTAGTTTACACCAAACAAACGGAGAATTGGTTTACCAATCTATCGAACACGAAAGCACCATTTCTGATATTTGTTGGAAAAGTGATAGCCAACAATTTGCTTCGGCTTGTTACAGTGCAGTTAGGTTTTTTGATGTTAAACAAGCCAATGCTCAAAATACTTTAGAGTGGAAAAACTCAATGATTTCAATTTCTTGGAGTCCGAATGCTAATTTTTTATGCTCGGGTACGCAAGATTCAAGAATCCATTTTTGGCCATTGCCGTATAAAAAAGGTAGCGATTTTGAAATGAGTGGTTACCGTGGTAAAGTTCGCAATTTAAGTTGGGACAGCACATCAAATTATGTAGCAAGTAACTGTTGGAACGAGGTTATAGTGTGGCCCTTTCACAAAAATAAACCACCCTTAGGCAAAAAACCTATAATGTTAGCGCAATCAATGGAAAGAATTACTACGCTAAAATTCCAAAACAATAGTACCGTTTTGGCCGTTGGCGATAAGGTGGGTACATTGGTTTTTTACGACCCTATTACAGGAGAAGAATACCTAGCAGCGGTACAATTAAACAGCGAAATTACCCATTTAGAATGGGCGCCAAACGATAATTTTTTAGCTGTAGGTACTGCAAATGGCGGTTTACATATTATAAATGATATAAGTTAAAAAGAATTTATTTTTTCAAGTTGCTTATATTAAAACTATTTTAATGAATGATTTAGAAACCATACGCCTCGAAGAATCAACCGAATTGCTATTACAATTTAGTAAACGCAACGGTCTTTTACCCGTAATTGTGCAAGAAAATATTACAAACGAAATATTGATGCAAGGTTATGTAAACCAAGAAGCTATAAATGAAACTATTGCACTGGGCAAAGCGGTTTTTTACAGCACCTCGCGTAAGCAATTATGGTTTAAAGGCCAAACATCGGGGAATACTTTAACAATTAATCAAATTTTGATTGATTGCGACCAAGACAGTTTAATTTACAAAGTAACTTTAGATAAGGGCGGTAGTTGCCATACTTTTTTAAGTAATGGAGAAAACCGAAAAGGCTGTTTTTACCGCAGTTTAAACCTAAATACTATGAATTTAGAACACATAACTCCATAAAATGAAACTTAATATTTATAAAAATTATTAATGATATTAAAAGACGTAACCCTTATAACTGGGTTTTTGGGTGCTGGTAAAACCACTTTGCTAAATAGTATTATTGCAGAAAGAAAAACAACCCGATTTGCAATTGTAGAAAACGAAATTGGAGAGCAAAGTATTGATGCTGAATTAATTATTAAAGGAAATGATGACATTGTAGAATTAAACAACGGTTGTTTATGTTGTACGCTAAACGATAATTTATACGATATTATAAACAACCTGTGGAAGCGAAATACCGAATGGGACGAGGTAATTATTGAAGCCACAGGTATTGCCAACCCAGCAAATATTGCTCACCCATTTTTAGTTAATCCGCTTATTAAACGCAGCTTTAATTTAAAGCGGGTAATTTGCGTTGTTGATGCCGAACTTATAGAAGACCAATTAAAAAATACCGAAGAAGCTATATTACAAATTGCTTTTAGCGATGTTATTTTGTTAAATAAAACGCACAATATAGCTCCACATTATGTTGCAGATTTAGAAAATATTTTAGCTCAAATTAATCCTTTTGCAAAAGTTATTGTGGTAAATATAAATGATTTTAAGATTGACGAATTGTACAATCATCAGCGTAGCTCAAATTTTAAAACTAATCCCAAAACTTTTGCTACCAACACAGGTATGTTATCTTTATCGGGCCTTAGCCCACAAAACAATAATATTATAGCCCTACAAAATACACACGTAAAACACCAGCATAGCAATATAGAAACCATTTTTATTACATTTCCAGACGAGATAAATGTAGAGAGTTTGCAACACAGGCTGTTTGTTTTTTTATTGGTACAAGCCAAAGATGTTTACCGTATAAAAGCCATTATTAATAGCTGTGCCCACAACCATAAGATAATTTTACAAAGCGTAGGTAAAAGCGTTGCCGTAACCGATGGGCAACTTTGGGGTGCCGAAGAAAGAATGAATAAAATAGTAATTATTGGAAAAAACATTAAAGTTTTAAGTCTCGAAAAACTTTTTAAAGAACACATTGCAGCGTAAATAATTTTATGAATTTATTGTATATTATATGGGACCCAAACCCCAATTTAATTGATTTTGGTTTTATAGCTTTAAAATATTATTCGGTTTGTTTTATGCTTGCTTTTGTAGCAGGTTACGTGGTGGTAAAGCAAAATATAGAATATAAAAACAACTTACCTTTATTGGATAAACTTACCATTTATGTTTTTGTAGGCACACTTTTAGGAGCAAGGCTGGGGCATTGTTTCTTTTACGATTTTGAATATTTTAGCCAACACCCACTCGAAATTTTACTACCCGTAACGTTTGAACCCGAATTTAGGTTTACAGGTTTTAGCGGCTTGGCAAGCCACGGGGGCGGTATCGGTATTATAATTAGCCTGTTACTTTTTAGTAAAAACTACAAAATTAAACCTTGGGTTTTAATTGACCAAATAGCATTGGTAGTACCGTTGGCTGGGTTTTTTATAAGACTTGGCAATTTATTTAATTCCGAAATTATTGGTAAACCTACCACCCAAAACTGGGGATTTGTTTTTGTGAAAGAAGATAATTTACCTCGGCATCCTGCACAGTTGTACGAAGCTATTGCGTATTTATTAATTTTCGTATTGCTTTATTTTACCATAAAAAAATGGCCTAAACCTGCGGGTTTTTATTTTGGCTTATGTATTATGCTTATTTTTTTAGTTCGCTTTTTTGTAGAATTTATAAAAGAAAACCAAGTTGATTTTGAAAATACTATGCCTATAAATATGGGGCAGGTATTAAGTTTACCTTTTATAATTATAGGTGTAGCTATTATGTGTTATAAATTTTATACAAACCCAAATCCCGAAAAATTACAATGAAAATTCAAAAAATAACCCAACAATTAGATGGTATGGGCATGTTTGCCTCAACCTTATGTGCAATACATTGCATTCTTGTTCCGCTTTTGTTAAACACCCTACCACTTTGGGGAATTGGTTTTTTATCCAACAAGTGGGTAGAAGTTATAATGATTATCGTTTCCTTGTTTTTAGGTTCTCTATCGTTGGGAGTAAACTATTTTAATCATCTTAAAAAAATACCCATCTTTTTATTGTTGGTTGGTTTTGGATTAATTGCATTAGGCCGTTTTAACGGTAACGATAATTTAGAAACCATTTTTGTGCCTTTAGGTGGTTTTACAATTGCAATTGCACATTTTACAAATTGGCATTTTGTACGTTTGTTAGATAAAAATCACACACATAATTAAATTTAAAACTAATAAATTAGCCAAATGATAAAGGTTAATTCACTTTCGCATAGTTTTGGTGTAAACACCCATTTACATTTTCCCAATTGGGAAATTAAAGCTGGCGAACAATACCTATTGTTAGGCAATTCGGGGAGTGGTAAAACTACCTTAATTCATATTTTAACAGGCTTATTAAATCCCGATAAGGGAAAAGTTTTTATAAATAACTCCGATATTTACGCTTTAAAAACCACTGAATTAGATAGTTTTAGAGGAAGAAATATTGGCTTAATATTTCAGCAAGCACATCTTATAAAAAGTTTAAATGTTTTTCAAAATTTAAGTATAGCCCAAAGTTTTGCAGGCTTAAAGCCCAACAAACAACGCATAAATGAAGTATTAACCGATTTGCAAATACATCATAAAATCAAAAACTACCCGCACCAGCTTAGCCAAGGGCAATTACAAAGGGTTGCCATTGCAAGGGCTTTAATAAATAAACCAGCTTTGTTAGTGGCAGATGAACCAACATCCAGCCTCGACGATGAAAACACCCAAATAGTGTTACAATTACTTAAAAAATTATCGCAAACTAATGGTTCAACTTTAATTATTGCAACCCACGATAGTAGGTTAAAGCAAGCTTTTACAAACCAATATTTACTAAAATGAATATAATAGTTATTAGTTTCAGCAGCCTTAAATACAACAAGCTATCGGCTTTTTTAAACATTTTGCTGATAGCATTTGGTGTAGGCATATTAACTATTTTAATGCTGGCAAATAACCAAATTCAAAATAAATTAGAAAATAATGCCAGAGGTATTGATGCTGTTGTGGGGGCTAAAGGCAGTCCACTTCAATTAATATTGAGTAGCATTTATTACATTGATTTTCCTACGGGAAATATACCGCTTGCCGATGCAGAAGCAATAGCAAAAAACCGAATGGTAAAACTGGCTGTACCACTTGCCCTAGGCGACAATTTTAATGGTTTTCGCATTGTAGGTACAAATGCTTCCTTTATTAGAATGTATAATTTAAAGCTTGATAAAGGCAAATTTTGGAAACAAGATTTTGAAGTTACGCTTGGCGCTGAAGTTGCAAAAACACAAAAACTAAAAGTTGGCGATTTGTTTTTTGGTGCCCACGGTTTAGCCGATAATAGTGAAGTACATGAAGACCACGCCTACAAAGTTGCAGGTATTTTAACGCCTAACGCCAACGTAACCGACCAATTGGTACTTACGAATTTGAGTAGTGTTTGGCACATGCACCAACACGAAGAAGCACCCAACCCTCAGCTCGAAAGCCCATTGCAAAAAAGCCCGCAGCCCGAAAGCCCGCAGCCCGAGGCTCAAACGCCCGAAGCCGAAATAACCTCTTTACTTATTAAATACAAGTCGCCAATGTCGGTTATACTATTTCCAAAAATGGTAAACGAAACTACAAATTTACAGGCCGCTTCGCCAGCTATAGAAAGTACGCGTTTATTTTCGTTAATAGGAGTAGGGGTTGAAACTTTACAAATATTTGCTTATTTAATTATGGCAATATCAGTTATTAGCGTTTTTATAAGTTTATATAATTCGCTAAAACAACGCAAATACGATTTAGCCATTATGCGAACAATGGGCGCATCGAAAACTAAAATATTTTTAATTGTTATTTTAGAAGGCTTTATTTTATCACTTATCGGCACTTTATCAGGTAGTTTATTTGGCCATATTGCTTTGCAATTTATTTCCAGTATGCAAGATGCTGGGCAAGTAAAACTCACTGGTTTAGTTTTTTTACCCATTGAGTTTTATCTGATTTTGGTAGGATTATGTACGGGAATATTTGCCGCCTTTATGCCAGCAATTGCAGCATACAGAATTAATATTTCTAAAATATTGGCAGCTGGTTAAAATTTTATTTACTTGTATTGCGCCATAATTTTATTGTCTATAGATACTATAATCATAAAATTTACTTTTATTATTAAGCAATTTTTGCATACTTGTCAATTAAATTTTTTTACAAAATAATACCTTTATGATATTGTTTTGCTTCAGAAAAACGCTAACATTTTAATTGTAATTTATCAAGTTTTTGACAATAAAAAAGATAAGATTTACAGTAATTTAATAAGTATTATTGTGTGATATTTAAGTTACAATGCTAATAAAATGGTTAAATATTATTTTAAAATTCATTTCTATTAAGTTAAATATTTGAGTATATTTTATTGTTTTTTTTTAAAAATATGCTAATTAATTTTTTTTTAATAATTGGTAAATTACTTATTATCATACTTTTATTAAGTATATATAAACAAACACTTCTGATAATATTCAAAAGTAATAATAAAGTTTGCTAACGTAATTAGTTTAATATCGCTGTGGCATATAATTATATGTATAAAATTCTATCAAACAGATTGTTATGTTCCCTTATTTTTATAATTACATCACTGTGTTGTAATGCCCAAATTTTTGACCAAATTCAAAATCCACCAGCAATAAAATTTAAACAAATTAATACCGAAAATTTTCAAATTATATATCCCGAAGGTTTAGAAAACGAAGCTCAAAAAGTAGCTAATACCTTACATACAATAATAGCGGATGTAAGCAAATCTTTACATAAACTTCCCCACCCTATTTCAATTATTTTACAAAACCAAGGCGTAATTTCAAATGCGTTTGTAAGTATGGCTCCTCGCCGGTCGGAATTTTATACCATACCTGGGCAGGAGTTTGATATGCAAGATTGGGTAAAAAGCTTATGTGTTCACGAGCTTAGGCATGTGGTTCAGTTTGATAAAATTACTGGGTATTTGGGTAAGCCTTTATTCGAAGAATTGAAGTTAGCACTATTTGGTATCAACTTACCTCCTTGGTATTTTGAAGGTGATGCAGTAGGAATTGAAACCATTTTAACACAAGCTGGCCGAGGTAGGCAACCGAACTTTGAAATGGTAATGCGTAGCAATATTTTATCAAATCAAAAATATAGTTATTCTAAAAACTACTTAGGTTCTATTAAAAATTATACACCAGGTTTTTATCCATTAGGCTATTTTATGGTAACTAAAATGAGGAGAGATTTTGGAGCTGATGTATTAGATAAAACATTAAGTAGGATGGCGAAGTTTCCATTTCGATTTTATAATTTCTCTTCCTCATTTAAAAAAATATCGGGTTACAATACCCAACAATTATATGTTAAAACAATATCCGAAATGGATAGCCTTTGGAAAAAACAATACCAAATAAATAAACCGAAAATATATAAACCTATAAATCCTTTAACCGAAAACTCGCCTACCGATTTTTTATTTCCCTTTTTGTTGCCCAACAATAGTATAGTTTGTTTAAAAAACTCCAAGATTATAACGCCTACCATTACGCTAATATCTCCCAATGGGAAACAAAAACACCTTTTACGTATAGCCTACCAAACCGAACCGAACCTGCATTATGCTAATAATATCTTAGTTTGGGACGAATACCGAACCGATAAACGCTTTAACCAACGCTCGTTTAATGTTATCAATTCATACAATATTAAAACACATAAGCACAAGCAACTAACATATAAAACACGATTATTTTCGCCAGCACTATCAATAGATGCAAAAATTATTGTAGCCGTAAAGGTTAGCACTTTAAATAAATTTGAGTTGGTTGAGCTAGAAGCAGCTACAGGTAGACAAACAAATGTTTACCCTAACCCTCAAAACTTGGTTTTACAGTTTCCTAGGTTTAATGAGTTAACCCAGCAAATAGTAGTAACCGCTGTTAGTGATAGTGGAAAAACTTTATTAATTTACAACAGAGCAGATAAAACATTAAAGCAAATTTTACCTTGGACTAGGGCTATAATAGCTCGTCCGTTTTTTTACAAAAACGAAGTTATTTATAAAGCTCATTACAACGGAATTGATAATTTATATAGTTTAAATTTAGTTACTAATAAAATAAAACAATTAACCAATGCCCAATTTGGTGCCTTTAATGGCGATATTAGTGGGTCGCAGTTTTTATTTAACAATTACCAATACGATGGATATAAAATTGCATCATTGCCAATTGATAGTGTTTATGCTAAAGCGGATACTGCTTTTAGTAACACCTTTGTCGAATACTTTAAACCACTTTTAACCCAAGAAAACAACAATAATGTTTTAGATAATATCCCTCAAAAAAATTATAAAGCAAAACCTTACAAAGATTTTAATCATTTATTTTATTTTCACAGCATTAGACCAACAATAGGTAATAATAATTTTTTTGATACCAGTGTGCTGGGATTTGATATTTTATCAAATAATAAATTAGCAACCATGGCATTTAAGGTTGGTTACCAATATAACCAAGCATTACAAAAAAGCCAATATAATGTTGCTTTAACCTACGCTAAATATTATCCAATTATTACCTTTAATTATCAAAATAGACCCCAATTGGGCTACGCCAGAAGTATAAATGGTTTAGTCCCATTCTATTGGCGAGAAAATTACAGCCAAATAAATATTCAATTGCCTTATGCAAGCAATTATTTGAATAAAAATTTATACATGAACCTGGAAATGGGTACAAGTTATACCCAACGTTATCAAGCTAGTTTAAACGTCACAAATTTTACAAGTACTATAAAATTTCCGCTCAATTACCAATATTCGTTCGCTTTAAACCATCGTCGTAGCCCACGAGATTTAGCACCACGTTTTGGGCAAAATTTCAGTTTAGGCTACAGTCATCTTCCATATCACACAGTAAAAGGAGAAACATTTTTTATACGTAGTCAATTTTATTTCCCAGGTATAGGCAGTAACCACAGCTTTCAAGCAAGTATTAATATGCAAAATACTAGTGGCGCTTATTCTAATAATATAGATATAACACGGGCTAGTGGTTTTGCCAATATGGATGCGATTGGAAAAATTTATAATACTTTGTTGTTAGATTATAGGTTTCCAATACTTTATCCCGATTGGGAACTTGGCCCATTGGCGTATATAAAACAAATAAAAGGAGGTATTTTTTCGGATTTTGAAAACCTAAACAATAGCAAAAATTTGCGTTCTATAGGTTTGGAGCTACGGGCCGATATGAATTTATTGCGTTTTTATTTACCTAATTTTGATGTTGGCGGAAGAATTATATTTCCAGTTAATAACAGCAGTAAAAAGCCTATATTCGAATTTGGCTTTAATTATAATTTATAAAAATGAATTTCAAAACATGGCTTATTATAGCATTCACAATTTTAATAACGGTATTAATAATGCAGAACAGTGAAGTAGTGCAAATAAATATTTTGTTTCTAAGTATTAAAATGGCAAAATTTTGGTTAATAAGTGCTATGTTATTGCTTGGTTTTATAACAGGCTGGCTGGTATTTAGCGGTAATTTAATTTCTGAAAATTCAAAATCAGTTTATCAAAATATTCCATTAGAAATTAATGAAGAGTATGACGAAAACCAAGATTACATATCTATGAAAACTAAAAAAGGATTGAGCGATGAGGATAGAGATTATATAAGCTAGTTAATTTTAAAATAACCCCTGGCGCATTTACCAAGGGCTTTTAATATTACGCTTCGGCTTGTAAACCGCTTATTACATCTTTAATTTTCTTTTCTAATTCGTCGGATAGTTCGGGGTTATCACCTATTAATTGTTTTACACCGTCGCGGCCTTGCCCTAATTTTGTTTCGCCGTAACTAAACCACGAACCCGCTTTTTTAATTACACCATATTCAACACCTAAATCTACAATTTCGCCAGCTTTAGATATACCTTCGCCAAACATAATATCGAACTCTGCGATACGAAAAGGTGGAGCAACTTTGTTTTTTACAATTTTAACTTTAACACGGTTTCCAGTTACTTCGTCGCTGTCTTTTATTTGCGCAATTCTTCTAATATCTAAACGCACAGAAGCGTAAAATTTTAAAGCATTACCACCTGTAGTGGTTTCGGGATTACCAAACATAACCCCAATTTTTTCTCTTAATTGATTAATGAATATACAGCAACAGCCCGTTTTGTTAATTGTACCCGTAAGTTTACGTAAAGCTTGCGACATTAAACGAGCTTGTAAACCCATTTTTGAGTCGCCCATTTCGCCCTCAATTTCGGCTTTTGGAACTAATGCTGCTACCGAATCAATAACTATAACATCAATTGCACCAGAACGAATAAGATTGTCGGCAATTTCTAAAGCTTGTTCACCATTGTCGGGTTGTGATATCAATAAATTTTCAATATCTACGCCTAATTTTTTAGCGTAAAACTGATCGAAGGCATGCTCAGCATCTATAAATGCGGCTATACCGCCAGCCTTTTGGGCTTCGGCTATAATGTGTGTTGCCAAAGTAGTTTTGCCTGATGATTCTGGACCGTATATTTCAATAACTCGACCTTTTGGCACACCGCCTATACCTAAAGCTATATCTAAACCTAACGAACCTGTTGAAATAAACTCCATCATTTCAATAGGGGCATCGCCAAGCTTCATAACGGCACCTTTGCCATACGATTTTTCTAATTTATCTATCGTTAATTGTAAAGCTTTTAGCTTATCGGGAAGTACACTCATGTGTTAAAATTTTTAGTATTTGGTTGCAAGTATAATAAGTTTTTAATTAAAATTGCTAAAAATATTATCATTTATTTTTAACGATGTTTAAAGCTAGTTAAAGAATTGCTGATATTCAAAAATTTTAACCCTAATTATTGACTTGTAAATATTATAAAGTATTAAATTTGTTATAATTGTTAGGTTAGATTTATTTATATATAATTCTTAGGCCTAAGAGAATAGATATTTGTAAATAAAAAATTAAATAGTTTATCTTAATTCTTAAAACCAAGTATTTGAAATATAAAGTTTTATTTTCCCAATTGTAAATAAATTTGGTGTGTTTCTTGTTATATTTGGGTATCAAAATTTTGTAAAACAATATTTAAACTATCTATTAATGAACGATAAGATTAAAGCTACCCTTGTAATTGGCATCTCTATTATATTAACTGGCTTTTTGTTAGGTAAGGCATTCAAAAACAGAAATGCTAACTTAGATGCTATTTCGGTAATTGGATTAGGAACAACAGATTTTGTTTCAGATGAAATATTATGGACGGGAAATTTTACAACAATAAGTTTTGATATTAAAACTGCATATAATAAAATAGTTTCTGATCAAAAAATTATTGCTGCCTTTTTTATTAAAAAAGGATTCAAATCCAATGAATTTTCGTTTAGTGCCATTTCTTTTCAAAAAAAATTCAGAGAAATTAGAAAACAAAACTTAAACAACCAAACCGAATATGAACAAATTTTTGATGGGTATATAGCCTCTCAAACTGTCAGTTTTGTTTCAAGAAAGAATAAAAAGTTAATGTTAAAAATCGAAAACGTAGCCAGTAAAACTTCCGAATTAATTAATTCGGGTATCGAACTTTCTTCTAATACTATCCAATACACATTTTCAGATTTGCCTAGTTTAAAACAAACCATCATTGAAAATGCTACTAAAGATGCCAATCAACGAGCCGGTAAAATTGTAAATACTGCGAACGGTAAGTTGGGAAAACTTAAAAATGCCAGTATGGGTGTTTTTCAAATTACTGGGCAAGGTTCAACAGAAGATGATAGCTATGGTGGAATTTATGATATATATAGTAAAAATAAAACAGCCCGAATTACTGTAAGATTAGAGTATCAATTAGAATAATATTATTTTACTTATAATTTATTGTTGTCGTTAAAATTTTATAATTCCCCCTAAATTTATGAGAATTAAATTTTATAATTGAGTTTTAACCTAAACTAAAACTTACCTGCGATATATAGTATTCATTTTTAACAACGCATGATGAAATATTTTAGATTTTAACCTTATAAATTTTTACATGCAATTGTGTTTATTTTTTATTGCTCTAAACTCATATTTAAAAATGCCACAATATTACCTTTTTCAAAGCAATATTATTGATTAAATACTTCTAAAAAACCAAAAAAATTTCTAACTTTGCGCACCAAAATACATTTCTAAAATATGAAATTATCTCAATTCAAATTTAATTTACCCGAATCATTAATTGCTAATCATCCCTCCGAACAACGCGACGAATCGCGTTTGATGGTTTTAGATAGAAAAACAGGTAGCATCGAACACAAAATTTTTAAAGATGTTTTAGGTTATTTTAATGAAAAAGACGTACTAATATTAAATAATACTAAAGTTTTTCCAGCCAGATTATATGGTAACAAAGAAAAAACAGGGGCAACCATCGAAGTTTTTTTATTGAGAGAGCTTAATAAAGAATTAAAATTATGGGATGTTTTGGTGGATCCGGCTCGAAAAATAAGGGTAGGAAATAAACTTTATTTTGGTGATGATGATTTGCTTATTGCAGAAGTAGTAGATAATACAACTTCAAGAGGTAGAACCATAAGGTTTTTATTTGATGGTACAGATGAAGAGTTTAGAGCTAATATTGAATTATTAGGAGAAACTCCCTTACCAAAATACATAAAACGCCGCCCCACTGCAGCTGATAAAGAACGTTACCAAACTATTTATGCAAAAAACGAAGGTGCAGTAGCAGCACCTACCGCTGGTTTACATTTTAGCCGCGAGTTAATGAAACGTTTAGAATTAAAAGGACTTGATTTTGCAGAAGTTACCCTTCATATTGGCTTAGGAACTTTTAGGCAAGTAGATGTGGAAGATTTAACAAAGCACAAAATGGATTCGGAGCAGTTTATAATCGACCAAAAAGCAGTTGATATAGTTAATAATGCGTTAACCGAAAAAAGGAAAATTTGCGCAGTTGGTACCACCGTTATGCGAGCTGTTGAATCGGCCGTTTCGGCTGGGCATAGGCTAAAACCAATGAACGATTGGACATCTAAATTTTTATTCCCCCCCCACGATTTTAGTATAGCAAATAGCATGATTACCAACTTTCATACGCCCGAATCTACTTTATTAATGATGGTGGCAGCATTTGGGGGTTACGAGCATGTAATGAAAGCGTATGAAGTGGCCGTAAAAGAAAAATATAGATTTTATAGCTATGGCGATGCTATGTTAATTATATAAAAATTAAATAATTTATTAATAGGTCGAGTTTAACTAATTCGGCCTTTTTTGTTTTTATTAAAAATGGATAAAACTAATTTTTATGCAGTTATAGTTGCTGGTGGAAATGGCAACCGAATGCAAACTGCCACGCCAAAGCAATTTTTATTGCTTAATGGATTGCCTATAATAATGCACACCATTTTAAAATTTAGCAATAATAAATACAAGCCAAAAATTATTATAGTTATTGCTCAAGAACATTTAGGTATATGGGCCGAATTGATAAAAAAATATAATTTTAAACCCCAATTTACAGTAGTATGTGGAGGCAAAGAAAGATTTGACTCTGTAAAAAATAGTTTAGCAATTATCCAAGAAAATGCAATTGTAGCAATACACGATGCTGTTAGACCCTTGCTTTCAGATAATTTAATAAATAATTGCTTCCAAAGTGCGCTAAATAATAAAAATGCTATTTGCGCTGTACAAGCCAAAGATAGTGTTAGGTTGGTTAATGGACTACTAAACAAAACCCTGCAACGTAACCAAATTTATTTAGTGCAAACTCCACAAGTTTTTACTATCGAACAATTAAAAATAGCCTATAAAACCTGTTTTACAACTGAGTTTACCGATGATGCTTCGGTTGTTGAAAATGCTGGATTCGAGATTAATTTAATAGAAGGAGAGGCTCAAAATATTAAAATTACACATCCAACAGATTTAATATTTGCCGAAAGTATAATTTTAAGTGAGGCAGCCAAAAACTAAGTTTTAAATTAAAGAGTGAGAAATAGGCTTTTATAATTGTAAATAAATACTACTCCCTATTTCCCACTCCCTACTTCTCATTCCCCATAAACTATTTAACCCCTTATTACCCTTAATAGTACAGCAACAATGGCAATTACTAACAATAGGTGAATTAAATTTCCTCCAAATGGCGACACAAAGGCACCAAAAATCCAAAGAATAACTAAAATAACAGCGATGATGTAAAGTAAATTTCCCATATTTTTTTTTTTAAATTAAATTTAAAATAACAAAACTAAAATCGTACCAAAATTACTATGTATTTAAAAATAAAATTAATTTTTAAAATGGTTTGCTTTTGTAAAAAAAAAGGCTTGGTTTATAAAACCAAGCCTTTAAGCTCTAATATTCATCTTCGTTAAAAAAGAAATCATCTTTTGTGGGATAATCAGGCCAAATTTCTTCTATGTTTTCATAAGGTTCGCCATCATCTTCCAGTGCTTGTAAATTTTCTATTACTTCAACTGGTGCGCCCGAACGTATGCCATAGTCTATTAACTCGTCTTTTGTGGCCGGCCATGGAGCGTCTTCCAGGTGTGATGCTAATTCTAATGTCCAATACATATTTCTATAGGATTTTATTTATTTTGCAAAAATAATTTAAAAAACCAGTATTCCTAAAAAACTTTTCCACATTTTTTTATAGCCGTGGTATCCAAATATTTTCTACGATTTTAAGTTCGAACGCAATTTTACGAGAAAGTATAAAAAGATAATCGGATAGTCGGTTAAGGTAAATAATTACTTTTTCATCCACCATACTATCGGCAGCTAATCGAACAACAGCTCGTTCGGCTCTGCGGCAAACGCAACGGGCAATATGGCAATGCGATATTAAAACATCGCCCCCAGGCAAAATAAAATGTTTTAAAGCTGGTAGATATTCGTTAATCATATCAATTTCTGTTTCTAAAACCTCAATATCCGAGTTTAGTAAATCGGGCAGTTTTTGGTTTACTTTTTCAGGGTCGGCAGCTAAAACTGCGCCAATCGTAAATAACCTATCTTGTATTTCTTTTAAAATTAAGTTATCGCTTATGCTAGATGTTTGATCTCTTATTAATCCAATATATGAATTTAACTCATCAACTGTACCATAAGCTTCAATTCTAATATGATTTTTGGGTATTCTTTTACCGCCAATAAGCGATGTGTGGCCTTTATCGCCTGTTTTGGTGTATATTTTCATTTTACTTTTAATACTTTAATTTTAAACGCAAAATAAAGTAAAGTGTTTTATCATTGGTTGATGTTCACTTTGTTAATTGCATTTTAAATTTTAAATTCAATTAATATATACTACTGCATTCATAAATATCAAAGAATTAATTTTTTAATTTCCTTTTCATAATATTTACAAAAACTACTTATAGCACATATAGCACATTTTGGATTCCTAGCTACGCACACATAACGTCCATGTAGTATTAACCAGTGGTGGGCAATAAATATCTTATCGTTTGGCAAATATTTAGTTAACTGTTTTTCAACCGCCAATGGTGTGGTTGCTTTAAGGGTTAAACCCAATCGGTTAGCTACTCTAAATACATGTGTATCAACCGCCATAGCTGGTGCGTTAAATATTACGGAGGCAATTACATTAGCTGTTTTGCGCCCTACACCAGGCATTTTTTGTAAATCGTTAATATCCGATGGTACAATACTGCCAAAATCGTTTACCAAAATTTTGGCCATACCTACCAAATGTTTTGCTTTATTATTGGGGTAGCTTACCGAACGTATATAAGTAAACACATCCTCGGCAGTGGCTTGCGCTAAAGGTTCGGGCGTTGGGAAACGTTCAAAAAGTTTTGGGGTTACGGTATTAATGCGTTTATCGGTACATTGTGCCGATAGTATTACAGCTATTAAAAGTTGGTAAGGATTCTTGTAGTTTAATTCTGTTTCGGCATTAGGCTGATGCGTTTCAAAATAGGTTATAAATAAACGGTAACGTTGTGTACGTAGCATTTACGAATTTAAAAAAAAATGGGAGACAATTTTAATTGCCTCCCATTTTTTTAAACCAATTTCAATGATTTTGAATAAGCTAAAATTTTACTTACAGTTTCCTGTTGTGGCTGTTTCAAAAAATTATTTAAAACGGGTTTAATTAAATCATAAAAAAGAGTTTCGTTTTTATCCAAATTTATTTCAGATAAATTATTTTCTAAATTCTTACCTTCTAATAAGGTATCTAAAAATTTTGTAGAGGTTGCAATCATAGTTTTATTTTTTAAATTGTATAAAAACTAAACGACAACTTCCTATCAATATTTCAAAAAATAAAAATTATATTTTCAAGGTAACTTCTCTATTACCTATAAGCATTTTTCTTAGGTTATTTAATGCGTAACGCATTCTACCTAATGCGGTATTAATACTTACATCTGTTAGTTCAGCAATTTCCTTAAAACTTAATTCACCATAATGGCGCATTATAAGTACTTCTTTTTGTTCGTCGGGTAATAAGTGAATTAATGATTTTAAGTCGGTGTAAGTTTGTTCTTTAATCATTTTTTCTTCCATGTTTTCATCATGAATACCTAAAACATCAAAAATATCGAAACCTTCACTGTTAACAATTGTTGGAGATCGTTTTTCTTTTCTAAAATGATCAATTACTAAATTGTGTCCGATACGTAATACCCAAGGTAAAAATTTGCCTTCTTCATTATATTTACCCGCCCTTAAAGTGTTAATAACCTTTATAAAAGTATCTTGAAAAATATCCTCAGCTAGGTATTCATCTTTAACCAGTAAATATATTGAAGTGTAAATTTTTGATTTATACCTCGTTATAAGTATTGAAAGCGATTTTTCGTTACCTTTTAAGTATAAATTAATTAAATGTTGGTCGGTATCTATTTTTTGAATACTCATAAAACGCATCATTAAAATTTTTTGAAATTATTAATTGAGTAGCGTTTTTTCTATATAAGTACGGTTTTAAATATGAATTAATATATCAAATAAAGAACAAATTTTATTAACAACAAAATTTTAGGCAATATTTTTTAATTATTTAATTTATTATCATCCATTAAACTGCCATAATTTAACCAATTTATCATCACTTACCGATACTAAATTTTCCCCTCTAGGTAACCAGTAAATTTGGTTTACCGATAGCTTGTGACTTGTAGGTTCTTTATCTACACCCAAGTTTTTGTAAAGGCTGTAATCGTTACTGCGCCAAATTTTTATACTTTTATCGCGGCTACAAGTTGCAAAATAGGGCAGGTATGGATGATAAGCAATTTGATAGATAGCAAATAAATGGGCAGCAATTGTATTTTTACAATGCCAGCTTTGTGTATCCCAAATTTTTAAATGCGCATCTCTTGACCCTGTAATCATTTCTTTGCCATCGGGCGAAAAAGCAATAGCTCCTATACCCAAGGCATGTCCATTAATTTTATCTATAAAAGTATAATCATCAAGCTGGTGTAAGCTTATTGTAGTATCATTTGATGCTGTTGCAAGTATATTTAAGGTTTCATTAAAATCAAAACTTCTTATTTTTTGATTGCCCGATTGAAAACTATGAATAATTTTTTGGTTATTTATATTTATAACCATTATTAACCCATTATCGGTTGAAACCAACAACTCATTTTTATGCGATAAATATTTAATACAAAAAACAGCTGAAACAGCTTCAATAATAAATTGCAATTTTCCACTTTCAATATCAAAAAACAAAATATGTCCATTGCTACAACCTGCTATTAACAAATTAAGCGTGGGTGCAATTTCTAAAGTGTAAACGGTATGTGTAATAGGATTAAATAGTCGCAAGAATTTCTGGTTTTCCAAATCCCATTCTACAATACCTTTATCATTACCAGCGGTGTAGCAAAAGTTAAGCGTTGGATGTGCTACAACAGCATAAACAGGATTATTATGTCCTTGTAAATTTATAGCTTTCATTATTTAAGAATGTCTGCTTTCTAAATTTTTTGCAATATCGATTATTGAAAATCCTTTTTCTCGTAATAAAACCAGTAGGTGAAACACTAAATCGCTTGCTTCGTTTACAAAATCTACATCGGTTTCAGCCAAAGCAGCTATTACAGTTTCAACGCCTTCTTCGCCTACTTTTTGGGCAATTTTATTAATACCTTTTTGTTGCAAACTATTAATATACGACCCTTGGCGGGGATTTTCGTACCTATCTTTAATAATACTTTCGAGTTCAAAAATAAAGTTTTGGTTATAAGCTGTAGAAAAACAACTGCGTGTACCATTATGGCAAGTAGGCCCTTGTGGTATGGCTGTAATAAGTATTGTATCTTGGTCGCAATCGACAGATAAGCTTTTTACCAATAAAAAATTACCACTCTCCTCACCCTTTGTCCACAATCGGTTTTTAGAGCGTGAAAAAAATGTAACTTTATTTTCGGCTAAGGTTTTTTCATAAGCATCTGCATTCATATAGCCCAACATTAGTACTTCAAGCGTTTGTTGGTGTTGTATGATTACGGGTAATAAACTGGATTTTGTAAAATTTGGTTGGGCTATCATAAATTTTAATGGCTATAAATTTAATTTAGGTTTTTTTTTAGCTGATTGATTTTTGTTTTGAAATTAAAATCAAAGGTAAAAAATTAAAGAGTTTTATGTGGAGATGCTTATGCTAAATTAAGATTTATTATAAAAATAGGAAAGATTATTTATAAGTATTAATGTTAAAAATCATCACATTTTTTATAGCTTATGGCAAAATACTTGATATTAAACGCTAACTAACACAATAACACAACTTAATATAACTTCTTGTTGGAAATAAAAAATAATATCCTTACTTTCGCAGTCCGTAAAAAAGCGGAAAATTAATATTCAATAAGTAAGAAATGAATCAATACGAAACCACTATCATTCTTACCCCGTTGTTATCAGAAGAAGTTGCTAAAGAAGTAATTGCAAAATTCTCGAAGTTACTTACTGATAACGGAGCCGAAATTGTTATGGAAGACAATTGGGGTTTGAAAAAACTTGCGTATGCGATTGAAAAAAAATCGACAGCGTACTATCACCTTACTGAGTATAAAGCTCAGGGTGAGGTTATCGGCAAATTAGAAATTGAATTAAAACGTGATGAACGTGTAATGCGGTTTTTAACAATTAGTTTAAACAAACATGCTGTTGCGTACAACGACAAAAAACGTACAGGCGCATTTAACAAGAAAAAAACAGTGGAGGCTGTAGCAAACTAATGGCAAAAGATCAAATCCAGTATGTTACCGCTCCCAAGGTGGACGATAACAGAAAAAAATACTGTCGTTTTAAGAAAAACGGAATTAAATATATTGATTATAAAGATGGAGATTTCTTGTTAAAATTTATTAACGACCAGGGTAAAATTTTACCTCGCCGTTTAACAGGTACTTCATTAAAATATCAACGTAAAGTAGCACAAGCTGTTAAAAGAGCTCGTCATATTGGCATATTGCCATTTGTAACTGATGGTTTAAAATAATAGGAGGCTAAAAAAATGCAAATTATATTAAAACAAGATGTAAAAAACCTAGGCGAAAAAGACGATATCGTTAATGTAAAGCCAGGTTACGGCCGTAATTATTTGATACCTCAAGGCCATGCAGCTATGGCAACCGAGTCGGCTCGTAAGGTTTTAGCCGAAAATATTAAACAAGCACAGTTTAAGCAAGAAAAAATTAAAAAGGATGCCGATGCTGTAGCCCTACGTTTAACTGATGTAAAATTAACCATTGGTGCTAAAGCTGGCGAAACTGGTAAAATTTTTGGTGCTGTAAATACTATTCAAGTATCGGATGCATTAAAGAAATTAGGCTTTGATGTAGATAGAAGAAAGATTACTTTTGAAACTGATGTTAAATTTGTAGGCGATTATATTGCTAACTTGAATTTACACAAAGAAGTAAAAGTACAAGTTCCGTTTGCGGTAGTTGCCGAGTAATATTTTTTTATTAATCAATCGAATTTATGTTTAATGCTTTCCAATGAAAATTTGGGAAGCATTTTTTGTTATAATACGTGGCCAACCGAAACACCAGTAAGACTAGTAAACCAAACCTAATAAAAATAATAAGTATTTTTTTTATAAAATTAGGTTTATGGTTTTTGGTAATTTCTTTTTCTTGGGTTTTGTTATACAAATTTATAAACCCTCCGGTAACCTATTTAATGCTTCAGCGTGGTTTCGAAAGAAAATGGGGAGGTAAAAACTGGAAGTTACAAAAAGATTGGAAAAACTACCATCAGATTTCCAATAACCTAAAAAAAGCTGCCATAGCAGGTGAAGATGCAACATTTATGCAACATAATGGCTTCGATTTTAAAGCTATGGAAAGGGCAATAGAGCGCAATAAAAGCGGAAAAATATTGCGTGGAGGCAGTACTATAAGCCAGCAAACGGCCAAAAATGTTTTTTTATGGAATGGTAGATCTTACATTCGTAAAGCATTTGAGGCATACTTTACCATTTTAATAGAATTGCTGTGGAGCAAACAACGTATATTAGAAATTTATCTTAACGTAATTGAAACTGGTGATGGTATATATGGTGTACAAGCAGCTTCGCAAACTTATTATGGTATTGATTGTGAGAGCTTAACCAAAGCTAAGGCCGCTTTATTAATAGCATGCCTACCCAACCCACGACGCTGGAGCCCAGCAGAACCTACCGCGTATATTTACCATCGACAATATTTAATATTACGAAATATGCGTAATTTAAGAAAGTTAAAATAGTATAAACTATCCTCCAAAAGCGTTTTCTCCGGTAATATCAAGTCCGGTAATTAGTAAATGTATATCGTGTGTGCCTTCGTAAGTAAGTACCGATTCTAAATTCATTATGTGGCGCATAACTGGGTAATCGCCCGTAATACCCATTGCACCAAGTATTTGCCTAGCTTGATGGGCTACATTTACAGCAGTTTCTACAGCGTTACGTTTGGCCATTGATATTTGTGCAGGTGTAGCTCGGTCATCGTTTTTTAAAACGCCTAATCGCCAAGCAAGTAACTGGCCTTTGGTAATTTCGGTTATCATTTCGGCTAATTTTTTTTGTTGTAGTTGGAAGCTGGCAATAGGTTTTCCAAATTGATGTCTTTCTTTTGCATAACGTAATGCAGTATCATAACAATCCATAGCTGCACCTAAAGCTCCCCACGAAATGCCATACCTAGCTTGATTTAAGCAGCTTAAAGGTCCTTTTATACCTTTTATATTAGGCAAAATGTTTCCTAGCGGGATTTTAACATTATCAAAAACTAATTCACCAGTAGCCGAAGCCCGTAACGACCATTTTCCATGTGTTTCGGGCGTTGTAAAACCCTCCATTCCACGTTCAACAATTACACCTCTAATAATACCTTCTTGGTCTTTTGCCCACACAACAGCAATATCGGCATGTGGTGCATTCGAAATCCACATTTTGCTGCCATTTAAAATATAATGGTCGCCAGTGAGTTTAATATTTGTTAGCATACCGCTAGGGTCGCTACCATGGTCGGGTTCGGTTAGTCCAAAGCAGCCAACATATTCGCCGCTAGCCAGTTTAGGTAAATATTTTATTCTTTGTTCCTCATTACCAAAAGTATATATAGGGTACATTACCAGCGAACCCTGTACCGATGCAGTTGAACGCACACCCGAATCGCCACGCTCAAGTTCCTGCATAATTATACCGTAAGCAATATAATCTAAACCCGCACCACCATATTTGGTAGGTATAGTTGGGCCAAATGCACCTATAAGGCCTAAGCCTTTAATTATGTGTGTAGGAAATACCGCTTTTTGTGCACAATCTTCAATAATAGGGCTAACCTCGGTTTTTACCCATTCGCGTACCGAAGCCCGTATTAATTTATGTTCATCGCTTAATAATTCATCAAGCAAATAATAATCGGGATGCTGATACAAATCTGATTTTGTTGATTTTATAAATTTATGTTCTTCCATAAAATGTTACTGTTAAATAAAAAATTCTTAAAATTAAACGTCAAATATTAAACTTTGTTGGATTTTCATTTTATTAAATCTAAACTAAATCTTTAATTTATGTAATATTTTTGATGAAATTAACTCTTACCTTTAATAACAAAATTCTATCAATAATTGATGTAATTAAATATTGATATTAATAAATAGCCCAAAAATGAATACAATACAAAAAACGTTGTTACACATAACTTTATGGCTGTTTATAGTTTCCCTTTTTTTGTATGTTGGCACAGCTGGGTTTAACTCCACCGATGCTTATTTAATACATTTTATAAATATGAGTATTTTAAATGTAACCCTATTTTATATTAACTTAAATTTAATTATTCCGGTTACGCTTAATAAACAAAAATACATTTCATGGATGCTTGCATGTATAATTATTATGGTTTCATTAGCTGCTATAAAATATGGTGAAACATATTATTTAAAATCGTTCGAATACATAAACATCGCTAAAAATGGCCAACCCAAATTAACAATTACTGGTTTTTGGCAATTTATTATAAGTGCCATTATTATAAATGGCTTTTTTGTATTTATAAGTACAGTATATAAATTTACGGTTGATTGGTTTTACAACGAAAATGTAAAAAGAGATTTAGAAAAACAAGGATTAATTGCCGAATTAGCTTTTTTAAAATCTCAAATAAACCCACATTTTTTATTTAATTCGTTAAATAATATTTATTCGTTGGCTTACCAACAATCGGCATCAACACCTAATGCTATCTTAAAATTATCCGAAATTTTAAGATACATGTTATATGAAAGTAATGATACAAGGGTTGCTTTAAAAACAGAGATAGCGTATTTACAAAGTTTTATTGAGTTACAAAAATTACGTTTTAAAAGTGAGTTAAATGTAAATTTAAAAGTAATAGGCGATATTAACCAACAAAAAATTATGCCTTTGGTATTAATTTCATTTGTAGAAAATGCTTTTAAACACGGTATCGCTACAGATGTTAACTATCCTATTGATATTTTGGTATCCATAACCAATCAAAAATTACTTTTTACAATTAACAATAAAAAAAGCTACCATAATAAGGATAATACTGGCGGTATAGGTATGGTAAATGTTGTACGCAGACTCGAATTAACATATCCAAACCAATACGAACTAAATATTACCAACGGTACAAACAATTATTATTGTGAACTTTTTATAGATTTATAAAATATGATACGTTGTTTAATAATTGATGACGAACCTTTAGCTATTGATATTTTGAAAGATTACATAGCAAAGGTATCTACGCTTAATTTAGTTAAGACATTCGAAAACCCTTTGGAAGCGCTCGAATTGGTAAGTGAAGGAAGTATTGATTTAGTTTTTTTAGATGTGCAAATGCCACAATTATCAGGCATTCAGTTTTTAAAAATGGCGAATAATAAATGTAGGGTAATACTTACAACAGCATATACACAATATGCTTTAGACGGCTTTAATTTAGATGTGGTAGATTATTTATTAAAGCCTATTGCATTTGAAAGGTTTTATAAAGCGGTACAAAAATATATTGATATGCAAACAATATTATCTGCAACAAACAAACAAACACCAACAACGAAAGAGGTTATTGATTTTATTTTCGTAAAAACCGAGCATAAAATTCAAAAAATTAATATCAACCATATTACCCATATTGAAGGCTTAAAAGATTATATATCTATTTATACGGCCACCGAACGAATAATTACCTTACAAAATATGAAAAAAATGGAAGAGATATTACCCAAAGATCAGTTTATTAGGGTACATAAATCATACATTGTAGCCATACAAAAAATAGATAGTATTGAAAGAAATAGAATTACCATTAACGATAAAATTATACCTATTGGTAATACTTACCGAGATACATTTTACCACCGAATAAATTTTATAACCACTAAAATTTAGGCAAATATAAAATTTTACAAAACGATTATTAAATTGTTTAAATTTTGCATTTTTGCGTTACTTATGGCAAAAAACAGCAAAGCGGCCTTAGGCTTTATTTTTATTACATTATTAATTGATGTAACTGGCTTAGGAATAATAATTCCTGTATTACCCACTTTAATTAAACAACTTATAAATGGTGATTTAAGTGTCGCAGCTCAATATGGTGGTTGGCTAACTTTGGCTTACGCACTTACACAATTTGTATTTGCCCCTATATTAGGAAACCTAAGTGATAAATATGGCAGGCGTCCGGTTTTATTGTTTTCATTATTAGGTTTTGGTATCGATTATTTGTTTTTGGCATTTGCACCTAGTATAGGTTGGTTGTTTGTTGGCCGAATATTGGCGGGCATTACGGGGGCAAGTTTTACAACAGCCACTGCCTATATTGCCGATATAAGTACCCCCGAAAATAAAGCACAAAATTTTGGATTAGTAGGTGCAGCATTTGGTTTAGGTTTTATTTTAGGGCCGGTTATAGGCGGATTATTAGGACAATTTGGCCCACGAATTCCATTTTTTGCTGCTGCAGGTCTTAGCTTTATCAATTTAATTTATGGCTATTTTGTACTACCCGAATCGTTAAGTAAAGAAAATCGTAGAAATTTCGATATAAAACGGGCTAATCCTTTAGGCGCACTTTTACATTTAAAAAAATACCCAGCAATAAGTGGTTTAGTTCTTACGCTGCTTTTAATGTATGTAGCTAATAATGCCATACAAAGTACATGGTCGTATTATGGAATGGAAAAATTTAATTGGAGCGAAGCTTGGATAGGTTATTCGCTTGGGTTTGTTGGTTTAATGGTTGGCTTAGTTCAAGGTGGATTGATACGTTGGGTTATACCTAAATTTGGTGCCGAAAAAACATTATATATTGGTTTATTACTTTCAAGCTTAGGTTTGTTATTGTTTGCATTTGCCAGCAATGGTGCTTGGATGTTTGCCTTTATAATTCCTTATACCTTAGGAGGTATTGCAGGGCCAGCATTGCAAAGTATTATGAGCAGTTTTGCACCAGCCAACGAACAAGGAGAATTGCAAGGTGCATTTGCTAGCTTATTAAGTGCAACCACTATCTTTGCACCACCTGTAATGACTAATTTATTTGCTTATTTTAGCAAAACCAATGCGCCAATTTATTTTCCCGGGGCTCCATTTTTATTAAGTTCGGTATTGGTATTATTAGGAGTGTGGCTAGCTAGGCGAAGTTTAAAGTTACATCCAATGCAAAAAGTTTAATACACTTATGTTACTTAACTTACACCTAAACGTAAAAAAATTTATAATTTCAATAATTAACTGGTTTTACCCATTTTTTAAAAAAATAATTCCCTACCAAACGTTTCAATATGCAGCTTGTGGTGGTGTAAATACAGTTTTAAATATAATTTTATACTTTGTATCTTACAATTATATCCTTAAAAAACAAGATTTAAACTTCGAATTTCTAGTAATAGGTTCGCATATAGCGGCATTTATTATGGCTTTAATAATTACTTTTCCTATTGGTTTGTACCTAAATATGTTTGTAGTTTTTAAGGGTTCGATGCTAAAAAAACGGGTACAACTAATGCGTTATTTTTTAGTAGTAATGGTGTGTATTTTATTAAACTACTTATTATTAAGCTTATTTGTAGAAAAACTAAATTGGTATCCTACAATTTCGCAAATTGTAGCAACCATACTTATTACTGTATTTAGTTACATTTCGCAATTACGTTTTTCTTTTAAAAAAAGTCGTTAATATTTGCTGTAAGCGGGTAACTTAATAATTGGTTGAGGATAATTACTGCCCAATATAACCTCATATTTTAATAATTCGTTTTCGGTTAAGTGGTATAAATCGTGTATTTTATTATGAGGTATTTTACATAATTGTGGAAGCCAATGTTTTACATATTCGGCCTTTGAATCGTACTCTGTAGCTTGTTTTATAATATTAAAATAACGGTCTTCGCGAGGGTCGTTGCCTACGCCAGCTATGTAAGCCCAGTTTCCCCAATTGCTGGATGGGCTGTAATCGATAAGCTTTTCTTCAAAATAAGCAGCTCCTAAAAGCCAATTTACGTTTAAATCTTTTATTAAAAATGAAGCTACATTTTGCCTTCCACGGTTACTCATGTAACCTGTTTGGCTAAGTTCTTTCATATTGGCATCAATAAACGGTATGCCAGTTTCTCCATTTTTCCATAACTCAAATAACGCTTCTTGGTTATCGGCTACAGCCTGAGTTTTATTTTTAAATCCGGTTTCTAAAAAATATTTAGTGCCATGTTTTTTAAACATAAATCTAAAATAGTCTCTCCACAAAAGCTCAAAAATAAGCCAATATGTACTTTCATTAGCACCTCTTTCTGTTTCATATTTTTTAATTTCCCAGTAAATGCTTCTAGGCGATAAGCAACCCGCAGCTAACCAAGGTGATAATTTCGACGAATAATCCGAACCCAATAAACCATTTCTAGTAAGTTTATACTTTTTTATTAGGTCGGTTTCCCATAAATAATAATTTAATCTTTTTAGGCCTTCGCTTTCGCCGCCTTTAAAGTTAGCCGCAACAGTAGTATCAGCGCAAGCGGTAAAATCCAACTCATTTAAAGTTGGTAATGATGAGGTTTCTAAGCTATCAGGTACTGTTATTTTGGTAGGAGATTTAAAACAAACTCTTACCGAACTTTCTCGTTCAACTTTTTTTCGAAAAGCGGTAAAAATATCGGGTATATTTTTTATGGGGAAAGGCAAATCTTCTTTATGGTAAAGAGTATGTCCAATAAAATGTTTCAGATTTATTTTTAGTTTCCACAAAGCATCTTCTACCAATGTTGATATTTCAGTTTCTTCTGATGCTACTTCTCTGTGGTGATAAACAGCTTCGACGGCATATTTTATGGCAATTTCGGGTATAATATCTTCTGGCTTACCAAGCAAAATTAATAAATCGCCGCCTAATTTTTGTAGGGAGCTTTTTAAATCTGCAACGCTTTCTAAAATAAATTGCGTTCTTAAAATACCTGTTTTTTGAATGCTTTGTATATTATTTTGGAAGTAACGTGTATCGAAAATATAAATAGGTATTACATGGGTTGCTTTTTCGCAGGCCTCCAATAATATTTCATTATCTTCAATTCTTAAATCGTTTCTAAACCAAACTAAAATATTTTTTTCGCTCATAATTTATCAAATCTGTAATTTTATTTCGTTTAAAACGATGTTTTAACAATTATTTTGCATTTCGGCATTTATCCGAGCAAAATTTTACATCTTCCCAACAATTATCCCACTTTCTTCGCCAATTGAATGGCTTTTTGCAAAACAAACATATTTTGGCGGGTAAATTAGTTTTCGAAATTGTTTTACCATATTTGTTTTTCATTACCTTTAAACAAAACTGAATTAATGTTTGTTTATTTTTTTTGATGATTAAATTTATAAAACAACTTTCGGATAAAGAAATCGATAGAATTATCGAAATGGCTTGGGAAGACCGCACACCTTTCGAGGCAATTAAGTACCAATTTAGTTTGAGCGAGGCCGATGTAATTATACTTATGCGTAACCAGTTAAAACCTAGTAGTTGGCGTTTATGGCGGCAGCGAGCACAAAAAACCTCATTAAAACATCTTAAAAAACGTGGTTTTGAAGTAAATCGTTTTAAATGCACAATGCAACGTAACGTTACATTGAACAAAATAAGTAAACGATGACAAAACTTTGTTCAACTTATTTGCATAAAACTTAAACAAATTAAATACTTTTGAGTTAAGTATAATAGAAATGGAAAAAAAAGTAGCCGTATTTAGAAAAGAGCATTTTAATGCCGCCCATAGATTAAACACCCCTCACTGGAGTGTCGAAAAAAATAAAGAAATTTATGGTAAGTGTAATAACGAAAATTACCACGGACATAACTATGAATTAATTATTAAAGTTACTGGTTTTCCAGATGCCGACACGGGATACGTAATGGATATGAAGTTATTATCGGATTTAATTTCTGATAAAGTTACTTCCCGCTTTGATCACAAAAATCTAAACCTAGATACCGAGGAGTTTAAAAACTTAAACCCTAGTGCCGAAAATATTGCTATTGTAATACACGATTTATTAAGAACTGAAATTGACCATAACCTGGAACTGAAAGTTATTTTATATGAAACTGAACGAAACTTTGTTGAATACCCTGCCTAACCAAAATAATTTGGACGAGCTTTTGATTGACAATATAGGCGATAACCATGTAGGTACATCGTATAACACCCCTTTACGAGCCGATGCTTTTGAACTTGACGACAACCTAAAAATTGAGATGATTGAAAAACATTTTAAAAGTATTATGGAAGTTTTAGGTTTAGATTTAACCGATGACAGTTTAAGAGGTACACCCAATAGGGTTGCAAAAATGTATGTTAAAGAAATTTTTAGTGGTTTAAACCCTGCTAATAAACCTCAAGCCAAACTTTTCGATAATAAATATCAATATAATCAAATGTTGGTTGAAAAAAATATTACTTTTTACAGTAATTGCGAGCATCATTTTGTACCAATAATTGGAAAAGCACACGTTGCTTATATAAGCAATGGTAAAGTTATAGGCTTATCAAAACTTAACCGTATTGTACAATATTTTGCTCATAGGCCACAAGTACAAGAACGTTTAACTATGCAAATAGCCAACGAGTTAAAGCAAGCTTTACAAACCGAGGATATAGCTGTAGTTATTGATGCTGTTCATTTATGTGTAGCTTCACGGGGTATAAAAGATATTCAAAGCAGTACCATTACAGCCGAATATGGCGGCAAATTTTTAGAAGATAATACCCGCAACGAATTTTTAAAATTTATAAGCTAATTTACTAAATGAATTATTTAATTATTGGCGGAAGCTCGGGAATTGGTTTACAATTAGTAAACAATTTGCTAAATGAAGGACATACAATTTATGCAGCCTCGCGACAAAAAAAAGACTTACCTGCAGCTGCAAATTTTATTGAGCTAGATGTATTAGGCGATGTTTCAATTTTAAAAACAGCCCTTCCCGACGAGCTTCACGGCATAGCTTATTGCCCCGGAACTATTAACTTAAAACCTTTTGGCCGTTTAACCGAAGATGATTTTTTAAACGATTATAAAATAAATGTTTTAGGTGCAGTTAAAGTTATACAACAAGTTGTAAATAAATTAAAAGCCGTTGATACTTCGTCGATAGTATTATTTAGCACAGTAGCAGCTGAAACTGGTATGGGTTTTCACGCATCTATTGCATCAGCTAAAAGTGCTTTACAAGGTTTGGCGGTTTCATTGGCTGCCGAGTTTGTTGCAAATAAAATCCGTGTAAACGTAATAGCACCATCGCTTACTAATACACCTTTGGCTGCTAGTTTATTATCAAGTCCTGAGCGAATTGAAGCATCAGATAAACGCCATCCATTAGGTCGAATAGGAACTGCAAATGAAGTTGCTGTTGCTGCCGAATTTTTATTATCAGATAAAAGCACTTGGATAACAGGTCAGGTTTTAGGTATTGATGGTGGGATGTCTAATTTAAGAACTTTTTAAAAGTGGTACTTTCCTCAACAAATATATTAGAAATGGAGCAACGTTACCGAACTACTTTTATGAATAGTATTTCGGGCTTTAAAAGTTTACAAATGGTGGGTACTATAGGCGAAAACGGCATTACAAATATTGCACTATTTAACTCTATATTTCACATCGGGGCTAACCCACCTTTAATAGGTATGATATGTAGGCCTGATGGCGACCAACATTCGACTTTTAATAATATAGAAAAAACCGGATTTTATACGCTAAACAACGTTCAAAAAAGTTGGTATCAAAAAGCCCATCAAACCAGTGCCAGATATAATATTAATGAATCTGAATTTGATACTTGTGGTTTTACAGCGCAATATTTAGATAACTTTATAGCCCCTTTTATACAACAATCGAGTGTAAAATTAGGTTTAGAATTACGAGAAATTAATACCATAAAATTTAACGGATCTAGAATTATAATAGGAGAGGTAAAATACATAATTTTAGATGATGGTTTAGTTGCCACCGATGGTTATGTTGATTTAGAGAAAGCACAATCTGTTACAGTTGCAGGTTTAGATGCTTATTATAGTACCCAAAAACTTGCTCGTTTAAAATATGCCAAACCCGAAAATAATGTTGAAGAAATAATTGTTTAATTAATAAAACAAGTACCATGGAAACAAAAGAAATTATTCAAAACGCTTATATAGATTATGTTTTAACGCACAATAAAAAACCTGCCTCGGTGTATATATTTGCAAAAGATAACGCCATGGCCGAGGATGAGTTTTATAAACATTTTGGTAACTTCGATAGTATTGACGAGGCTATTTGGGCGCAGTTTTTCGAAAAAACAATTTTCGAAATTAAGCAACAAGAAGTGTGGCAAGCATACAGTGCAAGGGAAAAAGCGTTGTCTTTTTTTTATAGTTTTTTCGAGTTGCTTAAAACTAAAAGAAGCTATGTAATATACAGTATGCAATATTTTTCTAAAGCCTTAACTACACCACAAGCTTTAAAACAAAGTAAACAAGTATTTGAAACTTTAAGCATGCAAGTTATACAGGAAGGTTTAGAAAGTAACGAACTTGCCGACCGTAAATTTTTGAGCGATAAATACAAAAATGCCCTATGGATGCAGCTAATGTTCGTATTAAAATTTTGGCAAAAAGATAATTCGGCAGGTTTCGAAAAAACCGATGAAGCTATAGAAAAAGGTGTAAATGTAACCTTCGATTTGTTTCAACGCACACCTATTGATAACCTTTTCGATTATGGAAAGTTTTTAGTACAAAATGGGTTTAAATAGAGAAAACTAACCTACAATTTACTCGCTACCAACCATTATCACTTTCTATTCACTACTCACCACTTCCCCAAAAAATGAACGAACTTAACAGCATTCCCACTAGTAAAGTAGCCCGATCGGCAAAGTTTGTTGGTACTGGTTTTAAAATTGGTGGCAATTATATAAAGCATTATTCTAAAAAAATATTTAATCCCGAGCTCAATAACGACGAATTAAATGAAAATAATGCAACCGATATTTACTCCTCGTTAAGCGAATTAAAGGGTAGTGCATTAAAGGTAGCGCAAATGCTAAGTATGGATAAAAACATATTACCAAAAGCGTATGTAGATAAGTTTTCGATGTCGCAATACAATGCACCACCATTAAGCGGTCCATTAATTGTGCAAACATTTCGTAAACATTTTGGTAAAAATCCCGAACAAATATTTGATAAATTTAACTTAAAATCAACCAATGCGGCCTCAATTGGGCAAGTTCATCAAGCCGAATTGGGCGGAAAAAAACTAGCAATTAAAATACAATACCCAGGAGTTGGAAATTCAATATCATCAGATTTAAAACTTATAAAACCTTTTGCCTTTAGGTTATTAGGTATGAGCGAAAAGGAACTAGATGTGTATATGCGTGAGGTTGAGGAACGTTTGGTTGAAGAAACAGATTACGAATTAGAGGTAAAACGATCTATACAATTTTCGGAAGCTTGTACTAAGTTGGATAATTTAGTTTTTCCAAAATATTATCCCGAGTTATCGGGAAGTAGAATTATTACAATGGGTTGGATAGAAGGGTTGCACTTAAAAGAGTTTTTAGCCACAAACCCAAGCCAAGAATTACGCAACACTATTGGCCAAGCATTGTGGGATTTTTATAATTACCAACAACACGAAATGCGGGCTGTACACGCCGACCCACACCCAGGTAATTTTTTAATAACTCCCGATGGTAAGTTGGCGGTTATAGATTTTGGCTGTATAAAAGAACTCCCCGACGACTTTTATTATCCATTTTTTGCTACAACATCATCAGAGTTAATGGGAAACAGAAAAGAAACCATTAAAGCTTTTAGGCAATTAGAAATGATATTACCAAAAGATAACGAGAAGCAAATAGAATTTTATTATCAAAATTATAAGGAAATGATTTCGTTATTTGCCGAACCTTATGTTGAAAAACAATTTGATTTTAGCCAAACTGCGTTTTTTGATAGTTTATATTCATTTGGCGAAAAAATTGCTAAAATGCCCGAATTTAAACAAGCTAGGGGAGTTAAACATTTTATTTATGTAAACCGTACAAACTTTGGCTTATATAATATATTACACGAACTTAAAGCAACGGTAAAAACTGATACTTATAAACCACATTTGCAAATAGATTTTGCTTAACCGTAAAAACCTAAAGTAGTTTTTGGAATAGTGTTAAAAAATTTGCACAAAAATAATTTTTAGGATTAATAAACGTTTAAAATAGTTACCTATAATTGCTAATTTTAAAATAATTTGCAATGTATTTAACAAAAATAACTATTGTACGTTATGAAAATTAATTCAGTTTTACACAAAGAAAATACACGAGGTGGTGCCAACCACGGATGGCTTATTGCCAAACATTCCTTTAGTTTTGCTAATTATTACGACCCCGAAAAAATGCAATTTGGAGCACTACGTGTACTTAACGACGATATAGTTGCACCTAGCAAAGGGTTTGGAACGCATCCTCATAGCAATATGGAAATTATAACCATACCCTTGGCTGGAGATTTAGCGCATAGCGATAGCATGGGTAATACCACTATTATTAAAAAAGGAGATATACAAATACTTAGTGCAGGCACAGGTATCGAACACAGTGAGTTTAATAAAAACACCGATAAAGAAGTACGCTTATTGCAAATATGGATTATGCCTAGTAGTAGAAACACTACACCTTCTTACGGTCAAATATCATTAAACGTTGCCGATAGGCTTAATAAATTACAGTTAATAGTATCACCCATTTTTAGCGAAAAAAGCTTATTAATTAAACAAGATGCCTGGTTTTACTTAGCCGATTTTGATACTAATTACAGCCATACTTATACATTAAATATGGAAAGAAACGGGGTGTATATTTTTAATTTAAGTGGACAATTATTAGTAAATGATACAGTTTTAGATGCCCGAGATGGATATGGTGTGTGGGACGTTAAGCAAATAGAATTTACAGCAAAAACTAAAACTGAGTTTTTAATAATGGAAGTACCCATTACAGGATTTTAATAAATTAATTACGCATATTAATAAATTGCAATGGTTGCCCAAAGTTTTCTGTACGGCAAATAGAAATAACCGACTGTAAATCGTCTAATTTTTTGCCTTGCACCCTTACTTGATCATCCATGATTGATGCCTGAACTTTTATATTACTATCTTTTATTTTTTTAACAATTTTTTTTGCAACTTCTTTATCAATACCCTCTTTAACCAGTATTTCTTTTTTAATCATGTTACCAGTAATTGGGTAAAATGGTTTTTCAAAATCAAGTGCATTAGGGTCTAAATTTTGTTTCACAAAACGTGATATTATTGCATCAGTTATTGCTTTTAGTTTCATATCATCTTCGGTAATTACTAAAATTTGGTTGGTTTTTTTATCCAAATCTATGCTACTTTTAGACGAACTAAAATCGTAACGATTTAAAATTTCTTTTTTTGCATTATTAATGGCATTATCGAGGGTTTGGGTATCAATTTTGCTTACTATATCAAATGAGGGCATAACAATTAATTTTTATAAATATTCAAAAAAAAAATTATAATTTTAACGATTAATTAACATTAACTTAATACGATAGAATATATGAAAGATGCAAAAAAATCATCAATAAAAAAATTAAAAAAAAACACAAAGCAAATAATTGAAAAAGACTTGAGTGATAAGCTACATACCTTTATTAAAAGCTTAGGGCATGATGTGGAAGATATTGGCTTGGAATTGAAAAAAGCTAGTAAAATTTTAGCCAAAAAATTAGTAAAAAAAATTGGTGAAGTAAAGATTGCAGTTTCTGGTAAAGCACAGTCTTTAAAGGTCAATAATCCTAAGGCAATTAAAAAAGCAAAAATCGAAATTAAAAAAGACGTAGATAAAATAAAAAGCAAAGCCAAATCAGCATTAGTTAAAGCTAAACCAGTAGTTACAGCCATTAAAAAAGAAATTTACAAAGCCGAACCAGTAATAGTTGCCTCAGTTAAAAAAGAAATAGTAAAAGCTAAACCACTAGTTACTGCCGTTAAAAAAGAAATTAGCAATGCAAAACCTATTGCAAAATCAGTTGTAAAATCTGTTATTAAAAAAGCTGATACGGCAAAAAAAACAGTTATAAATGATATAAAAAAAGCAGTGGAAGCAGTTAATAAAAATATTGACAAATCTAAACCATAATTTATACGTTTATAAAATGTAAAAACATATACAATAAATCAATGTGTTTTTAACAAAAAAATATTCAATTTTGAATCCCGATATAAATATCTCGGGATTTTTTTTAAAATAATGACATCAATAAAAATACCCTTAATTAACCGAGAAATAAGTTGGCTATATTTTAACGATAGAGTTTTACAAGAAGCAGCCGATGTTACCGTACCATTAATCGAAAGAATTAAGTTTTTAGCTATTTTTTCATCTAATCTTGATGAATTTTATCGAGTGCGTGTAGCCACCTTAAATAGGTTGGCCATAGTAGTTAATAAAGTAAAAGAGGAGTTGGGCTATAATCCTAAAAAAACCCTTAATCAAATTAAAAATATTGTTGTTAAACAGGAGCGAAAATTTAATTTACTTTATGTTGATATTATAAAAGAGCTAGCCGACAATAAAATTTTTATTATAAACGATATTCAACTTAACGTAACCCGAGGAAATTTTGTTAAAGAATATTTTAGAGAAAATATACTTTCAACCATTGTCCCCATTATAATTGATGATAAAGCTCCATTTCCTGAATTAAGAGATAGGGTAATTTACTTACTAGTAAAACTTATAAAAAACGGTGATAAACCTAAGGTAAAATATGCTTTAATTGAAATACCAAAATCACTAAACCGTTTTTTGGTATTACCCGAAACTAACAACTTAAAATTTATTATTTTATTAGATGATATAATAAGGTATTGTCTTTCCGAAATATTTTTCATTTTCGATTACGACCAAATAGAAGCACATTCGTTACAAATTACCCGTGATGCCGAACTCGATTTGGACAAAACAGTAAGCGATAAATTTGTAGAATTGCTAACAAAAAGTATTCAGAAACGTAAAAAAGGTAAACCTATGCGCCTACTTTACGATACCGAAATGCCCATAGAAACACTATCATTTGTTGTAAACAAACTAAATATACACTCCGAAAGTTTAATTCCGGGTAACCGATACCATAATTTTAAAGATTTTATTGCTTTCCCTAATGTTGGCGATGCCTCACTCGAATACAAAAAAATTGTGCCTTTACCTGTTAAAGATTTAAGTATTCAAAAAGGGATGCTTGATTTAATAAAACAGCAAGATTATTTGTTAAACTTTCCCTATCAATCGTTCGATTATATCATACACTTTATGAGGGAAGCTGCTATTGACCCTAAAGTTACTGAGATAAACATAACGCTTTACAGGCTGGCCGAAAACTCAAAAATTATTAATGCTTTAATAAATGCGAGGCGAAATGGCAAAAAAGTAAACTGCTTAGTTGAACTTAAAGCCCGTTTTGATGAAACTGCAAATATATATTGGACTAACCGATTAGAAGAAGAGGGTGTAAATGTAAACTATGGTATTACAGGTTATAAAGTGCATACCAAAATATGTTTAATTACTAGAATTGAAAAAGGAGAAAAAGTATTTTATGCAAATTTAGCTACAGGTAATTACAACGAAAAAACTGCCCGTATTTATTGCGATCATAGTTTGTTTACTGCCGATAAAAGAATTACTAATGAATTGCATAAAGTATTTGAAGCGATTAATAAGAAAGTAATATCTCATGGATACAAGCATTTAATAGTATCACCTCTCGAAACTAGAAGTAAATTATTTGTTTTAATCGACAACGAAATAAATAACGCTAAGGCAGGTAAAAATGCCCATATCATTCTAAAAATGAATTCCCTTGCGGACGAACTTACCATTAAAAAACTTTATGATGCCAGCAATGCAGGTGTAATTATAAAGCTAATTATAAGAGGTATGTGTTGTTTAATAGCAGGTAAAAAAGGGTTTAGCGAAAATATTCATGTTATTTCAATTATCGATAAATTTTTGGAGCATGCTAGGGTATGGATATTTGCTAACAATGAAAACGACAAGATATTTTTATTATCTGCCGATTTAATGAGCCGAAATCTCGACCATAGGGTAGAGGTTGGTTTTCCTATCTATGATAAAAAAATTAAACAAGAAATACGACAAATGATAGATATTCAGTTGATGGACAATACAAAAGCCCGAGAGATAAATTCGCTTAACAATAATAAATACCACAAAAATAAGCTAAAAATTAAATACAGAACACAAATTGATACTTACAATTATTTAAAAAATAAATCTGTTTGAGATACGCCGCCATAGATATAGGTTCCAATGCAATACGGCTTTTAATTGCCGATATATCAAATAATAATGGAACAAAATCCTTTAAAAAAAACACACTTATTCGCGTACCCTTGCGGCTGGGCGATGAAGCTTTTATTCATCAAGAAATATCCGAAACCAAAGCCAACGATTTGGTTAAAACTATGCAGGCTTTTAAAAATCTAATGGATGTTTATAAAGTTACCCGATACAGGGCTTGTGCTACATCTGCTATGCGAGAAGCTAATAATGGCCCGAGTTTGGTGCAAAAGATTAAAAATTTGGCTAACATAAATTTAGAAATTATTAATGGCCAAAAAGAAGCTTCAATTATTTATAGTAGCCATATTGAACAAACTTTGGATCGAAGCAAATGCTATCTATACATTGATGTAGGTGGAGGTAGCACCGAACTTTCAATATTTGCAGATGCACAATTACTAGATTCAAAATCATTTAATTTAGGTACTATTCGTATTTTAGATAACCAAGATGAAGATAAAACTTGGACAGATATGATGCAATGGCTTCAAGAAAATTTAAAAAATTACAAAAACGTAATTGGAATTGGTACAGGTGGAAATATTAATAAATTATTTAAACTATCGGAAGAAAAAGAAGGTAAAGCACTTACTTATAGCCGTTTAAAAACTTTATATGATTACCTTAACTCTTTTTCACTCAGAGATCGTATAAATGTATTAAGCCTTAACCAAGATAGGGCTGATGTGATTATACCAGCCACCGAAATATTTTTAAGTGTAATGAAATGGGCAAATATAAAAAACTTATATGTTCCCAAAATAGGTATGGTAGACGGCATAATTCAGTTATTAATTGAAGAAAATGAACAAGATTTTTTACTTTAACTTAAACCATTCGTATCAACTACATTCGCTCCACAACTGCTATTCCCAATAACCCCATTCCTTTTTTTAACACATCGGCAACAACGTTTGATAATGAAAGTCTAAATTGTTTAACCACCTCATCTTCGCCTTTTAAAATGGTTTCGGTTTGATAAAATTTATTGTAAGTTTTGGCTAAATCATATACATAATTGGCAATAGCAGCTGGATTATAATTTTTTGCAGCGGTGGCCAATACATCCATATAGCCGTTTAAAAGCACAATAACTTCAATTTCGGTGGGCTGTAAAATGCTTGGCGGGGTTAAAGTGGCCGACACAAAATCGGCTTTGCCTAAAACCGATTTTATACGGGCGTAGGTATATTGTATAAATGGGCCCGTATTTCCTTGAAAATCAACCGACTCGACAGGGTCGAAAAGAATACGTTTTTTGGGCTCTACTTTCAGCAAAAAATATTTTAAAGCACCCATACCAATAGTGTAATATAATTGTGCTTTTTCGGCATCGCTAAAGCTGTTGGTTTTACCCAACTCTTCGGTTTTGGTTTTGGCGGTAGCTTCCATTTCGGCAATTAATTCATCGGCATCAACCACGGTTCCTTCGCGTGATTTCATTTTTCCATTTGGCAAATCAACCATCCCATACGAAAGGTGATAAAGCCCTTTTGACCAGCTTTTACCCAGTTTATTTAATATTAAAAACAGTACCTTAAAATGATAATCTTGTTCGTTACCTACCACATAAAGCGATTTACTAACCCCAAAATCGTCGTACTTTAATTGTGCCGTACCTAAATCTTGGGTAATGTAAACCGAAGTACCATCAGCCCGGCGAACTAGTTTTTCGTCGAGGCCATCCGCAGTTAAATCTATCCAAACCGAGCCATCTTCTTTTTCAAAGAAAACTCCTTTTTCAATCCCCTCGTTTACAATATCTTTACCCAATAAATAGGTATTGCTTTCGTAATAATATTTATCAAAATCAACGCCCAATTTAGTGTAAGTTTGGTTAAATCCGGCATAAACCCAAGCATTCATAGTTGCCCACAAATCCAAAGTTTCTTTGTCGCCAGCTTCCCATTTTTGTAGCATTTGTTGGGCTTCTACAATTAATGGAGCTTGTTTTTTAGCTTCGGCTTCGGTAAGGCCTTGGGTAATTAAAGTATCAATTTCCTTTTTATATTCTTTATCAAAAACTACATAATATTTGCCTACCAAATGGTCGCCTTTTAAACCTGTACTTTTGGGTGTTTCGGCATTTCCGAATTTTTGCCAGGCCAACATCGATTTACAAATATGTATGCCTCTATCGTTTACCAAATTGGCTTTTATAACCTCGTAACCGTTGGCTTTTAAAATTTCGGCAACAGCAAAACCTAATAAATTATTACGTACATGGCCTAAATGTAAGGGTTTATTAGTATTGGGCGACGAATATTCTACCATCACTTTTTCCTCTTTGGCAGGATATTTCCCAAAATTATCATCCTCGGCAATAGCCGTAAAAATACTTAGCCAATACGCATCGGTTAAAACCAAATTTAAAAAGCCTTTTATAATGTTAAAATTGGCAATTTGAGGAACGCTATTTTTTAAAGCATCTCCCAATTGTTGGGCAGTTTGCTCGGGACTAGTTTTACTATATTTTATGTAAGGGAAAACCACAAAAGTGAGGTGACCTGTAAATTCTTTTTTGGTTTGCTCTAATGCAAAATCATCCGCGTTAAGCGTTACCTTATATAAACTAGCAAAAGCATCGGCAATAGCCTGTTTTAAAAAATCCATTTGCAAAAATATCAATATTTGGCAATGGTTGGTAAAATTAAATGGTTGCAATTTTTTTAATGCTAAATTCTAATAGATTTGTAGGATGAGCCTCGGGCTTCGGGCAACGGGCTATGGGCTTCGGGCTTCGGACAACTAGCAAAGAAGCCCTTAAAAATTTAATTTATAATATGTTGATAAACGAAAATGATTTTAGGGTAAATGTACAATCGGAAATTGGCGTTTTACGCAGCCTGATTATACACAGTCCCGATAGTGGTTTGGGTAAAGTAGTGCCCGATAAAGCGCAAGACTGGCTTTTCGAAGACATTGTACATTTAGATACTATTCGTAAAAACGAGTACGACTACTATGTAAAATTGTTGCTTTATTTTTTAGATGCCGATAAGATAAAAGGAAAACTAAACGCAATTGATACCGATGAAAGTAGGAGTTTTTACAAACCCAATAATGCAAATTTCCATAATTCTACAAGCGTTATTGAGTTACAAAACCTGTTAGTCGATATTTTAAAAGATGCTGAAGTGCGTCAAAAATTGGTAGCTTCCGTATGCGCCACCGAAGGTATAAATTACCAATTACAAAACACTTTACTGGAAACCGAGCCAGCCGAATTGGGGCAGATATTAATATCGGGAGCGTTAGTAAATCACCAAATGATTTTTGCACCTATACCTAATTTTATTTTTACTCGCGATATTGGTATTGCCATTAACCACCATATTTTAATTAATAAAGCAGCCAAAAAAGCCCGTTTACGTGAGACTTTACTGGCAAAATATATTTTTTTTAATCACGCTTATTTTAAAAACTACCAAGAAAATATTATTGAAATACCCGATACTATTCAACATTTTTTAGATACAAACGATGATAATGATAAACGGAGTTCGATAGAATGTGGCGATTTAATGATGGTAAGCAAAAATCATTTGTTAATAGGTTTAAGCGAGCGAACATCGGCCGTAGCCATAAAAAAAACTATCGAAATATTGTTTGATAAAAAAGTGGTAGAGAAAATTACAGTAATAAAAATACCCAACAAAAGGGCTTTTATGCACCTCGACACGGTTTTTACACAAGTTAAAAAAAATATGTGGGTTATTTTACACGCTATTGGTAAAAACAACAACATAGTACCGTTTCTAGATTTTGAAAAGCAAAAACATGCGGATGTGCCAGAAATTACCCAATTTTTTGCAGACAATACTTTAAGTCCTAAAAGGTTTGATTCGGTAGAGTTACTTTTAATCGATGTTAGTGAAAACGATTTAGGCTGCACTCAAAAAACCGAATTTATTTACTCGGGAAACCAACAATTCCCTTACGATTTAAGAGAACAATGGACGGACAGTTGCAATGTTTTGGCTTTAAAAGAAGGCGTAGTTTTGGGCTACGATAGAAACAATTACACCATAAAAGCATTTGAAGATAAAGGGTTTACCGCTATAACTGTTAAAAATTTATTAGCAAAATTTGAAAGCGGTGAGCTAAACCCAAGTACTTTAGAAAATACATTTATTACTATGCCATCTGCCGAATTATCAAGAGCTCGTGGTGGTTTTCATTGTATGAGTATGCCTATTTTTAGGGATGATATTAGTTAGTTGTAATAAAATTATTTTATAAATTTGATTTTATTCATTTATAGTTTAAATGAGGCTAATATAAATTAGTATTCTGAAATTTTTTAAATCAAATAATTATGAATTTAGAAGTTAGAAAGTTGAATTTTATTCAAGAATTTATTCAATTGCAAAATGAGGATATTTTTAAAGGATTAGAAAAGGTTTTATTTGAGTCAAAAGTTAATTTGATTGAAACTAATATAAGTCCTATGAGTTTATTAGACATTATTTGCACAAAACAAACTCAAAGATATTTTCGATTATTATAAATTAAAGGTCAATTTAATGTTTGCAGCTAAATTGGTTTCTGAAATAATTGATAAAACAATATTATTAGAACGCAATAATAAAATTGGGCAAATTGAACCAATTTTAATAACTAGACAACAAGAATTAAGATATCTTATAATTAAAAATTATAAAATAATTTACTGGATTAATTTATTGGAAAATAGAATTGAAATTGTTAATGTTTTTGATTGTAGACAAAATCCTACCAAAATTAATTTATGATTTACTAATTTTAGATTGCATAATTAATACTAACATTAAATATAAACGTTAAACTATTCGTTTTGGCATCTCTCCTTTTGGGAGACCAAGAGGGGGAAAATCACAAATTTGATACATCTATCAGATATCATAAATCTAAAATCATGACTTGTCTTTTAATGATCCGCCCCGTAGCTTTTGGTTTAAATTTGCAAACCGTTGGTTCTAATGCATTTCAAAATAAAAATGCAAAACAGCAAAATGTACAAGAAAATGCATTAGCCGAATTTGACTCTTTTGTAGCTAAATTAAAAGCCGCCCATATTGATGTTACTGTAATTGATGATACCTTAACACCGCATACACCCGATTCCATTTTCCCCAACAATTGGGTATCTTTCCATAACGATGGCTCGGTATTTTTATACCCAATGCAAGCACAAAACCGTAGGCTTGAGCGTAGAACTGACATTTTAGACAAATTAGGAAAGCGTTTTAACATTACCCAAATTAATGATTTAAGTAGTTTCGAAAACCAAAACCAATACTTAGAAGGTACGGGAAGTATGGTTTTAGATAGGGAAAATAAACTGGCCTACGCCTGCATATCAAACCGAACACATCCACAAGTTTTAGAAATTTTTTGTGCCGAAAGTGGTTACCAAGCCTTAACATTTTCAGCATTTGATAGCAACAATTTACCCATTTACCACACCAATGTATTAATGTGTATAGCCGAAAAGTTCGTGGTTATTTGCTTAGATACCATCATCAGCGAAAGCGAGAAAAATAAATTAATAGCTAGTTTTAAAGCTACAAAAAAAGAAGTTATTGAAATTTCGCTTATGCAGATGAACCACTTTGCAGGCAATATGTTGGAAGTGAAAAACAATGAAGGTGAAAATTATTTAATAATGTCGGAAGCGGCATTTACCAGCTTAACTGATTTACAAAAAGTACAAATTAAGCCTTATTCTCAAATATTATATTCCAATTTACAAACAATTGAAGAAAACGGTGGAGGGAGTGCAAGGTGCATGCTTGCCGAGGTTTGTTTGCCTTTAAAAGTTAATATTTAAAATTATTAAGTTTACAATTTGTACTTTTTAACTTTCGTTTTGCAATTTTAATTACTTTCGCTAAAAATATAATGGATAACCGCAATTTTAAAATACCTAAAGAAGTAAACCAAATGATTTTTGGTTTAAGAGCCGTAATTGAAGCTATAAAAGATGGTAAAGATATTGAATCGCTATTTATACAAAAAGGATTAACAGGTGAATTATATGGCGAACTTAAAGATGTAATGCGGGTGTTCGATATACCATCGCAACAGGTACCTATCGAAAAACTTAACCGCATAACGCTAAAAAATCATCAGGGCGTTGTAGCATTTATATCGCCTATTACTTATCAAAAAATAGAGGATATTATTCCACAAATATTTGAAAACGGACAAGTACCATTGATTTTATTATTAGATGGTATTACCGATGTGCGCAACTTTGGTGCTATTGTGCGTACTGCCGAGTGTAGCGGTGTACACGCTATTGTTGTACCTAAAAAAAACTCCGCACAAATAAATCCCGATGCGGTGAAAACTTCTGCGGGAGCATTATATAAAGTGCCTATTTGTCGCCACGATAATTTATTAGCCATTGTTAAGTTTTTAAAAAATTGCGGCTTACAAATAATTTCTTGTACCGAAAAAACCGAAGACTTAATCTATCATCCAGATTATACGGTCCCATCAGCTATTATTATGGGTTCCGAAGATGAAGGTATTAGTTTTGAGCTTATTAGAAACTCCGATTATTTAACAAAAATACCTATGAACGGCGAAATAGCATCCTTAAATGTGTCGGTTTCTGCAGGTATTATTTTATACGAAGCGGTTAGGCAACGGTTGTAAATAAAAATCTTTGTCTTGATTATTAAACTTTCTAATCCAGTTTCTTCAACTCATCTTGCACAAAATCTATTAATTCTTTAATGTATGCTGCACTAAAGTCGAATGAAATGCCCGCGGTTTGGTAAATTTCTTTCATAGATTTTGTATAACCCAGTTTTAGGGCTTCCAAATAATTATGCAATCCTTTTTCAGGGTTTTCTTTATAGTTTTTCCAAACAGCTATGGCACCTAATTGTGCAATGCCGTACTCTATATAATAAAATGGGACTTCAAAAATGTGTAATTGTTTTTGCCAAAGGTTTTCTAGCGCAGTTTCGTGTTCGCTCCAATCTACAAAGCCTGCTCCAAATTTACCGAAAATTTCTTTCCAAGCCTCGGTTCTTTCTGCTGTGGTGTGGGTTGGGTTGGTGTAAATCCAATGCTGAAAAGCATCCACCACGGCTACCCAAGGCAAAGTTTTCAAAACATCACGCAGTTGGTATTTTTTTGCTCTTTTCAATTCTTCGGGGTCGGTAAAAAATACATCCCAATGGTCCATAGAAATTAATTCCATAGCCATACTGGCCAGTTCGGCAACCTCTGATGGACAATGTTTAAAATCGTTAAGTTCTAAATTTGCAGTTACAAAAGTGTGTATGGCGTGGCCACCTTCGTGTACCATAGTAGTTAAATCTCGAAACGAATTTGCGGCATTCATAAAAATAAATGGTGCACCGGTTTCGGCCAATGGGTAATTGTAACCACCTGGTGCTTTGCCTTTTCGGCTTTCTACATCAAAAAAGTTATTATCTTTCATGGTTTGTAAACGGTCTCCAAAAAAACTGCCTAAACGGTTGAAACAGGTTATAGATTTATCAATCAAATCGGTACCGCCGTTAAAAGGTTGCAAAGCTTCTTTACCGCTGGTATCTACCTCCATATCCCAAGGTTGTAGGCTGGGTAAATTTAGTGCGGCTTTGCGTTCATCGGCTTGTTGGGCAAGTACGGGCACAATTACATTTTGTATGGCATCATGAAAATCGAAACAATCTTGCGGCGTATAATCAAACCTACCTAAGGCCGCAAACATATAATCTCTAAAATTTGCAAAACCAGCGTTTAAAGCCACTTGGTGGCGTAATTTTTTTAAATCGTTAAACAAATTATTTAGCGGTTCGGCATCTTGCAATCGTCGTAAAGTAATGGTTTCCCAGGCTTGTTTACGGGTGTTGCGGTCTAAGTTTTTCAAAAAGTTTGAGGCTTGCTCCAAAGTATATTCTTCACCGTTTATGTTTACGGCCATACTTCCGGTAATGCCTTGGTATTTTTGCTGTTCAACTTGTATTTGGGTTTGTAGTGGGATGTTTTCGTCCCTAAAAAGTTCTAAAGCTTTTTTTATGCCACGGGTATAAATAAAATATTTTTCGGCATCCAAATCATCCGCGAAAGCGCAAGCCACAAATTTTTGGTTAAATTGATTGTTTATTGGCGCAATTTTAGGCTCAATTTCGGTTGCAAAATATTGAAACGCTTTAACCAAATCCTCGTTTGTGGTGTCGCAGGTCATTTTAATGTACCGCCAAGCAAAATCTTCTTCTAACGCGGCTTCCAACTCGCTACGGTCTTTTAACCAATTTTCTAATTCACTTACCGAGTTTATTTCTCGCTCAACCAATTGGTTAAAAAACGGTGCTAAAGTTTCCCAATCAATGGTTAAGGTTTGGGGTAAAAAGTTTCTTTTTTTGGTGGTGATAATCATAACGATCTATAATAAATATCTAATAAAAAACAGGTAGCAAAAGCTACCGAGGCAATGCCGTTGGTGGTCATAAATGCAAAATTTACGCGACTAAGGTTGTTGGGTTTTACCAGCTGGTGCTGATAAATTAGCATCCCAATAAAAATAATTAAACCTATATAATAAGGCCAACTTAAAGGCGTAAAAAACAGCGGAGCAATTACAAATAATGCGGCAAAAATATGTAATATATTACTAACCATTAAAGCTTTATGCGTACCTAAGTACGATGGTATGGAGTGTAATTTTTCTTGTTTATCAAATTCCTCATCCTGCAAAGCATACATAATATCGAAGCCGCTTACCCAGCATAATACGGCTAACGAAAACAAAATGGGTAACAAAGCAAATTCCCCAGTTACTACCAAATAAGCCCCAATTGGAGCTAACGATAAACCCAAACCCAATACCAAATGGCACAAAGCCGTAAAGCGTTTGGTAAAACTATAACCCAAAACCACCAGCAAAGCTACGGGCGAAAGGTAAAAGCAAAGCGGATTTATAAACCATGTTGCAGCTACAAACAAAGCACAATTTAACAATGTAAATACCAAGGCATTGGTAGCCGAAATGCGCCCAGCCGGAATATCCCGAATTTTGGTACGAGGATTTTTTGCATCAATTTCGCGGTCCAAATATCGGTTAAAAGCCATTGCAGCATTGCGGGCAAAAACCATACAAAACAGCATTAACAGCAATTTAAACCAGTTAAAAGGATTTAAAGTAGTGCTTACTGCTAAAAAAAAACCAATAATAGCAAACGGCATTGCAAAAATGGTGTGCGAAAAGGTTACAAGCGATAAATATTTTTTCATTACTCGTTTTCGGGCAGTTCGTCTTCGATTTTTAAGGCATATTCGGGAACTTCAAACCTAGAGTTTATATCCGTTATCATTGCTAAAATAGCTTCTTTACCTAAATATTTTTCTGCCGATGTTAAAATGGGTTCGGGCAATTCGTCGAAAAATTCTAACAATGCTTTTTTAAATAAGTTTATATTTTGTTGCGATTTTAGGTTTGATTGTTTGTCGGCTTTGGTAAACAGTAATACAAATGGTATGCTGCGTTCGCCCAGCCAGCAACAAAATTCAATATCTATTTTTTGAGGTTCTAAACGGCTGTCTATCAATACAAAAACGCATTGTAAACTTTCTCTCTTTTCGAGGTAATTGCTGATAAATTTCGCCCATTCGGCTCGGTTGCTTTTGCTACTTTTAGCATAACCATAACCCGGCAAATCTACCACATACCAAGTTTTGTTAATTAAAAAATGGTTTATTAACTGTGTTTTACCTGGCTTTTGCGATGTTTTAGCCAAACCTTTTACACCCAAAACCATATTAATTAACGATGATTTACCCACATTGGAGCGACCAATAAAAGCATATTCGGGCAACTCGGGTGGTGGTAACTTGCTTATTTTGGTATTACTTACGGTAAATTCGGCCGATTTTATAATCATCCTGCAAAGGTAATATTTATTAGGAAAGGTAGGTGGGATGATGTAAAATGTTGAATTATAATATTTAATTTACTGAGTTAATTTTTATTAATTGCGAATAATATAATGACTATGATTAATAAAACATAATTGATATATTGTTTTAAGATATTATCAGAATTGAACAAATAAATAAGTTAGCACACATACTAAAACCGACCGCACATTTAGCACATTTGGTTTTGCCCGATAAACAAGCCGACCCTTCGCAAAACCAAAAGAGCTAAAATTTTGCCAACGTACCCCAGACTGTGAATAAATTGCAGACTAATAAAAGACAACTGGAGAAATATTTTAACTACATTTGACACGTATTGACAAATCAAACTTTGTACAATGAATTCACTAGGGGAAAAAATAAGGACAATAAGAGAATCGAAAAGTTTATTACTTCGACAGGTTGCTGCCTATCTTGAAATCGACACCGCTTTAATCAGTAAAATTGAACGAGGCGAAAGGCGACTAACAAGAGAACAAGTTACTAAACTTGCTAAGTATTACAACGTGACTGACGAAGAATTATTAACACTTTGGCTTAGTGACAAACTGCTTGTCACGATTGAGAATGAACCTTTCGCAATGCAGGGGCTAAACAAAGCAAAAACCATTTTAAAAACATTAATATGAAAAACGGAATAGCAAAACCATTTTTAAAATGGGCAGGTGGTAAAACACAGCTCATAACCGAGATTGAAAGGTCTTTGCCTTATGAAATCACAAACAAAAAATTCACGTACATAGAACCCTTTGTTGGTAGTGGAGCGATTTTATTTTGGATGCTTGAAAATTTTCCAAAATTAGAGAAAGCAGTTATTAATGATATAAATGCAGACCTAATAAACACTTATAGAATCATTGCATCAAAACCAAAAGAACTTATTTCTATTCTTCAAATTCTTCAAAATGAATTTCACAACCTTGAAGGGAAAGAGGAAGAAAAAAAAGAATATTACTACAAAAAAAGAGAATTGTACAATACAAGAAAAGAAGAACAAAGCGGACAAGCCGCTTTGTTTATTTTTCTTAATCGTACTTGCTTTAACGGTTTATACAGAGTAAATAAAAGTAATGGGTATAATGTGCCAATGGGTAGTTATAAAAAGCCAACTATCTGTGATGATAAGAATATTTTAGCAGTAAGTACTGTTTTGCAAAAGGCTGAAATTCTTTGTGGTGATTATGAGGCAACTTTAAAAGAAGCCACATCTAATTCATTTTTCTATTTCGATCCGCCCTATAAACCATTGAGCAATACTTCAAGTTTTAACTCTTATGCTAAAGACAAATTTAATGATGAAGAACAAATTAGACTAAGAAATTTTTGCTCAAAATTGGAAAAGCAAGGGCACAAATGGATGTTGAGCAATTCAGATGTTAAAGGAAAAGATACTAACGATAACTTTTTTGATGACATTTATTCTGAATTTTCTATTTCTAGAGTAAAGGCAAGAAGAAGCATAAATGCTAATCCTGAAAAAAGAGGAGAATTGACCGAATTATTAATCAACAATTATATCAAAAGAGATTACATTCCGGCAATTAGCTTAAATAAAGAAGACCTATTTGTTAAAAATTATGATAAACAATATTGGACAATACAGAATAAGTTTGATATCAATAATATTAAAATAGACAAAAATAGATTCTCATTTATAAATGATATTTCTGAAATTATGGTAAATCGTATTATTTCAAATTTTGATTTAACATTTTGGATACCAATTACAGTTGATAAAGAATTTTATCTATTAGATGGTCAACATCGCCTTGCGGCAGCAAAGTCTATGAATTTAAAATATATTGATATTGTGGTTCAAGATACCGAACTGCTAAATGAAAAAACACTTTAGGAAAAAATATTTAAATTTCAAATTTTCAATTATGAACAAACTTTGCAACCTGCTTAATCTACAAAATGAAGATTTGCTTTTCGATAAAATAACGCAAAGCTTTAAAGAGAAAATTACAAAATGGGATTACTTCGTTAACTGGGCTAAAGTATTCAGCAATATAGAACCGATTGAAAAGGAATTGAACTTATTGAATTTCCTTATTGGCAAAGAAGATATTGAAACGGAAGCGTTTAATTTGATTAAACAATATCCTCAAGTAATTCGAGCTTTTCCCACACTTATTGCTGTACGTGAAAAATCAATTGACATTTTGGTGGACACTAAATTGTTTACATATAAGAAATATTCATTTACAAAAGGAAAACTTACAGATGAAGAATGCAAGGAATTAGCATACTTCGTAGTTAATTCTGGAATTGGGGAAATACTAAAAGATAAAAAAGTTAAGAATCTTGTTGACTACGCAACAGGCGTTGAAGTTGGTTTAGATAGTAACGGTAGAAAAAACAGAGGTGGTACACTTATGGAAGGTTTAGTGGAAGAATTTGTTTCTGATACTTGCCAAAACTTAGGACTACAATATATGGCTCAGGCAAATGCAAAAAAGATAAAAGCAGCATGGAATATTGATATTGTAGTTGATAAATCTTCAAGAAATTTAGACTTTGCAATTAATAAAAATGGTAAATTATTTTTCATTGAATGTAATTTTTATGGAGGCGGTGGCTCAAAACTAAAATCGACAGCAACTGAATATATTGAAATGAATCGTTACTGGAACAAACAAGGAATTGAATTTATTTGGATTACAGATGGTGCTGGATGGAAATCTACATTAAAGCCGCTAAGAGAGTATTTTGATAAGGCTGATTATTTGTTGAATTTGGAATTATTAAAAGATAGTGTATTAAATAAAATATTAAAATAAATGATAACGGAAGAGCTATTAAACAAATGTACAACTGAAAGCGAAAAAGAAACTGCTAGTTTTTTGGATAGCTTAGGTTTAAAATGTATTGACCTTAGTTTTAAAATTTATGACTCTAAAGGAAAAACAACTGGTGAGATTGATGGGATTTTTATTGATGAGGAAAATGAAGTTATTCTTATTTATGATGAGAGCAAACAAGTTAAAAAACCAAATGATAAGATTACGAAATTTTTTACAAAATGGGTCAATCAAGATAATGAAGCGAAAATATTCGATTCACTTCCTAATTTACCTTACTTTCCAATCCACATATTATACATCAATAAAGTTCAAAACAGAGAAGAAACGGACAAATCATCAATAGAATATTTACTAAAACACAATACTTCAATAATACATAAGGATGATTTTGACTATTTCTTAAACCTTTCTGAAAATATTGGTAAGTGGGCAAAAAATGACCTATATAATTTCATTGATATTTTTCCACCACAAAAAAGAATAGAAATCGAAGCAACGCAAATATATATTGGTAAAACTCCTGCCTATATTTTTGCCGATCGACCAGATAGAATTTTGAAATATAGTTACGTATCTAGAAGAAGAGATCAAGATGAAGGTTATCAAAGAATGATTGACGTTAAAAGAGTTAAGGAAATTAGAACAAGTCTCGAAAATGGTGAAATCGCAGGGTTTCCAAATTCAATATTACTAAATAGCACAGTGGTTTTAAATAAAACACCATTCACAAAAAGCCAATGTCCAAAACAAGTTAAAATTGCAATTCCAAACCACTATTCTTCTTGTAGAATTGTTGATGGGCAGCATAGGATTCTATCCTTTTCATTGTTAGACAACATTACACAAACAAAATTCAATTTACCGATTGTTTTAATAGATAATATGCCCATTGCAGAAGAAATTAAAATGTTTCTCGATATTAATAATAACGCTAAAAGTGTTGACACTAATCTTGAATACGAATTAATGTCAAAGCTTGATTGGGTTACAAATCCTAAAAACCATTTAATTAAAATAGGAGTAAAAATTGTTAATGAATTAGAAATAAGAAACCCTCTTAAAGGTAATATTTACAAAGGAATAGTAGGCGATTCGAAAAAAGAAAAAATTACTCTGTTAGCCATTGTAAATTCAATGATTAAAAATAAATTCATTGCAGACCAAGGCGGAATTTTTCAACTGAACGATGATGTTAATGACGTAAAGTCACCAACATATTATATTCAAATTTCACTTACGGAAATCAATAAGTCCTCCAATGAAAAAGATTATTTTTTATCAAATAGAGGAATTGAATTAACTTTTAATTATTTAAGCAGTGTACTTCATACTGCTAAAACTCCGCAGAATGAAATAGTAGAGTTAATAAAAACTAAGACAATTGAATTAATTGATGTTGTCGACAAAAACATTAAAGAACTTCGGAAATTCCAAGGTGCTCAAGGCAATAAAGAAGCACTTGATTTAATAGCAACAAAAATTTCAGAAAAAGTAAATGTTTAATCCATTTTTCAAATCTACAGACAAAAATTCCTATCTCCTCAAAGGAGATACAATGGAACTATTACCCCAATTCAAACATAAGTTTGATATTGTTTGAGTTGTTCGGAAATCCCGAACAACTTAAAACTTCATCATTTCAGAAATTGAGATATTGAAAGCCAATGCAATTACTTCTATGTTTTTTAAGGAAGGGTTTCTTTCGCCACGCTCTACCATACCAATATAATTTTTATGCAATCCACTTAAATCGGCAAATTGTTCTTGAGTTAAGCCTTTTTCAATTCTTAGCTCTTTTATTCTAATACCAAATTTATTTAAAATATTTTCCAAAATAAAAAAGACACTTATTGTGTGTTTTTGTAAAGTTTAATTACCTTTGCAAAGGTAACTTTAAATTAATAAAAATTATGAAACTAGATTTTAAAAACTCAGAAATTGCATCTTCGCCAATTGTTTCCCTTGTAAACTATTTATCAGGTATTAAGGATGGGCAATCGTGGAATTATTTAGGAATGGAAGTTGAAATCGACCCAACTAAAGATTATAAGTATAGCAATTTTTTAGTTAGATGTATAGGTATTAAAGAAGGATTTAATGACAAATTAATTATAAATTCGTTGGCTGTTTTTAATAAATACTTTAAACCAATAAGTTAATGATTACGCCTTATTTTAAATCAACAGACAAAAACTTTTATCTTCTACACGGAGATAATATGGCACTTATGCCCCAATTCGAACATAAATTCGATATGGTTTTTGCCGACCCTCCTTATTTTTTATCGAATAATGGATTGTCAATTCAAAGCGGTAAAATTGTTAGTGTAAACAAAGGGAAATGGGATAAATCAGAAGGTTTTGAATTCGTTAATGATTTCAATAGAAAATGGCTCACTTCTGTTCGTGAAAAAATGAAAGATGATGCTACCATTTGGATAAGCGGGACAATGCACAACATTTTTTCAGTCGGCCAAATACTCACAGAATTGGGTTTTAAAATTTTGAATGTTATTACTTGGGAGAAAACAAATCCACCACCCAATTTTTCTTGCCGTTTTTTTACTTATTCCACCGAGCAAATTATATGGGCTAGAAAAAGTGAAAAAGTTCCTCATTACTACAATTATGAATTAATGAAGCAATTGAATGACGACAAACAAATGAAAGATGTTTGGAAACTTCCTGCAATTGCTCCTTGGGAAAAAGCTTGTGGTAAACACCCAACTCAAAAACCACTTTCTGTTTTAACCCGTTTAATTTTAGCATCAACAAAACCCAACGCTTGGATACTTGACCCTTTTACTGGTGGAAGTACAACTGGCATTGCTGCAAATCTTGCTAACAGACGTTTTTTGGGAATCGACCAAGAAGAAGATTTTTTAAATATTAGTGTAAAAAGAAAATTAGAAATAGAAAATCCTGCAACAGCAGAATTGTTCAGAAATAGAATTGCTGGTTTCATCGACAAAAAACAATTTTCACTATTTATTGAAAACGAAGCACCGACAAATGATATTAAAGTTGCCCTCGGCTTTTGCCGTTCAAAAGAACTCAAAACATTAAAGACAAGCAAGACATTTTATTTTCACGCAATCGAAAGCAACAATTCTGTTAAAGACTTTCCATCAGGTATTCTAGACGCAACAAGACTTTTAATATATTCAGGTGGTAGAAGTAAACCAATTAATTTAACAGGACATTACTCCGAAATAAAATCCATTGAATTAAAACATAAGTCAAAAATTAAAGGCAAAGAAAAATCGGAGACAGAATTTTATTATGAAATTATTTTAGAGGATTGTTTCAAAGAATCGGACGATTTGAAATTTGCTATAAATACTAAAAAACTATTTGACAAATCAGACGAAAAAAACAGTAAACTTTTACAGCAATTTTTACCTGCATTAACAATGTGGGACAGAGTAATTAAATCAATCGACAAGACCAATGCCAACGCTTCGTAGTCATACACATTTGCAAGCCACACAAAGCCAAGCTCAAACCAAAGCTTGCAAAAGAGTAAACTTTCTCCCTCGCATACCTGTGTTAGCTATATTTGAACTTTGGTGCTTCGAATGAAGTTTAGTGGTAAAAATCCCGCCCTTCTTGTAGCTGCAAACCGTCAGGCTATGAAAAAACTCCGTTTTTTTTCTAAAGATGTCATTTTTGATGCCTCTATCTTACGGTTTAAAGCTAATTGAACCTAGCTAATCTTAAGCCACATCTGCCAATCGTAAAAAACAAAAATCGCTATATCGCCTTAAAATGACGTGTATTTCAGCAAACCCAGAAACCTTCTTGTAATCTGGTTTCCAAGCTTTCAGTTTCTCCAGCAGTTTCTCTATTCCCAAGATATTTGTCGCTCGTTTCATATTGTAAACCGTCATAATCAACGCCATTCCACATTTACTTTTGCCAAACCTGTTAAGTTGGTGTGGTTGAATCCCCATTGGCGCTTGATTGTCCCAAATATATGCTCGTTGATCTCCTGTCGCTTTCGGTATAAGTCTTTGTTAGCCTTGTAATCAGCTCCATTTTGTTCCACTGCATCTGCATATTCGATTCGGTCTATTTCTCTTCCCCCAGCTGCTCTTCCGGTACAAAGGTGTTTTACCGGACAGTTTTTGCAGGTTGGTGTGCGGAATTTCTGAAACTGATGGCTCCCATTTTCTCGCTTCTTCTAAGCTACCCATTCTTATCTGAAACCTATCGCTATCCTCTAAATACGCCATTTTACCGCTCTTTTTACGCTTTCAGAAAAAGCTTTTTTATCCTTTTTTACCAGCTTTTATTTAACTATTTTTGATAAATTAGTTTGTGAGTTTTTTTCACAGACTGACGTTGGCTGCAAGCGTACCGAAACCCCTCAAAATGACAATAAAAGAACTTGTAGAAATTTCCGAAAAGACAATAACGATAGAAAGAAATGAATTCTTAAAAGTCAAAGGAAATATTGACACAAACCTGTATTATGTTGAAAGTGGTAGTTTAAGAGTTTTTGTTTTAGATGATTGCGATGAACAAATAATTAGATTTGGTTACAAAGAGAATTTAATAGTTTCGTTGGACTCTTTTCTGACAGGTACACCTTCTGACTTTTTTATTCAAGCAATTAAAAAGACTGTAATAAGAGTTATTACTAAATTTCAAATTGAAAACTTCTTAAAAAGTGAAACGAACAGAATTTTATGGACTAAAATTTTAGAAAATTTGGTTTTACAACAAATGGAGCGTGAAGTTGACATTCTCACAAATTCACCAAAAGAGCGATACCAACGAGTATTAAAAAGAAGTCCTCAACTTTTTCAAGAAATTCCACTGCGACATATCGCTAACTATTTACGAATGAGTGCTGAAACTTTATCACGACTAAAAAAGTCTTGACTTCAATCAAGAATTATTAAAATGGTTTATTCGACCTTTGCGACAAATTATAATTATATGCAATCAGAAAAATTAATACAATCGCTTGTTGAACAAACAAAACAAATCATTAATCAAGTTGAAAACCTTAAAACCGATGATTTGAACACTTTAACTTGGAAGGAAAATAAAGATTCGTGGAGCATTTTAGAATGTTTGGAACATTTGAATTTGTATGGCGACTTTTACCTGCCAGAAATTGACAGCAAAATAAAAAAGTCAAATACAAAAAATGATACAGAATTTAAAAGTGGATTTTTAGGGAATTACTTTGCAAAAAGTATGTTGCCTAAAGAAAAGTTGAACAAAATGAAAACTTTTAAAGACAAAAATCCGTTAAATGCAAAACTTGATAAAAGTGTAATTGATAAATTCATTAACCAACAAATTAAACTTTTAGACTTGCTAAATCAATCAAGAAGTGTAAGTTTAAACAAGGTTAGGATTGAAACATCAATTTCAAGTTTACTCAAACTTAAATTGGGCGACACTTTTCAGTTTTTTATTAATCATATTATCAGACATTTAAAACAAATTGACAGAATACAAACCGAAATAAAAAACGCCAGCCTGTAAGATCTGTTTGGCAAAAAAGCGGGCTCAGTGCTCCATAGTCAGATTTCCCGCTAAGGCGGGACAAGTCGTGGTTAATCAAATATTGGTTCCCCGCAACAATTCCTTACGTACTGGATGGTAAAAATCGATACCTTCTCAAATCTGCAAAACATTAGCTTAAAAAAACACATCCAATGACAGAATTTATTTTTAAAGTAAAAAAAGACATAATTACCATTAAGCAGCAATTGACCAATTTTGAAAATTTTGTGAATGTTCATCCACTTATTTACAAAATGACGGATTTAGGCGGGAATAAATATAAGGTGTTTGAGGAAATAAAGATAGGTGTTATACCATATCGTTTTACTTATAAGGCTATTATCACTGAAGAAAAAGATTCTGTAAATATAGTTGCCACAGTTATGGGAATGACTACAATTTCAATGTTTTTTACTTTTCAAGAAGAAGATAAAGTTACTGTTATTCATGAAAGGCTAATAATAAAATCTCCACTGCCAATCAAGAATTATATGAATAGATTAATCGAAAAACAGCATAAAACAATGTTTAACAATATTGAATTAATATAAAATGCAGAACAAGAAACAAATTGCCATTATCGGAGGTGGCATTGCAGGTCTAACATTCGCTCGTTGTTTAACAACACAAGAATATGACATTCATATCTTTGAGAAAAAAGAATGTTTTGAAGAGATTGGAGCTGCAATAAGTATTTTCCCAAATGCCCTTTGCGTAATGGATAAATTAAAGTTACTGCAAAAAATTATAGAAAGTAGTGGGCAGATTAAGCAGGTTTATTTAAAAACTAACAAAGGAAAAATACTTAGTAAATCGGAACCTAAAAGTGATTATCCAGTAATTTGCATTCACAGAGCAGACTTACACGGAATTCTTTTAAAAAATATTGATGCTAATCTTTACAATAATTATTCGTTAAAAAATATCTCTCACTTAGATAACGGACAAATTTCCATTCAATTTGAAAATGGAGAAAATAGAATATTTGATACTGTGGTAGGGGCAGACGGAATACATTCAGCAGTTAGGAAACATATCATTAATGATGGATCACCTATATTTAGAGGATATAATATTTGGCGTGGAGTAGTAAAAACAAATCTTGAAATAGGATATGGTAGCGAAACTTATGGAAAAGGACAGAGAGTAGGAATAGTTCCAATAAAAGATGGCGTTTATGGTTGGTGGGCAACTTCGAATGAAAACTACATGCAAGATGACAGCCCAGAAGGCACAAAAGAAAAATTAAGCCGTTTATTTGGCGATTGGCATTCCCCAATTCCTGAACTAATTAAAAATACGGAAACCATTTTAAAAAATAGCTTAACAGATAGAAAGCCACACAAAGGATGGACAAAGGGGAATGTAACACTACTTGGCGATGCAGCTCATCCAACTACTCCGAATCTGGGGCAAGGTGGATGCGTGGCAGTTGAGGGAGCTTATATTTTAGCTAAATCAATTCAAAAATATGGTTTAACTGACAAATCATTTGAAAGGTATGAAGAATTGCAGTTTCCACGTTCTGAAAACATTGTAAAAGAAAGTTTAAAATTCGGTATAATGGGACAACTAACCAACCCCATCTTAATTAAATTAAGAAACTTTGCAATGTGGGCAATACCTTCAAGGGTGGCAATGAAAATGATAGACAAATATTTTTCATACAGAGTTACAAACCTTGAAATATAAAAGCCGAACTGCTAACAGCACCTACAAAAATTTTGCTTTTCACTTTTCCGCAGACACATTTGTGATTCATCAAACATTGGTTCTCCGCATCTATTTTTGTGAAAATCGCCGTTCTTGTAGATTCAGATTGTATGTGTCATACTACCCGACCATTGCTCATAGAAAATAGAAGGGTGTAAATAATTCTATAAATGGAAAAATTAATACCGAAAACGAGGCAAGGCAGAAATTGAAAAAATGGTTATAATAATTTGGGGCTGATTGTGCCATTAAAGAACTTAATAATATAGGAGAATTTATTTCACAAAATTCTACTAATTACAACGATAAATCCCAGTTATAATAACGCCAAATTTTCAGTATCTTAAATAAATAATCGGTCATATTGTCTTCATTTTTAAATATTTAGATATTGATTTATTTTTATAGTTATGGATTGCAAAATTGGACTACATATTGCGATAGTTTTAAAAATTAAAAACTATGAACCTTAACAATTTTACTATAAAAGCACAAGAGGCAATACAAAAAGCACAAGAAATTGCCGGCGGTTTGCAACAGCAAGCCATTGAAAACGCTCACATATTAAGAGCATTATTATCTGTAGATGAAAATGTAATAGGTTATTTGCTTAAAAAACTCAACGTAAATATCAGCCGATTAACTAATGGGGTCGATGATTTAATTGCCACCTACCCAAAAGTTAGCGGCAGTAATATTTACTTATCAAACTCGGCGAACGCCACCTTACAAAAAGCACAAACTTACCTCAAAGATTTTAAAGACGAATTTGTTTCGGTCGAGCATATTTTGATGGCTTTGTTGGCTGCAGCCGATAAAACATCCGCTTTGCTAAAAGACCAAGGTGCCAATGAAAAAGACCTGAAAAAAGCCATTAAAGATTTACGTGGCGATGCCAAAGTTACCGACCAAAATGCCGAAGCTACCTACCAAGCACTTAATAAATATGCCCGAAATTTAAACCAATATGCCGAATCGGGTAAGTTAGACCCAGTTATTGGCCGTGATGAAGAAATAAGGCGAGTAATACAAATACTATCCCGACGAACCAAAAACAATCCCATTTTAATAGGCGAGCCAGGCGTTGGTAAAACCGCTATTGCCGAAGGTATTGCTTTTAGAATTATTAAAGGCGATGTACCCGAAAACCTAAAATCTAAGGTAGTTTATTCCTTAGATATGGGCTCGCTTATTGCCGGTGCAAAATATAAAGGTGAATTTGAAGAACGCTTAAAAGCCGTAGTTAAGGAAGTTACCGACTCCGACGGCGAAACTATTTTATTTATTGATGAAATACATACTTTGGTAGGTGCAGGCGGTGGCGAAGGTGCGATGGATGCGGCCAACATTTTAAAACCTGCCCTTGCCCGTGGCGAATTGCGGGCAATTGGAGCAACCACTTTAAATGAATATCAAAAATATCTTGAAAAAGATAAAGCCTTAGAACGCCGTTTCCAAAAAGTAATGGTAGAAGAACCCGATACTGCCGATGCCATTTCTATTTTGCGTGGCTTGAAAGAGCGTTACGAAACCCACCATAAAGTTAGGATAAAAGACGAAGCCATTATTGCTGCCGTCGAACTTTCGCAACGCTATATTGCCGATAGGTTTTTACCCGATAAAGCCATTGATTTAATGGATGAAGCAGCATCTAAACTGCGAATGGAAATGGACAGTGTACCCGAAGCTGTGGACGAACTGAACCGTAAAATAATGCAATTAGAAATTGAACGTGAAGCCATTAAACGTGAAAACGATACCAAAAAAGTTGCTGTTTTATCGCAAGAAATTGCAAACATTAGTACCGAACGCGATGAGTTAAAAGCAAAATGGCAAGGCGAAAAAGATTTGGTAGACAACGTAAATAATAAAATCGAAGAAATTGAAGACCTAAAACAAACCGCTAACCAAGCCGAACGAGCAGGCGATTATGGCAAAGTTGCCGAAATACGTTATGGCAAAATTAAAGATGCACAAACCGAATTAGAATTGCTGCAAACCCAATTGGCAAGTAAAACCACCGATAGCCGTATGCTAAAGGAAGAAGTAACTGCCGATGATATTGCCGGCGTGGTAGCCCGCTGGACAGGCATACCCGTTACCAAACTAATTGCCAGCGAACGAGAAAAATTATTGCATTTAGAAACACAATTACACCAAAGGGTGGCGGGTCAAAATGAAGCTATTGAAGCTATTGCCGATGCCATAAGGCGGTCGAGGGCAGGGTTATCAGACCAAAAAAAACCAATTGGTTCATTCATATTTTTAGGTACTACTGGCGTAGGAAAAACCGAATTGGCCAAAGCACTTGCCGAGTTTTTGTTTAACGATGAAGCTGCAATGGTGCGTATAGATATGAGCGAATACCAAGAACGCCATTCGGTTTCTCGCCTTATTGGTGCGCCTCCGGGTTATATAGGGTACGATGAAGGTGGCCAACTTACCGAAGCCGTACGCCGAAAACCCTACTCGGTTATTTTGTTAGACGAGATAGAAAAAGCGCACCCAGATGTGTTTAACATACTTTTGCAGGTATTAGATGATGGCCGTTTAACTGATAATAAAGGCCGTGTGGTAAATTTTAAAAATACCATAATCATTATGACATCAAATATAGGCTCGCACCTTATTCAAGAAAATTTTATGTTGTTAAACGATGATAATCGTGAAAACGTTATTGCTAAAACTAAAAATGAAGTGTTCGAACTTTTAAAGAAAACCATACGCCCCGAGTTTTTAAACCGTATAGATGAAATAATCATGTTTACCCCGCTTAATCGCGATGAAATTAGAGATATTGTAAACCTACAATTTAAACATGTACAAAATAGTTTAGCCGAAATGGGCATAACTTTAGAAGCCAGTACCGAAGCCTTAGATTGGCTTGCCGAATTAGGTTACGACCCTCAGTTTGGGGCTAGGCCATTAAAACGGGTTATCCAAAAACGAATTTTAAACGAATTATCAAAACAAATTTTAGCAGGTACGGTAAATCGCGACAGCAAAATAAAACTAGATAGTTTCGACCATAATTTTGTTTTCTTAAATTCATAATCGATTTTAATCTTGTTTTATTCGCCCGTAAAACACACATCTTTTAGATAGTACATTTAAAGCCCTTATTTTAACCATTGCTGCAATTAAAATAAGGGTAATAAATATATTTAAGTAAATATTATTATGTAAAAATAATTTGTTGCTAATAAATATAATTGATGTTATAATGCTTAAAAAGGCATAATTATATTCTTTTTCTTTTACAAGCAAAAGTAAAACGGTAACAAAGTTTATAAACAAAAATATAGCAGCAAAAAGTAGGGTATTTTTATTAAAAACTAAATTGCCCAATCCTAATGTACTAAAAATACCCATATATGCATACAAGCATAAACTGCATTTTGGTAATAAAATCCATATAACACTGCTAAATAAGGCTACCGATTTTTTAAACATATTAACTACAACAAGCTGGTTTGTTTATTTCTTTTTTTTCGGATGGTGGAACATCATTTGCTGGGTTTTCACTAAAAAAACCATTTGGTTTAAGTAAAAAACCAATATATGCGGTAGGCATTACTGGGTAATCTTCTAAACGGGGTATGTGCGTATGCCCCATTGTGTACCAAACCACAATATCGGTATTTTCGGTATTTCTATTTGCTTTAGTCCATTTTTCTAAGCCGTCGCCACCTTTGTGCTGATTAGGGTAATCGCCCGCAGCGTACATTTCTTTAGTATTAAATGGCGTTACCCATAAATGATTTTTCACGAACCCTGCTCTACGGTACCAACTGGTTTTTTCGTTGGCAAAAGCAAAACAGTTATCTCCTGGCAAAAGTTTATAACCAACCGGTTCTCCCATAACATTTTTTACGTTCGGATTTACTATTTTCCAAGTTCTGGCTGTTTCTAAATTAAGATTTCTTTGTGCATTTGTTTCGGGAGTTAATAATGAATTTTTTGCATAAAACGCATTATAATAAGGGTTTAACTCATCTTCTTCTTGTATTACGTTAATCTCGTAAACCGAATTTTTTTCGCCATCAATATCAAAATCTAAACGCATATTAAAAAAATGCTGATGGTTAGGAGCATATAATTGAGGTGCTATTAAATTACCATATTTAGGTTTTACATCAACAGGCAATGCCCCTAAAGATAATATACCAGTAAGTTTAATTTCGAATTGAATGTTACCATCTTGGTATAGGTACCAAAAAAAGCCATATTCATAGTTTTCTACTGTAGATACCGACGAGATTACTAAACGTCTTGATCTTCGAGTCTCGGGAAAGCCCGTACGGCGGTCGGTATGTTTCCAAATTGTACCAAAATCTTCTTCATGCATGCAAATTGCATTTTTAATTATAAAAGGATTGCCTTTGCTATCATTAAGTACAGCATCAAAATATTTTATATATCCTAAACAATCGCAGCCCAATTCTAAGCTGTTGGCACATTGCCCCATTCCATATTCACCTGTATCAAAAGCATTTTTTTTATATTGGGTTTCGGTTGGGTCGCCGTATGGTACAACCATTTCTGATAATGATGCTCGGTATAAAATAGATCTTTTATTACCTTCATCATTATAGTTTATTTTGTTTAATACCAACCCTTCCCGTGATGTAAAACTTATGTAAAAATTCCATTTTTGCCAGTCAACTTCGTATTCATCAACAGTAAAACTAGGCCCCTCGGGTTGTGTAATTTCCAATGGTTTAATATCAGTTCTAAAATTGCTTACTCTATCGGCTCGGTAATTTCCTAACTGTTGTGGAATTGGAGTAACATTATATTCTTCAATTCTAATAACTTCCATAGTATTTAAGTTTACAACTGGTCTTATACCTTCAATGGGGTGAGCGTAAGGATTATCAGTTTCATCAAATTTTAAAAAACATAACGGTCTGGCAAGTCGTAATGTGCTTTCCTCTTCGTTTCCATAATGGCCTGCTGTCCATATATCAACGGTAACCATCTCAGGATTTTCAATACCGTGACGAAGTAATGCGTCTTTAAATAATGGGCTATTTATTACCGCGTATTCACATTCTATTTGTTCGTCGGCCGTCATGGTAGGTTGTACACCAATAATATGTGTTGTTTCTAAAATACAGTTAGCCGTTATTGATACCAAAATTTCGTAGGTTTTTGCTTCCATACAATCTAATAAAACTACCAATGCATTGCGCTTAATTTCTTGACCTTTTAAAAATGTATTTACTATAATTTTTTCGGGCTCGGCTAGGGTAATAGAAATAAACCTAACCTTGTTATCTAAGATGTTTTTTTCTTTGTTGATAATGTTTTTAGTGATTAAAATTTCTTCAGCAGTTAGGGGATGTAAAGGATGTAAATTCGTACTCATAATTTTTACTTTTAATTACAAATTTAAAATAAAAATAGTAATGGCGCTGCCAAAAACAAATTTTATATCAATTATTTATACAATATTTTTATAAAATATATAAATTAGTTAAAAATATGATTATTAAGCAAAATATATATGATATAGGCAATATCAATTTCAATAAACAACATTGTTTCTATTTAATATTTTTTTGAGATATTGTTTATTTTACTAATGGCTTATCTTGTTGTACTAAATTTTATTAAATAAAGTTTAGTTTTTACATCCTTAATTTAATGTTTTAGTGTTTGTGATTAATGCTTCAATAATTTTGGTTTACAACAATTTGAAATTTATAGCAGTTTAAACCTACATTTTACCATATTTACAAAATGTTTAAAGAAATTAATAACAACTTTTTAAGATACCTTGCCATTGTTTTGTGTGTTTTAATTATTGTGATTTGTGCAGTAGAAATTAATTTTTTAGGTCTTTTTGGCTATTCTCCTACCAAAAAGGATATTAAATTTCCTTCATTAAGCGTAGCATCAGAAGTATATACAGCCGATAGTGTTTTAATTGGCCGTTATTATAACGAAAACCGCACACCTGTACAATTTAAAGATATTCCAAAAAATGTTGTTAATGCGCTTGTAGCTACCGAAGATATAAGATTTTATAAACACTCGGGGGTGGATTTTTATTCAACGCTATCAAGTATTGTTTCAACCGCCAAAGGCGATAAGCGAGGTGCATCTACCATTACACAACAGTTGGCTAAAAATTTATACCGCACACGTTACAACAAATCGCAAGGTTATATTAAGCATATTCCAATAATCCGAACTTTGGTATCTAAATTTAAAGAATGGCTTACCGCTTATAAAATAGAATCTAATTATTCGAAAAACGATATATTAACTATGTACTTAAATACAGTACCTTTTGGCAATAACTCGTTTGGCATAAATACAGCTGCAAAACATTATTTTAATAAGAGTTTAAACAGTATAAATTTACAAGAAGGCGCACTTTTAATAGGAATGTTAAAAGCTACCTCAACCTATAATCCAATAAAAAATCCAGAAAAAGCATTTGAACGACGAAATGTAGTGTTAAACCAAATGGGTAAATATGGATTTTTAAAAAGTGTTGAATTACAATCGGCGTTAAGCCAACCCATATTACTTGATATAGGTAGCGATAGCAATAAAAGTGATGGTGACTCGTACCTGCGAACAGCAGTAGCCAAATGGTTAAGCAAATGGTGCGAAGATAACGACTATAATTTATATGAAGATGGTTTGAAAATATATACAACTATTGATTCTAAACTGCAAAAATATGCCGAAGAAGCGGTGCAAGAGCAAATGAAAATATTGCAACGAAGATTTAATAACAGTTGGGGAAATGAAGAGCCATGGCGAGATAGCGAAGGAAATTTAATAGATAACTTTATAGGTAAGGCAGTTGAAAAATTAGTGTGGTATCCTGCTTTAGTAAAAAAATACAATGGCAACGTCGATTCTATACAAGCGTATTTGAAAAAACCTAAAAAAATGAAAGTTTTTAGTTGGGATGGCGATAATGACGTTGTTTTTTCAACTTTAGATTCATTGGCTTACTATGCTAAAATTTTAAATACAGGGATGATGACTTTAGATCCTTTTACAAGTAAAATAAAAGTTTGGGTGGGTGGCGATAATTTTAAATATTTCCAATACGACCATGTAAACCAAGCAAAAAGGCAGGCCGGTTCTACTTTTAAGCCTTTCGCTTATTTGGCGGCTTTAGAAAGTGGTATGAATCCTTGCGATAAATTTATTGATAAGCCTATAACTATTAAATATAAAATAGGAGACAAAGAAGAAATATGGGAACCCAAAAACTCAAGTTATAGTTTTAGTAACCGCGAAATGTCGTTAAGGCTAGCCATGGCTAGGTCGGTTAATTCTATTACTGCTCAAATAACCGATAGTATAGGATGGGATAAGGTGGTGGAAGCTGCACACCGTTGTGGTATCGAAAGTCCATTACAATCAGTACCATCGGTTAGTTTAGGTTCTAGCGATGTTTCGGTTTTTGAGATGGTAAAAGCATACAGCACATTTTCAAACAAGGGTATAAAAACTGACCCAATATTGGTCGAAAAAATTTACAATATTGATAATAAATTAATTACAGATTTTAAACCCGTAAAAGAACAAGCTTTAACCGAAGAAATGGCCTGGCTTATGTTATACATGTTACGTGGTGGTATGGAAGAACCTGGTGGTACTTCGCAGGCTTTATGGGAATGGGATTTGTGGAAAAAGAACAATCAAATAGGCGGTAAAACAGGTACATCGTCCGATTATGTAGATGGTTGGTACATGGGAGTTACCAAAGATTTAGTAACGGGTGTATGGGTAGGTGCCGATGATAGAAGCATACATTTTAAAACAACAGAAACTGGTGAGGGAAGTAAAACAGCACTTCCCATATTTGCAAAATTTATGGAAAAGGTGTATAAAGATAAAAGTACGGGTTACACCGAAGGGCGTTTCCCGAAACCCAGCGTAGAAATTACGCAAAAATATAATTGCCCGTCTCCACAAATATTTAAAGACACTGTAGCAATAGATAGTTTAATTGCCGATAGTTTAGCACAACCATTGCCAGCAGAGGAAGTTTATCCTACAATTAAAGATGAAAATAAACCTCAAGTTAATGTGCTGGGTGCTATAAACTAATTCGTTTTTTTTTAGATTTGTACTATTATATTTCGATTTTAATGTTTTTTTTATACGATACAATACAATGAATATAAATTATAACCTATTCTTTATTAAACTATCTGTTATATCACTAATAATACTTTTTACTGGTGCATTTAACTCCACCCAAGCGCAATATTTTGGACAAAATAAAGTACGGTATAAAAATTTAAACTTTCAGGTTTACAAAACGCCACACTTCGAATTGTATTACTACACAAAAAACGATGATGTTATAAAACGATTTGCCAAAGAAAGCGAAGCTTGGTACACCATGCACCAACAAATATTTAGAGATACTTTTACCAAACCCAATCCACTAATTTTATATGGCAATTCGCCCGATTTTCAGCAAACTACTGTTATCGATGCTCAAATAGGTGTGGGTACAGGTGGTGTTACCGAGGGTTTAAGAAATCGAGTAATAATGCCAATACATGAAATAAATTCGCAAACCCGCCATGTTTTAGGTCACGAGTTGGTTCATGCTTTTCAGTATCATTCACTAATTACAGGCGACAGTACACAATTAGAAAACATTGGCAATTTACCGTTATGGATGGTTGAAGGTATGGCCGAGTACTTATCTATTGGTAAAACCGATGCCAACACAGCCATGTGGATGCGTGATGCGTATTTAAACAAGGATATTCCCACTTTAAATGATTTAACTGTCAGCAATAAATATTTCCCATACCGTTATGGGCAAGCATTTTGGTCGTTCATAGGTTCTACTTATGGCGACTCAATCATACTGCCATTATTTAAAGAATCGGCAAAATACGGATACCCTATGGCCATTAAGCGCATATTTGGATACGACGAAAAAACATTATCTAACTTATGGAAAAGTGCAATTGTAAATATGTACGAGCCTTTATTAAAAGATATTATCCAATTACCCATAGGTATAAAAATAATAGATGATAAAAATGGGGGTAAAATGAACCTTGCACCTGCAATTAGCCCTGATGGCCGATACCTAGTTTACTTATCCGAAAAAGAATTATTAAGTATCGACCTTTTTTTAGCCGATGCCCAAACAGGCAAAATTATACGAAAGCTATCATCCAGAATTAAAAATAGTCATATTGATGACTTTAACTTTATAGAATCTGCAGGTGCTTGGTCGCCCGATAGCAAACAATTTGCTTACAGTGTTTTTAGTGAAGGCCGTAACAAATTAAATATTGTAAATATTAGCGATGGCAAAAATGTAGATATAATATCTATGGGCGATGTAGAGCAATTTGGAAATTTAACTTGGTCGCCTAATGGAGATGATATTGCTTTTTCGGGTTTAAAAAATGGCCAAAGTGATTTGTTTGCTTATAATCTAAGGTCTAAGGAATTAAAACAATTAACCGACGATAAGTTTACCGATTATCAGCCTAATTATTCTATTGATGGACAGCGTATAGTTTTTAGTACAGATAGAGTTGATTTTGATGCTGATAAAAGTGCGCATATAAGCATGAATTTAGCTATACTTAATCTTGATTACAATACCATTAAAAATATAGATGTTTTCCCAAAAGCCAATAACCTAAATCCGATATTTTCAAATAGAGATAGCTATATATATTTTTTATCAAATAAAGATGGCTACCGAAACTTATACCGGATTATAGTAAACACTGGCTTTGTAGAACAGCTTACAAATTACTTTACAGGCATTAGTGGAATAACCGAAAACGCTCCAGCACTAAGTATATCCGCCACCGACGATGTAGTATATTCATATTACCGAGCACAAAAATATACGATTTATAATGCCAAAAGTACCGATTTTAGAGGTGTCCCAGTCGACGCTAAAAAAGTAGATTTTACGGCTGCAATGCTACCTCCATTAAAATCGGTAGGTGTAAACATAGTAAACAAAAACATCGATAATTTTTTAACTTACGATGATTTACCTGCCGAATTTGTGAAACCAATTCCTTACCGCCCTCAGTTTCAGTTAGATTATTTAGCTAGTAATGGGGTAGGAGCAGGTGTTAGTAGGTTTGGTGCAGGTTTACAAAGTGGCGTTCAAGCTCAATTTAGTGATATACTTAGCCGTAACCAAATTTTTGCAGCAGCATCGGTTAATGGTGAAATTTATGACCTTGGTGCTCAGTTAGCTTATATTAACCAAAAAAGCAGGTGGAGCTATGGTGCATCAGTATCACACATACCATTTCAATTTGGTTATCGAGGCATAAATCCAAATGTTATTTCATCAAACTCCAATAATTTTCGTGAAGAGTTCACAGATATTATACGCATATTTCAAGAATCGGTTCAAGGTTTCTCTTTTTATCCCATTTCACGTTCTACACGTTTCGAAGTAGGCACAGGCGTAAGTTATTATTCATACCGGGTTGATAGACTAAGTAGATATTACGAAAGCGACCAAAATGGCAATTATCTTTCGGCATTTCCCGTTTCTATTGAGAGACGTAAACTATCAAACGATGAATTTAATAATAATAATCCTTTAGGATACAATATTAATCCTTTTCTAAACTATGAGGTAAATACCTTTTTAGTGGGCGATAATTCTGTTTCGGGAGTAACCGCAACCCCTCTAAATGGTTTTAGGTATCGCATAGGAGTACAACAAACCTTTGGAAGCTTTAAATTTTTTGCCCCAACCATCGATTTAAGAAAATACATACGCACAAAACCTGTAACTTTTGCAGGAAGAATTTATACTTTTGGCCGTTTTGGCGAGATCGGAAACCAGATTAATCCATTATTTATTGGTTTCCCTCAATTTATTAGAGGGTACGAAGCCAACAGTTTTTTTAATAGCCAAACCAGTGGCTTATCCGACAACGGATTTTCTATAGATCAATTAATTGGAAACCGAATAGCAGTAGCTAATTTCGAAATACGATTACCGTTTACGGGCCCCGAAAAACTATCAGTTTTACCCTCAAAATTTTTGTTTTCAGAACTTAATTTATTTTTTGATGCAGGTTTAGCATGGAATGCTGGAGACAATATTTCGCTATCGAACCAAGTGCAAAGAACAGGTTTTGACCCAATAACCAATCGCCCAACTTTTAGTAAAACATCTCGTATTCCGGCACTTAGTGCGGGCATATCGGCTAGGATACAAATGTTAGGTTACTTAGTGTTAGAGCCCTATTTTGCTTACCCTTTCACACGTAGCGATGTTACCTTGCCAGTATTTGGTTTAGCGTTTTCTCCAGGGTGGTAGTGTAGTAAAAGTTTATTTTATTTTTTTTAAATAATTGGGCGTTACCCGCAGAAAAAGCGGGTCGGGCTTTCCGCTACTAGTCCTCAAAAAGCTACGTTGTACTTCGCTTTTTTGCGGGCTAGCCGCTTCAATCCCTAACGCAAATTTTAACATTATAAATATTATTTCTGCTCTATTTACCTCTCCATTTTCCCATCAACCATTCTCCAAATTCCATCGTCATTAGCATCTTGCAAAGCAACTGGTAAAAAATTTTGAGGGCAATTTTGAAAACATACAGGTCGTACCCAACGCTTTACCGAGTTTATGCCAACGGCTGTAAAGCGGCCATCGGTAGTGGCGGGCATTGGGCCGCCGTGTACCATACTTGGGCAAACTTCAACTCCGGTGGGTACACCGTTAAAAATTATACGTCCAGCAATGGTTTTTGCAATGGAAATTAAATCGGCGTGGTTATCAAAATCTATATCGGTTCCTATTAATGTGGTAGTCAACTGGCCTGTTATTGCTTTCCAAACTGCAATTAATTCAGTTATATTTTGGCAAATAACCATTAGAGAGTAAGGTCCAAAAATCTCCTCATGTAAAACCGGATTTTCTAAAAACTCTATCCCGCTAACCGTAGCAATACTTGGCATAGCTTCTAGGTTTTGGGTGGGATGATTTTCATCCGTAATTAAAACCACATCACTTTGGTTTAAAGCTTTTTCTCGGTTTTTATTAAACGAATTATATATGCTTTGGTGCAACATTTTGGCTGGCAAAACTTGGTTTACTTCTGCGCAAAGCAAATCTAAAAAATGATCTAACTCTGCCGAATCTATCCCAATCATTACACCCGGATTGGTGCAAAACTGCCCCATACTGCCAGTAATAGATGCCGAAAATTGTACCGCCAACTGCGCTGCATTTTCTTTTAATGTTTCGGGCAAAAATACCACAGGGTTTACACTGCCCATTTCCGAAAATACAGGAATAGGATATTTACGCTCGGCCGAATAATCAAACAAAGCTTTGCCACCTAAGTACGAACCAGTAAATCCTACGGCCGCTGTGGCGGGATGCTGTACCAATGCTTTACCCACTTCAAATGATGAACTGTGTAGGTGCATAAAAATATGCTCGGGCATTTCACAAATTTCAATCGCTTTTTTTATGGCACTAAACACCATTTCCGAAGTTTGTGGGTGGGCTGGATGTGCCTTTACCACAACGCTGCAACCTGCTGCTAAGGCACTTGCAGTATCGCCACCTGCGGTAGAATAGGCAAACGGGAAATTGCTTGCCCCAAAAACCACAATTGGCCCCAAGGGTATTAGCATTTTACGAATATCGGGTTTGGCAATTGGTAACCTTTCGGGTTGGGCGGTATCAATACTGGCATCTACCCAGCTTCCTTCACGCAGCATGTTAGCAAACATGCGCAAGCCATTGGTAGTACGGTCTTTTTCTCCCTTTAGCCTTTGGTAAGGTAAATTGGTTTCGCTGCTGGCTAGGTTTATTAAATCATCACCTAAGAAATCAATTTGCTGGGCTATTTCATCTAAAAAAACAGCTTTTTGTTTGCCTGTTTGGCTTTGGTAAGCCTCATAAGCAGCAAACGAATGCTGCATTATTCTGTCAATATCCTCGGTATTGGTTTCGTAAAATTCGGTTTGCATAACTTATAATACTTGTTTCAACAATGGGGCGTAAGTATCGGTTCGGCGGTCGCGTAAAAAGTGTAGCAACTCTCGGGCTTCTTTAATTTTTGCAAAATCGCAATCGGCGTATAAAATATCTTCTTTATCATCGGCTTCGGCTATCAAAGTTCCAAAAGGGTCGCTTATAAAACTATTGCCGTAAAAAGTCATCTCATCCTCGGTACCTACACGGTTGGGTGCAGCCACAAAAACACCATTGGTAATGCTGTGGCTACGTATTACGGTTTTCCAAGCATCGGCACTACTATATTCTGGCCTATCGGGCTCGGTACCAATTGCCGATGGGTAAAACAATATGGATGCACCTTGAAGTGCAAAAATTCGGGCAACTTCGGGAAACCATTCGTCCCAACAAATACCTACTGCAATACGTCCAAATTGTGTATCAAAAACAGGGTAGCCTAAATCGCCAGGCGTAAAATAATATTTTTCGTGGTATTGAGGGCCATCGGGTATATGGTTTTTGCGGTATTTACCTAAATAATCGCCATTGGCATCGTAAATTAAAACCGTGTTAAAATACAATCCCGGTAGGGCTTCTTCGTAAATGGGTACAATTAAAACAATGCCCAATTCTTTAGCCAAAGCTTGTAATTTTGAAGTGCCAGCATCGCCAATTTTTTGTGCGTATTTGTAGTTTTCAACCTTTACATTTTGGGCAAAATAAACGGCGTTATACAACTCTTGTAGGCATATAATTTGAGCGCCATTACTGGCTGCTTCTTTAATTTTCTCGATGGTTTTTGCTTCATTTTCGGCAACATTTAGGCTGCAAGTAAGCTGCAAAATGGCTATGCGTACGTTATCAATCATGTTTTTATTTTTTAAAAGCTTTTGGTTCGTTAATGGTTATACAGTGTATGCCGCCGCCACCAAGGTTTACAGCAACAGTGTTTATGGCTATTATTTTTTTATCGGGGAAATTATTTTGAATAATGTTAAATGCTTCTTCGTCTCTTTTTTTAATCTCTAAAGGCATGCCGGGTTTCCAATATTTTGCCATTAAAACAACTTTGTTGGCAATTAAAAAATTAAGATAGCTTGCCGCTGCAATTACATCAATGGTTTTACCTTGCGGAAATTTGCTGCCATCTTTGTATTCTAATTCACTCAAAACATCATAAACTCCATCGCCTGGTTGTAAGGTATTTAACACAGGGTAGGGCATAGGTACTTTTATTATTTTGAAAGGTTTACCATCTTGGTCGGTGGCGTTTTTTAGGATATTGTAATTTACTTCCATCCGTTTTGCCGATTCTATTTCAACCGCACTTATTCTATCCTCGGGTTTAACCCAAGCTAATAAAATGGTACTGTCGTTTGCAAAACGGGCAAACTCATCTATATGGCCATTGGTAGTTAAAACGGTGTAAAACATTTTTTTGTCTGGGCCTTCTATTTTTCCAAAGGTGGAGTTGTCATCATCTCTAACGCCTTGTTTTAACCAAATAACTTTGGTAACCCCCAAAACTCTTTTAAATTCGGCTGTTATTTCCTCTAAAGTTTGGTTAGGGTTTCGGTGTTTTTCTACGGCCTCAACTAGTAAAAGTGTGCCTTTGCTGTTTACTTCGTGGTCGCCACCTTCGCTAACAATATTGGTAGATATTATGGGAATTTTATAATAGTTGGCAATGTTTTCATCCAGTTTTTCATCGATTTTAGCTTCAACATTACTGGTATCATTATAACCCCAAGTGTTAAACATAAAATCGGCCATGGCCTTTTCTCCTTTTTGGTTTATTAAAAAAGACGGTCCAAAATCTCTAGCCCAAAATTCTCTGTATGGAAACTTTAATATACTTACGGTACTGTTTTTAAGCAAGTTGGCAGGTATAAGTTTTTTTGCCAATGTTTCTAAACTATCATTAGGCACAACAAATTTTATTTTGGTGTAAGGTGCTAAGGCTTTTATAATTTCTAAAGTTACGGCCGTTATGGGTTCGCTTTTTTTGTGGGTAACTTGTGGGTACATTAACCATACTGCTTCTGTAGGTTCGTATTCGGCGGCTTTCCTGAAATTGCTTTGGGTTTTATTTTTGGTGGGATTTTGGCAGGATGTAATATATAATAAGATAATTATAGGGAAGAATAAATGTGATTTTTTCATGTTTTTAATTTAATAATTCAAGATAGTAATTATTTAGTTTTCAAATCATAATTTATTTAAAAAAGAACAAATAATTTAGTAAATATTTCAAATTTATTTGAGAATAAATTCACACAATTTTGTTTTCATCAAACACACAATCACCATTTAAATAAGTTTTTTCTACCTGAATATCTTTCAAATCGGACGTTAATGGATCTTTATTTAACACAATAAAATCTGCAAAGTTACCCACTTCTAAGTTCCCAGTTTGTTTATTATTACTTATTAAACCAGCGTTAGTAGTATAAAGTTTTAAGGCTTCACCTACCGATATACTTTCACTTGGAGCTATCACATTTCCTTCGTCATCTTTTCTAAAAACCGCAGCATCTATACCTTTAAATGGGTTTATGTTTTTTACCACTGGCGCATCCGACGATAAGGCCACTAAAATATTATGTTTCAAAACCGATTTTACAGGGTAGCAATTATTTAAGTATTTATTATCCAAATATTTAATAAAATTTTTGCCTAATTCACTAATAAAAATTGTTTGCATTGATGTAGCTATTTTATATTGCTCCATATCTTGTAAATGTTTTTTATCAGGCAAACCCAAATGTTCAATCCTATTAATAATTGAAGAATTAGCTTGGTAAATTTCTTTATACACATTAATTACAAATTCTATCGCATTATCTCCAATAGCATGTGTTGCTATACCTAAGCCCTTTTCTTGTACAGCAAAAGCCAATTTTTTATATTGTTCGGGCTTTAAGCGGAGTACGCCTTTATCGTTTCCGTTTTTATAAGTTCTTTTTAAAGCCGCTGTTTTACCACTTAATCCACCATCCGAAAAAAACTTTACTGTATCAACTTTAAACCTATCCGAACTAAAATAATCGGGGATAGGATAGGGGGTTTCGCTACCATCGGGTAAAATAATAGGAAAGGCATTTAACCTAATACCCAACTGGTTTTGCTGGTACATTTCGTAGTAAGTTTCTAATAATAATGGGTCAACGGCTGGGTCGGTGGCTGCTGTTATTCCGAATTTGTGAAACTCTTTAACGGCAGCTTGTACCATAATTTTCAAATCGGCTTTGCTGTATGCTGGTAAGTGTTTGGTAATTAAGCCCAAGGCGGTTTCGGCAAACTGTCCATTGGGTTGGCCATCCTCGCCCAAATAAATCATACCACCAGCGGGCGAAATTGTATTTTTAGTTATCCCACAAATTTCTAAGGCTTTGCTATTGCACACTGCAATATGTGCACAAGTGCGTATAACAAATATTGGTTTTGTACTATTTAATTTATCTAAATCTTTTTTGGTTGGGATTTTACCGTCCTTAAAATCGGCTTCGTTAAAACCTCGGGCTGTAATCCATTGGTGTTGTTGGTTTTGGGTTATGTAAATTTCCAGCATTGCCAACATTTCTTCTAAACTTTTTACGCCTCGTAAGTCGAGCATAAAAGTTTTAAGGTTGCCTACTTTCCACACGTGTATGTGTGAATCGTTAAAACTAGGCATTAGCGTTTTGCCATTCAAATCCACCACCCTAGTTTGTGAATTAACTAAAGGTTTTAAGTCTTCAAATTTACCTATTGCTTTAATCTTGCTATTTTCTATAAAAAGACTATCGAAAGTATAGTTTTTAAAATTGTTATTAAATGAAAGGATATTAGCATTATGTAGTAGCATTTTAAAATGTTTGAAATGTTGGTATAAATTTTGGATAAAAAATTGTATTCATTTTAATTATGCCTATTAATTTTAGAATTAAATCATTTTTGTATTAACTAAAATATCAAATAGTTAAAATCAATATCAAACTTAAAAAAATATAAATGTTTAAAAGCAAAAATTAATTCATAATGATATTTTATATAGTTTACTGTTCTATTTCCTTTTTAAATAGTATCAAAAACCCTATTTTTGTACTTTATTTATAAAACCTATGCCAAGCAAAATTATTTACTTTTACACGTTAATATTTTTTTTTATGAGCCCGATATTGGCTCAAGAAAATAAAAAATGGGACATTGAAAAGCCTTTGGGAGTTACCAAAGCAGTTACCTTTACCACCATCGAAGGCACATGGATGAATGTAGATGTAAGCCCTGACGGTAAAGAAATAGTTTTCGATTTATTAGGTGATATATACAAAATGCCAATTAATGGGGGTGTTGCAACTATTTTAAGTAGTGGTTTGGCTTATGATGTTCAGCCTCGGTTTTCGCCAAATGGTAAGTATATATCCTACACAAGCGATAAAAACGGAGGTGATAATATTTGGGTTATGCGTAGCGATGGCAGCCAAAAAAATGCGGTTACTAAAGAAAATTTTAGGTTACTTAATAATGCAGTTTGGCTACCTAATAGCAATTATATAGTTGCTCGTAAGCATTTTACAGCTTCTCGTTCTTTGGGTGCTGGCGAATTATGGATGTATCATATATCGGGTGGTTTAGAGGGAGTGCAACTTACCAAACGTAAAAACGACCAACAAGATCAGGGCGAACCTTGCCTTTCGCCCGATGGTAAATTTTTATATTTTAGTGAAGATGTTAGCCCCGGGCCAGTATTCAAATATAATAAAGACCCTAATTCTGAAATTTATGCCATCAAAAAATTAAACCTCGAAAACGGAGAATTTGAAAAAGTTGCAGGTGGACCAGGTGGTGCAGTAAGGCCACAAATATCGCCTAATGGTAAATTGTTAGCTTTTGTAAAACGAATACGACTAAAATCGGTACTTTGTGTACAAAATTTGAGTACAGGAGAAGAATTTCCTATTTATGATGATTTATCAAAAGATCAACAAGAAGCGTGGGCAATTTTTGGCGTTTATCCTAATTTTAATTGGCTTCCCGATAATAAAACTATTGTATTTTATGCCAAAGGAAAAATACGAAAAATAGATATTGAGGTGCAAGAAACCGCCGAAATACCTTTTACGGTTGAGGTAAAACAAACTATTAGTGATGCTTTGCATTTCGACCAAAAAGTATTTACCAGCGAGTTTGATGTAAAATTAATTAGGCAATTAGTAAGCTCGCCCAATGGAAAAAAAGTAATATTTAATGCTGCAGGTTACTTATATCAAAAAGAATTACCCAACGGAAAACCCGAACGATTAACTCAAAATTTAGATTGGGAATTTGAACCAAGTTTTTCAAATGATGGTAAACAATTGGTTTATACCACTTGGAACGACCTAACTAAAGGAAAAGTTGTTATATACAATTTTGATACTAAAGATACTGCCGTATTAACAAACGAAAGTGGCTATTATTTTTCGCCTAAGTTTTCAAATAAAGGTGAATCAGTAGTTTATACTAAGAGTACTGGCAACGCCAACTTAGGGTACAATTATGGTAAAAATACTGGATTATATACTATTTCGGTTAAGGGTGGCTTGCCCAAATTTTTATTAAAAGTTGCCAGCGAACCGCAGTTTAATAGCAATGATAGCCGCATATTTTTTACAACACATATAGGCGATAAAAGCGAATTTAAAAGTTGTGATTTAAGTGGATATGATGTTAAAATCCATTATACATCAACCTATGCGAATAGCTTTTGCCCAAGCCCCGATAATAAGTGGATAGCTTTTAAAGAGTTGTTTAATTTATATGTAACGCCCATGTTATTAGTAGGTAATAGTCTTGATTTATCATCAACCAATAAAAACTTACCCCTTAAAAAAGTTTCGAATGATGCTGGAAATTGTGTGCAATGGAGCAGCGATAGTAAAAACCTGCATTATATATTAGGACCTAAATATTTTACTAAATCATTAAAAAGTATGTTTGGTAACTTAGATGAAGTAGCAAATAATTTACCCAACATAGATACTGCTATTATAAATATCGGTTTAAAAATAAATAGCGATATACCTAGTGGTAAGCTGGCCTTTACCAATGTACGCATTATTACCATGAATAAAAATGAAGTAATTGAAAATGGGACTATATTAGTAGATGAGAATCGTATTGCTGGTATCGGAAAAACCAATGATGTAAATATCCCTGCCGACGCGTTGATTTACAATATGGAAGGAAAAACCATAATGCCAGGTATAATTGATGTACACTCACATTTGCCAACTAGCAATAACGGTATTACACCACAACTTGAATGGCCATACATTGCCAATTTAGCTTTTGGTGTAACTACCAGCCACGACCCATCAAGCAATACCGAAATGGTATTTTCGCAAGCCGAAATGATAAAATCTGGCAGGTTAATTGGCCCACGATTATACTCAACAGGTACCATTTTATATGGTGCCGATGGCGATTTTAAAGCGGTAATAAATAACTATGACGATGCTTTATTTCATTTAAAACGAATGAAAGCAGTTGGTGCTTTTTCGGTAAAATCATATAACCAACCCCGCAGAGAGCAACGCCAACAAATAATAGAAGCTGCCAAACAATTAAAAATGCAAGTGGTACCCGAAGGAGGGAGTACATTTTTTGCAAATATGACTATGATTTACGATGGGCATACAGGTATTGAACACAATATACCTGTAACGCCTATATACAAAGATGTTACGACCGTATGGAATGCCAGTAAAACAGCCTACACACCTACATTAATTGTAAGTTACGGAAGCCAAATGGGCGAAAATTTTTGGTACGATAGAACCAATGTGTGGGAAAATGAAAAACTAATAAATTTTGTACCCAAGCAAATTATTGATGCTCGCTCACGGCGAAGAAATACATCCGAATACGGCGATTATGGACATATTGAAGTATCGAAGGCAGTTACACAAATTGCAGTTGGTGGTACTAAAGTAAATTTAGGTGCACATGGACAATTACAAGGTTTAGGCGCACATTGGGAATTATGGATGCTGGTTCAAGGAGGTATGAGCAACATAGATGCTTTAAAATGTGCAACTATAAATGGAGCCGATTATTTGGGTATGGATAAAGAAATTGGATCTTTAGCAAAAGGGAAATTAGCCGATTTTATAGTGCTTAATGCTAATCCGTTAGACGATATCCGCAATAGCGAAAAAATTAAATATACCGTTGCTAACGGCCGAATTTATGATGCCGAAAACATGAATGAACTAGGGAATCATATAAAAATAAGAACTAAATTTTGGTGGGAAATGGAAAAATTAGAAAATATGATGGAGGTAGAAACTACAACCCAAACCAATAGTTTTAACGTTATTGAATGCGATTAAAAAAATAACGCTAACCCGTATTTAAATGTTACATGTTCCCTTTTTTATAGTTTTCTCAATTATAAAAACACGAAATTAATAGGCTAAATTTTTTATAAATTGGATTAAATTTTAAAATGAATACGTTTTATAAGAAACATAAAAAATTGTTTTACTAAATTAAACCTTTTACTAAATTGCAAGTCTTCACATATAGAAGTTTATTAAATTTATGCTAGACGATGCGCTAATACTTTCAAAATTTACGAACGAAAAAACCCGAGAAGAAGCCTTTAACTTACTTATAAATAAATATCAACAAAAAATATATTGGCAAATAAGAAGGGTTGTAATAAACCACGATGATGCCGACGATGTAATACAAGAAGTATTTATTAAAATTTGGAAAAATTTAGCCTCTTTTAGGCAAGATTCTCAATTATATACCTGGCTTTACAGGATTGCCACTAACGAAAGCTTAACTTTTATTAAAAAAAAACAGGCAAAAAACAATATATCTTTAGATGACTTATCGGTTAAAATGAGCGAAAGTTTAAATGCCGATCCATACTTTACTGGTAACGAAATAGAAAAAAAATTACAACAAGCATTATTAGGCTTACCTGAAAAACAACGATTGGTTTTTAATATGCGTTATTATGATGATTTAAAATTTCAGGAAATATCGGATATATTAGGCACAAGCGTAGGTGCTTTAAAAGCATCGTACCATTTAGCAGCAAAAAAAATAGAACAATATTTAAAAATTAATGATTAAAAATTTTTTAAATATTGGAAACATCACAATATTAAAATTAAAAAAATGAGCAAACACGATAAAATAGATGGCTTCAATGTCCCAAACGATTATTTCGATGAGCTTTCAAATAGAATTAAGAGCAGTATTTTTGTAGCAAATTTAGAGGCTAAAAATCTTACATCGGGCTTTATAACCCCTAATTTATATTTTGATACATTGCCTTCAAAATTATTTAAAGCTCAAATTGATACAAAAAGTGTAATTAAAAAACCCAAAATATTTCCTTTACATATACATAAGTATGCCGCCGCCGCTTGTATATTGTTAGTTACAACAGTTGGTATTTATTTTAATAGTGCACACCAAACAAAAGTACAATATAGTTTATCTAGCATACCAAATGAAGATATAGAGCTGTATTTACAAAATGAAACCAATGCTTCCGATATGCCTTTAATAATAGAAAATGTAGAAAATCCATTTTTACATGTTAATCAAACTATTAACAATCAAGATTTAAACCAATATTTAAAAGAATCAATATAATTATGAAAATATTCAAATTATTTATATTCATTTTTTTGTTTTGCCTTTGGGCAGATATTGCCTTTGCACAAGAGCAAAAAAAAGAGAAAATTGAAGCAATAAAAGCTGCTTTTATTACCAATAAATTAAATTTAACTACCGATGAGGCACAAAAATTTTGGCCTATTTACAATCAATACCATAAAGAATTAACAGATTTATTTGCACTGAGGCGAGAGGCTCGTAAAAATGATGATAACTCTTTAGATGAAGATTTAGAATACGATGTAAAAATTATAACCGTAAGGAAAAAATACAAAAACGAATTTTTAAAAGTTTTAACACCCGAAAAAACAAATCAATTTTACCAAGCCGAGCGAGAATTTAGAGAAGAATTAATAAAACAATTAAAAAACCGCCGATAATAAAACTGTAATTGATTAATCGCTTCTAGACTTTTAAAATGAAATCCTATAAAAAATACTACACCATACCTGCCCCACCCGAAGAAGTTTACTTAGCATTAACAAACCCTTTAAGTATAAAACTATGGAGTGGCGGCGAAGCCCTAATGAGTACCGAAGAAGACTCTGAATTTTCTTTATTCGATGGCGATATTTTGGGTAAAAACTTAGCCTTCGATGAAAATAAAAAAATAGTGCAACAATGGTATTTTGATGGGCAAGCCGAATCATCTATTGTTACTATTAAACTTCACATACACCAAAAAGGTACTTCAATAGAATTGTTACATACCAATATACCCGACGAAAGTTTCAATGAATTTGTTGATGGTTGGAATACCAGTTACTTTGCTGAATTACAAGAATTTTTTGAAGATTAATTTTAAAAAATTCTATCTCAATATTTACAAATCACAAACATTTTATTTTTCGTCTTTGATATTAACCTTAAAAAGTTAATTTTGCAAAATAAACGTAAATATGCTTTTGTGAAAAAGCTAAAAATTAATAAAATTTTAAATAAAAATATGCCAAACGTTGGAAAAATAGCACAAATTATAGGCCCAGTTGTAGATGTAAGTTTTGCAAGTGATGCGGCTCATTTACCAAAAATTTACAGCGCTTTGGTAATTACCAAAGAAAACGGTCAAAAAATTGTTTTGGAAGTTCAACAACACCTAGGCGAAGACCGTGTAAGAACAGTTGCTATGGACTCAACCGATGGCTTAGTACGTGGGATGGATGTTGTAGATTCGGGCGATTCGATTAAAATGCCTGTAGGCGATGCAATAAAAGGCCGTGTGTTTAACGTTGTTGGCGATGCCATAGATGGCATTGAAAACGTTGATAAAACAAACGGAAAATCAATACATAACTTGCCTCCTCGTTTCGAGGATTTATCAACCGAAAATGAAATACTTTTTACTGGTATTAAAGTAATTGATTTATTAGAACCTTATGCAAAAGGAGGTAAAATTGGTTTATTTGGCGGTGCAGGTGTTGGTAAAACAGTACTAATTCAAGAGTTAATTAATAATATTGCCAAAGCTTACGATGGCCTTTCGGTATTTGCAGGAGTAGGAGAGCGCACCCGAGAAGGTAACGATTTGCTTCGCGAAATGATTGAAGCTGGAATTATAAAATATGGCGATGCCTTTAAACATTCGATGGAAGAAGGTGGATGGGATTTAACAAAAATAGACCGTGAAGCGTTAAAAGATTCGAAAGCAACTTTTGTATTCGGGCAGATGAACGAACCTCCAGGTGCAAGAGCTAGGGTTGCATTATCTGGCTTAACCATTGCAGAATATTACCGCGATGGCGAAGCTGATGGCCAAGGGAAAGATATACTTTTTTTTATTGATAATATTTTTCGATTTACCCAAGCAGGTTCAGAGGTATCAGCTTTGTTAGGTCGTATGCCATCGGCAGTAGGTTACCAACCCACTTTGGCTACCGAAATGGGAACTATGCAAGAGCGTATAACCTCAACTAAAAGGGGTTCAATTACTTCAGTTCAAGCAGTTTATGTACCTGCCGATGATTTAACCGACCCCGCACCAGCAACAACATTCGCCCACTTAGATGCTACTACAGTACTTTCTCGTAAAATAGCCGAATTAGGTATTTATCCAGCAGTTGATCCTTTAGATTCTACTTCACGTATATTATCGCCAGCGGTAGTAGGTAACGAGCATTATAATTGCGCACAAAATGTAAAAGAGATTTTACAACGCTACAAGGAACTGCAAGATATTATTGCCATTTTAGGTATGGATGAATTATCTGAAGAAGATAAACTAACTGTATCAAGAGCCCGCCGTGTACAACGTTTTTTATCTCAGCCTTTTCATGTAGCCGAACAGTTTACAGGCTTAAAAGGAGTATTAGTTGATATTAAAGATACCATTAAAGGTTTTAATATGATTATGGATGGTGAGGTAGATGAGTATCCTGAATCGGCTTTTAACTTGGTAGGAAATATTGAAGAAGCAATCGAAAAAGGCAAGAAAATTTTAGAAGAAGCTAACGCACAATAATAATTTTTTAATGATATTAGAAATTTTAACTCCCGATAAAAAAATATTTGAAGGCGAAGTTACCTCTGTTACGTTACCAGGTATGCAAGGATTGTTTGAGGTTTTAAAAAATCATGCACCCATAATTTCTACTTTAGATGTTGGTAAAGTAACCGTTCGAATAGCAAAAGACGAACAGTATTTCGATATTTTGGGAGGTGTAGTTGAGGCTTTAAACAATAAAGTTATTGTATTGGCTGATGGTGTGCTAACATTATAAGCTTTATCAAAAAAAAATCCTGATGTAAATAATACATCAGGATTTTTTTTATATTCAGTACCTAAAAAAAATCTTTATTTCAAATAATAAATAATTAAATTTTCTATTTATTGATTTGCAATACCTAATTTTTCCATAACATCCATACTTACTCCAGTTGAAGAATAGCCACCATCATGGAAAAGATTTTGCATAGTAACCATACGTGTTAAATCGGAAAAAAGGGTAATACAATAGTCAGCACACGATTCGGCATCGGCATTGCCTAAAGGAGAAATTGCATTTGCATAATCATAAAAATCGCCAAAGCCTTTTATCCCAGTACCAGCAGTAGTTTTTGTTGGTGATTGTGATACAGTATTTATACGCACTTTTTTATCTAACCCGTAATGGTAGCCAAAACTACGGGCAATGCTTTCCAGCATTGCTTTAATATCGGCCATATCGGTATAAAAAGGGTAGGTGCGTTGGGCTGCCATATAAGTTAAGGCCACTACGCTACCGCCCTCGCTTATAGCATCTAATTTTTTTGCAACAGCCAGCATTTTATGAAACGACATTGCCGACACATCTATACCTTTTACAAAATAATCGTAATTAGATTCGGTATAAGGTATATTTTTCCTAATATTAACACTCATGCCTATCGAGTGCAAAACGAAATCAATTTTACCACCTAATATTTCTTGTGCTTGCGTGTATAAGTTGGTTAAGTCATCAATGCTGGTAGCATCTGCAGGAATTATTTGGGAGTTTGTTTCTTCAGCAAGTTTATTAATTTCGCCCATTCGCATGGCAATTGGTGCGTTTGTTAATACAAAAGTTGCACCTTCTTCATGCGCTTTTTGTGCTACCTTCCAAGCTATAGAATTTGCATCTAATGCACCAGTAATTATTCCTCTTTTCCCTTTTAGTAAGTTGTAAGCCATTTTATTTTTATTTATAGTATTAATTGATTGATACTTCCAGTATGGTTGTGCATATTATTTTTAAAAGAATAAATAATTTATTCAATGTTTGCTAAATCACAGTTAAATGTTAATTTTCGCCAATCACGTTTATCAAACTTAAACATTATTTAGCTATTCAACAATTCTCTTGCATTTTGTAAAGCTGCTTCCTTTGGGTTTTCACCACTTAACATTTTAGCTATTTCAACAACTCTTTCTTCTTGGTTCAGGCGTTTTAATTTTGTGTAGGTAAAATCATTTTCAAGTTTTTTATATACAAAATAATGAGCTTCGCCCTTAACGGCAATTTGTGGTAGGTGAGTTATGGCAATAACTTGCATATTTTTAGCTAGTATTTGCATCATATTACCCACGCGGTTGGCTATTTCGCCTGATATGCCGGTATCTATTTCATCAAATATTATAGTAGGGAGTGCCGTTTTTTGTGCAATTAAAGATTTTATAACCAACATTAATCTTGATAGTTCTCCACCCGAAGCTATTTTACTCATTTCGCTAAGTTGCTGACCTTTATTAGCCGTAAACATAAACTTTATGATATCTAAACCATTGCTATCGAAATTATCATTTAACACAATAACTTGGTTTATACTTATTTGGGCATTTACCATTCCTACATCTATTAATGTTTTTTCAACATATTTTTCAATAATAGGGATGGCATTTTTACGATTCTGAGATATTTGTTTGGCTTGTATTATTAATTCCTCTTTTTGTTTTTGTAGCGATAATTTAAGTTTGGCAATATCATCATCTGCAAATAAAATTTTGTTTAACTTTTTAGATATCTCTTCTTGTAAAAACAGCAATTGTTCATTATCGGTAACGTTATGTTTTTTTTGTAGCGTGTATAATAAGCTTAAACGTTCATTTATAAGATTAAATTTTTCATTATCAAAGGTAATAGTTTGTTCTAAATTTTCTAATTCGGCTGCTATATCTTTCGTTTCTATAATTACACTTTTTAGTCGAACATACATTGATGAAATTGTATCTAAGTATTTTTCGATACTTTGTAATTGATGGGATACGTTTTCTAAAACCGATAATGCATTTCCATCTTGTCCTTTTAACAGTGTATTGATTGAAATAAGATTACGTTTAATTTCCTCGGCGTGGGTTAAGGCATCTAATTCTTTTTCAAGTTGTGCTTGTTCGTCAGGCAAAATTTTGGCATTTTCTAATTCGTTAAACTGAAAAGTTAAATAATCTAATTCTAGTTTTTCTTTATTGCTTTGCGCCAGCCAATCTTGTACCTTTTTGTATAATGCTTTATAAGTTTTAAAATTTGTAATATAATTGTTTAATACAGTTTGGTGGTTAGCCATAATATCAACCACCATAAGCTGGAAACTGGCATTGTTAATTTCAAGAGTTGCGTGTTGCGAGTGTATATCAATTAGTTTTTCGCCTAAATTTTTTAAGGTATTTAGATTAACTGGGGTGTCATTTATAAAAGATCGAGATTTACCATCGGTTGATATTTCTCGCCTTAATATAGTTTCTTCGTCATAATCTAAATTATTTTCATCAAAAATTTTTTTTAACTCATATTCTTTTATGGCAAAATAACCCTCAATAACACATTTTTTTTGCTGATTAAAAAAATATTTACTGTCGGCTCGCTGTCCCAAAATCAGCGAAAGCGCACCCAAAATTATCGATTTACCAGCACCTGTTTCTCCTGTTACAATATTTAGATTTTTGTCGAAATGTATTTCGAGATTATCTATTAATGCGTAGTTTTTTATTGAAAGCCTGTGAAGCATATTTTTTAGTTAAACAATATTATTTAGCTTTTTTTAATTCTTCGTATTTTGTTAAATTAAGTGGGTCAACATCTGCTAGCAAGGTGTACAGTTTAATTTTTTCGGGTGGGTCGGCTTTTAAAAATAAGGAAACAATTTCCTGGGCTTTCGCCGAAAAAAATATTTGGTTAATAATTGATCCTTGTTTTTGTTTATCAATAGTTGCTAAATCTAGTAAAGATTTCCCAATTACACGTCTTCCTTCGACAGGGTTTGAAGCCATAATATCTAAACCTAAACGGTGGTAAGTATATTGCATCTCTCGTAAGGGCGTAAATGTTGCACTATTAAAATTTTCAGAAATCCAATACCTGTTTCGCAAATTATCAAATGCTTTCCAGCCTATAAAATTTACATTTTGCGCATTATTAATTATTGTTTGCGCTTTTGCAAAATAAACAGAACCATTTAATTTTGAAAAACTATCGTAATCCATACCTGCGATTATATTTGCATAAAACGCTAACAACGAAGTTAAATTAGAGATAAAAGTTTGGTCGTTATATTCTAAAGGTTCACCTTCCGAGTAATTAAAATCAAAATTTCTATCGTTCACGCTTAGCAATGGGCTGCTGTATGACGAACCAAAAACGGGCCTACTTGATACTATTTGCGCCTCGGCTTTAAATATATTTGATCCATCCCATTCAGTAATATTTATTACAAAATTACAGTCTATTCTCTCAGTTGATTTAATGGCGTCGGTTGTCCATTTTTTATTATTTAAAAAATCGCGAATGGCTAATTCTAAAACATCAAGTGCTCTTTTATTATTGCTTTGTATTTTTGGAGATAGTATTTGTACCCTAGCATTAAAATCTTGTGCCACACAATTGAAACTTAAAAAAAGAACGAAAATTAGACTGTAATATTTTTTCATATTAAAACAACTCAATAATTTTTGTACATATATCTTTGGCAACATCATTTTTACTTTTTAAACTAAACGTAGTTTTGTGTAAATCTTTATCGATGATGGTAATTTTATTGCTATCTGTTTTAAATCCTGCTCCTTCATCATTTAATGAATTTAATACAATAAAATCTAAATTTTTTTGTTTCAGTTTTTTTATGGCATTTATTTCTTCGTTATTAGTTTCTAAAGCAAAACCAATTAATAGTTGATTGAACTTTTTTATTTTACCTAAACTTTCTAAAATATCTTTAGTTTTTACAAGTTCTAAAGTAAGAAATTGTTCGTTTTTTTTAATTTTTTCAGTAGCTATATTTTTAACAGTATAATCGGTTACTGCAGCACACATAATACAAACATCCGCCATAGCGAAATATTGATGAACACTTGTGAACATTTCATCGGCTGTTGTAACGGCTATTTTTTTAATATTTTGATGATTGATGTTTAAAGCCGTTGGCCCACTAATTAAAGTTACATTAGCACCTAAATTGGCACAATGTTCAGCAATAGCATAGCCCATTTTACCGCTTGATTGGTTGCTTATAAACCTTACTGGGTCTATAGCTTCTTGGGTTGGCCCAGCCGTAATAAGTATATGTTTTCCTTTAAATAATTGTTTTTCAGATAAATTATTTAAAATAATATCCACTATATCTTCAGGTTCGGCTAGCCTGCCTTGGCCAACTAATCCGCTAGCTAAATCGCCGTAAGTAGGTTCAATAATTTGGTTTCCGTAACTAATTAGTTTTTGTATATTATTTTGTGTTGATGGGTGCAACCACATATCTACATCCATTGCAGGTGCAATATAAACAATACATTTTGCTGATAAGTAAGTGGCTAACAATAAATTATCACAAATACCGTTAGCCATTTTTGCCAAAGTATTTGCAGTAGCGGGTGCAACAATAATATAATTTGCCCACATGCCAAGTTCAACATGGTTATGCCATTCGCCTGTTTCTGCCGAATAATAATTTGTAAAAACAGGGTTTTTGGAAAGCGTAGCCAGAGTAAGCGGACTAATAAACGTTGTAGCACTTGCCGACATTACAACTTTTACTTGCGCACCTTCTTTAATAAAAAGTCGTACGAGTTCGGCTGTTTTATAAGCCGAAATACTGCCACATACGGCAACAAGAATATTTACATCTTTAAGCATATATTAAATTAACTTAAAGATTTAATATTAGGCTTCTTCTTTTGCAGGATTTCTATAATACACTTTATCATGTAAAAATTCATCAATTGCAACCAAAGTAGGTTTAGGCATTTTCTCGTAATATTTAGAAATTTCTATTTGTTCTCTGTTTTCAAATATCTCTTCTAAATTATCGTTTACATTTGCAAATTCGGCCAATTTGCCATGTAATTCTTCTTTAATATTTGCAGCAATTTGGTTTGCTCGTTTACTAATAATTACCAACGATTCGTAAGCATTATCAGTAGCTATGTCAAATTCTCTTAAATCTCTAGTAACAGTTGAATTTGCAACTGTTGGTTTTTCATTATTGTTTTGTGTCATTTTGTGCTTTTTTAAATTCGAGGCTTAATGCCAATATGCTTTTTGCTTTCTCAATACCCTTTATCGATTCGTATTGTAACCTATCAGCTTCTTTAGTATAGTTACTTTTAGGATATTTTTCTGTAAATCTGTTATATTCATCAATTGCTTCGGTATATCTTTCTTCTTGTTTTGTTTCGTAACTATTTTTTGCGTAAAGATATAAAGATTTTATGGTTAAAAATTCCATTTCTTCAGCATATTTTGTGTCAGGAAAATCGCGTAATGAATTTCGAAAAGCAATAACAGCTGATTGAAAATCACCAATTATAAAAAACAAATTAGAATTAGCGTATGATTTTTTTTCTAATTTGTCCCTTAAATCCTGTATTAGCTTACTGGCTTCGGCTACTCGAGTACTTTTTGAATATAAATTTATAAATAATTGTAACGCCTCAATGGCTTTGTAAGTATTTTCTTGATCAAGTGAAAAATTGGGTGAATCTTGGTAAAAACAATATGCAGCCATAAACCTACACTCTTCGGCTCTGGTACTAGTAGGATAGGTTTCTGCATATGTTTTAAAATGGTATCTAGCCGATAAGTAATCCTTTAATTTATAATTTGTAAATGCGTAGTAATAGTATAAATCTTCCGCTTCGGTACGGCCTCTATAACGTTGAACTAAATCATCAAATAAAATTAACGCTTTTGCATAATCTTTTTTATTGTATAATCTAATTGCTTCTTGGTATTTTTTGGGCACATCGGTACTAGCTTTTAGTTTCTCGAATTTACTTTTACATCCTGTGAAAACGGCAGAACTTAAAATAAAAAAACAAATAAAAACGATTGCCTTGTTTTTAAACATGTTGCAAAGATAGATTAATAAATTATACAAGTCAATTTTTAATAAAAACAGATAAGGTTAAACAATGTTAAAAACGCATTTGTTTAATTGTAATTTGTATTCCTAAAATTTTTAAAAAATAAATTTTAACAGTGCTTATTCAAACACAACTTTAATACTATCATTAATTTTCAAACCAAGTAAACCGCTAGCATTGCCTTTATTTATGGCAATTTCTAAATGATTAGAAATACCGAATAGGCAAAGTTTTTCACCCTCTGGTAACTCGTTATAATGCCAGCTTAAGTTTTTTATAGTTTCGTGTTTTCTTAAAAATAGCGTGAAATTTCGACCTTGTTGTACTTTAGTGAAAAAATCTTTAGTAATATTGGTAATTACGTTTTGATAGGTATCAATAAATATAACGCTTCCATTTATTTGGTTGCCTTCAAGCCCTGGATGCAAGTTTATTCGCTTTACAATTTCGTTTGCCGAAATGCCAATTTCATAAATGTTGCCTCCATCTGCTAAATGACATGCGGCTTTTACCAAAATATCTGTTAAGGGAAAATGTAAAAATTTTAGATCTTGTATAATATTTATTTCTACTATTTGTTCGGGATTGTCATCAAATATTAATGAAAAAATACCATTATCAGTACCTATAAAAAAATGACCTTTATATTTTATTGCTAAATATTTTTGATTAGAGTTATAAACTGTATCAATACCAATTAAATGCGTAGTACCAATTGGGAAGTAATAAAAACAGTTTTTTAATATAAATGCTGCTCGTGAAATATTAAATGCTTGTATTTCGTGGGTAACATCAACAATAGTTACACTTGGCAATATTTTTAATATACTTCCTTTTAATGCAGCTTGGTAAAAATCTTTGTAGCCTAAGTCGGTAGTTAAAGTAATAATTGCCATCTGTAATTTCAATATTTATGCTTAATCTTGTGGTAAAACGTACGCATGCAAATATTCAATTTTTAATTCAAAAAAACATACTCATTTTAAAAATTACACATTGAACGAAATTAAAATAGCACTCGAAAACCTAAACCCGGCTTTATTATGGGGCCCAAACAACGAATTTTACGAAATTATAAAGCGAGCTTTCCCAAAGCTGAAAGTAGTAGCCCGTGGTACCGAAGTTAAAGCCATTGGCGATGAAGAGGAATTACAAGTTTTTAGTAAAAAAATCGCTAAAATTATCAACCATTTGCACCAGTTTAACAACCTATCAACCAACGATGTTGAAAGTATTTTAAGCGACCGTAATCAAAAAGAAAGCCCAGCCGATGCACCCGGTGCCGATACCGCGGCTGGCCTGGCACAATCTGAAGTTATTGTATTTGGCCCTAATGGTATTATGGTGCGGGCTCGTACCGTTAACCAACGCCGTATGGTAACCAGTATGGCAAAAAACGATGTGCTTTTTGCAATTGGCCCTGCGGGTACAGGTAAAACTTATACCGCCGTTGCACTTGCAGTTAGGGCTTTAAAAAACAAAGAAATTAAGCGTATTATTTTAACACGCCCAGCGGTAGAGGCTGGCGAAAATTTAGGCTTCCTTCCGGGAGATTTAAAGGAAAAAATAGACCCTTATTTGCGCCCATTGTACGATGCTTTGGACGATATGATACCTGCCGATAAACTAAAAACATACCTCGAAAACCGCACAATAGAAATTGCCCCTTTGGCATTTATGCGTGGCCGTACTTTAGATAATTGTTTTGTGATTTTGGATGAAGCCCAAAACAGTACCGATTTGCAACTTAAAATGTTTTTAACCCGTATGGGGCCAACTGCAAAATTTATTGTTACCGGCGATGTTACCCAGATAGATTTACCCCGCAAACAACAATCGGGATTACACAATGCCCTACGTATTTTAGCCGATATTAAAGGTATAGAAATTATTTACCTTAACGGCGATGATGTTGTACGACATAAATTAGTGAAAAGGATTTTGGAAGCGTATGGCGATATACAATAGGGGAGTGGTTAGTGGTTATTACCCGACATTGGCGGCTAAAATCATAAATAAAATATGCCCTAGAATTATTGAAATTTTTAAATACTCAAAAATTGGAATGCGTTTTTTGGGATTTTAAAAGATTGATAGAATCAATATACCCTAAAACAAAAAAACATTTATAGACTTAAAATTACGGCTAATGCCAGAAACTAATCGCATAGAATATAAACAACAACTTACCGATTCGTTAAAGAAAGAGGTAGTTGCGTTTTTAAACTACCGAGAAGGTGGATTAAGTTATATTGGCATTAATAACGATGGTTTACCCGATTGCCTAAGTAAAGACGAGTTTTTTGAAGGTTTTTCTGTGCCTCGCAATAAAGAGGTAATGCGGGTTTTTAAAGATTTGGATTTGGTAGAACAATTAGGATCGGGCATACCCCATATTTTAGAAAGTTATCCTAAAGAATGCTTTAAGTTTTCGGATAATTTTCTTAGGATGACGTTTCCTTCGACCGACCAAGTAAACGACCAAGTAAGCGACCAAGTAAGCGACCAAGTAGTTGTTGATAAATCTCTAAATGTGTTGATAATGAGTTTTTTAGATAGAGTTAAAATGCCTAAATATCCTAATGAAAAACAAATAGAAAAATATATTATTTTGGTTGATAAATTAACAAACGAACAAATTAAGTTGTTAGTTTTTGCCAGTACGCCCAAATCAAACAGCGAGTTACAAGAAGATGGTTTGGGTTTACAAAAACATACTGATAATTTTGAAAAATACATTGATCCACTATTGGTAAATAGTGCTTTAGAACGCACTTTCCCCGATTCTCCCAACAGCCCGACTCAAAAATATTTTACATCAAACAAATGAAAAATAATGTTATATATATTGTCTGTAAAATTTAAAAACTAAAAAAATGGGTTGTTAAAAAACAAAATCAACACCAAATCCTAAAAATAAACAGCAAATTTGCTCCTAATCAAATTAATAAAAGCATAAAAATAGATATAAACAGGCGAAACTAACCACTCCCTATTAACCACTCCCCAAAATATGAACGCAATAAAAGAAACCAACTTTAACTTACCTGGCCAAACTAATTTTTACAAAGGCAAAGTTAGGGATGTATATACAATTGGCAACAAATTTTTGGTAATGGTGGTAACCGATAGGATTTCGGCCTTTGATGTAGTTTTGCCAGAAGCAATCCCCTATAAAGGGCAAGTTTTAAACCAAATAGCCGCTTTATTTTTAGAAGCCACAAAAGATATTGTACCTAACTGGGTAATACAAGTACCCGACCCGAGTGTAACCATTGGCAAAATTTGTGACCCATTTAAAGTAGAAATGGTAATACGTGGCTATTTAGCTGGCCATGCATGGCGAGAATATGCGGCTGGTAAAAGGCAAGTTTGCGGTGTAAACTTACCCGAAGGTTTAAAGGAAAACGACCAATTACCGCAGCCCATTATTACCCCAACTACCAAAGCCACTTTTGGCCACGATGAAGATATTTCGAGAGTAGAAATTTTAAAACAAGGAATAGTAAGCCAAGCCGATTACTTGAAATTAGAGCAATACACCCAGCAATTATACCAACGCGGCACCCAAATAGCTGCCGAAAGAGGGTTAATTTTGGTTGATACCAAATACGAATTTGGCAAAGCCGATGGCATAATTTATTTGATTGACGAGATACATACGCCCGACTCTTCTCGCTATTTTTACAAAGATAGTTACCAAGAATTGCAGGCAAAAGGCCAAGCCCAAAAACAACTCTCTAAAGAATTTGTACGCCAATGGTTAATCGAAAATAATTTTCAGGGTAAAGAGGGGCAAAGTATCCCCGAAATGGATGAAGCCAAAGTAAACTCGATATCAGAACGTTACATAGAATTGTACGAAAAAATATCGGGAAAACCGTTTATTAAAGAATTATCTGAAAACGTTTATAAACGTGTCGAGGATAATATTAATAAAGCAATTGCACAACATTAAAAATATTTTTATTAGTTTTAAAGGCAAGTAAAAAATTGTAATATGAAATTTTCAGTAGATAAACACGAAAAATACGTAATCATAAAATTAAACGAAACCAAATTGAATTCCTTGATTTCGCCACTGCTAAAATCCGAATTAATATTATTTAATTCAGAAGGACAACGCAACATTGTTTTGGATTTAAGTTATGTAAAACATGTTGATTCATCGGGGCTAAGCAGTTTGCTGGTTGGGCATAGGTTATGTAAAAATGCCGATGGTGTTTTTATTTTAACAGGCTTAAACGATGCGTTATCCAATTTAATTGCGCTATCGCAGTTAGAAACCATTATAACCATTGTAGCTAAAAATGATGAAGCCATAGATTTAATTTTTATGGAAGAAATAGAAAAAGAACTTAGAAAAGAAACAAAATAGTTGAACATTAATAACGATTATACAAATGAAATTTGAGGTTACTATTTTAGGAAGTAGTTCGGCTACACCTATTTTTCAGCGTAACCCAACTTCACAAATTGTAAATATTAATGAAAAAATTTTAATGATTGATTGTGGCGAAGGCACCCAACAGCAAATGTTGCGTTTCGGCATAAAATTTAATAAAATCGAAAATATATTTATTAGCCATTTACATGGTGATCATTTTTTTGGTTTGATAGGTTTACTTTCATCAATGAACTTAAATGGCCGTGTAAAAGCCTTAAACTTATATTGTCCAAAGCCTTTAAAAGATATATTAGAACTACAGTTTTTACATTCGGGCAGTGTATTAAGGTTTCCGCTAAATTATTTTTTTACGCAAAACCAGCAAGCGCAAACATTAGTTGATACCGTTGATTATAGTGTTGAAACTATAATTTTAAACCACCGTATACCGTGTACAGGTTTCTTATTTACTACCAAAAAAAAACTACGCAAAATTATTAAAGAAAAAGTTGAGGAGTTAAAAATCCCCAAAGAATATATTGATTTGATAAAAAAAGGCTTCGATTATACCGATAGCTACGGAAACATACATTCGGCGCAAACCCTAACCACCGATGCCGATGAACCTCGCAGTTACGCCTATTGCTCCGATACTTTGTATAGTTTAGATTATTTGCAAAGCATAAAAAACGTTAATACCCTTTATCACGAAGCCACATTTTTAAGCGAAATGAGCCAAAGAGCCAAAGAAACCTACCACACCACGGCATTAGAAGCTGGCCAATTGGCTGCTACAGCCCAAGTTGAAGCTTTAATAATTGGGCATTTTTCGGCAAGATATAAAGATGTGGGTACACTATTGCTTGAGGCGCAATCGGTTTTTACCAACACCCATTTGGCTATTGAAGGCAAAAGTTTTACGATTTAGTTTTTATAGTTAATTAGTATTTATAACCCATTTTTTAGAAACTATAAAAATATTTTAAAAACCCAACTTTTATTTAACAATAAAAAATAGTACAAGCATAAAAAACTAAACCTAATTTTTTTAGTTTAAAAAATTAAATTTGCACTCAAATAAAAAATAATGACATCTCAAACCGAACACGTTCAATGTTTAATTATAGGATCGGGACCAGCAGGATATACAGCCGCTATTTATGCTGCCCGAGCCGATTTAAAACCACTTATGATAACCGGCATGGAAATGGGCGGTCAGCTTACTAAAACTACCGATGTAGAAAATTATCCCGGCTACCCCAATGGAGTTATGGGACCCGAAATGATGGAAGATTTTAGAAAACAAGCTGAACGTTTTGGGACCGATATACGGTTTGGTTACGTTTCATCAGTCGATTTTTCGGGCGATGTACACAAAGTTGTCGTAGATGATAGTAAAACTATAACCGCCGATACAGTAATAATTTCAACTGGCGCATCGGCAAAATGGTTGGGCCTACCATCCGAAGAAAAATATAATGGCTTTGGCGTTTCGGCATGTGCCGTTTGCGACGGTTTCTTTTTTAAAAACCAAAATGTGGCTATTGTGGGTGCTGGCGATACCGCTGCCGAAGAGGCAACTTACCTAGCCAAACTGTGTAAAAAAGTATATATGATTGTACGTCGCGACGAATTTAGAGCCTCAAAAGCAATGATAAATAGAGTATTAAATACAAAAAATATTGAAATACTATACAATACCGAAACAAAAGAAATATTGGGCGATGGAAAAGTTGTTACTGGAGTTAAGGTTATCAATAACCAAACCCAGATAGAAAAAGATTTGGATGTTACTGGCTTTTTTGTAGCCATCGGCCATAATCCCAATACCACAATTTTTAAAAATTGGTTAAAAATGGATGAAACAGGTTACCTTATTACTAAGCCTGATAGCACCACCACCGATATTAAAGGCGTTTTTGCCTGTGGCGATGCTCAAGATAAACTTTGGCGACAAGCAGTTACCGCAGCAGGTACAGGCTGTATGGCTGCCCTTGAAGCCGAACGTTATTTGGCAGCCAAAGAGTTTGCCTAAACCAATTAAAAATACGAATAATTATAATTGCTCGTATTTTTTTTGGAAAAGAAAATGTTGTGCACATAAATTAAGCTAGTCTTGTTTTCCGCTCTAGCCCCAATGAAAAATAGGGGTCTGCCGCTTTACTCAAATTTAGGTATTTAATTGTTGCTAACAACTCACACTTATTAAGCGTAAAAATACCTTCAAAAACTCAAATAATAAACCTATCAAAATTGACGTACCAAAACTTAGTAAAACGTACCTTTCAATATACTCTGTAGGTTTTAGGTCTTTACTTTGTTTTAAATCTCCGTAGCTAAAAATCGATTTTGCAACCAATAAATAAATATAATCTTACAATTGATTAATTATACTTCCTATTTAATTTAATAGTTGGGTTATTAATATCACACTAAAACAAAAAAAGCTGCCCTCAAATTCTTTATCAGTTTTTATATAATTCACTAACAGCTTATTTATTACCTAAATATGCACTTAACATCCAATTAGTTTTTTCCTTAAATTTCATAAAACCAATTATCATATCTGCTGTACCTTCGTCCTTAGCTGAATCAGCAGCCTTTTCAATAACTTCACGCTCCAATGAAATTAGTTGTTTGAAATCGTCTAAAATAGCTTCAACCATTTTTTCTGGAGCCATATTTTCGGTAATTATTTCCTTAATTTCAGATACTTTAATATAATTAGCATAAGTACTAAAAGGCGATTTACCTAATGTTAAAATTCGTTCGGCCAATTCATCAATAGTTAGCTGGGCATTATTATACAATTCTTCAAATTTAACATGAAGTGTAAAAAAATCGTTTCCTTTTACATTCCAATGGCATCCACGTAATTTTTGGTAATGAACCTGATAGTTAGCCAATAATATGTTAAGTTGATCTACTAATTCAATTATATTTTTATCGTTTAATCCAATTTTATTTGTTTTCATAAGTGTAATATTTTAATATTAAGAGTACCAAAATTATGCCACAAATTAATATTATATTTAATAATTTTTCACTAAAATAAGATTAGTTATAATGCGTTACATTTATCATTAAAGTCTTATTAATAAACTATATATTATATGATTGTAATTTATTATAATTGCAAAGCATAACGAAATTTATAGCACATGTATTTAAAATCCACATTCATCATTATATTCAGTTTTTTTTCCATCACTTCAATAGCTAATTCCTTTCGAGATTCAATAGGTGTCGAAAATTTAGCTGGCAAAAAAGTTATTTTATATCGAATTGATCCTAAAGATAATTATTATTCAATTAGTAGGAAATATGGAATAAGTCCTAAAATTGTAATGGATTTTAATAAAAATATCCCATTACAAATAGGTACAATTATTAGAGTACCCACCTCCATGGATTTTGAAACTCCCTCAGTTTCAACTCCAATAAATAAAAATATTACCAAAGAAAAACTTCACACAGTAATTAAAAAAGAAACTCTATATTCTATTTCTGCTTTATATGGCATGAATATGGAAGAGTTAAAAAAATTAAATAATCTAAAATCAAACGCACTTTCAGTTGGGCAAACTTTAAAAGTTTTTCAAAATAATGTTACAGCTGAGAGTATTAAAGTTAAAGAAAATAAAAATACAATTGTAAAAGATACACCAAAATCAGAAGGTAAAACTGATGATAACGAGGTTAACACAGTAGAGATTAAAACTACAAAAGATACTCCTAAAATCGAACAAATTATAAAGGATAAGCCTTCGGACTCTACTACAGAAACAGTTAATAAAGAAATTCACGCTAATAAATACGGAATAACCGAAATGCATGAAAAAGGTACTGCAGTTTGGATTGATGATAAATCATTGGATGCCACCAAAAGCTTCGCACTACACCGTACAGCACCCGTAGGAACAGTAATTAAAATTAGTAACCCTATGAGTGGGAGAAGCGTATTTGCCAAAGTAGTGGGTAGATATACCGAAAACGAAACTACCAAAGATGTTATTATTGTTATTACTAGAGCCGCTGCCGAAGCTATTGGAGTAATAGATAAACGTTTTTATGTAAATATAGGCTACGGCATATCTACAAATGAAAAATAAGCCTTACGTTATAGGAGTTGCCGGAGGTAGCGGATCAGGGAAAACAGTTTTTTTAAATAGCTTTTTAAAACATTTTAATCAAAATCAGGTCTGCCTTATTTCACAAGACGATTATTATAAAAATGTTTCATCCGAAATGACACCTGATGAAAATAGAAGCCATAATTTTGATTTGCCAGAGTGTATAGAAACACATCAGTTTGAAAAAGATCTTAATGATTTATTAACTTATAAAACCATTTATAAGCAAGAATATACTTTTAACAATCCTTTACTTAAACCCAAACTTTTAGAAATTAAACCAGCTCCGATTGTAATTATCGAAGGATTATTTATTTACCATTATCCTAAAATAAACCCGTTAATAGATTACCGTATATTTATTGATACAACAGATAATATGGCTCTCGAGCGTCGATTAAAACGCGATTTAAATGAAAGAGGTTACTCCGCAGAAGATGTGTTATACAAATGGAACAACCATGTGATGCCCTCATTTAATAAATATTTATTACCTCACCGAAATAATTGTCACCAAATAATACAAAACACAACCAACCAAATGGAACATATAATAGCACATACTCGAAAAATAGCTACAGATTTAAAATTGCAATTAAATATTTTATAGTCAAATTTTATACTAAAACGTTAATTTTAGTTTATTTTTTTAATCTAAAATACTGTTAATAAGTGGTTTTTGATAAAGGTGGATAAATTCTTTCTTCTGCTGGCATTTTAATATATTCGTTGTAAGAATTTATTATATAATCTCTTAGTTGAGCATCATCTAATTTAGAAATTTCCGAATAAGTAGGCCTGAAAAACGACATATAATCCTCTAATACCTGTCCACGTATTTTAGTTAAATCGCTCACTAACGAAGGGTTAAACCGTTTATCTATAGTTTTTTCATTTAACTCTACATCTATAAATTTCCTAAAAGCTCTTTTTTGTTGCGATTGCTTGCTAAATAAATTGTTTAAACTTAAACCCCCATCTTTAGTTAAAACATTAGAAGTTGCTATTGAGTAAGCACCAGCATATTCACTTTTTATATCTTGTTGTTTTTTATTGCTATTGGCCTTTACAATAACTTCATCTAAAACTATAACCCGTGGTTTTAGAACTACAATAATATTAGATAAATTTTCAACAATTAAAGTATCGCTTTGATATCCTGGACAAGTAAAAATAACTAAATCGCCAGTTTCTGCTTTTACACTAAAATCACCTCTCTGTCCTGTATGATCAACCTCTTTTTGAGTAAGGTTGTTCACAAACACCAATTTCATTTTGCTTCGTGTGTCTGCATCGTAGGCAGTACCTCGTATTTGCGTTTGCGCATTAGCAATTACACAGTTTATTAATGTTAATAATAAAAAAAGTATTTTTTTCATTTGTACAAAAATCTTGTTTTCATCTACACTATCCAATTAATTAACCATATTTAACGCAAATAAGACATAAATTTTTAAAATAATATCTTTGTGTACTATTAATCAATTATCTTCCAATTAAGTTTTTTCGATTTTATTATTTGTTAATTGTTTTTTTATAAAAGTGTTAATCCTTAAAAATAAATTAATTTGGGTTACTTATTGATATTTAATGGTTTGGTTAAAATTGTTTAACAAAATATTGAATCTATTTACTTACACACGAACTCCTCTTTCGACTTCTAATATTTCAAAAATTTAATAAATCATTAGCAATCCTAAGTTTATATTGAGGTAATTAGATACAATGGCAAATTTTAAAAATTAATTATAACAATTGTTGTTTAGTCCAATATCAATCCAAATATACACCTTCATTTCATAATTTTAACTAGTCAATAAATTTTCCTTATTTAAGAGAAAACTAAACTAAATTAATGGCTTTAAAAGCATTTAAACGCAGTATTTTATTAATTTTAAAAACATATGGTAAATAAATGCAATTATTTTCGAAATAAATTTTGTTCAAATTTTAATTTTTGTAGTTTTGCAGTCCCTAAAGCAAACGGTTATAGGGCAAATAAGTTCTTTAAAATTAGGTAATAATGCCTCCTTAGCTCAGCTGGTAGAGCAACTGACTTGTAATCAGTAGGTCATTGGTTCGATCCCGATAGGAGGCTCTTTTTAAATGAAAGAAATATGGGGGGATTCCAGAGCGGTCAAATGGGACGGACTGTAAATCCGTTACTTCGGTTTCGAAGGTTCGAATCCTTCTCCCCCCACCAATAAAGGTTAAACCCAAGCGAAAGTAGCTCAGTTGGTAGAGCGATAGCCTTCCAAGCTATAGGTCGCGAGTTCGAACCTCGTCTTTCGCTCATCGTAATTTTAAGCACTCGGCATTTGCTGTTTGTTTTATTTTGAAAACAAATAAATTAGCTAATTATAAGCCGACGTAGCTCAGCGGTAGAGCACTTCCTTGGTAAGGAAGAGGTCATGGGTTCAAGTCCCATCGTTGGCTCTTTTGATGAGATTAAACATAAATTAAATAAATTAAAATAAATCAATTAATAAATATAAATCATGGCAAAAGAAAAATTTGATCGTAGTAAGCCACACTTAAACATCGGTACAATCGGTCACGTTGACCACGGTAAAACTACATTAACAGCAGCTATTACAAAAGTATTAGCTGATGCTGGCTATTCAGAGGCTCGTTCATTCGATTCAATCGATTCAGCTCCAGAAGAAAAAGAAAGAGGTATCACCATTAACACTGCTCACGTAGAATATTCTACAGCTAACCGTCATTACGCTCACGTTGATTGCCCAGGTCACGCCGATTATGTAAAGAATATGGTTACTGGTGCTGCGCAAATGGATGGTGCTATTATAGTAGTTGCATCTACGGATGGTCCAATGCCACAAACTCGCGAGCATATTTTATTAGCCCGTCAAGTTGGTGTACCTACACTAGTTGTTTTTATGAACAAAGTAGATATGGTAGATGATCCAGAATTATTAGAACTAGTTGAAATGGAAATCCGCGAATTATTATCATTCTACGATTTCCCTGGAGATGATATTCCTGTTATTCAAGGTTCTGCTTTAGGTGGCCTTAACGGCGATCCTAAATGGGTAGGAAAAATCCTTGAATTGATGGAAGCTGTTGATAACTACATTCCAATTCCACCAAGATTAACTGAACTTCCTTTCTTAATGCCAGTTGAAGATGTATTCTCTATTACAGGTCGTGGTACAGTTGCAACAGGACGTATCGAAAGAGGTATCATTAATTCATCTGAACAAGTTGATATTTTAGGTATGGGAGCCGAAAACTTAAAATCTGTAGTTACAGGTGTTGAGATGTTCCGTAAAATATTGGATAGAGGTGAAGCTGGTGATAATGTTGGTTTGTTATTACGTGGTATCGAAAAAACTGATATCAAACGTGGTATGGTTATTTGTAAGCCAGGTTCGGTAACACCGCATACTGATTTTAAAGCCGAAGTTTATGTTTTGTCAAAAGCAGAAGGTGGTCGTCATACACCATTTTTTAACAAATACCGTCCGCAATTTTACTTCCGTACAACAGATGTAACTGGCGAAATTACTTTACAAGAAGGTGTTGAGATGGTTATGCCTGGCGATAACGTAACAATCAATGTTAAATTAATCAATGCAATTGCTATGGAAAAAGGCTTACGTTTTGCAATCCGTGAAGGTGGTAGAACTGTAGGTGCTGGACAGGTTACTGAAGTAGTAAAATAATTAATACAATTATATTTTAAACATAAGTCTGCTTAAAAATGCGGTCTTATGTTTTCTATTAAATAAGCGTATAGTTTTAAAATAAATAAATAAACGGGAATAGTTCAACGGTAGAATAGAGGTCTCCAAAACCTTTGATCAGGGTTCGAATCCTTGTTCCCGTGCTAACTGAGTTGTTAAAATGGCAAAAATTGTAGAATACGTTAAAGAATCATATATAGAGTTAACCGAGAAAATGACTTGGCCAACTTGGGTCGAATTGCAAAATAGTGCAGCCATTACACTCGTAGCTTCTTTAATTATTGCGTTATTAGTTTTTTTGATGGATGAGTCAGTGGGCAATCTATTAAAATATGTTTATAAATCCTTTGCATAAAATATAGATAATGAGCGATCAATTGAAATGGTATGTTGTAAGGGCAGTTAGCGGTAAAGAAAGAAAAGTTAAAGAATATATCGAAGCTGAAATAAACCGTTTAGAACTTACACATTTAGTACCACAGGTATTAATACCATTGGAAAAATATTACCAAATGAAAGATGGTAAAAAAATTGCTAAAGAAAGAAATTTTTATCCAGGTTATGTTTTAATTGAAATTTTACTAAATGCAGAATTAGAACAAATTATTAAAAGCATTAACAGCGTTATTGGTTTTTTAGGTGATAAAACTGGTAAAGCAGTTCCTTTAAGACAAGCCGAAGTAAACCGAATATTAGGCAAAGTTGATGAAATGGCACAACAAGGCGAAATGATAAATGTGCCTTATTACGTTGGTGAAAACATTAAAGTTACTGATGGTCCTTTTAATGGATTTACCGGAATTATTGAAGAGATTAACGAAGACAAAAAGAAACTTAAGGTAATGGTAAAAATCTTTGGAAGACGCACACCACTTGAGTTGAACTACATGCAAGTAGAAAAAGAGTAAATAGTTTGGGGTTTAATCCCCTTTAACAACATCAAATAAAAACCTTAAATGTTACAAATGCTTCCACATTATTAACGTTTAGTAAACAAATAGATAAATGGCAAAACAAGTCAGTGCGTTAATCAAATTACAAATTAAAGGCGGTGCAGCAAATCCATCACCACCAGTAGGACCAGCATTGGGTGCTAAAGGTGTTAATATAATGGAATTTTGTAAGCAATTTAATGCCCGTACGCAGGATAAAGCTGGCAAAGTTTTACCCGTTGTAATTACTGTATATGCCGACAAGTCGTTCGAGTTTATCATTAAAAACCCACCTGTGGCTATCCAATTATTGGAAATAACAGGTTTAAAAAGTGGGTCGGCCGAATCAAACCGAAAAAAAGTTGCCAAAATTTCTTGGGAACAAGTTGAGGTTATAGCCAAAGATAAAATGCCCGATTTGAATGCTTTTACAGATGAATCAGCAATGAAAATGGTTGCTGGCACAGCCCGTAGTATGGGTATAACCGTTACAGGCGACGCTCCCTGGAACAATTAATTAACAAAAATTTAAAGACAGTGGCAAGATTAACAAAAAATCAAAAAACGGCACTTTCTAAACTTAATGCAGGTAAGGCGTATTCTTTAAAAGATGCCGCCGCCTTGGTAAAGGATATCACAACCGTAAAATTCGATTCATCAGTAGATATTGATGTTCGTTTAGGTGTTGATCCGCGTAAAGCGAATCAAATGGTTCGTGGTATTGCAGCTTTACCTCATGGTACTGGTAAAACAGTTCGAGTTTTGGCTTTAGTAACTCCCGATAAGGAAGAAGAAGCTAAAGCAGCTGGAGCTGATTTTGTAGGTTTAGATGAGTACATAGCCAAAATTGAAAGCGGCTGGACAGATATTGACATTATAATTACTACACCTAGCTGTATGGCTAAAGTAGGTAAACTAGGTCGTATATTAGGTCCGCGTAATTTAATGCCAAATCCTAAGTCGGGTACTGTAACGCCTAATGTAGGCCAAGCGGTAACAGATGTTAAGGCTGGTAAAATCGACTTTAAAGTTGATAAAACAGGAATTATTCATTGCTCAATAGGCAAAGTTTCATTTACTGCTGATAAAATTTATGACAATGCTTTAGAAGTTCTTCAAATCATATCTAAATTAAAACCATCGGCTGCAAAAGGTACATATTTTAAGAGTATTCATATCTCTTCTACCATGTCGCCTGGTATCGAAATCGAAACTAAATCAGTAGCGGGAATTTAAAGATTATGAGAAAAGAAGAAAAACACGAAGTTGTTTCTGCTTTGACTGAAAAAATGAAAGCCTATGGTAATTTTTATATTACCGATACTTCAAGTTTATCAGTTGCAAAAATCAATAGTATTCGCCGCAAATGTTATGAAAACGAAATCGGAATGCAAGTAGTTAAAAACACCCTTATCAAGAAAGCTTTAATGCAACTTGATGGTGATACTACCGAACTTCACGAAGTATTAAAAGGTTCTTCGGCCATTATGTTCTCAATTTTAGGTAATGCACCAGCAAAACTTATTAAACAGTTGAGAAAAACAGGCGATAAACCAGTTTTAAAAGCAGCGTACATTGATTCAACTGTATTTATTGGTGATCAATTATTAGACACTCTAGTTAACTTAAAAACAAGAGAAGAACTAATAGGCGATATAATCGGTTTATTACAGTCTCCAGCAAAAAATGTTATTTCAGCATTACAATCTGGTGGAAACAAATTGGCAGGTATTGTCAAAACTTTACAACAAAGAAACGGTTAACAAACACCATAAGTTTGCAAAATTAAATTAGTAACAATTAAATAAAATAAATAAAATGGCGGATTTAAAAGCGTTTGCTGAGCAGTTGGTAAACTTATCAGTTAAAGAAGTAAACGAATTAGCTCAAATATTAAAAGATGAGTATGGTATCGAACCTGCTGCTGCAGTAGCAGTTGCTGGCCCTGCGGCTGGTGGCGATGCACCTGCTGCTGTCGAAGAAAAAACATCTTTTGATGTAATTTTGAAAGAAGCTGGTGGAGCTAAGTTAGCAGTAGTTAAATTGGTAAAAGATTTAACTGGCTTAGGATTAAAAGAAGCAAAAGACCTAGTTGATGGTGCACCTAAAGAAGTAAAAGTGGGTGTTACAAAAGACGAAGCAGAATCTTTGAAAAAACAATTAGAAGAAGCTGGAGCGGTTGTTGAGATTAAATAATCTCGAGTTTCAATATTTTAACCATAGAAACCTAATCCAAAAAATTGGATTAGGTGCTATGGTTTTTGCTGTATAGCATTATTTCATAAAACAATTACCCCTAAACAGTAGTTTAGGTTATATCGAATATTCGGTTTAGTTTATTAAAATTTTAGACCCTTGGCAAACAACAACAATCAAAGGATAAACTTTGCCCAAAGTAGGCATGTTATCGATTATCCTGATTTTCTAGACGTTCAAATCCAGTCGTTTAAGGAATTCTTTCAGTTAGAAACCACTTCTGATAATCGTTATCTAGAAGGATTATATCAAGTTTTTTCTGAAAATTTTCCAATTTCTGATTCTAGAAATATCTTTGTATTAGAGTTTTTAGATTATTTTATCGATCCTCCACGTTACAGCATACAGGAATGTATCGAACGTGGTTTAACACACAGTGTACCATTAAAGGCAAAGCTTCGCTTATCTTGCAACGATGCAGAACACGAAGATTTTGAAACTATCGTTCAGGATGTATATTTAGGAACTATTCCTTATATGACACCTAAGGGTACTTTCGTAATTAATGGTGCCGAACGTGTAATTGTTTCGCAATTACACAGGTCGCCAGGTGTGTTTTTCGGAGTTAGCCGTCACACCAATGGCAGTAAACTTTACTCAGCCCGTGTAATTCCTTTTAAAGGTTCGTGGATTGAGTTTGCTACTGATGTAAACAACGTGATGTATGCGTATATTGATCGTAAGAAAAAGTTTCCAGTTACAACCTTATTAAGAGCAATTGGTTACGATTCGGACAAAGATATTTTAGAGCTTTTTGGCCTAGCCGATGAGGTTAAGGTTAGTAAATCGGGCTTAAAGAAATTTATTGGTCGTAAACTTGCTGCCAGGGTACTAAAAAAATGGGTCGAAGATTTTGTTGATGAAGATACAGGTGAGGTAGTTTCTATTGATAGAAACGAAATCATTATGGAGCGTGAAACCATTTTAGAAGATGACCATATTGATATTATTGTTGATGCAGGTGTTAAAACCATTATCTTATCAAAAGAGGATGGTGTAAATACAGGCGACTACACTATCATTTACAATACATTACAAAAAGACACTTCCAACTCGGCTAAAGAAGCCGTTGAACATATTTACAGGCAATTGCGTAATGCCGAACCACCTGATGAAGAAACAGCTCGTGGAATTATCGACCGTTTGTTTTTCTCAGATAAGCGTTACGATTTAGGTGATGTGGGTAGATACCGTATCAATCGTAAATTAAAATTGGATACGCCAGTTGAAACTAAGGTTTTAACTAAAATGGATATTATTGCGATTGTTAAATACTTAATAAAGTTAATTAACTCTAAAGAGGACGTTGATGATATTGATCACTTGTCAAACCGTAGAGTACGTACTGTTGGCGAGCAATTATATGCACAGTTTGGAGTAGGTTTAGCCCGTATGTCACGTACCATACGTGAACGTATGAACATCCGTGACAACGAAGTATTTACCCCAACCGATTTAATTAATGCCCGTACATTATCGTCGGTAATTAATTCTTTTTTCGGTACCAATCAGCTATCTCAGTTCATGGATCAAACCAATCCATTAGCCGAGATTACGCACAAACGTCGATTATCTGCTTTAGGTCCAGGTGGTTTATCGCGTGAACGAGCAGGTTTTGAAGTGCGAGATGTACATTACACCCATTACGGCAGATTATGTACTATCGAAACTCCCGAAGGACCAAATATTGGTTTAATATCTTCACTTTGTGTACATGCCAAAATAAATAGCTTAGGCTTTATTGAAACTCCTTACCGTAAAGTAATTGATGGTGTAGTAGCAGTAGACCAACCAGTTATTTATCTTTCTGCCGAGGATGAAGATGATACTACCATTGCGCAAGCAAATGCAATGTATGATGATAAAGGTAACTTTGCCGAACCTAAAGTGAAAGCTCGTTATCAAGGAGATTTTCCAATTATCGAACCCGAAAAGTTAGATTACATGGATGTTTCACCTAATCAAATTACATCAATTGCAGCATCTTTAATTCCATTTTTGGAACATGATGATGCAAACAGAGCATTGATGGGATCAAACATGCAACGACAAGCAGTTCCATTATTACGTCCCGAAGCACCCATTGTAGGTACAGGTTTAGAAGGTCGTGTGGCCAGAGATTCTCGTACATTAATTAATGCCGAAGGTAATGGAGTGGTAGAATATGTTGATGCAAATAAAATTACCATTACTTATGATAGAAACGACGACGATAGACTTGTATCATTCGATGGCGAATCAAAATCGTATAATTTAATAAAATTCAAAAAAACAAACCAAAGTACTTGTATCAACTTAAAGCCTATTGTTAAAAAAGGGCAGAAAGTTGAAAAAGGGCAAGTATTATGCGAAGGTTATGCCACACAAGATGGAGAATTAGCTTTAGGTAGAAACCTAAAAGTTGCTTTTATGCCATGGCAGGGATATAATTTTGAAGATGCGATTGTTATTTCAGAACGTGTAGTATCTCAAGATATATTTACTTCGTTACATATTGAAGAATTTGAGTTGGAAGTACGTGATACCAAACGTGGCGAAGAAGAATTAACGCCAGATATTCCTAACGTATCAGAAGAAGCAACAAAAGATTTAGATGAGCATGGAATTATTAGAGTAGGTGCCGATGTTAAAGAAGGCGATATTTTAATTGGTAAAATTACTCCTAAAGGCGAATCTGATCCATCACCAGAAGAAAAATTACTAAGAGCAATTTTTGGTGATAAAGCTGGAGATGTTAAGGATGCTTCTTTAAAAACACCTCCATCTATTAAAGGTGTAGTAATTGATACTAAATTATTTTCTAGAGCCAAAAAAACTTCGAAAGCCGAAGAAAAATCACAATTAGAAAAATTAGAAATTAAACACGAAAAAGCAGTTAGAGACCTTCGCGAAAGTTTAGTTGATAAATTATTTACCATCGTAAATGGTAAAACGGCTCAAGGTGTTTACAATGTTTACAAAGAATTGTTGATTGCTAAAGGCGTAAAGTTTACACAGAAAATTTTAATGGAATTAGATTTTAATCACATAAATCCAACAAAATGGACTACTGATGAAGAAAAAAATGATTTAATTAAAACGTTGCTTCATAACTTCGGTATAAAAACCAATGAAGAATTAGGTGCTTACCGCAGAGATAAGTTTGCTATCAGCGTAGGAGATGAGTTACCATCGGGAATTGTACAAATGGCAAAAGTTTATGTTGCTAAAAAACGTAAACTAAAAGTAGGAGATAAGATGGCAGGTCGACATGGTAATAAGGGTATCGTAGCCCGTATTGTTCGTGATGAAGATATGCCTTTTTTATCCGACGGTACTCCAGTTGATATAGTTTTAAACCCATTAGGAGTACCTTCGCGTATGAACCTTGGACAAATTTACGAAACCGTTTTAGGATGGGCTGGTAAAGAGTTAGGTTTAAAATTTGCCACACCAATTTTTGATGGTGCATCGCATGATCAGGTTGAACAATATGTTAAAGATGCTAAAGTTCCTGAGTCAGGTCGTACGTATTTATATAACGGTTTAACAGGCGAACGTTTCGATCAGCCAACCACAGTAGGTATTATTTATATGCTTAAACTTGGGCACATGGTTGATGATAAAATGCATGCTAGATCTATCGGGCCTTACTCACTTATAACACAACAACCATTGGGTGGTAAAGCCCAGTTTGGTGGTCAGCGTTTTGGTGAGATGGAGGTATGGGCACTCGAAGCATTTGGTGCAGCAAATATTTTACAAGAAATATTAACTGTAAAATCAGATGATGTAATAGGCCGAGCCAAAACTTACGAAGCAATTGTAAAAGGCGAAAATTTACCAACACCGGGCGTACCCGAATCATTCAACGTATTGGTTCACGAGTTACGTGGCTTAGGTTTAAATATCACTTTAGATTAAATTTTTATGGCTGTTAAAGAGGTTAAACTTTTTAACAGTCATTATATAATTACTACTTACTCCTAAAAAAAGAGAAAATGTCTTACAAGAAAGATAGTAAAATAAAAAGCAATTTTACCTCAATAACCATCAGCTTATCGTCTCCAGAAATAATTTTGGAGCGTTCGAGTGGCGAGGTTTTAAAACCAGAAACCATAAATTACCGTACCTATAAGCCCGAGCGTGATGGTTTATTTTGCGAACGTATTTTTGGTCCCGTTAAAGATTACGAATGCCATTGTGGTAAATACAAACGCATACGTTACAAAGGTATAGTGTGCGACCGTTGTGGTGTTGAAGTAACCGAGAAAAAAGTACGTAGAGAACGTATGGGACACATTAATTTAGTGGTTCCAGTTGCGCATATTTGGTATTTCCGTTCGTTACCTAACAAAATTGGGTATCTTTTAGGTTTGCCAACCAAGCGTTTAGATTTAATTATTTATTACGAACGCTATGTAGTAATACAAGCAGGTACAATGAGCGATCAAGGAATCAGTTATATGGATTTTTTGACAGAGGAAGAATACCTTGATATTTTAGACAAGTTGCCTAAAGAAAATCAGTATTTAGACGATAAAGACCCTAATAAATTTGTAGCCAAAATGGGTGCAGAAGCATTAGAAGATTTATTGAAACGTTTAGATTTAGACCAACAATCTTACGATTTACGTCATCAAGCGGCAAACGAAACTTCGCAGCAGCGTAAAAACGAAGCCTTAAAACGCTTACAAGTTGTTGAAGCTTTTCGCGATGCAAAAACTAGGATAGAAAACAATCCCGAATGGATGATTGTAAAAATTGTTCCAGTTATACCACCAGAATTGCGTCCGCTAGTACCTTTGGAAGGTGGTAGGTTTGCAACGTCAGATTTGAATGATTTATACCGTCGTGTAATTATACGTAACAATCGCTTAAAACGACTAATGGAAATTAAAGCTCCAGAAGTTATTTTACGTAACGAAAAACGTATGTTGCAAGAAGCTGTAGATTCATTATTTGATAACTCTCGTAAAGTAAATGCGGTTAAAACCGAAGGTAATAGAGCTTTAAAATCACTTTCTGATATTTTAAAAGGTAAGCAGGGACGTTTCCGTCAAAATCTTTTAGGAAAACGTGTTGATTATTCAGGTCGTTCGGTAATTGTAGTTGGCCCAACTTTAAAACTCCACGAATGTGGCATACCTAAAGATATGGCTGCCGAGCTTTTCAAGCCATTTATCATTCGTAAAATGATAGAGCGTGGCGTAGTTAAAACGGTAAAATCGGCCAAAAAAATTGTAGATAGAAAAGACCCATTGGTATGGGATATTCTCGAAAACGTTTTAAAAGGTCATCCAGTTTTATTAAATAGAGCACCAACTTTACACCGTTTAGGTATCCAAGCTTTTCAACCAAAATTAATTGAAGGTAAAGCCATACAATTACATCCTTTAGTGTGTACGGCATTTAACGCAGATTTTGATGGTGACCAAATGGCTGTTCACGTACCACTAGGTAACGCAGCAATTTTGGAAGCCCAAATATTAATGTTGGCATCGCACAATATCTTAAATCCGGCTAACGGAACACCTGTAACTGTACCTTCACAGGATATGGTTTTAGGCTTGTATTATATGACCAAAGGACGTAAAACCGAAGAAGGGCATATTATAAAAGGACAAGGTGCAACTTTTTACTCGTCGCAAGAAGTAATTATTGCCTACAACGAAGGTCAGATTGATTTACATGCTTTTGTAAAAGTTAGGGCTTTTGTTAAAGAGCCAAACGGAGAATTGGTAAGTAAAATTATTGATACTACTGTTGGCCGTATATTGTTTAACGAGGTTGTTCCACAAGAAGTAGGTTATATTAATGAGCTATTAACCAAAAAATCGTTAAGAGATATTATTGGTGAAGTAGTAAAAAATACAGGTATGGCAAGGGCTGCTCAGTTTTTAGACGAAATAAAAACCATGGGCTTTAACTCTGCATTTAAAGGTGGTTTATCATTTAATTTAAAAGATTTAAACATACCAGCCGAAAAAATTACCTTGTTAGATACTGCCCGTAATGAAGTAGCCGATGTAATGAACAATTACAATATGGGCTTTATTACTAATAACGAACGTTACAATCAAATTATTGATATTTGGACACGTATCAACAACCGATTAACAGCGCATGTTATGGATGTGTTGATAAATGATAACCAAGGATTTAACTCTGTTTATATGATGTTAGATTCTGGAGCTCGTGGTTCAAAAGAACAAATTAGACAGTTATGTGGAATGAGGGGCTTGATGGCGAAGCCGCAAAAATCGGGTTCGGGTGGTGAGATTATTGAAAACCCTATTTTATCAAACTTTAAAGAAGGATTATCCGTACTAGAATACTTTATATCTACCCACGGTGCTCGTAAAGGTTTGGCCGATACAGCATTAAAAACTGCTGATGCTGGTTACTTAACTCGTAGGCTACATGATGTTGCCCAAGATATGGTAATTAAATATACCGATTGCGGCACTTTAAGAGGTATGTACACTACTGCTTTAAAAGATAATGAAGATGTGGTTGAACCTTTATATGATAGAATTTTAGGCCGCACATCGTTACACGATGTTTACCATCCTTTAACTAATGATATCCTAGTTTACGCCAACCAAGATATTACCGAAGAAATCGCAAAAACTATTGAAGACTCTCCGCTTGAAGGGATCGAAATACGTTCGGTATTAACTTGCGAAGCTCCACGTGGGGTTTGTGCGCTATGTTACGGCCGTAACTTAGCATCGGGTAAAAGGGTACAAATGGGCGAAGCAGTTGGTGTTATTGCAGCACAATCAATTGGCGAGCCTGGTACACAGTTAACGCTTCGTACTTTCCATGTGGGTGGTACGGCATCTAACATTGCAGCTGAATCTCAAATTAACGCTAAATTTGATGGTATTATTGAATTTGAAAACTTACGTACGGTTGTTTACACCACCGAAGATGGCGAAAAAACAGATATTGTGTTAGGTCGTTCGGGAGAATTTAAAATTACTGATGCAACAAGTGGTCGTGTAATTATGACTAATAATGTACCTTATGGTGCTTTCTTATTCGTAAAAGAAGGAGATACAGTTGTTAAAGGGGATAAAATTTGTTCTTGGGATCCTTATAACGCAGTTATGATTTCCGAATTTGCTGGTAAAGTTGTTTACGAGGCAGTTATAGAAGGAGTAACTTTCCGTGAAGAATCGGATGAGCAAACTGGTCATAAGGAAAAAGTAATTATTGATACCCGCGATAAAACCAAAAACCCAGTTGTTAAAATTGTAAACAAAGCAGGCGAAAGCTTAAGAGAATACAATATTCCTGTGGGTGCACATATTGTTGTTGAAGAAGGCCAAAAAGTGGGAATGGGCGAAATTTTAGTTAAAATTCCTCGTACTACTGGTAAAACCCGAGATATTACGGGTGGATTGCCTCGAGTTACTGAACTATTTGAAGCTCGTAATCCCTCAAACCCTGCAGTTGTAACAGAAATTGATGGCGTTGTAACTTTGGGTGGAATTAAACGTGGTAACCGTGAAATGACTATTGAATCAAGAGATGGTCAAATAAAAAAATACTTGGTTCCTTTATCAAAACACATTTTAGTACAAGATAACGACTTTATTAAAGCTGGTATGCCATTGTCTGATGGTGCTATCTCTCCTGGAGATATACTTTCTATAAAAGGGCCAGCAGCAGTGCAAGAATATATTGTGAATGGTATTCAAGAAGTTTATCGCTTACAAGGTGTAAAAATTAATGATAAACATTTCGAAACCATTGTTCACCAGATGATGCAAAAAGTAATGATTGAAGATGCTGGTGATACTAAATTTTTAGAAAAAGAAGCTGTAGATAGGTTCGATTTTTCAATAGAAAACGATGATGTTTACGATAAAATGGTAATTGAAGATGCTGGAGATTCTAATGTATTGAAACCAGGTCAAATATTAACTGTACGCCGATTACGCGATGAAAATTCGCAATTAAAACGTAAAGATTTGAAATTGGCAACCGCTAGAGAAGCTCGCCCAGCTACGGCAAGCCCTATGTTACAAGGTATTACACGAGCATCGTTAGGTACTAAATCGTTTATGTCGGCTGCATCTTTCCAAGAAACTACTAAAGTATTGAACGAAGCTGCTATTGCAGGTAAACGCGATAATTTATTAGGCTTAAAAGAAAACGTAATTGTAGGACACTTAATACCATCGGGTACAGGTTTACGTAATTACGAACGTATTATCGTAGGTTCGCAAGAAGAGTATGATAAACTTAAAGCATCGAAAGAAGAAGAGGAAATTGAAGTAGAAGCCTAATTTTCGCTATTGCGGATTTCAAAATCTAGTTATTAAAAATAAAAGCCTGTTAGCAATAACAGGCTTTTTTGGTTGAGTTATTTTACAGATTTTTTAGGTTATATTTTTTTAAAATGGCAATGTCTTAAAAAGTTTATAAAAGTATTTTCGTAAATAATCATTTTTATTTTGGGTAGGGTAGGTAGCCGTAAACTTTATTATTGTATATGCTTTTATCAATAAATGAAATAAAATAATACAAAATTATCTTTTTATACAATAATTCCACAATCCCTATTGTGGATTTTAATTTTGTAAATTATAACAAATATTATAAAATTACATAAAGTATAATTATTTTATAATAAAATATATTTCAATATTTATCTTAATAAATAAACTAAAATAAAATAGTAGAAAAGTTTCGCTTATTAAAAGAGAGTTTTTTAATTTAGTACCATGGAAGAACAAACTAACGAGAATCAATTTAATATAGAATTGAGCGAAGAAATTGCCGAAGGAGTTTACGCTAACCTAGCCATTATCACACACTCTAATAGCGAATTTGTTTTAGATTTTATTCGCATAATGCCTGGAACGCCAAAATCGAAAGTTAAAAGTAGAATTATTTTAACTCCCGACCATGCCAAAAGATTAATGTACGCACTAGAAGATAACCTAGCTAAATTTGAATCAACAAATGGAAAAATAAGTGGTGGAAACGACCCTACTAGCGGTTTACCTTTTAATTTTGGAGGGCCAACAGCACAAGCATAAACTTTTATTTTGGTTAAAAAACATATCCGTAAAATATTTAAAGGGAGTAACCAATTTCCAGTAGAGTTATCTGTTGGTTACCCATTACACGTTAAACGTGTTAGTGCCATTTGGCATAGCAAAAAATATAATGATTTTGGTTTAGAACGTCTTTTTAGACTTTTTTTATCGGGATTAATTTTTGTTTATCCAGGTATTTTAATAGAAACTTTATTCAATTCTAAATCTTACATTAATAGAAAACTAGCAATCGAATTATATATAGTTTTTAAAACCCTGTTACCATTATTTGTTTTGTATAATGGATGGTATGTGAATCCATTTGTTTATTATCTAAATATATACTTACTATCCGAAACATATATTTACTTATTTAGTAAAGTATTTTTATCCGAACATCACGCCAAAACATCTAATAAACGTACACTTTTATTATTGCTTATTAATTTTTTAGAATCGGCACTATGTTTCGCTGTAATTTATAAATCAGAAAATTATTTGAATTTACAATTAAAAGATGTGGTGGATGCTATTTATTTTTCAATTTTAACAAGTTCAACAGTGGGTTATGGCGATTTACATCCTGTTACTAGAATGGGTAAAATTATTACAGCTTTACAGGTTTTATGTTCTATTTCTTTTATTGTATTATTTTTTAATTTCTTTTCGAGAAGCCCAAGTAATATTAGTAAAGAACCCGATGTAGAAGAATAATTCGTCATTCATTTTAAAAAAAATTATTTTTTTTTATTGATATAAATTTGTGGTTAAGTTAGTTTCAGAGTTATTTATTTTGCCAAATTTTTAGGTGGTACGACACCTAAAAGTAAATCGTTTTTAATAATTTAAAAATATCAAAAGTCAGATGTTATATTTGTTCCTATATCGTTTTTTTTAATAAAGCTTGTGAGAGGAAACCAAATAAAATCTAATACTTTACGCACTGCGCAAAGTACAATAAATGAGGCCGAACCAAAATCTGAGAAAGCAAATCAAAATTTTGCTCAGTTTTTATCAAACCTTCAATTTAATAACCAAAGAGCAGTAAAAATTTTTGGATTGTTTTTATTGTTACTGGCGCTATATTTTTTGGTAGCCTTTACTTCGTATTTATTTTCGTGGCAATACGATCAAAGCTATGTTTTAGATGCCAATGGTGGATGGGGCAATTTATTTAAAACAATAGCCGAACTTAAAAATAAAGCCATAAACCCCGATATACAAAACTGGGCTGGCAAACTTGGGGCTTTATTAGCACATCAGTTTATTTACGAATGGTTTGGGGTAGCCTCTTTTATTTTTGTGGCTGTATTTTTAGTTATTGGTTATCGTTTATTGTTTAAGGTAAAGTTATATTCGATAGCCAAAACATTGGGATATGGTTTTTTCTTTTTAGTATTTATCTCACTTACTATTGCTTTTTTTCACGGTTTTGTAACCGACTACCCGCATTATATTGAAGGGGAGTTTGGCTATTGGACTAATCTTTTATTGCAAGCACAAATTGGTAGTGCGGGTACGGCATCGCTTATCGCTTTCGCCTATTTAACTTGTTTAATAATAGCCTACAACATCGATTTTAAAATCCCCAAAAGGGAAAAGAAGGTTTTGGATGAGGATGAGGATGAGGATGAGGTTGAGGATGAGGATGAGGATGAGGATGAGGTTGAGGTTGAGGTTGAGGTTGAGGATGAAAATGAGGTTAAAATTAATGTTGTAAAACCTGTATTTATGCAGGATATGGAAGTGGAAAATACCTTAGATAATGAGGAAGAATTTGTACCACTAACCTTGTATCCATCGGTAACTAAGGACGAAGAAGTTGAGTTGGAAGCATTAAATTTAGAGATCGAAAAATCGGATGATGAACGAAATTCGGACGATTTGGTTACACAATTTGGCTTGTACGACCCAACATTAGATTTAGGAAGTTATAAAAATCCAACTTTAGAACTTTTAGAACAATATAGTAGCAACAAAGTATCGGTGGATGCAGCTGAGCTGGAATCAAACAAAAATAAAATTGTAGAAACGCTTAACAATTATAAAATTGAGATTGATAAAATAAAAGCAACCATTGGGCCAACGGTAACTTTGTATGAAATTATACCCGCTGCTGGCGTCCGTATTTCAAAAATAAAAAACTTGGAAGATGATATTGCACTAAGTTTGGCAGCATTGGGTATTCGTATTATTGCGCCAATGCCAGGCAAAGGTACCATTGGAATTGAGGTGCCAAATTTACACCCCGAAATGGTGGCCATGCGATCAATAATAGCTACCGAAAAGTTTCAAAATACTACGATGGATTTGCCCATTGCACTGGGAAAAACAATATCGAATGAAGTATTTATTGCCGATTTAACTAAAATGCCACATCTTTTGGTAGCTGGTGCTACTGGGCAAGGTAAATCGGTAGGTATCAATACGATATTAGTTTCTTTGTTGTATAAAAAACATCCATCACAATTAAAATTTGTATTGGTAGATCCCAAAAAAGTAGAACTTACACTGTTTAAAAAAATAGAACGTCATTTTTTAGCCAAACTTCCTGGAGACGATGATGCCATTATTACGGATACAAAAAAGGTTATAAATACTTTAAACTCGTTGTGTATTGAAATGGACCAAAGGTACGATTTGTTAAAAGATGCGGGTGTGCGTAACCTAAAAGAATACAACGAAAAATTTATCAAACGAAAGTTAAACCCTAATAATGGGCATAAGTATTTGCCATTTATAGTTTTAGTTATTGATGAGTTTGCCGATTTAATGATGACTGCAGGCAAAGAAGTAGAAACACCTATCGCTCGTTTAGCACAATTGGCTCGAGCCATTGGCATACACTTGGTTTTGGCTACACAGCGGCCATCGGTAAATATTATTACGGGTACAATTAAAGCTAATTTTCCAGCTAGGTTAGCCTTTAGGGTTACGTCTAAAATAGATTCGCGAACTATATTAGATAGCGGTGGTGCCGACCAATTAATAGGTAAAGGCGATATGCTTTTATCAACCGGTAGCGATTTAATTAGGTTACAATGCGCATTTGTAGATACGCCAGAGGTAGATCGTGTAACCGAATATATTGGTAATCAACGTGGGTACTCGTCGGCTTATATTTTACCCGAATTTGTAGGCGAAGATGGCGAAGGAAGTAGCACAAAAGATTTTGATGCTAGCAGTAAAGATGCACTATTTGAAGATGCTGCCCGTTTAATAGTATTACACCAGCAAGGATCAACATCATTAATACAACGTAAAATGAAATTAGGTTACAATAGGGCAGGACGAATTATGGATCAATTAGAAGGAGCAGGTATTGTTGGTCCGTTCGAAGGTAGCAAAGCTCGCGAAGTTTTAATACCCGATGAATATGCATTGGTACAATTTTTGGATAACTTGAATAGCAAAGATTAATTACTTTTTACTCTTCAAAAAACCAAAAATATTTAATTATTATGGTAAGATTTTACATTACATTGTAACTGTGTGTAATGTACTTACATATTTTTGATATAGATTTACAAATTTTGTTATGACATTTAAAATAAAAATATTTACACTATTATTTAGTATCAGCAGCCAATTATTCGCACAAAGCGATGTGGAAAGTAAAAAAATTTTATCAGCCTTAAGCAAAAAATTTAAAACTTACGATGTGGTTAAAACCGATTTTACCTTAAGCATAAACAATGCTGAAACTAAAACAAAAGAAAGCCAAAGTGGCATTTTATATTTAAAATCTAAGACTAATAAATACAAAATAATACTTGCCGAACAAGAAATAATATCGGATGGAAAAAACCTGTGGACTTTTCTTAAAAATGATAACGAAGTGCAGTTGAGTACTGTTAGTAAAGATGAAAATACTTTAAATCCTGCCCAGCTTTTCACAGCTTACGAAAAAGGCTATAAGTCTAGGTTTATTGGCGAAAGCAATGCTGGAGGTAAAAGTTATCAAAATATTGAATTAGTTCCTTTAGCTGATAAATCTTTTTCAAAAATTAAAATGACAATTGATAAAAAACAAAACCAAATATACAGTTTGGCTGTTTATGATAAAAGTGCAACAATTTACCTTTATACGGTTAAAAAACTAATAAGTTTAAAAGATATAAACGATTCATTCTTTACGTTCGAGAAGAAAAATTATCCTAAAGTAGATATACAAGACTTGAGGTAATAACAATTATGCAAGAAATTACCTATTCGCTAAGTATGCTCGAAAAACTACATGCTATACTGCATATTGCTGGTTACAGTGTTAGGTACGAAAAAGGCAATTTTAATACAGGATTTTGTATGCTCGATAATAATAAAACAATTGTAATTAATAAGTTTTCGTCGCTTGATGCTAAGATAAACGCAATGGTTGAAATTATTAAAAACACAATTATAGATAATGAATTAATTGTTGATGATAAATTAAAAAAAGTATTATACACCTTGCATCAAACCAAATTAACACTGTGATAGCAACATTTTTAGGTACAGGAACTTCCCAAGGAGTACCTTTAATTGCTTGTAATTGTGAAGTTTGTAAATCAACCGATACCAAAGATAAACGCTTACGAAGCAGCATTTTAATCGAAAGTGATACTACCACTATGGTTATTGATACAGGTCCCGATTTTAGGTATCAAATGTTACGCAAAAATGTACAAAAGCTTGATGCTGTTGTTTATACCCACGAACACAAAGACCATATTGCAGGCTTGGATGATATAAGAGCTTTTAATTATAAACAACAGGCAGCCATGGATGTGTATGCTGATAAAAATGTTCAATTAGCTTTACGACGAGAGTTTGCTTACATATTTTCGGATAAAAAATATCCAGGTGTACCACTTATTAATTTACATGATATACAAGATAATGTTTTTACTATTGGCGATATTGATTTAATACCAATACAGGTTATGCATTATAAATTACCAGTTTTAGGCTTTAGAATAAATGATTTTACCTACATTACCGATGCCAAAACAATAATAGAAACAGAGCGAGAGAAAATTAAAGGAAGTAAAATATTAGTTATAAATGCCTTGCAGAAAGAAAAACATGTATCACATTTTACTTTCGACGAAGCTATACAATTTGCAAATGATATGGATGCCGAAATGACATATTTTACACATATTAGCCACCGATTAGGTAAACAGCTTGATGTTGAAAACGAACTTCCGTCAAATGTTAGATTGGCTTACGATGGTTTAAAATTGGAAATTTAGGGTTACGCTCATTAATTTCCAAATAAATCCTTTAACAATTTACCAGCATTTTTCTTTATTTCATCTTTAATAACATTGGGTTTGGCTTTTGTAGTATCGGTGCTAGAATTCCCAAGAAACTTATCTAAAGTGGTACTACCTTGCTTTATTAATTTATTTTTTTGGTTATTTACCAGTTGTGTAGCCAAATTTAAAGTAGCACTTTTAATATCGGTAGATACTTTAGGCTGTTTAAAAGTACCTGATAAGACAGCGTTTACAGGTATATTTTTTAGATTGCTAAGTTCTTCGGGATCAAGTTTTGCTAATAGAGTATTGGCTTGCGAGCCCAAATATTTAGCTGGTACGTCAAGCTTGATATTATAATTCATAATTTGTTCGAAACTATGTGTACCGCCTACGTTTATAGCTACATCTTGATACTTTAAATCAAATGGTTTAACTAAAACGTTTCCATTTTTAAATGAAATAAATGCTTTTAAATCATTTAGATTTAGTTTGTTTACATCAATAAATTTAATGTTATTGGTAAGTATATTTAATAAGGGTGTATTGGTCGAAATAATTGATGAGGAAAGTAATTGACCCAATAAATCTCCAGTGAGGGAATTTAAGTTTGGAGTCATTTCTTTCGCATCTAAACTACCCGAAAGATGAATGGTAGAATTTAGTTTTCCTTGCACTAAACTTATAAAAGGTGCAATACTTTTTATCATTTCTAACTGTGTATATGTTTTTTGAATATCAACCTTATTTAAACCCAATTCCATATTAAAAACTGGTATTGCTGATTTTGTAGAAACATCACCGTTTAAGGTAATGGTACCATCAAAAATTGAAGTTTTAATATTTTTTAAGGTAACTTTTTGGTCGTTGATTAACATTTTACCCGATACATTTTTAAGTATCAAATTATCGTATAATACTGTTGCTGCATTTGCAGTTAGTGTACAATTTAAAAACGCAGGAATTTTAATGGCTTCTTTGGCTTTACCCGATTTTTTTGTAGTGTCAGTTTCGGCAGTAATAAAATCTGATACATCAAACTGGTTTGATTTTAAATCGAAATTTCCTTTTAACTCTTGATTATTAAAAACAAAGCCATAAAAATTATCTAATGTACCAGTTACAGCTAAATCTGTTTTGCCTGTTGTTGCGTTAAATTGCTGTAAATTGACTCTATTGGGGTTAAATACGATAGCTGCTTTTTGAATATTTAGGGCTTTACCTTTATCATCAATATATTTAAAACCCAATAAACTCATTGTGCCTTCATTCTTAATATTTTGATATTTATTAGTTTTTACCGAATTCATATCAAAATTAGTTTTAACATTAGCATTTAAAATCCCCGCCAAATTTTTGTTTAGCTTAATAGGGTAGGCATTACTTAAATTGGCTAAATTAATTATGCCTTTAATATTGCCCGCTATAATTGGGTTTTCAACTATGTTTTTAATTTTTCCGTTTACTTCAAAAACATCGTTATCAATTTTTAAAGCTAGCCTATCAAGATTAACGTATGTGTCATTTAACACACCTGTTTGGTTAATGACTTTAGCATTTATTTGTATATTTTTAACTGTTTTAGGTAAGTTGGGATATTTAAACGATGCATCAGTTGCTACAATCGCAATATTAAATTGTGGAACATTATTTTTGGTATATAACCCTTTTACAAAGCCATCAACTTTAAAATTGCCCATAGTTTTTACATCTTTTAAGCTTCCCGAATAAGCAGAAGGAATAAGGCCTAAAAAATTTTGAAAATCAGAATTTGATGTTTTAAATCTTAAATCATAATCTTGACCAGCATCTTTTAATTGTATAAAACCATCAAATGAAAGTGGAAGTTGATTTATTAAGGCAGTATTATTTTTAAAAGTATATTTATTTTTATCTAAATCAATTGCCAATACAGCATCTAATGCCAACTTTACTTTATTAATGTAGGTGTTTTTATCCATTTTTAAAGTAACAACGGTACTTGATTTTGTAGTTAAATCTAATTGCGATGCTGCAAAATTACCTAAGCCACTATGTTTTAAACTATCTAAAATAAATGTGGTTTTTGATTGTTCATCAAAATATTTTAATTTAAAATTATCAATGTCGTAGGCTTTAATATTAAAAACTAATGGTTGGCTTTTTGTAGTATCGGTAGTGGTTTGTTTAATTAATATATCATAATTTCCTAATCCATTTTTATTTAACAAAATATTAGCAAAACCATTTTTAGCATCAATACCGTCTATTTGCATGGCTTCATTTTTATCCTTAAATAATTCTTTAACCGACATTTTTAAATTTAATTCGCTTATTGAAAGAAGCGTATCGCCATCAAATGGGGCTTTATTAATTATTAACAAATTTTTTATACTAACCGAAGCATTAGGGAAATTTTTAAATAAACTTAAATCTGCATCACTAAAACTAAACTTAGCATTAATTTTTTGATTAACTGATTGAGCTATTTTTTCGTTGATTTTATTTTTAAAAAAATAAGGAATAGCAAATAATGCCACAATAATAATTAGTATAATTATGACGAATATTTTGAGAAATTTTTTTATCATTTTGCTATTAATTAAGTATTTAATGATTTTTTTAGTGTGAAGTTTTAAACCGAAAAACTGGTACCACAACCGCAAGTGCTTTCTGCATTAGGGTTTTTAAATACAAAACCACGCGAATTTAATCCGTTTTGAAAATCTACTTCCATACCTACCAAATATAAGCCATGCGCCTTGTTCATATAAACTTTTATATTATCTATTTCATAAGTACTGTCGCCATCTTTTATCTGGTCGAAACCTAAAATGTAATTCATTCCTGAACATCCGCCACCTTCTACACCTAAACGCAAACCAAAATCTTCGCCTAGTTCTTGTTGCGACATAAGTTTTATTAATTCTTTTTTTGCACCATCTGTTAATGTTACAGGTGCATTATTTTTAGTTTCTACTATCATATTTAAAATTTTATGCTCAAATATAATTCTTAATGCAGATGTTTGCTCAATTAATCACATTTTTTTACTAATAATAAACAAAATACACATGGATATTAAATTTTTTTTAGATGTTTTAAAATTCACTTTATCAGGATTGATAATTATAATTAGCGCTTTTTTTATTCTAAAAAGTAGGTTTAATTTCAATAATAAATTTGCATCTGTACTTCAACAATCACCTTCAACAGCCAAAGAAGTTATCGCTTTTAAATTACAAGCTTATGAGCGACTTACCTTATTTATCGAACGCATAAATCCCACTAGTTTAATTATACGTTTACACCAGCCAAGTATGTTGGCTTTTCATATACAAGGCTTACTTTTATCCGAAATAAGAGCCGAATATCAACACAATATTACACAACAATTGTATGTAAACAGCGAAACTTGGTTATTAATAAAACGTGTAAAAGAGGATACCATTTCCATTATTAATATGGCTTGCTCACAATTAACCGAAACATCGTCGGCTGTCGATTTAAGCAAATTAATATTTGCTAGATTAGCTTCATTAGAAGATAGCCCTTACGATTTGGCTTTATCAGTTATTAAAAAAGAAATGGATGAGATGTAATGTTTTTGTTAGATGGTAATTTTAAAAATGTATAATCCCACCTAAAAATATCAAAACATTAACATAAATTTTACGCTACTATAATAACATTTATCGATTATTACATTTAATAATAAGCAATTCCTTAAAGTTTTTATTTAATGAAAATTATTTTAACCAAGTTATATTTTTTAACGCTAACATATTTATTTATAAGCATAATAAGTGCTTGTAGCCCTAAATTAAAAGTCACAAAAACCGAAAAATCAGTTTATCCTATAATTCAAAATTTACCTTTAGATAGTCAATTACTAAATTTTTATAAACCTTATAAAATCAAGTTAGATTCTATGATGAACGATGTTGTTGCAATATCTGATATTGAAATAACTAAAAACAAGCCTGAAGGGCTTTTGAATAATTTTTTTGCCGATGCCATGTACCAAAGTGCAAAAGCTGTCAATATTGATTTTGATATTGCTTTTACTAATTACGGTGGCTTACGTTTGCCTTTGCCTAAGGGTAATATTTACCGCTATAAAATTTTTGAATTAATGCCATTTGAAAACTATATGGTTACGGTAAAATTTGATGGTGTAAATACACAAAAGTTTTTTGACTACATGGCTGCCGAAGGTGGTGAACCAATTTCGGGGGCAACATTTACAATTAGTAATAAAAAAGCGGTAGATATATTTATTAACAATAAACCATTTGATAGTTCACAATCATATACCATACTTACATCCGATTATGTGGCAAATGGAGGCGATAATGGTGCAGTATTTTATCTTGGTAAAGAAAAAAAAGAATATAAACTATTATTGCGAACAGCTATTTTAAATTATTTAGAAATCCAAAAAAAAGCTAATGAAAACTTAAATCCTATATTAGATGGACGGGTAAAAATTATACCATAAATTAAACATTATTAACAAAACAATTTTATATAAAGTAATTTAGCTTTTTTAAATAGTAATGCTAGCGCAAGATTTTCTGCACAGTTTCCCTCATTCAGCCACCTCGCAACAGCGCATACTGTTTGATAAATTAGCGCATTTTATAAACCAACCTAATAAAAATAACTGTTTTGTTTTGCGTGGTTACGCAGGTACTGGCAAAACAACTTGTGTAAGTTTACTGGTAAAACTTTTACCAAAATATAAAATAACCACCATATTATTAGCACCTACGGGCAAAGCAGCTAAAGTAATTGGTAAATATTCGGGTAGGGCAGCCTCAACTATCCATCGTAAAATTTATAGAAAAGCCACAGTTGGTAGTGCTGATATTAATTTTTCGTTGGCTCCCAATTATGTTAAAGATACCATTTACATAGTTGATGAAGCATCTATGCTGGCCAATGAAGCTACTGATTGGGGTAGCGGATTATTACACGATTTATTTCGTTATGTTTATAATGGTAAAAATAACCGCATTATTTTTGTTGGCGATACTGCCCAATTACCCCCAATTGGCAGTATAGAAAGCCCAGCATTATCGCCAACGTATCTTGAAAACAATTACCACTTAACAGTTTACCACACCGAGCTTACCGAGGTAGTAAGGCAACAACAACTATCGGGAATTTTAGAAAACGCAACTACCATTCGCCAACAAATAAGTGCAAGTGATTTAGCTTTTCCACAATTAAAAACCATCAATTATAAAGATGTTTACCGTATTACTGGCGAAAAAATTATTGAAGGTTTAACTTATGCTTACAATAAATATGGCGAAGAAAATAGCTTGGTAATATGCCGATCGAATAAAAATGCTAATTTATACAACCAACACATACGTAACCAAGTACTTGGTCGCGAAGATGAAATTACAGGTGGCGATTTAATAATGGTAGTTAAAAACAATTATTTTTGGATGCCCGAAGATAAAGGTAGCTTTATTGCTAACGGCGAAACAGCCAAAATAACTCGTGTACGCAATATTAAGGACATATATGGCTTTAGGTTTGCCGATGTAAGTTTAACGTTTAACGATTTTGGTGTTGAGTTTTCGCTAGAATGTAAAGTAATGCTAGATACACTTTATGCAGAATCGCCAGCTCTAAATTACGAAGACCAAAAAAGGTTTTATAATGCAGTAATGGAAGATTATGCACACTTAAAAACCAAACGCGAACGTATGGAAGAATTAAAACTAAACCCTTATTTTAATGCCCTGCAAATAAAGTTTGCTTATGCCGTTACTTGCCATAAAGCACAAGGTGGGCAATGGGATATTGTGTTTATCGACCAAGGCTACCTAACCGATGAAATGCTTAATATCGAATTATTGCGTTGGTTATACACAGCCACTACGCGAGCTACACAGCAGCTATTTTATGTAAATTTTAGTGATAGCTTTTTTGGAAAAACATCCTAAAAAAATTATAAAAATTTTTCTATATCGCCTTTACCATAGCGTATTACTTCAAACTCTCCACTTGTACAATCAACAATAGTTGATGGAATGTTTTCGCCATAGCCACCATCAATAACTAAATCAACAAGGTTAGCATATTTTTCGTAAATCAACTCGGGATCGGTTGAGTATTCTATAATATCATCATCATCGTGTATAGAAGTTGATAAAATTGGGTTGCCTAAATGGTGCACAATTTGGCGAGCAATAGCATTATCGGGAACACGAATGCCCACAGTTTTTTTATTACTATTTAATAATTTGGGTACTTGATTATTGGCATTAAAAATAAAAGTAAATGGGCCAGGCAAAGCTTTTTTTAACACTCTAAAAATAGTGGTATCAATAGGTTTTGTGTAATCAGATATATGACTTAAATCATAACAGATAAAAGAGAAATTTGCTTTTTCAAGCTTAATCCCCCGTAATTTTGCAATCCTTTCTATTGCTTTTGGGTGGGTAATATCGCAACCTAAACCGTAAACAGTATCGGTAGGATATATAATAATGCCTCCTTTTTTTAAAATAGCTACAACTTGTAAAATTATTTTTTCGTTAGGATTGTTTTCGTATAAGCGGATAAGCATAACTAATTATTTTATTAACAAACTTAACGATTTGATAATTAAATTATTGGAATATTTTACTACCAAATTTTTATAATGTTATAAATAGCTTAAAATATTAGATAATAGTTTATGTTGGGATTGTAAGCATAGGTTTTTACCTTTATGCCATGATGATTGAAACTATTGATACCCGACGTAAAGCACTTAAAATTAATTTAGATGAAAACATTTATGGAACTTTTGCCGAAATTGGGGCTGGTCAAGAAGTAGCTAGAAATTTTTTTACCGCAGGCGCTGCCTCAGGAACTATCGCTAAAACAATGTCGGCTTACGATATGACTTTTAGCAACGAAATTTACGGTCCCGAATCCTCAGGCAGATATGTTTCTAAATCACGCTTACTAAAAATGTTAGATCACGAGTATCAATTACTTTGCAATCGTTTAACAGGCGTAAAATACGAACAAAATACGTTTTTTGCATTCGCCAATACGGTTACTACGTTAAATTTTAGCAAAACCAACGACCCGCATGGCTGGCTAGGTATTAAATTTCAACTTTTGCCCGTGGGACAGCCTAGCGAAATTATTTTTCATGTACGTTTACTTGATAACGACGTTTCGTTACAACAAAATGTATTGGGAATGCTTGGTGTAAACTTAGTTTATGCTGCATATCATTACCATAAAAATCCAAAACTAATGATTGAATCATTGGCCGATAACCTTTGTCAAGGTTCTGTAGAAATTGATTTAATAGATGTAACAGGTCCAGCTTTCGAAGATATCGACGAAATATTAATTAACCTTTACCTTATACAAAAAGGCTTTTCGAGTGCTACCATATTTAAAAAAATTGAAGAGGCCGAACAAGCCAAAGATTTCATGTATAAAAAACATGTTATAATATTACGCTCCAAATTTAATCAAAAATCATTGCCCGATTTTAGTCTTTTTCAGTCGGCAATTAATCATTACAAAGCACACATTAAAGTTTACGAACACGAATTAATAAGTTTAGCCGAGCTAACCCTACATAATACATTGGAAAAAGCTGATAATAACGATGAAGAACTATTAGAAAGAGTGGCCAAACAAGCCGCTGAAATAATTAAACAAGGCTATGCGGTAATAATATCAAACTTTACCCGACACAATAAGTTGGCCAAATACTTAGCATTATGTAAACCACAAACGGTAGGTATTACAACAAGTATTAGCAATTTAAAGCATATTTTCGATTCCGAAAACTATGGCCCCAGTTACACTAACGAGTTACTAGCCTACATAAGCGATTTATTTAGCCGCAATGTTAAATTATTAACTTACCCATATTACGATTCCCAAAAAAACGAAACTATTACAACTAAAAATATAACGGTATCTCACGAAGCAAAACCATTATTCGATTTTTTGTTGCAAAACAATTACATTATTGATATTGAGGAAGTTATATAGTAAAGTTTTATATTGAATTTGGGCGCTCGAGCGGGCTTTACGCTAATAGTCCTCCCCCGAAGAAAAATCGGGGTGCGGGCTAACCGCTACAATCCCTAGCGCAGCTTACATTCTATTAAAAAACTTACTTAACAAAAAAAAATTACAAACCATAAAAAATTCTAAACCCTTGCTGAACGTAACCTTGATTATTAAATGCAAAAGCATAATCAACTTTAAAAAACCACCGTTGTAAACCAATGTAAAACTCGGTATAGCTGCCCTTTATAGGTTGCGATAGGTGTGATATTCCTAAAATTTCTTCAAGTTTTAATTTACGCAATAATGGAATTTTTCGAACAAAAAAACCAGTAAAATTATGTTCGTAATGGCCTTCAAAAAAATGATTATCAGTACTGTAAGCATAATAATCTAAAAAGTGGAAGTTTTTTAAACCAGGATTAAATACCAAGGTTAAGTTTCCAGCAAAGTGTTTATAATCGGGAAAATACAATTCACGTTGGTTTATAAATTTACCAGCCGAAATAGAAAACGAGGAATATCCCATCAGTCCAGTATTTATTTTTTCTTGTTGTACTTCTAATTCTAAAAAATCGTAATCGGCGGTTGATTTAAAAATACCACTTACACCTTTTCTATAATTTAAAATTAACCTTGGCCATTTGGGTAATTCGTAATATTTTGCTCCCTCTTTGGTCGAATATTTTTGATTTATTGAATACACCAGCGATGCCGAAAAGTTTAAAGCTGTATTATCAGGAAAAAGTTTTGTATTGTTTGTAGGATCTAGCGGATTGTTAGATGTAAAATTTTTACGTTTAATATCTCTAAAAGTAAAAGTATCAATATTTATAAGCGAATAGCGACGGGCTAGCTCTAAACCTGACGAAAAATACAAACCATTGTATAAATCTCTACCACCGCTTATCGAAACATATTCTTTTTTAAATAGTTTCATAAAATTTTGTGCAAACAATATTGTGTTTAACGAATTATTGAGAGAATTTAGGGAACCATTAGGGTTCAAATCTCGGTAAGCACTACCAAAATTTAGCTTAAAGGATGCCCTTTTGATAGGGTTATATAAAAAATTTAAAGTTAAATCACCATTAAATTCCCTTTCTTTTGTAGTATATCGTACTATAGGCTTAATACTAAACGATCTTATACCAAAATCTTTACGATAACTAACGCCATAATTTATACCAAAACCTTCAACTGTGTTGTAAAAAAAGGCGGGTGCAAGGGCATCAAAATCCCATTGAACCCTATCATTATAATTTTTTAACTTAAATCCGCGTAAGGCAAAAGGAATTATTTTAAATTTATTAGATGCCTTTTCAACCGAGTCTAGGTATGCTTTTGAATGAGCAATTATTAACGTTTTATAATGACTTCTAATTTTCAATTCTTCATCTTTACTTAACGGTTCGGGCCTGTGATTGGCTAAATAAGCCGAGTCTCGGTTATTTGCATTCGAATCAATTCTTAAAATTTCGTTATTAAAAAAATCAGGTTTAAAATTAGGGTTAGCGTTGTAATTATTGTTTATACCCGATAAGTATCCCTCGAACGAAAAGCCTAAAATTTTTCCAAAAAATTTAAAATTTACTGTTGATGGTAGCCAATTATTATTATCATCGTTAATATATTGTTGCTGTACCACCAACGAGTCAACAAAATTTATATTTGCTTTAGAACTAAGCTTTAAATTAACCCCATATATTTTATAACTATTTTTAATAATGTATATAAAACCTGCAAAAACAGGGTCGTAAGTATGTTTGGGCAATACTGCTATTTTATAAATATCGTTACCGTTAATTGTATTTATACCCAGTAGTTTATAGTTGTAAAACTGTAAAGCATTATCAGCAATTGGCGACACAAAACTTTGTACCGAAAGCTTTGGCCAATTAACTAAATTTTGGTAAAAACTTACCGTTAAATCAGAAGCTTTACTTATAGGAAAACCACCCTCTTTACCAGTAGTTTGCGATGAAATCATTATTTCTTTGATACTTGACGGGGCCTCAAAATTAAGTTGCGATTGTGATTCGGCTAGGTATAAAATGCCTTTCCCATTGGAGTCTAGGTTTAATTCTTTCTTAACATTTATACCTAAAAATTTTTTTGGTGCATTAACGAGTTTTTGCATACTTTTTACATATACATCAACACTGTATCGTTTATAAATTTCATTATTTTTAACTCTATTATCAATACCTTTTTGAATTATTTGCTGGCCATTGTAATTATAATTAGCTACTACCGATACAGGATTTAATAAAAAACTTTCGGTTTCAAGCGATATATCCAAATAATTGCTTTGTAAACTATCTAGGTTTATGATTTTAGTTTTATAACCAATAGCTCTACAAATTAATGTGGTTTTATTTTTATAAATATCAATACTGTAATCGCCCTCATGATTTGCTGATGTACCGTAAGTAGAATGTGCTATAAAAACAGATGCAAAGGGAATACCTATATTATTGGTTGATAAAATCTTACCTTTTAAAATAAAGCTTTGTGCATTAACAGCTTGTGTTAAAAACAAAACTAAGCTTAAAAAGTAAAATAAAAATTTCAATGGGTATAGATTATTTTTTAAATTTAATTTATAAAACAACAACGCTTAAAAATGCTGCCAAATATTTTATTTAAAGATATTTATTGTCTTAAATTTTTAAAATTAATCATATTAACCTGTATCGTAAACGATAAACAATTTATTTTGTATTTTTTGTGTCTTATTTTTTATTAGATTTGTGCAATATGCAGTCTATAATCAATCAATATTGTACCGAAATAGCAGTTTTTAAACCCACTACGTTAATTGAACTGGAAACTTTTCGTATTCGTTTTTTAGGTACAAAAGGAATACTGAAAGATTTGTTTGAAGAGTTTAAAACGGTATCGACTGAGGATAAAAAAATACTTGGAAAAGTTTTAAACGAATTTAAACAACATACCGAAGCCGTATATAACGATTTTAAAACAGCGTTAGAATCGGGCGAAAGCACACAAAAGCTAGATATTGACCTTACATTGCCCAGCACAGGCTTAAAGTTGGGTGGTAGGCATCCCTTAACTTTGGTGAATAATGAAGTTATTGGCATTTTTAAACGTTTGGGTTTTATTTTAGCCGAAGGTCCCGAAATTGAAGACGATTGGCACAATTTTTCGGCCTTAAATTTTGCCGAAGAACACCCAGCCAGAGATATGCAAGATACTTTTTTTGTAGCATCGCCAAATAATTCACACAAGGAAGATAAAACTAAAAATACTTATGCTTTACGTACCCACACTTCATCTGTACAAGTACGTTTAATGGAAGCAGGTAAACCACCTTTTAGGGCATTAATGCCTGGCAGAGTTTACCGCAATGAAGCAATTTCGGCTAGGGCACATTGTTTTTTTCATCAAATAGAAGGCTTATATGTTGATGAAAAAGTTTCTTTTGCCGATTTAAAGCAAACTTTATATTATTTTGTACAAGAGTTATATGGCGAAGGTACAAAAGTACGTTTTAGACCTTCATATTTCCCATTTACCGAACCATCTGCCGAAATGGATATTTCGTGTACAATATGTAAAGGCGTAGGTTGTCAAATGTGTAAACAAAGCGGCTGGGTAGAAATTTTAGGTTGTGGTATGATTGATCCCAATGTTTTAGAAAACGTTGGGATAGATAGTAAAAAATACAGCGGCTTTGCTTTTGGTATGGGTGTAGAGCGCATTACCAATTTAAAATATCAAATTCGCGATTTGCGTTTATTTTCCGAAAACGATATTCGTTTTTTAAAACAGTTTCAATCAGAAATAATCTAATGAAAAAACTTATTTTAGGTTTATTAATATTAATACTTGCTTGTACTAAAAATCAAGAAAGCATTATTCCGTATGTGCCTATAAATTTTAATGCCAATTTAAACGACCCACGTTTATTTAAACTTAAAACCCCTGGCGGTGCAATTATATTGTTGGGATATGGATATGCTGGTTTAATTTTGTATAACCTAAACGGCGAAATAATGGCTTACGATGCTTGTAGTACCGTAAACCCCGAAAAAAAATGTACCGTAACTTTAGATGATACTATGATAACCGTTACCGACCCTTGTAGTGGTGCTAGGTTTTTACTAAGCGATGGTTCGGCAGCTAAAGCACCCGCTCAAAGGCCTTTACGTCGTTACCAAGCCACATTTGCCAACAATTTTATCTCGGTAATAAATTAAATATGGAGATTGATAAAATTAAAAATAGCATTAAAAAAGCAGCTCAAGATTTGTTTAGGCGTTATGGCTACAATAAAACCAGCGTAAACGAAATTGCCAAAAAAGCTAAGATTGCCAAAGCCACCATTTATAAATATTTTGAAAGCAAAGAACTTATTTTACATGCCATTTTAATGGATTATCTTAAAATAAGTATTAACGATTTAGTGCAACAAAACCCACAAAGTATAAGCAAAGAAGAGCATTTAAAAAATTTAATTTTAAAAACCAGCAAATTATCGTACACCATTTGTAACGAATTTATTGGGTGGGATTTTATACGCGAAAGCACCAATGCACAAGAATTTTTAAAAAATCTATCAAACGAATTAGAAAATATTTTACTTAAAGAGTTTGTAGCCGTTAGTAATTTTGATAACGATGAAAGTTACCCCCAACGTTTACGGTTTTTAATAAAAGCAAGTAAAAGTATCGTATTTTCTTTCGCATTTACTTCAGTTAGCGATTCGGATGTGCGCAAAAATTTTATATCCTTTCAAAAAGAAATATTACCTTATTTAGTAAAAGCTGCCTTGTAAATAAAAACAGCTATCAAATTATGCTCATTGCTATATTGTAATTAAAGGATTTTTGCTCTATCTTATCCTAAAAATATGCTCTTTAAATTCGCAACTTTTAGCCACTTACTTTATTAACTAAATAGTTAATACACGTAGATAAAAAAGTAAAATCACACCTTATAAATAATAATAATTATTGATTTTTTTTAATAAAAAAATCGGAAAATATACACAATTATTGCATTTTTTTAAATATATTAAATATTTGATAATCAAATAGATTTATAAGTATATTTGCATATTGTAATTGTAATCGTACAACACAATATAATTGTAATAGCACAACATAATATAATTGTAATAGTACAACACAATATAATTGTAATAGTACAATAATTGTTATTTAAAAGATATGGCAACCCCAACCCAAAAATTTGTAGCGGCACTTAAAAAGCTAAAAAAACTTCAAGATAAAAACTATGGTGGCATAACCGTTTCCGAAATCCCGCAACGAGAATATCGCGAAATTTTAATGCGAAATGGTTTTTTAAAAGAAGTATCGAAGGGCTGGTACGTACCCAGCAACCCGGCCGAAGTTGAGGGCGATACCATATCGTGGTACAGTTGCTATTGGGATTTTTGCACAAAATTTTTAAATCATAAATACAAAATTAATTGGTGCCTATCTGCCAATCAATCATTACTCGCACACGTAGGTAATAATACCGTACCGGCGCAATTGATTGTAAAATCGCCGCAAGGCAACAACACACCCACGCCTTTACCGCATTACACATCATTATTTCATTTAAAAAGCGAATTACCAAAACCCGAGCACCAAGAGTTACTAAACGGGCTACGGATGTATAATTTGCCTGCAGCTATAATATATAGTTCGGTGGGCTTATACACCCAAAATCCAATAGATGTGCGCACCGCACTTTCGTTAATTAAAGACGCATCGCAATTGTTGCCAAACTTGTTAGAAAACGGGCATACCACTATTGCAGGGCGTTTGGCTGGAGCTTTTAGAAACATAAAACGAGATAAAATTGCCAATCAAATTATGGCCTCAATGAAACAAGCTGGCTACCATATTAGGGAACACGACCCTTTTGTTGCAAAACTTGATATTGATTTATCGCCAAGAGAGCGGTCGGCAGCAGTAAACCGCATTAAATTAGTTTGGCAGCAAATGCGGCAAACGGTTATCAATGATTTTGCCCCAGCACCTAGTATTTGGAATGACAGCAATGCGTACATGAAAAATGTAAATGAGGTATATGTAACAGATGCATACCATTCATTATCAATAGAAAGATACAAAGTAAGTGCCGAGCTAATTGAAAGGGTAAGTAGCGGTTTATGGGATAAAACTACAAACCACGAAGATAATAAACACAAAGATGCAATGGCTGCCCGAGGTTATTACCAAGCTTTTGGCACTGTAAAGCAAAGCATAATTAAAGTTTTAAAAGGTGCAAATGCCGGAACTACCGTTGATTTTGACCACGGCGAATGGTATCGCCAATTGTTTGACCCAAGTGTAGCTACTGGCATTTTAAAAGTTTCGGATTTGGCAGGTTACAGAAACAATCAAGTATATATTGGCGGCAGTAAACATGTACCACTTAGCGTGGATGCTATGCGAGATGCTATGCCCACATTTTTTGAATTATTAGAAAACGAACCCGAAGCATCGGTTAGGGCAGTTTTGGGGCATTTTGTATTTGTATTTATACACCCATATATGGACGGTAATGGTAGAATGGCTAGGTTTTTAATGAACGTTATGCTAGCTTCGGGTGGTTACCCCTGGACGGTAATACCCGTACAAAAACGCACCGAATATATGGATGTTTTAGAGCAAGCTAGTATTAAGTTTGATATTGCCCCACTTTCTAAATTTTTAGCCTATTTGGTAAATGAAGCTATGAAAGGTTCGCCTGTAGCTAGGTTACCCGAGGTTTAGGGTTTAAATGAAAATATTGTAAAAATTTGTGGCTAAGCCCTGTGAAGTAAAAATTCTTAAATACATTGTTCCATTACCAACCTTATTAGTTTTTCTTCGGGTAAAAGTAACTCCTCGGGTTCTACAAAGTAATAAATCTGTTGGTCTATTTCTAGGGCTTCCGCCGATGTATAGCCACCTTTATCGTTTACAAGTAAACTGTTTAACTCGGTTATACCTATTAAAACAGTACCAAATTTGGGTAGTTTTATTTCTTTTACAGGATAGGCTTTTTCTTTAAAAATTATGGTATTCATGCTAAAAATTCTTTAATTTTTTACTACCTGTAATGTGGTAGCGCAACGTAAAAGCCTGTTGATTATCTATTTTACCATCTGCAAAATGCAAGGTAGCTACAAATTTTCCTTTTACGTTTAGATAATTTAAAAATTGCCAGCCAAAATCTAAACGGTTGTAAGTATTGGCCGTGTAAAATTGGTCGCCATAAATAGAATTATGTTTGTCACCCGTATAAAACGAGTTGGTAATACTAAATTTTTTATAGGCTGCATAAGCATCAATTAGTAAGCCTGTGGGTGTTTCTAAATCGGTAATTCCACGGGTACGCTCGAGTGAGGTAAAGCTACCTGCCGAAATATTTAAAGAATCCAAAAAGGTTTTTTCAGATAAATTTACACCTAATTTTAAAATTATACCTCCGTTGTCTTGCAAATTATCGCCCAGTATGGGTATAGCTGGGCCTGCGTTATGAAACATATAACCGTAATGCGAAAAGTAAAATTTACCAAAATTTGCAACGCCCGATAAGCCAAATAAAAACGTTTCCCTATCAGTATTTGTTTGCCTACTCGTCCAATCTATCCACATTGTTTCTTTGCCGTGTTTGTTTTCAAATTTCCACAACATACCCTTAACGTTAGGCCTGTAGTAATTTAGGGTATCTTTAAATAACGGACGAGGATAATCATCTAAAAGGTTTTGACGGGGAAAAGCACCTATATAAAAGTCCCACTTATTTTGAGTGTTGCGGTAATATATTACTGGATCAACTTTTGTAATTCCTTTGCTACCAAATTCATATAGGGCATTAAATCCAACTCTAAATCGGTTTGCGCTATCTAAAGCTAAGCCAATTTCGGGCGAAAAACGGTTGCCAAAAATGGTTTGCGAAAAGCGGTTACTTGCGGCATACTCGCGGTTATCGGCAAAACCAAAATAATTTATACTTCCTTCTAAGCGTTGTGCCGTTGCTTTAAATCCGCCCAAAGCGAGAAAAAATAATAGTACACAATATTTAATAGACGTTATTTTCATTGGTTTTATTTTACATTCATTTTTAACATAGCACTGTTACGGCTACCAGCAAATGGTTCGGTTTGTAACACTATAAAATAGGTATAGTTACCTATTTTGTTAGGTGCAGTAATTTTTAATGCCACGGTTTTATAACTATTTTTTGGAATACTAATTTTTTCGAAATCGCTATTAAAACTTTTTTTGCCAAAGATTACACCGTTTTTTTGTACTATATATTTTAAATTGCATAAATACTCCTGTCCATTATTATTAAAATTAATTGTTTGTTTATAAGGGTTCTCAATTTTAAAAACTATTGTCTTAGTTTCATTTGGTTTCCATTTTTGGGAGGTATTTAAGGCTGTAAAAATTACTTTTTGGTAGGTGCGTAGGCTATCAAGCCACACACCATAATAAATCCCTTTTATGGTTTTTAAAGTATCTTGATTAGGTTTTTGGTGTGATGCAGTTGCTGCAAAATATACTTTTTTGTTTCTGATACTATCCTCGATAGGAAATATTTCGAATTGTGTTTTGCGGTAGTTATACGAATCGTAATCGAAACCTTTGGTACTTTGTGTATAATAATTGTATAGTGATGGATCTTGAAAGCCATCTAAAAATATAACCGGATAATTTTTTGAGTAGTTTTTAATTTGTTGTGCCCATAAATCAAAATTATTAAAATTGGCAATAAATTTTATACTGTTTAAAGGTGCAATTGGCAACATTATTAGCAACCTACTTAATATAATAAGCGAAATATTTAGGGTAAACAAAATTTTGATCCATTTTTTTTGCCAAAAAAATTGGTTGTGGCTAAGGCTTATAGTTGCTAATAGTAATGCAGGAATATAGCCTACTAATGGCCAATGTGCTTGTACTTCGCCCTTAAATGTGCCTATAAAAAAGAAAATAAATATGCCGTAAAATAAATATTTTAAACTTCTTAAAAATACATCGTTTCGGTGTTTTTGGTTTGCAGCATTTACTAATAAAAACCAACCTGTTAAAGGACCACCCATTAAAATTATTGTTGAAATGTATTTTAAAGCATAACTTATTTGGTATGGTTTGGTAGATCTATCAATTAAATGGTATTGTAAACTGGGAAAGTTATTTTGATATTGCCAATAAATATGTGGGATAAAAACAATCAGAGCAACCGCCATTATAATATAAAATGAGGGGCGTTTAAAAAGTTTTAAATTTGCTATTAACACAAAAAATAACAATAAAATGCCATGATATTTGCTATACAATAATGCAGCTGCTATAAAACCTAACAATATGGCTAATAATAGCTTATCGGTTTTTATATATTGTTGATAAACGTATAAAAACAAAACAGCAAAGAAAAACAGTGGTGCATCGGGCGTGGTTATAAAACTATAAACATGAAAAACCAATACCGAACTAAATAAAGTCGCAAAAACATACACATTGGCTTTGTATTTTTTAACTATTAACCATAGTAAGTAAATTGATAATAAGTTAGTTACAATAGTAAAAAATCGTAACCCAAACGTACTATTAATAAAACTACCTCCTTTAATAAATAAGGCTACCATGGGTGGATGGTCGAAATATCCCCAAGCTAAAAATTTACCATACAACCAATAGTAAGCTTCGTCGGGATGTAAACCAGTGTATAATGCTTGTAGTATATTGAGTAAAAACCAAGCCGAAAGAAAAACAATTAAAATTTTCTCTGTTTTATATTTTCTTCCATGAAGTTTAGGCAATTGTAACATTCAATTTTTTTAGGTGGCAAAGGTATAGATATAATTTGCAAAAAAATTCCAAAATGAAACCAGTACAATAGTTGATAATTTACATATCCAAAAGTTATATTTTAACTTGTCGTTAAAAATATAGATTAATAAATTACTTATAATTAAACCTACAAGTGCAATTATAAAAAATTTTTCGAATTGTACTAAAGCAGTAGTTTGCGTATTCTTAAACGTCCAAATCCTGTTAAAATAATAATTGCTTATGGTTGCTAATACAAAACCAGTAGAATTAGCTACATATTTATGTACATTTAACTTTTGCTTTAATAAATAAGTAAAGCCAAAATCAATAAAAATACCTGAAAAACCAACTATACTGAATTTTAAAAATTTTAAAAATAGGGGGTAGGTAAGGTTAAACATTCAACATTTTTTATAGTTAATTGATTATATGGGTTATATAAATGTATTTCATATTTATACATTGTGAGACAAATTTTTTATAAAACTGCATTTTATTTTAATTTTTGATACTTCACTTATTATGGAGCAATAAAAAAACTTCTACACAGATTAATAAACCGCACAAAAAATATTTAAACTTACACAAAAAAATAGGTATAAAACATCGTAAGCAATAAAACTTGTTTTAAATTAGTGTATAATCAAAAACATTAATTAACTTATAGGGTTTGCTAATTATATAAACAGTTACTTACACACTGTTAGTTTTTTTAAAATTTTATAATACGGTGCTAATTGCACATAATTATGTTATTTATTTATATTTGTTCAAAATTGAGACAATGCAGGATATATCTATAGGATCAAGAAAAGAGGTAATGACTTATTTAGAGCCGTTTATGTTAAACGAAATGGCCGACTATTTAAAACCTGTTGAGGAAATGTGGCAGCCAGCCGATTTTTTACCAGATGCCCGAAAAGAAAACTTTTTTGAAGAAATAAAAGATTTACAAGAAGGTGCCAAAGCCTTATCATACGATTTATTAGCGGTTTTAATTGGCGATACCATTACTGAAGAAGCCTTGCCAACTTACGAATCGTGGTTGTGTATGGTGGATGATGTATCAAAACACGAGCAAGGCGGATGGATGAAATGGGTGAGGGCTTGGACAGCAGAAGAAAACCGCCATGGTGATATTTTAAATAAATACTTATACCTATCGGGTAGGGTAGATATGCGTATGATGGAAGCATCAACCAATTATTTAATTAGGGATGGTTTTGATATTGGAACAGGGCATGACCCTTACCGAAATTTTATTTACACATCTTTTCAAGAAATGGCTACCAACGTATCGCACCGAAGGGTAGCGGCTTTGGGCAAGCAAGCTGGCGATAAGCTAATGTCGAAAATGTGTGGCTTAATTGCTGCCGACGAAGCTAGACATGCTAAAGCATATAAATCGTTTATTAGCAAAGCTATTGAAGTTGATGCCAATGAAGTTATATTAGCATTTGAGGATATGATGCGTAAAAAAATTGTTATGCCAGCACATTTTTTACAAGAAATGGGAAGCAAAATTGGTCAAACTTTTGGTCATTTTACCGATGCTGCACAACGATTAGGCGTTTACACCGCTTTAGATTATGTTGATATTTTAAGGCAATTGGTTGTTGAATGGAATATTGAAAGCCTTAGAGACTTGGACGATGCAGGTGAAAAAGCCCGCGATTATTTGATAAATCTTCCCGATAGGTTATCTCGCATTGCCGAACGTATGAAAACACCAACCATAAATTACAAGTTTAATTGGATACATATTTAGTTGACTAATATTAAGTTTGATTTAAGATTTATACTAAATTCGATTTTGTTATTTTTTTATGAATGAAAATTGTTAAATTTTTTAAAAATAACACTACACTTTCTAATTCTTGGATATTATTAATAGGTAATGGCACTATTACGTTGCTTAACTTTGTTTTTATTTCTATATTATCACATAATTTACCTCAAAATATTTACGGTAATTTCCGGGAAATTTTTCTTTTATTAAATTTATTAATTACTGCCGGCGCAGCTGGTTTTGCACAAACTTTATTTTATTTCTTAAATCAAACCAGAAACTCAAACCAAAAACTTTACATAATAGCTCAAATTAGGTATTTATTAATTGTCTTACAATTAATTTTATTGCTTGTAGCTGCTGCTGTATTTTTAATACAACCTAGTTCGCTATCAGGTTTTACTCTTGTAGATTTTGTAAGTATTGGAATTTATGTAGCATTTACATCCATTACAATAGTGGATATAAATTTGGCTATAGTCTTTAAAAAGAGCAAAGCCCTTATATTTTCAAATATTTTATGGCTTTCGCTTAAAATAATTTTTTTATTTTACTATAAAAATTTAGGGATAACGCTTAGCATTATCGTAATGTTAATGGCTTTAACTCAAATATTAATTTGTATAAACAATCAATTTATAATAGGTAAAAATTACTGGGGTAAAATAACCGAACTTAAAGTGTTTAATGCCGAAATCATTTTAAAACTATTAAAATATAATGTACCCTTGGGTTTAAGTACATTAATTGGCTTTTTAATTTTAAATACCGATCGTTTTATTTTATATCTAAACAGCGGTAATCCTAATAAATTTGCCACATTATCAAACGTAGCATTTGAAGTGCCATTAATAGGAAATATTTACGGAGCTTTTTTTACCATGGCTTTACCAGTTATGATAAAATCTTACCAAAAAAACGATATAACTTCTTTTTTAAAAGCTAGGTTCGATTATACAAAAAATGTAGCTGTTTTAGTTTTCCCTATTGTAATAGGTTTTATGGTGTGGCACTCCGAATTTGTAAATTTTATTTTTGGAGAAAATTATAATAAACTGTCGTATTTATTTTTTTTTTACAGCTTTATAAGTTTACTCCGGTTTTGTAGCCACCACGATATTTTACTTGCAACCCACAATACCAAATATATTTTTTATTTATACATAGCTGAGTTATTTTTCCACATCCTATTATCGTGGTTTTTTTACACAAGTTTTGATTTAAAAGGTTTAATTTTTGCCTCAATTTTAACCAATTATATTTATATGATAGTTGTTAATATGCTTAGTGCTAGGTTAATAGGGGTAAGTATAAAAAATATTTTTCCCTATGTTTTTTTACTAAAACAATTAATTATTTGTTTTGCTGTAGCAGCAGCTATAAAATATTTATTGCAGCCCATTATTGGTTATAATTTATGGTTTGTAGCCATCATTATATATGGGATAATTATTTTAAGCACCCATTATAAAAACATTAATAAACTAATAAATAATAGTTAAAATTTCGGCTTTGGATTTTAATAGGAACGATTTCTTTTTCCTATCGGGTAAACAATCATTTAAAAAAAGTTCCCAACTTTCGGGACTCCAAAAGTGTATGTGCCCTTCAAAAGTGTCTATTTTACCATTAGGGACCACCAATATAATCCTACCCGTACTTGTTATTGAGTTTACAAAATTTTGAACAACTTGTTTAGGATGTTCGAGATGCTCGAGCACCGAAAAGCAAAATATTAAATCATATTTTTCATTTAAATTTTGATATAAATCAAAAGTATCAAACTTAACATTTGGATATTTTTGTTGCGCATGCAGTATAGCCGTATCCGAAAAGTCGTTTCCACTTACTTCCGAATGAGTAAATTCATTCGATAGCATATTTGTAAACCAACCTGGACCACAGCCAGCATCAACAATTTTATTGTAGGTATTGATTTCGGGCTTTACTAAATCTATAATTTCTTTAAAAGAATTTATCCTTGCCTTGTCGTAATATTTTACAATCAAATTATCGGACGCGTAAAATATATTAGCATTATGGTGTTTATTATATTCAATGGCATTTAAAACTGCTTGTGTTTTTTTAAGCTCGTAACCGTAATAGGATAGTAGTTTTTTAATTGATTTTTTTATCATGTAGATTTTTTTATTGTGCTACTTTAAGCATATATTTAATTTTTTGAATAAAATATTTTTGAAAAATACTATAAATTGGGCGTAATACAAGTGTTATTTTTATTCGACCAGAATGGTTTTGCCTAAGTGTATGATAAGTAGGTATATAACATTACTTGTATTTTTGTTATTTGTTTATTGATAGAAAATTGTGTAAAAAAGTTTAAATTAATGAAACAAATTGTATTAGAATTAGCTCGTTTTTTCAACACTGATTTTTTGTTAAAAATTTCATCAAGAAATGCAATTGTACCTTTATACCACACAGTTTCTGATCAAAATTTATTGCACATTAAACATTTATACCCAGTAAAATCAACTAAAGCCTTTATAAAGGATCTTGATTTTTTATTAAAGTATTTTGCACCAATAAGTTACTTCGATTATACAAAGGCGTTGCAAGAGGGTAAAAATTTCAATAAACCATCTTTTTTATTAACGTTTGATGATGGTTTAAAAGAATTTTTCACTGTAATTGCACCTATACTTAAACAAAAAGGCATCCCTGCGCTATGCTTTTTAAACAGTGGCTTTATAGATAATAAAGAATTGTTTTATAGATATAAAGTAAGTTTATTAATTAATTATATAAAAGAAAACAAACTGAATAAAATGGTCTTAAATACTTTCTCATTAGTATTTAAATCCGAAGATAAATTTTTTGATACTTTACTAAAGGCTAAATACAGTGATAATTGCTTTTTAGATGAAATTGCTTATAGTATTGATTTTAGTTTTAACCATTTTTTAAGAACCCAGCAACCGTATCTTACCACCGAACAAATCAAAACTTTAATTCAGCAAGGTTTTTGTTTTGGTGCACACAGTATAAACCATCCTTTATATGCTCACTTAACATTAAAGGAACAACTCAATCAAACTCAATATAGCTTATACACTATATGCAAACAATTTAATTTAAATTACAAAGCCTTTGCTTTTCCTTTTACAGATACTGGCATTAAACGAGATTTTTTTACTGAAATATATAAAAATAATATAGCAGAAATAACCTTTGGTACTGGGGGTTTAAAAACAGATGAATATGAAAAAAACATCCAACGCATACCAATGGAACAAGATTTAAAAAGTGCAAAATCAATTATTAATACAGAAATAATAAAGGCAATATTACGTACAGCTACAGGCAAAAACAAGGTGTTACATTTATAAATGTGGGATAAAATTAACGATTTTTAAACTATGCTTAACAAAGTAGAAGCAACTGAATTTAATAATGCAATACAGGGTGGTATATGTTGTGATGCCAATTATTTAACAATAACAGCAACAAATGCAGCCTTAAAACCTGTTTTTTATATTTATACGGTTGATGAAGAAGTTAAAATAGGTTTTGCCTTATATGAAAAAGGAAACAAAATAGTAATACCAATGCAGCTTTTGTTTTATTCAGGAATATGTTTCAAAGGTAAATTGCGAGATGATGAGTTTAATATTCATTTTTATGAAGCAATAGGACTATTGAAAAAACTTTACCCTTCAATAACATTAGTAACTTCACCTGAAATTAAAGATTTACGCCCTTTTTTATGGAATAATTTTGAAGTTAAATTACGATATACATATTGTAAAGAAACTAAGGACAATTATTACAGTGAAGGTATTGTAAGAGATTATAAAAGAGCCATAAAAAAATTTGGTATTTACCATACGATATGCTTATTTGATGAATTAGAATGGGGAGGATATAATAATTTGTTTAAAATGTTGAATTACAGTTCTAGTAAAATAATTCATATTAAAAATTGGTTGACTGAGCTAGACAATTGTAAGTTTTTATGTTGCTTAGAATTAAAAAATAATGATAATAAATCTGTCGGCTCGGGGATTGTCTTGTTAAATAAACAACTAAAAAAGGGTTACTTTATTTATATGGATATAAATAAAAAGCAGCATCGGTCTGAAACAAATGCTTATATATATATTGAGGTACAAAAATGGTTATTTGAAAACGGCTATAATGATTTAGATTATATTGGTGCAAATACCAATACTATTGCAAAATACAAATCACGTTATGTACCTAAATTAGAACCTTATTATGTGGTAACTTACAATAAATACAGTTTTAATTTAGTTGCTTTTTTTAAAAAAATTTTAAATTCCATTCGTAAAACATTATTAAAATGATTAAAACTTTATATAGAAAAACCATTTCCGAAAGAAAGCGGCGTAAAATCCATATTTTATTTAGAAAGAGTTATTCACTTTTTTTTAGTGGCAGTAATTTTTACTGCCCAACTTGTAATCAATCTTTTAGGAAGTTTCATAATAAAGGCAATGGAATTGAGAGTAGAAAAAATGCTGTTTGTCCAAATTGCGCCTCCCTCGAAAGAACTAGGTTATTTTATATGTATTTGAAAAATGAAACTCAAATTTTTAAAGATAATCCTAAAGTACTACACATAGCCCCCGAAGATGCGTTGAAAAAACATTTTATAAAAAACCCCAATTATTATGATATAGATATAAATCCTATTTATGCAAGCTATCAAATGGATATTACATCAATTGCTTTTGAAGATTATAAATTTGATTATATAATTTGTTCTCATGTATTGGGGCACATTAAAAATGAAAAGTTAGCCGTTGATGAATTAAACAGGGTACTTAAAATAGGTGGTCAGCTTTTTGTATTAACGCTAATTGATTTGAAGGCCCAAAAAACATTAGAAGATGAATCTATAATTTTACCTCAACAAAAATTAAAAGCTTACGGTGAACCAGATTTAGTAAGATTACATGGTCTCGATTTTATCAATAGATTAAAAAGAACAAATCTAAAAGTAGAGGAAATAGATTATAGATTACATTTTTCTAATGAAGAAAACATTAGACTATCTCTTGGTAATGGTAGGAGGGAATTGATTTATAAGTGTGAAAAAGTTCTTAATTGATAATTAGTATCAAAAATAATTAACTCAAACCTCAACAATTACCCACACTTTGGCTAAATTTCTTAAATTCGCAATCAAAATTTAAGTTTTGAAAAATATAATAGCAGCGAAAGAAACCCCTTTAATGACTCAATATAATGCCATTAAGGTAAAATATCCTGGGGCTTTGTTGTTATTTAGGGTGGGGGATTTTTACGAAACCTTTGGTGAAGATGCCATAAAGGCTTCCCAAATATTAGGGATAGTGCTCACAAAAAGAGCAAACGGTTCGGCTTCGCATATAGAACTGGCTGGTTTTCCGTACCATTCTATCGAAACTTATTTACCAAAACTGGTTAGGGCAGGGCAGAGGGTAGCTATTTGCGACCAGCTCGAAGACCCTAAAACCGTAAAAGGCATTGTAAAACGTGGTGTTACCGAATTGGTTACCCCAGGTGTAGCTTATAGCGACAATATTTTACAACAAAAAACCAATAATTACTTAGCAACTTTACATTTCGAAAAAAATACTATCGGCATTTCTTTGTTAGATATTTCAACAGGCGAATTTTTGGTAGCACAAGGTAATGCCGATTATATCAATAAATTATTACAAAGTTTTAAACCCAGCGAGGTTATATTTTCTAAAGCTAAACGCAATGATTTTACCGAACAATTTGGCGATAATTTTTACACTTATCCTATCGATGATTGGAGTTTTACATTAGACTTTGCAACGGAAAACCTATTGCGCCATTTCGAGGTAAAATCTTTAAAAGGCTTTGGTATAGAGCGTTTGCAGTTGGGTATTGTGGCAGCTGGTGTAGCTTTACATTACCTAAACGAAACCGAACACCGCAAGCTGCAACATATTTCGAACATTTCTCGTATCGAGGAAGACCGCTATATGTGGTTAGATAGGTTTACGGTGCGCAACTTAGAATTAATAGGTTCGGCTAATGAAAATGCACATACTTTAATTGATGTTTTAGACCAAACATCTTGTGCTATGGGTGCCCGTATGTTGCGTAAATGGGTGGTTATGCCTTTAAAAAGTCAAAAACCAATACAGCAACGTTTAGATGTGGTTCAGTTTTTTGTAGATAATTTTGAGATAAAGGAAGCACTTAAAGCACAAATTAGACTAATTGGCGATTTAGAAAGGTTAATTTCTAAAATTGGTTTGCAAAAAGTAAATCCACGCGAAGTGCTTCAATTAAAAAGAGCTTTATCGGCCATTGCCGAAATAAAAATAGTTTGCCAAAATATTGAACAAGAAAGTGTTAAGCGTATTGCCGAGCAAATTAATGTTTGTGCATCTATCAAACAAAAAATAGAAACCGAACTGCAGCCCGACCCGCCAGTAATGGTTACCAAAGGCAAGGTAATGGCCGATGGTTTAGATGAAGAACTAGACAAGTTACGCAAAATCGCCTTTGGTGGAAAAAATTATTTATTAGAACTACAACGCAACGAAGCCGAAAAAACAGGCATAAACTCCTTAAAAATAGCGTTTAACAACGTATTTGGTTATTATTTAGAAGTATCAAACACGCATAAAGATAAAGTGCCAGTCGAGTGGATTAGGAAGCAAACCCTTATAAATGCCGAACGCTACATAACCCCCGAACTAAAAGAATATGAAGAACAAATTTTAGGAGCCGAAGAAAAAATTTATGCCATAGAAACCCGTTTATTTAACGATTTAGTAACCATCATTGCCGATTTTATAAAACCCATACAGCTAAATGCACACTTGGTTGCACAATTAGATGTGTTAATTTGCTTCGCCGATATTGCCGAAAAAAACCATTATTGCTGCCCAAAAATTAACGATAGTAAAATACTAGATATTAAAGGCGGCCGCCACCCAGTAATAGAAAAACATTTGCCTTTGGGCGATGAATATATAACCAACAGCGTGTATTTAGATAACGATACACAGCAAATTATCATTATCACTGGGCCCAATATGTCGGGGAAATCGGCATTGTTAAGGCAAACGGCTTTAATAGTAATAATGGCACAAATGGGTTGTTTTGTGCCTGCAAAAGAAGTTACTTTGGGTATTGTTGATAAAATTTTTACACGAGTAGGCGCATCAGATAATCTATCGTCGGGCGAATCTACTTTTATGGTAGAGATGAACGAAACAGCCAGCATACTCAATAACTTATCGGATAGAAGCTTAATTTTAATGGACGAAATTGGCCGTGGTACTTCAACCTACGATGGTATTTCTATTGCTTGGGCTATTGCCGAGTATTTGCACATACATCCATCGGCGAAAGCCAAAACCCTCTTTGCTACCCATTACCACGAACTTAACGAGTTAAGCAACAGCTTTAACCGCATTAAAAACTTTAACGTTTCGGTAAAAGAATTGGGCAATAAAGTTATATTTTTACGCAAGCTGGTGCCTGGCGGCAGCGAACATAGTTTTGGTATTCATGTGGCTAAAATGGCTGGTATGCCAACCAAAGTTTTACAACGGGCCAACGAAATTCTTTTGCGTTTAGAAAACGAACGTACTGGTGGCGAACACGTAAAAGCAAGCATTATGAAAATACAAAAACAGGCTGTACAAATGCAAATGTTTTCGCTCGACGACCCAGTTTTAATAAAAATTAGAGATGTGCTTAACAACCTCGATGTAAATACATTAACACCCATAGAAGCATTAATGAAGTTAGACGAAATACAAAAAGTACTTAAAAACTCCTAAAATGAAAATCTTTTCTAAAAATCTAATTTTATTGTTTTTGGTGGGATGTTGCATCCTTAACTTTTCGGCATGTAAATCAAAAAAAATAGCTACAGGAAATTCATCCTACCAAAAACCAAAATCGAACATTACTAATAAATATGCTTCTATAATGCAGGTAAACAAAAGTGATATTAGAAACGGCAAATTATACCAGTTTATAAATGATTGGGAAGGAGTAAAATATAGAATGGGCGGTTTAGATAAAAATGGGATTGATTGCTCGGGGTTCGTATATACTTTATACAAAGATGTTTACAATAAAATTATACCAAGAAATACCAGTGCAATTGTTAAAATTATAAAACGAAAATACGAAGACGAATTGGTAGAAGGCGATTTGGTTTTTTTTGATTATGATGGTAAAAAGTTTAGCCATGTGGGTGTTTATTTACAAAATGGTTATTACGTACACGCCAGCACCCGCAAAGGTGTTTTAGTTATGAAATTGAAAGACCCATTTACTTACAAATACTTTAGCCGCTGCGGCGGGATTTTAGAACAATAAAAAATGAAAATTTTTTTTACATTATTTTTTAGTATTTTATTAGGTATACAAGCATTGGCGCAAGCCCCTAAAAACGATAGCTTAAAAATAGGAGATGTTATCCCCGATTTTACCCAATTAAAAAATGCACAAATTGGCGGTAAACTTACGGTAAGCCTATCCGATTATAAAAAGCAAAAAGGGGTAATTATAGTCTTTATGACTAACAACTGCTACCACTGCATAAATTACCGCCAGCGTATTAAAAATTTGCATAAAATGTATGTTAAAAAGGGCTATTCGGTAATAACCATAAACCCTTTTAATAGCGAATATGCGGTTGAAGATAGTTTTGAAGAGATGGTTAAACTAGCTAAAAAAGACGATTATAATTTTCCGTACCTTCAAGTTAATGATGCAGAACTGCCCTCTTTATTTAACTTAAAACACACCCCGTGGGTTTTTTTGGCACAAAAAGTGGGTACGCAATGGTTGTTAAAATACAAAGGCCCAATTGATGACGATATGGACAACAAAAAGGTTGTGAAAGTAAATTATGTGCAAGATGAAGTTGATATGCTTTTGAAATCCAACCAAAAAAAATAATAACCTATCTTCAATTAAAATTAACGAACTTTAAATTTTAGAAATTTACTTAATGCAACAAAAAAACGAACTTATTTTTTGCTTAAATTACAAGCAACATGAGGGTAACGAAATTCTATTATATTTAATTATGATAATAGGCATCTTGCTAGGCAGTATTATATTGACTTAAATAAACCTCAACCTCAATTCAATCTCAACCTCAATTTCAACCTCAATTCAACCCCAACAATGTTAAAACTCCACTTAAAACGACCACTGGCTTTCTTCGATTTAGAAACTACAGGTGTAAATGTTGCTTCCGATAGGATAGTTGAAATTTCTATTTTAAAGGCTATGCCTGATGGTACGCAGAAAATTAAAACCCTAAAAATTAATCCACGTATTCCTATCCCGCTCGAATCGTCGTTGGTACACGGTATTTACGATGATGATGTTAAAGACGCACCTACCTTTAAACAAGCCGCACCTGAAATTATTGAGTTTTTGGGCGATGCCGATTTAGCTGGTTACAACTCTAATCGTTTTGATATACCCGTTTTAATGGAAGAATTTTTAAGGGTAAGAGCCGTTTTTGATATTGATAACCGTCATTTTGTAGATGTGCAAAACGTTTTTCACCAAATGGAACAACGTACCTTAAAAGCCGCTTATAAGTTTTATTGCGGCAAAGATATTGTAAACGCACACTCGGCCGAAGCCGATATAAAAGCCACTTACGAAGTTTTATTGGCACAAATAGCCAAATACGAAGGCGTAAATTACGAAGACAAAAAAGGAAATGTAAGTCAACCAATTATAAACAATGTAGAAGCTTTACACACGTTTACCAATTTGAATAAACCTGTTGATTTTGCTGGCCGTATGGTTTTTAATGATGACGGTATTGAAGTTTTTAATTTTGGCAAACATAAAGGCAAACCCGTTGTAACCGTTTTTGAAGAAGAACCCAGTTATTATGCTTGGATGATGAATGGCGATTTCCCGCTTTACACCAAAAACCGTTTAGAAAAATTATGGCAAAAATTTAAACAACAAAAACAAGCTTTAAAACCCGAAGCCCGCAGCCCACAGCCCGAGACCCGAAAGCCCGAAGCCCACAACCCACAGCCCGAGGTCCGCAGCCCACAGCCCGAAGCCCGTAAGCCCGAAGCTCGCATCCCACAGCCCGAGACCCGAAAGCCCGTTGCCCACAGCCCGCAACCCGAAAGCCCACAGCCCATTGAAATAAACACAGATATGCTACAAATGTTAGCCGATAAATTTAAAAAAGGATAAGGAATGGTAACGCTCGAAAACGAATATTTAAAAGTAAATGTAAACGCTTTTGGCGCACAATTAAGTTCTATTGTCGATAAAGCAGATGGTTTAGAACATATTTGGCAAGCAAACCCAGCAGTTTGGCCTTACCATGCGCCCAATCTTTTCCCTATTGTGGGCGGGTGTATAAATAATTCAATTTTGGTTGATGGACAAACCTATCCAATTAGTCGGCATGGCTTTGCCCGTACTAGTAGTTTTAAAAAAATAGAATCGTCGCCTAACCACGCACAATTTGCGTTAAGATATAATGAGGAAACACTAAAATCTTATCCTTATAAATTTGAGTTTCAGGTGGTGTACCATTTAAATAAAAACCAATTACGCATACTATACAAGGTTATAAATTTAGATGATAAAACTATTTATTTTTCGGTAGGAGGGCATCCTGCTTTTAATGTGCCATTTACTGATGGTGAGAATTACGATGATTATTATCTTGATTTTGAGCAAGATGAAAACCCACCAGCACATTTATTGTCGGCCAATGGATTTTTTAATGGTGAAACCAAAAATACACACATAAAAGAAGGCAAACTGTTTTTAAATCACGATTTATTTACAGCCGATGCTTTGGTATTTAAAAACTTAGCATCTCGAAAGATTAAAATAAAATCAACCCAGCATAATAAAAGCATTGAGTTAAATTTCCCGCATTTCAATTATTTGGGTTTGTGGGCAAAGCCAAACGCAAATTTTTTATGTATTGAGCCTTGGTTGGGTTGTGCAGATACAGAAGGAGAACAAAAAGAGTTTTCTAATAAAGAAGCTATACAACAAGTTGCTTATGGACATGTATTTGAAACCGAGTATTGTATTTGTATTGAAAATTAGTAATTTGATAATTCTCACATAATATTCTTAACAATTATTTCATCAAAAAAACACCTTAATTTTATATAGCTGCTTTAATTTTAGATTATTAAATCTAACTCATATGAAAACTTTAATCAATTGGTATTATTTTGTTTGTGAAAGATTATTTATAAATAATTTCAGGTCATTATTTTCGCATTAATCTGATAATTGTTTTAAGTATTTCCTATTCTCATAATAAAAAAGCATGTAGTTTGCAGGCAGTTTTACTATTTGCATAAATGTCTGAAATTTTCAATACGCCTACATTAAATAAAAATCAATTTCCACCTCATTTCAAATGGGGAGTTTCTGTAGCAGCCTATCAAATAGAAGGTGGGCATAATTGCGATGGAAAAGGACAGTCAATATGGGATGTATTTACAAACCAAAAAGGTAAAACTCACCTTAACCAACATGGAAATGTGGCTTGCGATTTTTATAACCAATACCAAAACGATATTCAGTTATTAAAGCAATTAAACATACCAAATTTTAGGTTTTCTATTTCGTGGTCGCGTATTTTACCTAACGGAGTGGGAGAGGTGAACGAAGCAGGCATAAACTATTATAACCAATTGATTGATTATTGTTTAGCACAAGGTATTACACCCTGGATAACATTATATCATTGGGATTTACCTTACGAACTAGAAAAAAAAGGAGGCTGGACTAACCGTGAAGTTATTAATTGGTTTAGTCAGTTTGTTGCCCTTTGTGCTAACCGTTTTGGTGATCGAGTAAAACATTGGATGGTAATGAACGAGCCCGTAGTTTTTACAGGAGCAGGTTATTTTTTGGGTATTCATGCACCTGGTAGGCGAGGGATAAACAATTTTTTACCTGCTATACATCACACAACTTTAGCCATTGCAGCAGGCGGTCGAGAATTAAAAAAAATATTACCCACTGATGCACAAATAGGTACTACGTTTTCCTGTTCGCACATACAACCTCATAGAAATTTACTTAGAGATATTGATGCTGCAAAAAGGGTGGACGCTTTATTAAACCGATTGTTTATTGAACCATTATTAGGTTTGGGTTACCCCGATAAAGAACTTCCTATACTAAAAAACATTAAAAAATACATGCTGCCTGGAGACGAAGAAAACATGGTTTTCGATTTTGATTTTATAGGCATACAAAACTATACCCGAGAAATAATTAAAAATTCGTGGTTTACACCTTATATAAGTGCTAGGTTAATTACTGCACCAAAACGTAATGTACCCACTACGGCTATGCGCTGGGAAATTTATCCAAAGGCTATTTATAAAATGATTGAAAAATTTTCGGCCTATCCGCAAATAAAAAAATTATACATTACCGAAAACGGTGCTGCCTTTACCGACGAGGTTATAGATGGAAAAGTAAATGATTTAGAACGTGTAAAATATTTTGAATCTCATATTGCACAAGTTTTAAAAGCCCAACAAGATGGTTTAAAAATTGATGGTTATTTTGTATGGACTTTAACCGATAATTTCGAATGGGCCGAAGGCTATCATCCTCGGTTTGGCTTAATTCATATTGATTTTGAAACCCAAAAAAGAACTATAAAAAATTCGGGATATTGGTTTGCTAATTTTTTGAAATAAATATTTTCTACTAACCACTTTTTATTAACCACTTTCCAATTACAAACAAATTTTAAGCTATAATTTACTTTAGTACATAAGTTTTTAATAATTAGAGCCAAATAATCTCATCACATTTTAAGAATATATCCTCTTTCTAAAAAATCTATATAAAATTTAAAATAAATTAATTTTCAAAATAACTTTTTAACAAAATTATATTATATTTAAACAATCAATGTAAAAATTATACTACATTGCAAAAAAAAATATAAAATATGAAAAAAATAGTTTATAATATCGCGTTTTTTTTGGTGCTTATTACAAGCACTAATGTATTAATGGCCCAAGGTATAAAAGGTAAAATTACCGATAATGCTGATGGTACTACCATGCCTGGTGTTAGTGTTTCGGTTTCGGGAACTACAAAAGGAACTGCAACTAATGCTAATGGCGAGTACAATTTTAACCTTGAGCCTGGGGTTTACACTATTAAAGTATCTTTTATAGGATACGAAACATTACTAAAATCTGTAACGGTTGATAACACCACACAGACTGTTAATTTTATGCTAAAATCTTCAGGAACACAGCTATCGGAGGTTGCAGTTATAGGTTCACGCTCTAAGCCAAGGTCTAATATCGAATCGTTAGTACCAGTTGATGTTATATCGGCTAAAGAAATTAGAAGCTTTCCACAAACTGATGTTACCCAAATATTAAATTATATTGCTCCCTCTTTTAGCAGTAACCGCCAAACAGTTGCCGATGGAACCGATCATATCGACCCTGCTTCGTTACGTGGTTTAGGACCAGATCAAGTATTGGTTTTGGTAAATGGGAAAAGAAGACACACAACCGCTTTGGTAAACATTAACGGTACTTTTGGTAGAGGATCGGTAGGTACCGATATGAACTCAATACCTGTTGCAGCTATTGAACGTATCGAAGTTTTGCGTGATGGTGCTGCGGCACAATATGGTTCAGATGCTATTGCAGGTGTAATTAACATAGTACTTAAAAAAGCAACGCCTTTAAGCATATCATCAATGTATGGCCAATCGGCATCAAACACATTGGAAAGAGCTCACCACGACGGTAAAACTTATCAGTTTGATGCTAGTAAAGGTTGGGATTTAATGGGAAAAGGATTTGTAAATCTATCCGCTCAATATTTACAACGTGGTGCTACAAACCGTGGAGGATTAGATACACGCCCATTATTATTTAGTGGTTCACCTGCTAAGTTGGGTACCGAAACGGAAGCCGAATACCAAGCAAGGTTTGCTGCATTAAAAGTTACCGATGATGCCAGAGCCGAAGCAAATGGCATTAGCCGAAATAATATGGTGGTAGGTAACTCGCTTTCTAAAAATTTTGGTAGTTTTTTAAATTCAGAATATAGTTTAGGGGGAAGTGCAAAAGCTTATCTTTCATCGGGTTATACCCATAAAACAGGTGAAGCCGCTGGTTTTACAAGATTGCCTACCCAAACTACACAAATAGACGTAAGTATTTATCCTAATGGATTTTTGCCATTTATTAATACCACCATTAATGATATATCTTTAATTGGAGGTGTAAAAGGTAAAGCACTAGGTTGGAACTACGATTTAAGTAATACCTATGGCCAAAATAATATAAGATTTGATATTGATAGAACATTAAATGCTTCGTTTCCAGTTGGTACAAGCCCAACTTCATTTTATGCGGGTAAATTAATATTTGGCCAAAACACCACCAATTTTGATGTAAATAGAAAGTTTGATTTTACAGGTGCATTAACATCGGTAAATATGGCTTATGGTGCCGAGTACAGAAACGATAATTACCAAATACAAGCGGGTGAAGAAGGTTCTTATGGTAATTTTGGGAGACTTGTTGGTACAACACCTACCGCATCTGGTTCGCAAGTATTCCCTGGTTTTAACCCAAGAAGTGCCATCAATAAATCAAGAAGTAATGTTGGTTTATATGCAGATTACGAATTGGAATTTGGCACAAGAGTAACCTTAGAAGCAGCAGGTAGGTACGAGAATTTTAGCGATTTTGGTTCAAATTTTTCATATAAAATAGCTGGTAAAGTAAAAGTAGCCACTCAATTATCAATACGTGGTGCTATTGCAACCGGTTTTAGAGCACCATCTTTAGCACAACGATACCTAAGTAACGAAAGTACACAGTTTGTTGCAGGTTTACCTACCCAAGTATTAACTGTAAATAACGATAGCCCTATTGTAGGTTTATTTGGTGTTGGGCCGTTAAAAGCCGAAAAATCAACTTCTTATAGTGCAGGTATTACAGGAACAATTATACCAGGTTTAACATATACTATTGATGCTTATATGATTGATATTAGAGATCGTATAGTTTTCTCAAGTCAATTTACTAGGTCTATTGCAGGCGTAGCACCAATTTTAAATACCGTTGACCCAACAGGTCAAATTAACAGTGTACAGTTTTTTACCAACGCAATTGGCACACGTACTAAAGGGTTAGATGTGGTTTTGACCGATAGGATTAAATTAGACGATAAAAGTACTTTAACTTTATCGGCCTCAGCCAACTTTAATCAAACTAGGGTGCGTAGCATACAAGGTTCTGATGTAATTGAAGGCAGCCCGACTCTAAAAGCAAGGTTATTCGATCGTACCGAACGATCAAGATTTGAATCATCGGTACCACAAAGTAAAATTAATTTAAGTAGTGCTTACGCTACCAAAAAGTTAGATGTAAGTTTACGTACGGTATATTTTGGTAAAGTAGCTTACCTAAATCCTGTTGATCCAGCCACTTTAACGGGGGCAACTGCTGGTGCTTTTGGTTTAGACCAACAATTTGCAGGAAAATGGGTAACCGATTTATCAATAGGATATAAGTTAGTTAAACAACTAACACTTACCGTTGGGGTAAATAATTTATTTGATGTTTATCCTGATAAAAACTTTTTAGACCCTCGTAATAATGAAAATAACTTTAATAGCCCAGCTACAAGTAATTATACAACTGCCAGAGATAATACATCGAACGGTCGATTTGCTTATAGCCGAGCAGTATCGCAGTTTGGTTTTAACGGAAGGTTTGTATCAAGCAAATTGACATTGGTATTTTAATAAATTTATATTGTTAAAATAGTTTAAATAATTAGCTTAAAGCCCTTTCAAAAAATAGTATTAAATCTGTTTTTTGAAAGGGTTTTTCGCTTTGTTAAAATAAATGTTGTGTTTATTTTAGGGCGTTTTAACAGGCTGTTCGCTTAATCTTTTGGGCCGAAAAAGCCCAAAAGGATAACGCTACCATCCTTAACGCAATCAGGTTATAAATCTACTCCTATAAAAAATATTGAAACTAATTTATTGTAAAAAAATTGAAATTATATTGGAATTTGCCACAAGTTATAACTTTATAAAATTTGTAAACAACCAGCTAAGTTTTAGCTTTACGTACATATTACTGTTGCGTTACCGATAAGGTTTTAGTAGCGAGTTGCGTTAAGGATTGCAGCGATATCCTTTTTAGCGGTGTGAGGCTATGAAGCAAAGCGAATTTAAGCCTTACTCCGTTAAAAAGATTTAGCGTAAAGCCTGCCCCTTTTCGGGGAACGCCCAAATTATATTTAATTATTTTTATCACATGAAAAATACCTTATTATTTTGCTTAATAATAGTTTTAGGACTACCAAATACCAAAGGTCAAATTCCTCAATCCAATAATTATTACAAAAATGGAATGGTGGTTTCTGCACATCCTGAGGCATCGAAAGTAGGTATTGCAATTTTAAAAAAAGGAGGGAATGCTATTGATGCTGCAGTTGCAGTACAATTTGCTTTGGCAGTAGTTTACCCCAATGCGGGCAATATTGGCGGAGGTGGTTTTATGGTTTACAGAAGTGCATTGGGTAAAACTGCAACTTTAGATTTTAGAGAAAAAGCACCAGCAATGGCTACCAAAAATATGTATTTAGATACCTTAGGAAACGCAATAGCTGATAAAAGTTTGTTGGGACAATTATCTGTTGGCGTTCCAGGCAGCGTTGATGGGATGGTAAAAGCACACGCCAAATACGGTAAGTTACCTTGGCATACTTTATTGCAACCTGCCATAAACTTGGCTTTAATTGGGTTTAAAATTACGGCTATGCAGGCTGAGGAATTAAATAGCAAAAAGGCTGGGTTTGAGAAATATAATCCTACTGGTACAGCTTTTATTAAATTAAATGATTTATGGAAACAGGGTGATATTTTAGTGCAAATACAACTAAGCCAAACACTTGTATGTATTAGAGATAAGGGTAGAGCTGGTTTTTACCAAGGTAATGTTGCCAAATATTTATTGAAAGAAATAAATAGAGGACAAGGTATTATTACCCAAACAGATTTGAATAATTACCAATCTATTTGGCGAAAACCTATTACAGGTATGTACAAAAATTATAAAATTATTACGATGCCTCCACCATCAAGTGGTGGTATAGCTTTAATGCAATTGTTACACTCGGTAGAAAATTACCCGCTTGCAAAATGGGGAGCCAACCAAGATAGTACGGTTCAAATTATGGTGGAAGCAGAACGTAGGGTTTATGCCGATAGAGCTACACACTTGGGCGACCCTGAATTTTACAACGTACCACAAGCGCAACTATTAAGCAAAAAATACCAACAACAACGTATGCAAAATTTTAGTTGGGCTGCAGCAACACCAAGTTCTAGTGTAAAAGCTGGAGAAATATTGGGTAAGCATTCCGAAGAAACTACACATTTTTGCGTGGTAGATAAGCAGGGTAATGCAGTATCAATAACTACCACACTTAACGGTTTATATGGTTCGTTGGTGGTGGTAGAAGGTGCAGGTTTTTTGTTAAATAATGAAATGGACGATTTTTCGGTAAAGCCAGGTACAGCCAATTTATATGGTTTGGTAGGAGCAGAGGCCAACGCAATTGCGCCAAATAAACGTATGTTAAGTTCGATGACGCCAACTATAATTGAAAAAGCGGGCAAGCTTTTTTTGGTAGTAGGTACTCCTGGTGGTTCAACCATAATTACATCCGTTTTTCAGGCGGTATTAAATGTGTTAGAATTTGATAAAACCGCTCAAGAGGCAGTAAGTTTTCCAAGGTTTCATCACCAATGGCTGCCCGACGAGGTTTTTGTAGAAGATAATGCTTTAAGCAACAGCACACATAAATACTTGAACCAAAAAGGGTATAAATTAACGCCCCGTGGCTCTATAGGCAGGGTAGAGGTAATATTAAATACTAGCCGTGGTTTACAAGGCGGTGCCGATACTAGGGGAGATGATTGTAGTTTAGGGTATTGAGAAATTTTTAGTTTGATATTCAAAGTATTTAATACTCACATAAGAACTAAAATTCAAATCGACTTTAAATCGATTTAAGTTATTATAAGAAACCACTAAGCAATTAAAACATAAATAACATTATTTCATATCTTTAATTTATCAAAATAAAACTCAATAATTATGAAAAAAATCATCTACATTTTTCTGATTTCATCGCTTATAATTTATTCTCCAAATAAATTGATGGCTCAAGAAAGCTATGATTTATGTACCATAATTTATCAACATTCAAATGAAAGAGATGATTTCTTAACTTTAAGCGGTAGTAGAAGTTTCTTAGCCATTTCACAGGCTGGCAAAGAATTTGAAAAAATTGACATCAAATTGAAGAGAGGCGATAATCAATTAGACACTAAACCACTACTAAATAAAGTTAAAGAATACGTTGATAATGGTTGGGAAGTTATAAATTTTACTGTTGGCCAATCAAATTGGGGGCTTGTACATTATGCTTATTTAAAAAGGAAGATTAAGGCTTAATTGAATTCTTAATTTTAAACTTAATAAAATAAAACGAGTCTTATCATATTTTTGCTTTATAATATTCCTTTTAGTACCATTAGTTACTATGGGTGATGTGTGGGATAATCCTATAGTTAAATCGTATTTTTCGGAAAATAAAGAATACAAATTAATTATAACACCAAACCTGACGCCATATAAATATCAACAATGGAATTTTTTCAAAAGCCATAGGCATCCACAAACTAAAAATATTTTGCGAAAAAAAAGAAATTTATGCAAAATATTTTAGCATAAGATACAATTTTGACCCCTTGTACTGCGGAATTATACCAAATAAAAGGAACTGATACTGTTCTAGTTTGGAAAGTTAAAATGCTAAATGACAACTGCCCAATTTATGCAATAGTCGCAAACGATGGCTCTTCTGTAGCAACTTTTGATAATTGGTATTCTATTGGGTATGGTGTTAATGTTTTTGTAGTTTATAACAAAAAAGGGGAAGCAAGAAAGACGTATAAACTTGAAGAATTTACTCCTTTTCCACTTAATGAATATTCAATGTCAATATCATCATTGTATTGGAGAAAAGATGTTAGATTTATTGATAATTATAGAATTGAAATAGTTTTTGAAAATGAAAACAAAAAACTGATTAACAAAATTTATAGTATAAATAATTTAGAATTTGAAAAATAACAACTCATTTCATTGGTTTTCAAATTGAAGTTTCGAGGTTCTCAGGTTACATTTTAACAAGATTTCTATTTATACAAAATATCACTAGTATTTTAAAACATTTAGCTTTACAATTCTAAATTACCATTATTGTTGCTGCATTTGCTGCATTTCAATAAATCTTTGGTACGAATTTAAGGCAGTATCCGAAGTTATTTTTTCTATCACTTCATCAATTTTTGGTATAGGATCGTTCTCGTACGATACAATTACTTTTACATTAAGCGTATGGCTAGAAGTACCTTTATAAGTACCTTTAACAGGGCTACAATCTACAAAGTTACGTCCTACGGCTAGCCTTACATGGGTATCTTCTACTAGGCAATTATTGGTAGGGTCTAAGCCTAACCAGCCGTAATCGGGTATAAAGGCTTCTACCCAAGCATGGGTAGCGCCCTCGCCACGCATGCCATTGCTGTTAGGACATATATAGCCACTTACATACCTAGCGGGTATATTTACATAGCGCAACATTACCAATAAAATATGGGCAAAATCTTGGCAAACACCTGATTTTATCTTCCAAATTTCATCAACAGTAGTTTCTACCGTTGTTACGCCTTTTACATATTGAAAATTTTTAAATACATAATCACAAAAAAATTCGGCTACTTGTAAAGGAGATTCGTTTTTGTGAATTTCGGGATTTACAACTTTAAAAATTTCATCGCTAGCTACCATATATTCCTGCTTTAAAAAATTTATATAGGGTATTTGTTTTGCTAAATCACGCAATGTAGTCCACTGGTCGGCTAAAAAAATACTCCTATTGGGCAATAATTTTTTTGTAGTATTTACAATTACAGTTGATTCTATTTGTAACTCTTCGTGTAACTCGGGATTGGTAAATGTGCCAACTTTGTTGCCGTAATAATCTATAAAGATATCAACTAATGGGTCGCCTGATATTTTTAATTGATGGGTTGTTATCTCTTGCCATTCATCTTCGATAGGGTACAACATTATTTGGTTTGCGCTATCGTAAACTTTATGATTGTAATTATAGGTGGTGGTATGTATGATTGTAAATTTGGGCATAATAATTTTATAAAGTACTTAAAAAAATAATGGTTTTAAATTTTCAAGTAATATTTTTATTTAAAAGCAAAATAATAAAGGTTAAAGGCATCTGCAATATCAAATAATTCTTTTTTAATTTGATGAAGATACTGTTTTAAACCTTGCTGTTGTAAATCTTTTATTCCCGAATACCTAATACTACTTTCTAGCTTACCTATCATACAACTTAATGTTTTATAACTTTCGCTATTTTTATCACTTTTTAATGTTTCGAACGATTTTTGTAACCGGTTTACCGAATATATTATAGAGCGTGGAAAATTATCGTCCCAAATAATTTGGTTTAATATATTGGTTGAATCTAATGCCGATCGATAATTTTTTAAAAAAATTTCGTAGCCAGAAATTGAAAGCAGTAAAAATTTCCAATAAGTAGGGTCGGTGGTTTTTTCTAGAGAATAATCAACTTCACTAAATTTTACATCCAATATATCAACCGATAAAATTGCTCTTTCAAGGTATTTACCTATGTTCATAAAATAATAACCCTCGCTACGGGCCATTGTAATTTCAAATGTACCATAATAGTGCATTCCTTGCGATATTAAACTATCAATCACAGATATTGGATCGTCTATTTGTAAAGATAACTCAATTTGTTTTTGCCTTATTTGGTGGTAATATTCGTTTAAGCATTGCCATAATTCTTTTGTTACATTATCTTGAACCGAGCGGGCATTTTCTCGGGCATTACATATTAAGTTTAGTACCGAGTTTTGATTTTCTTTTTCGGTAATCATAAATTTTAAAACTGTTCGACTTTCGAACTGTATTTTAATTTTATCTGCAGGTTTCATATTGCTAAAAATGCGCAATACTGGCCGCCAACTTAATTGTTTGTCGTCTTGCGAATAAGCGTAATTAACACGTAATAATCTTAAAATACCATCCGATCTTTCCATATACCGCGACATCCAGTATATAGAATAAGCAACTCTACTTAACATAATTTATATTTTATCGTTTATAACCCAAGTATCTTTACTGCCACCACCTTGCGATGAGTTTACCACCAATGAACCTTCTTTTAATGCTACCCTAGTTAATCCACCAGGTATTATCTCTATTTCGTTATTCCCGAATAGGGCAAAAGGTCTTAAATCAACTCTTCTAGGTTGCAATTTGCCATTAATGTAGCATGGCGCTGATGATAAATTAATAATTGGTTGTGCTATAAATTTTCGAGGATCTTCTAAAACTACTTTTTTATAATCAATTATTTCTTGCTCGGTGGCCGCACTTCCAATAATCATACCGTAACCGCCCGATGCATTTGTTTTTTTTATAACCATGTTTTCAATATTTTCAAAAACATGTTTGCGTTCGCTTGGATCGTCCATTTTATAAGTGGGTACATTTTTTAAAATAGGTTCTTCATTTAGGTAATATTTTATCATGTCGGGCACATAAATATAGGTAGCCTTATCATCGGCAACACCATTACCAGGGGCATTTACGATAGCTACATGCCCTTTGCGATAGGCCGACATTAATCCGGCAACGCCTAACATACTATCGGTATTAAATGCCAATGGATCTAAATATTCATCATCAACTCGGCGGTAAATAACATCAACCCGCTCAAGCCCTTTGGTAGTTTTCATAAATACCCGGTGGTTATCAACCACTAAATCTCGGCCTTCTACCAGCTCTATTCCCATTAAGCGGGCTAAAGTAGAATGTTCGAAATAAGCCGAATTAAAAATACCTGGAGTAAGCATTACAATATTAGGATTACTATTGTGCCTTGGTGATAATGCGGCTAAATTTTTATATAATATTTGAGGGTAATTAGTTACAGGTTTTACGAAATTTTGGGGTAATAAATCAGGAAAAATACGTTTGGTAATTTCTCGGTTTTCCAGCATATAAGATACACCTGATGGTGTACGAAGGTTATCTTCAAGCACATAAAATGTGCCATCCGAATCGCGTATAATATCAATACCCGAAATATGTACAAATATATTTTGAGGTACTCTTAGATTGTGCATCTCACGCAAATAATGCTCGCATGAGTATATCATATCTATAGGTATAATGTTATCTTTTAATATAAACTGGTTAGAATATATATCATTTAAAAATAAATTTAAAGCTTTTAACCTTTGCTTAATACCTGTTTCAATATACGCCCACTCGGTAGCCGTAATAATTCGAGGGATAATATCGAAAGGGAAAATTTTTTCGATGCCTTCGCCACTAGAATATACTGTAAAAGTTACACCTTGGCTCATAAATAAACTGCGAGCCATTTCTTCTTTTTTATTTAATTCGTTACCCGATAAGTGTTTTAAAAACTCTAATACTCGCTTATAAGGTTCACGAACTTCGGTAGGCGAAAACATCTCGTCCCAAACTTTATTATCAGTTGGATATGCGTTAAATAATTCGGTTGTATTCATATTTTAAACACAAAATTTATAAATTTTATAATATTTTGAAAAGATATGTATAAATTGTTCAATAAAACAAATAAATTAATATTAAAATATAATTTTTTTAAAAATCATCTAAACTATTTTCTCAATTAATGTTTTTTTTCATCTAAAATAATGTTTAGTACCTAATAAATTAACGAATATGGTTCAAAATTTTTAAAGAATTATAAAATATGTACAAAAAAATAAAAATTTTAAAGTTTTTATTGCTTTATAGGTTAATTATAAAGAGAAAGTAATTATAATAAATGCCAATAATCATAAAATTTTAATTATCGTGTATTTTAATTTATCTTAAAATATTAAAGCTTTACATAACAACTCTTGTTTTAACAGATTTTTAAAATGCTAGGAATGTTTTAATGACTTTGAATAAAAAAAAACTACATTTATCATTCAAGCATTTAATTATGAAACTACCATCGTTGCATTCTCTTTGGTTACATACCCTAAAAGTATTTTTACGGTTTCCCTTACAAGTATTTTTGACAATAATAGCCACTTGTATTTGCTGGTATTTAATTGATGTTAAAAATTATAGAGGAGCTTTACAAATAAATTTAAGTAAATTTTTATTCATTTCTAATTTGGCTTTAACTTTACTCTTGGCATCCGATTTATTTGCCGAGGCTAAAAAATATAATCCTACCCGAAAATGGATTTTAAGGTTTTTAGCCCTTTTAATTTGTGTAGGATTGTATTTTACCTTAAACCCTAGCCAAAATGAGGCAGATATTTACAGATTTATATTGTTGGGTTTCGCTTTTCATTTGTTGGCTTCATTTTCGCCTTTTATTGGCAATAACAATTTAACAGGTTTTTGGCATTATAACAAAATATTATTTTTACGTTTCTTAACAGCCGTACTTTATTCGGTTGTTTTGTATGCTGGCTTAGCTATTGCCTTGGCTGCTATTGATGGGCTTTTTGATGTTACCGTAAACTATCAGATTTATTTAAAACTTTTAGCGTTGGTAGGGATTTGTTTTACAACCGTGTTTTTTTTGGCGGGTTTGCCCGATGATTTTGATGCCTTAAACTCAAACCAAACTTACCCAAAGGGTTTAAAAATTTTTACGCAATATGTTTTAATTCCATTGGTAACTATTTACTTAGCCATTTTATTGGTTTACGAAATTAAAATAATATTGAGTTGGCAGTTACCTAAAGGCTTGGTATCAACGCTTATTTTGGGTTATGCTGTATTCGGCATATTATCGTTACTGTTAATTTATCCTATAAAAAACAATGATGGCAATGGTTGGATGAAACTATTTAGCCGATTTTTTTATGTGATGATGTTGCCTTTGGTGGTATTACTCATATTGGCAATAGTAAAAAGAGTAGGCAGTTATGGCATAACCGAACCAAGATATTACTTAATTATTTTGGCATTGTGGCTCACCGCCATTACAATATATTTTTTGTTGAGCAAAAATAAAAATATCAAAATCATTCCTATAAGCTTATGTATATTGGCTATTTTATCAATTTACGGACCACAAAGTGCTTTTTCAGTTTCTAAAATTTCACAAATAAGTAGGCTAAAAAATCTTATGAGTCTTAAATTAAAAATTGTTGATGATGAAAAAGACCAAGCATCAGTAATTAAATATTTGGTTCAAAACCATGGCTTGGTAGCTTTACAAGATTTTACAAAAGTAGATTTGGTAAGCATTGAAAATAAACTAGATAAAAAAAATACGTACGATGCTAGGTACGAGAAAATTGATACTGCATTTGCTATTTTAAAAGTTAAGCAATATAATTTTAACAGTAATTGGACACAAATTACTGCCGAAAAACAAAATAAATATGTAGTAAATAATAAGGATTTTAACTTTTGTATTTTGATAAATGATAAACCCGAATCAAATAGTTTTGTTGAAGGCAATATCATTAAAATAAGCAAGATCAACGATAATACAAATTCTAAACCCAAAGTATCTGTTACAATTAATAATGAAACGTCGCTTAATTTTGAACTTAACAAACACGTTTTACAAACATTAAAACAATGTAAACAGGGTAAATTAAAACAAAATAATAATGAAATATATATTATACCCAACCAAGAATTGCAATTTATTAAGCTATCCAAAAAATATAAAATTAGGCTTGTAATTACAAGTATAAATGCAAGTTACGAAGAAACAGAAAGTGAATTTAATTGGTTAAATTATGAGGGTTATTTGTTTTTTACAAATCGAAATAGTGAATGATATTGTTCAATAAAAAATTACATCAAACCATAACCATAAATAACTGTTTCAAAATCAACATTGCACAATTTTTTTGAATGATATATCTTTTTTACATCCTATTTTCTTTCTTAATATTAAGGTTTTCGGTAACGCTTTTTAACTTTATATCAAACCCAAAATTAACTGCTTCGGTTAAAAAATATAATGATTTGGTATCGGTGTTAATACCAGCCCGTAACGAAGAACAAGATATTTTAAATTTGCTAAAATCGTTACAAAACCAAAATTATCAACCTATTGAGGTAATAATTTATGATGATGGCTCAAAAGATAAAACATTATCAATTTGCCAATCTTTTTGTGAAACCGATGCCCGCTTTACTGTTATCGGCGGAAACCGACTACCTAAAGGATGGATGGGTAAAAACCACGCTTGCCACCTTATGGCGCAAAAAGCCAAAGGGAAATATTTTTTATTTTTAGATGCTGATGAAATTGTAAATGATGGACTTATAAATAATGCTATAAACCGCATGGCAATAGGTAAACTTGCTTTGTTAAGTTTATTTGCCAACCAAAAAATGATAACACTTGGCGAAAAATTGGTAGTGCCATTAATGCACTTTTTGTTATTAAATTTGTTGCCTCTTAGGTTAGTTAAATTATCTAAAAATCCAGCATTTGCCGCAGCAAGTGGGCAATTTATGCTTTTTAATGCGGCTATTTATAAAGCGCAATGGTGGCATTTACAAGTTAAAAATAGGGTAGTGGAGGATATTGAAATAATGAAAAAAGTTAAACAATTGGCTTATACAGGCGAAACCTTATTGGCAAATAATTATTTATACTGTAGAATGTATAAATCGTACGGTCAAGCAATAAACGGGTTTAGTAAAAATATTTTGGCAGGTTTTGGAGGCAGTTATGTTGGCTTAATTGTTTATACATTTCTAATGTTATTTGGTTTCCCATTTATGGTATATTTTACTAATTTTCAGTTAGTTTCACTAGCTTTCACATTGATAATATTAACCCGATTAATGATAAGTTTAATGGCAGGCGAAAATATTTTTTATAATATTATTTTGCATTTCGCTCAATTTTTTTCATTATTGTTGCTAACCATAGTATCAATTTTTAAATCAATTACCAAAACCCAAGCCTGGAAAGGCCGCTCAATTAATGGACGTTAGTAAATCTTATTTATCAAAAATTTTTATCATTGTATTTCATATAGTAGGTTTTATTGGCTTTACATTAAACGATACAAGGGAGTTTTTTATAACATTGGTTCCTTATCACTTGTTATTAATGGCAGGTATTTTATTAGCTAATTTTATAACATTTACAAAAAAAACTGTATTTGCTGTAATTATTGTTTGTATATCAGGCTATTTAATAGAAGTAATAGGTGTGCATACAGGTGAAATTTTTGGTCATTATTATTATGGAAATACTTTAGGCTTTAAATTTTTATCGGTGCCATTATTAATTGGCATAAATTGGTTTATTGTAGTATTTATGGTTGGTGGTACGTTACGATCGTTGTTTAAAACCCAAAAAATATTGCGTACTATTTTAGGTGCCGTAATGCTTGTAGCTATTGATTATTTGATTGAACCTGTTGCGGTTACCTACGATTACTGGCAGTGGCAAAATAATGTTATACCCTTGCAAAATTATATAGGTTGGTTTGTGGTATCGCTTGGTATGATGATTTTTTATAATTATTTCGATTTTAAAAAAAGAAACTCGGTAGTAAAAGTCTTACTTATATCACAAACACTTTTTTTTATTGCCTTAAATATTGTAGCTCTTTAAAAAGATACTATTTTTGTATATTAAATTATTTTAAAGTTGTTTATGAATTTATACCAAAAACCTTATGATTTAAAAGTTGAAATTGATTCGGATTCGGGTTTTTGTTTCGGAGTAGTTTATGCTATTGATATGGCCGAGCAAATATTAAGCGAGCAAGATTATTTATACTGTTTAGGTGATATTGTACACAACGATGAAGAAGTAGAGCGATTGAAACTAAAAGGCTTAAAAATAATTACCAACGACGAGCTAAAAACATTAACCAACGAAAAAGTTTTAATACGGGCACATGGTGAAGCACCCGAAACTTACCGTATTGCTTTACAAAATAATATTGCTTTAATTGATGCTTCTTGCCCAGTAGTTTTAAAATTACAAAATCGCATAAAAACATCATACGACCAAAAAGAACCAATTGTTATATTTGGTAAACATGGCCATGCCGAAGTAATAGCTTTACAAGGGCAAACAAATAACGAGGCCATTGTTTTTCAGGATATTGCCGAATTAGATAATGTAGATTTACCCAAATCTTTTACACTTTACAGCCAAACTACAAAATCAACTGATAGGTTTTATGCTATAAAAGAACAATTACAGGAAAAAGGATTTAATGTAAAAGCCAACGATACTATATGTAGGCAAGTATCAAACCGAGATAAAGATTTACCCGATTTTGCAAAACGATTTGATAAAATTATTTTTGTATCGGGAAAAAAATCATCAAACGGTAAAGTACTTTACGAAGTTTGCCGAAAAAATAACCCTTCAACTTATTTTATTAGCAATGCCAATGATTTAGAAAAATCGATGTTTAATGCAGGCGATACCATTGGTATAAGCGGTGCTACATCAACTCCAATGTGGTTGATGGAAGACATTAAAAAAATTATTGAAGCTTATTAAAACAAATTACCCTGTTTTTTAATTGCTTGTTAAATGTATTATCCCAACCAAACCCAATCGTATAAAGGTATTATTGTAGCCTGTACTGTTATAACTTTATGGTTTATATGTATTATTTTGTTGATGAATTATAACATTAATTTTTCATCTCCTTGGGTTTATTTTTTGGTATTGATGCAAATGCACTTATACACCGGGTTATTTATTACCGCTCACGATGCTATGCATGGTATTGTTATGCCCCATCATAAAAAAATTAATTTTATAATTGGCCAACTGTGTACGCTATTATATGCGGTTTTTCCTTTCAAAAAATTAAAAACCAAACATTTCGAACACCATAATTTTGTACATACAAAGCAGGATCCCGATTATCACCATGGTAATTTTTTTGCTTGGTATATTTCTTTTATTAAACAATATATTACTTGGTGGCAAGTAGTAATTATGGCAATAATTTTTAATATTCTTAAAATTTATATTCCTCAACAAAATTTAATATTATTTTGGGTTTTACCATCGCTATTAAGCACTTTACAATTATTTTATTTTGGTACGTATTTACCTCACAAGGGGCAACATAATAATATTTATCAATCTACATCGCAACCTAAAAATCATTTTATAGCTTTTTTTACTTGCTATTTTTTTGGTTACCATTACGAACACCATCACTCGCCTGCTACACCTTGGTGGTTGCTATGGAAAGTTAAAGAGCAAAATGTTTACACAAAATCTAATTAAAAATTACAAATAGTTATAAAAATTATATGGGTAAAAAAGGTATTTTATTGGTAAACTTGGGTACACCCGATAGCCCTTCTACTGCTAATGTTCGTAAATATTTAAAGCAATTTTTAATGGATGAAAGGGTTATTGATGTAAACCCTATACTGCGCAATGTTTTGGTAAAAGGAGTTATTGTACCTTTTCGTGGGCCTAAATCGGCTAAGTTATATAAACAAATTTGGGACGATAAAACAGGCTCGCCATTAATGTATTACAGTATTTTACAAGTAAAAGCTTTGCAAGCAAAACTGGGCGACAATTACCAAGTAGAATTGGCTATGCGTTACCAAAGCCCTTCAATTAAAACAGCATTAGATAAACTTAAAGATGCTCAAGTAAATAGTATAAAAGTTATTCCTATGTTTCCGCATTACGCATCGGCCAGCACTGGTTCGGTAATGCAAGATGTAATGCAGCAATTAAGCAAATGGTTAACTATTCCTGCGGTTTCGATTGTAAATTCGTTTCACAATCATCCCACCATGATAAAAACTTTCGCAGCTAACGGTAAAAAATACCTTCCCGAAACATACGACCATATTTTATTTAGTTTTCACGGATTGCCACAAAGGCAGTTGGTAAAATCGGACCATTCGCAGCAGCATTGCCAAAAAGTTACCAATTGCTGCCACACCATAACCGAAAATAATAAGTTTTGTTATTCGGCACAATGTTACCACACGGCGCAACTTATTTGTGATGAGTTACAAATACCTAAAGAAAAATATACCGTTTGCTTTCAATCTCGCTTAGGGAAAACTCCGTGGATACAACCATATACCAACGAGGTTTTAAAAAATTTAGCTGCAAAAAATCATAAAAGATTATTGGTGTTTTGCCCAGCTTTTGTTGCCGATTGCCTCGAAACTGTGCATGAAGTAACGGTTGAGTATGGCGATGAGTTTAAAGAAATGGGAGGCGAACATTTACAATTGGTAGAAAGTTTAAACGATAACCCGATGTGGATAGATGCTTTGGAAGATATTGTATTAAATGGGTAAACGAAAATTTCAAGCAACAAGCTATAAAAACTGTATTGTGCATTATATGATGTAGTTTTTTCTTCTACTTTACTACCTTTTTCCAACTGTCAAATATATCTTCAAAAACATCTTGATAAACAAATTTAGGTGGACGAGCAGGTATCATTATCTCTTTAAGTCTATCTCCTTTTGGTTTACGACCGTAAGAGAATTTAAACCTATTAGAAGTTATACAAATAGCGTAAAATATTTTTTCTTGTAATGACATCTCAATTTTTGGGAGTAAGACTGACACATTACTATTTGGTATAAAATTAAATGACGATACATAAGTGTACGAATGGCTGCCTTGCCCATCAGTAGATACATAAATTATATTTTCGGGATAAATATATTTATCATCAACTTGTAAATTATCCACATACCCGGCAATGCTTCCCGCATAGCTTTGAGATGGTCTAATGCGACACTATCTCAAAAATTTATGGGCTTTTTGTGTACCTTTTAATTGTAGAAATTGTGAAATTTTTAATTCGGCTTCATTTTGTCCGCTAATCGCAATAGCTAAAACATCGAATTCTTTGGCTAAAAACGATGTATATAGTAAAACTCCATCAACTGCACATTCACTATATTTATCGAGTGATAAACTTTGGTGTTTTTTAGGGTCTGCTTTGCATTCAATTACAATTAAAAAATCTGAATAATCATTTGAACGGATAATAAATTCGGGATAACCTTTACCTATGCCTTTTTTGGATGCGTTATTTAATGATTTATCAATTAAGGTGTAGTCGCTTTTTTGCTCTTCTACAATAATATTGGTATTGTCAAAATATCCTTTTTTAGTGAGATATTTTCTTACGATATTTTCGGTTTTTCTTTCGTTTGCCATTTAATAAACCGGTTGGAAATTATTTCGTAAAGTAATATTTTTCTGTCAAATTTATGAATTTTATTAGAAAGTTAGTTCCATGTTGCGAACTTAAAAATAAAACACAATTACTATCAAAACCACAAAATTTACTTTTTATAATTTTTAACGCTACTTGTATTAACTAACACCTTTACATCAAGTATTTTTAAAATAAAATAAGACTATTGAAATACAAAAGTCTTATTTTATTATATCATAACCAACGAACATACCAATACAATAAATTATTAATGTTGATGGCCGCCTTCACCATGTACATGGCCATGTTCTAATTCTCCGGTGGTGGCAGGGCGAACTTCGATTATTTTACCGTTAAAATGTAAAATATGGCCTGCCATTGGGTGGTTTAAATCTACCAAAACGCCATCTTCGGCTATCGATACTACACGGGCCTGAAAATGTCCGCCATTATTATCCTGCAAAGGTAAAACAGTCCCTATTTCGGGTAAAGTTGTTTCGGCAAACATATCTTTAGGTAAGTTGGTAATAGCTTCTTCATCGTACTCGCCGTAACCATCTTCGGCACTTAATGTAAAAGTATAATCGTCGCCAATGGCTAAGCCGTTTAAGTGTTCTTCGAATTTAGGCAACATCATACCTACACCGTGTAAATACACTAACGGTTGTTCAATAGTAGCACTTTCAACGTGTTTTTTTTCGTTTTCTTCGGTTACATGTAAGTCGTAAGTAACAGTTACAACTTGGTTTTTGTCAATTTTCATTCTTTTTTTTTTATAAATGACTGCAAGCCATTTTAATTATTAATTTGATTAATTGCATCTTGTACCTTATTTACAGGTAGCAAGCAGGTTTTATTTTTGCACACAAATATAATGTTTTGTGTGCTAAGTTTGTTTTCTAGCAAAGGTAAAGTTCCGGTTGAACCGCCCATTATTATTTTATTAGGAATAAATGTTTGTTCTAAAGTTATTCTGTTTTGCTCAAAATTTGTACCTGATACAACAATTTCATAAGTTCCTACAACTTCTAGTAACAATAACGATGCCCAATTGCTGTAACCCGAACCATAACTTTTAATTTCACCTTGTATGTTTTGAAGCATTTTTCGATAAATTTTTGCATAGTCATCATTATCGAAAAACATACTCAATTTTTTAAAATTATGTGCCATTACCGAGTTTGATGCGGGTATCACATTATCCATTAACTCGTATTTTCGAGCTATTAATTTTTCGTCGTGGGCCGATGTGTAAAAAAACATTCCTGTTTCTTCATCTATAAAATTTGTTAAAACATAATTGCTTAAATCTTTCGCAATTTGTAGCCAATTTTCATCAAATGTAACCTCATAAAGTGCTATAAAAGCTTCAATCGTTTGTGCATAATCATCTAAAAAACCATTAATACTGGCTAAGCCATTTTTGTACGACCTAAATAAACCGCCATTTAACTTTAGCATATTGGTTTTAATAAAATTGGCATTAGCTAAGGCTGTAGTTAAAAATGCTGGTTCGGCAAATGTTTTATACGCATCAATATATCCTTTAAGCATTAAGGCATTCCACGAAGTTAGTATTTTATCATCTAAACCAGGGCGTACCCTTTTTGCCCTTTCGGTTAATAGTTTTTCTTTACCCAACTTTATAATTTTATATAGTTCGCTTTCGCTGATATTAAATTCATCGGCTATATTAAAACTAACAGCATATAAGTGATTGGTTTCTTCCTCTTCCCAATTTCCTGCTTCAGTTACACCGTAATAGCGGTTAAATATTTCGGCATCTTTACCTAAAATACTATCAATTTCCGCTTTTTGCCATATATAAAATTTACCCTCAACACCCTCACTATCGGCATCTAATGCCGAATAAAAACCATCTTCGGATGAAGTCATTTCTGCTTTTATCCAAGCCAAAGTTTCATAAACTACTTCCTTGTAGCGTGGTTTTGGGTTCCATTTATACCCGTCGGCATAAAGACTTACCAATTGGCCATTATCGTACAACATTTTTTCGAAATGTGGGATATGCCATTTACTATCAACCGAGTATCGGGCAAACCCACCCCGCAAATGATCGTATATGCCGCCTGCCGCCATTTTATCTAGCGTAAGCGAAACAATAATTTGCAAAGCTTCGTCTTTAAGTAAATAAGCCGATTGCATTAAAAAAGCCCAGTTATTAGGCATCGGAAATTTGGGTGCTCGGTTATGGCCACCATCGGCAAAATCGAAAAGCATTTTCCAAGGCTTTAAAATTTCGGTAAGGTGGGATGGTGTGTAGGCTTTTTCTTCGTTAACAATTTTTATTTTATCTCCATCTTTTATGCCTTGTGTTAAGCGTATGGCATATTCTTCGGCTTCTTTTGGTTTGGTATCCCAAAACTGGGCAAGGTTTAGTAACAGTTTTTTCCAATCTTGTTTAGGGAAATATGTGCCACCGTAAATAGGCCGTTGGTCGGGTAGGCAAAAACAGTTAAGTGGCCAACCGCCACGGCCTGTCATTAGTTGCACAGCAGCCATATAAATTTGGTCAATATCGGGACGTTCTTCTCTATCCACTTTTATGCAAACAAAAAACTCGTTCATTAACTCGGCAACTTTCACATCTTCAAAACTTTCATGTTCCATCACATGGCACCAATGACAAGCCGAGTAGCCTATGCTTATTAATATAAGTTTGTTTTCGGCTTTTGCTTTTTCTAAAGTTTCGTTTCCCCAAGGAAACCAGTTTACAGGATTGTTGGCGTGTTGTAATAAGTAAGGGGATGTAGAGGCAGCTAGTTTGTTCATAATTGATTTATTAATAATTTTTAATATTTTGTTTTAACTTACGCATAAGATATAAATAAATTAAATAACAAAGGTTTTATAATTTGTTATTAACTGGTAAAATGTTTAAGATTGTTACCTAATATCTTAGTGGTTTTATTTTAATGGAGCCGGTAGATGGCGTTTTACATTATCGTTTTAAAAATTTGTGCAGAAATGGCATTGCTTGCAGAATCATTGTCGTACCGCACTAAATTAAGTAAATAAAGATGGACTAACGTAAACCACCGTCAGCCATTTTTGAACAAATTTGCTGTGTGAGGGAGTTTTTTATTTCACAAATGTTTCTTGTATTACGTTCTTAACTTTTTCAATTTCTTTGTTTGTTAAGGTTTCAAAACGATTTATAATTCTTTTCCTGTCAATTATCCTCACTTGGTCTATTGCAATCCAACCTTTAGTTGCGTTATGTTTTATTTCAACCCTTGTAGGATAAGTTTTAGAATTACTTGTCATCGGTGCAACTACAATTGTTTGTAGGTATTTATTCATTTCATTTGGCGACAATACAACACAAGGTCTTGTTTTTTTCATTTCACTACCAACGGTTGGGTCAAGATTAACCAAAACGATGTCGTATTGATTTATTTGTTCCATTCCTCAAAAGTTTCGTCTGCGAATACTTCGTTTATCAAAAGTTCATCGTCTCCATTTTCGTTCATCTTCTTAAATGCTTTTTCCCAATTCTTTCGAGGTTCGGGTTTAGCTTTCAAGATGATGAAGCCTTTTTCTAGAATTAATTCTATTTTATCGCTTATGCTGTATTTTTCTAGTATAGTTTTTGAAAGTCTAATTCCTTTTGAGTTCCCAATATTTATTACAGATAGTTCCATTTGATTTTATTGATTTTTATTTGTGAGTACAAAGTAATTACAAATTAATTGAAAGGAAATTACTGGTACGAATGTCGTTTTAAAATTATCGCTATCGTAATTATTGGTAGCGTTTAAGTAAACTTTAACTTCGTTAGTGTTTTAGTAAATATTTGTAGCTTTTGTTAGAAATTAAAATGCCGTCGAGAAATTCCCAAAAGCTTTAAAAGAAGTGTTTCACCCGCTATTTGCCCTGACGGTTTTAACACCAAACTAAATTTTATTTCGGCACAAATATCTTCATATTGTATTTTTAACTGGCTTATTATCTGATATATTTACTTGTGCGTAAACTACATTAAATCCTAGGCAACCTATAAAATAGAGTTGCGTTTTTTTAATTTTTATAGGTTTGAAAGCTTTGTGTTTTTATAAATTTTTAATAAAAAAAGGTAAAAAAATAATACTGATTTTTTTAATAGGTAAACTTGTTTAAAAAATCAATGGTTTTGTGGGAGGTAGCAAAATAGAATATAAAAGTTTAAATAAGGTTGATTATAACTTAGGGTTCTCTATGAGAGACCTTGCTTGGACAAAACGCAGGGTCCTCTATGAGAGACCCTGCTTGGACAAAGTTTAAATAAGGTTGATTATAACTCAGGGTTCTCTATGAAAGACCTTGCTTGGACAGAAACAAAAAAAGCGAGTTTTGATAACTCAAAACTCGCTTTTAGATAATGTTAAAACGATACTATAAATTAGACTTTATTGGTTTTTTCTTAAAAAAAGTTAAGGTAGTAAATAAAACTACTCCTGCCATCATTATCCATATATGTGTATCAATTGGAATATCTATATCGCATCCTATGTCACCTGGGAGGCATGGGTCGGATGCATAAGTTACGCTATTTACCATTAACAAGGTTAATATAAGTAGTGTTTTTTTAACAAGCTTAGGGTTAAATATTATCTTCATGTATTATTATTTTTTTCGAATTTATGATAATTTTAATAAATTTTTTGATTTTTTTTTTATTCTTCAGCTTTTACAATTCTACTTACCCCTATAATTTTATTGGTTTTTTCGCTGATAAGTTTAACTGTGTACAATCCGTTTAATAAACCGCTTAGGTTGGCTTTAAAGTTTCCTTTTAGGTTGTTGTAAGCAGCTACTTCTT
>Ga0335395_10000014_pt1 | contig 188399 bp, 196 predicted proteins | sample MAT02_FD_205744 | JGI IMG/M metagenome (GOLD analysis project Ga0335395, IMG submission 205744) | Freshwater microbial communities from Lake Fryxell liftoff mats and glacier meltwater in Antarctica - MAT-02 (spades assembly) (version 2) ...
TGGTTTGTAGGGCTTTGATTTGCTCCTTGTTGACACTGCCAAAGACTTGCTCTTGTAGCCCTTCGCTCATGCCCAGGATGGCGTTGAGGGGGGTGCGGAGTTCGTGGCTCATGTTGGCGAGAAATTCATCCTTGAGGCGGGTGGCGCGGGCAAGTTCCTCGTTAGAAATCGCGAGTTGTTGATTGCTGGCTGTGAGTTGCTGTTGGGCTTGTTGTCGTTCGGCTTCTACTTGTTTGCGATCGGTAATATCTTGCACAATGCCTTCGATCGCGATCGGGTTACCAGCTTGGTCTCTGACGGGATGCTGAGAGACGCTGATTGTGCGCTGCCCCCCATCTTGGTGAATAAAACGCATATCGAACTGCTGAAAATCGACCTGGTTTTCAACCAGTTTAATCACAGAGGAATGTGCTATTTCTACATCTTCTGGCAGCCAGTCGATCAAATCCATCCAAGGCTTGCCGATGACATCCTGTTTTCTGAGACCAAAAACCGAGGCGACACCATCACTCACATAGGTCAATAGACCACTGATACCCCTGTGACTGAAGACAACGAATTTGTCACCGATATCATCCACGAGTCGCTGAAACTTGGCTTGGCTTTCCTGTAACTCTTCTTCTATTTGTTTGCGATCGGTAATGTCTTGGATCAGGGCAAGTGCATATGTCTGCCCGTTGTTATTCGATAGGACAGAGGTGGAAATGGCGATCGTGCGTTGCTGTCCATCTTGACGCTGGATTTTCCATTCTTCGGCAATCAGGTTGTCTCCTTGCAGCATCCGTCCCGTGCGGGCGATCGCCTGAGCTTGTACCTCTGGGTCGGGGTAAAGCCTTTGATACCATCCCAGACGGTTAATGTCTTCTAAGTTGTAGCCTGTAATCGCTTGCATTTGCCGATTCCAGACTGTGAAGTGGATAAAAGGAAACGCCGCAATTTCATCGCAAACGCATAGCCCTTCTGCCATATTTTCGACAATTTGCTGACGGAAGTTATTTTCCTGCTGGAGTTGTTGTTCGGCGAATTTGAGATCGCTAATATCGTTCACCGCGTTTTTCCAGGAACATTTGTCTTGGAGGCGATCGCCTTAACACCTTTCTCTGCAACGCCCGCTTCTTCCTCTTTGTCGGGGATTGCCTTCTCGTCTTTTGGTGGCTTCTCAGAACTCGGAGGTAACACCGCTTGTTGAGGGGCTTCACCATCAAGCCCGGTGCCGTCCATAAATTTGTCACCTGCGGGCCCAATTGGTTGTAGTCCGGTATCGAGACGCATTTCGTTGCGCGTTGCTAAATTCTCCTTGAACAGCATTGTCGCTCTCGACGCTTCTTGTTCTTCCGTTCGTTTCTCTATATCGGCGTAGTCCTTGGTAAATCCAGGTTCGTAGTAGTCGATGAGCTCCAGATTTTCATGCTCATTGACAATATTGGCGATCGGGACGACACCTTCTTGGTATGATGCGTCTGCCGAAACCCCGGCGGTAGCATAAGTGAACTGCTCATGCCCCAAATCTTTAGGTGTCAAGCCAAACGGCATACAAATCAGTCGCAGCAGTAACTCTGTCCAACCTAGATATAGTTCCGAGTCGCTCGACGCACCCAAGGTAACAACCTTGATCAGACCTTTCCCTCCGGCGATCGGTGTTTGCCCATCGATTTCTACTTTTGTGTTCCAATATTCCCGGAATGCGTCGAGTTCAGATTGGTTTACGTCTCCGATGTCGAGAATATACTTGGCGGAAACTTTAGAAGTGGATGTGTGTTGGAAATTATTAAGCGCTAACCAGGAAAGAATGTAGGGAAAAGCCACTTCTACTGGCGATGGTGGCATCAGTTCGTAAGACGCACTATCAATCTGAATGATGTACATATCTTCGTCTGCCAACATCCGCGTATCGGAGTCGTTGCGATAAAGGTATCGCGCTTCTTCGGGATTGTCTTGCCAGGCATCGTTAAATTCTATCTTGGCGGCATCGACACAAAATGCGAAAAATTTGCGAACGCGGCGGTCTTTTGCTAGTAAGTTATCGTTACCGTGCATCCGCTGTATCGCAGCGTAATTGAGAGTCAATAAATCTTTTACGACAGCGTTAGTGTATTTTGTGTAAGTATTTTGGGCTAGCTCGTAATTTGGTCGGAGCAAACTGCCTTTAATTTCTTCAGCGCGCTGGATCGCCCCTGGTTTATTTCGGTCTTCCTTGGGCGGGCTGATATGCCAGGGCATAAGCACTAAACCACGCTGAATCCTCTGGATACATTTCGATACCGGCCCGACGCGAGTCGCCATGCGTAATAATTCAAATGAAGGTCGCGTCCGCAGTCGTACTGACCTTTGAAATTCGATCGTTGGATCGATTTCGGGATAGCGCGGGCGCGAGTTGTGCGTTTGTGGTCTTAAGAGGACTAATTTACCGCGAGTGCTTGCTGCCATAAAAAAAAAAGAGGTCGGGCGTTTTTCTTCGCTTGACCTCCGATTAGGGTTGGTATTTTACTGTATTTTTTTCTTCCTAGTTTAAGGATATGCTACTGGAAGCCAGAACAGTGCCAAGATATTGATGTGGCTCGTTTCCAAAGGCAAAAAAATGTTTGAAATTTTCCACGGCAAAACCAAGGTCTGCTCGATCGCCCTTCTCGATATTGATCGCTCACAAGACATTGCTCCCATCCAGGCGAAATTCTCGGTCGTTGACAAAGACTTAATCAACGAATTCCGTTACTACTACTGCACCACCGCAGGCTCTTTCGGCAGGTGCATGGGAGATGCACTGGCAACAGATCCTCCAAGTTGGGGCTTGAGCGACTTTGACAACTTAGAACAAATCCTGACGCGTTTTCCGAAGCCTTGGCGCACGGAAGTGACCGATCGCCCGAAACACGATCCATTTATCCCACCCGATAACGGAGCTATGTACTGATGAGCTACGCTCTATTTCAAATTCAGTGCCTGGCGATCGAGATAACTCTAGCACTGGCAGAGCGAGAGTATTTGCGGTATCCACCCGGAACCATCATTGATGGCGTAAATGTGGGCGGTCAGTTTGCCGTAGGGAAGAAATCGGGAGACTCCTCGCCGACGCCACAAATAGTGAGCGCCCCGAAATCCCTGATGGGCAATGTGCTTGAATCTTTGGAAAGCGCTTTTTCTAAAACCAAAGACTTGGAAGCTAAAGTGACCAAAACGGTTGCCGAAATATCAAAAAACATTGTTGCTCAGTATCCTATAGATCAAACGCCTTTACAACTACCTGGAGCATCATTCGCTCAGAAACTGCAAGCGGCGGCTGCACAATATTTCTCCATTGAGGACAACCTTCCGATCACCAATCCTTCTGAACAAAACAAATTGCTGGGTATTGCGATCAAGACTGCGATTCCGCTGGCAGTTGCACTTGCGTTGACTGTCGGAGTTGAAGTGGCGATCGGGATGTTGATTGGTCAAACAATCGGGGAGGCGATCGTCGGCTCGGCATTGGTGTTTGGGGTGTCATCCGCCACGGATAAAGTATTAGATATTGCGAAAGTTGACAATCCGATTGTTCGGGCTTCACTTCAGATTGTTGCTGGGTTAGCGACAGGCGGCTTGGTTGCGCGATCGATAAAGGTCGCTGCGATAAATGCAAAAAATATCACCGAAGTCGCAGAAAAGCTAATAAAAGAAGCTACCTTGACACCGGGTCTACTAAATAAGATATTAGACCCACATCGAATGGCGACAGTTTTAGAAAAAAATAAAATAGACTCCAAAAAAGTGCTAGATGCGCTATACCGAGAGGTTGCCAGAGACAAGCGAATCGGTAAAGTCTCATTACATCCTTTCTCTAAGAGGCTTAATGAATACGTCGAACTCGCTAGTAGTAAGAATAATTTAAATAACGTAGCAATTGAGTGGCGCAAAGGAGTTATAGACGCGGAGTTAAAATACGGTGAAACAATTAATAAAATTTCTTTAGTTCCGATTGAAGACGTAACTTTACGTGCAGAGAAAAAGTTACTTACAGAATTCTTGAACGTCGTAAAGCAAGGGAAAGAGAACAAGTCAATCATACAAAAAGTAGATCAAGATTTTATAGACAAATATGGATATTTATTTGGAGAGAACGCCAACTTTGTCTTAGAAGGAAAACGGAAATTTCGAGGATTCCAAGTCGATTCTAAACGTCGCGTTGACGAAGTTACGGACGCTGTACTTGAAGCCTCTCAACTAGCAGGAGTTGATCTCGGTAAAATTGCTGTTGGAAATATAGAAGGACCTGCATATGAAAAGTCTGGACTAGGACGCGCATTCGCGCGCACCTTTTTCGGTAAAAATGCCGGCTTAAAATATATAAACGCAGGGCTTGCGTCCGACTCTCGCAACGTTGGTTTTCACGAAACTGGGCACTTTATTGAGGATGCGAAAGGGTTCGCAAAGTATTCCGTAGACCTCGTTAAAGATCGCGCGACCAAGCAAAAACCGCTTATTATTGATGGACAAGAAGTGCCTTACGCTGGATTCCTAAGTCCGTACAGTGGAAAAATCTACAGTAGTCCAAATCGTCCCAACCGTGCCACTGAAGTCATTTCTACTGGGCTCGAAACTCTAACCTCATTTTCGAGGTTGCGTCGGATCACCCGTGAAGATCCCGATCATCTCAGATTTACGCTGTTCGCCCTCGATTCCGCCGTAAAATAGATCGCCCGCACTACCAATTCCCTATTTCGTCCGCTTCTTGGCGAGACTCGAACTGAACCGACTGCGAAAGTAGCAAACCTGGATATGCCGATCGCAGGCGATCGAATTCCGCGATAGTTTCCACATCGTCGATCGCCACCAAAAGTCCAAAGCTAGTCTCCTCATACAAAGAGCGCTCGTTTTTGTGAACAAGTTTGCACAGCGATTTTGCCCAGAGTTTTCGCGTAGATTGCAGGCGATCTATACCAAAAAGTTTGTGAATCAGACCCACCTGAGTACAGGTGTAACAAAGCGTATATTTTTTATATCTGTACATAGGCTTACTACCTTTAAGCAACAAAAAAGGAGCCGAGAGGATTAATTCTCGGTTCCTTTTTTTATTTTACCTTATTCATGTCCGCAATATATAGGCGAAACAACCAAATTCCAAAGCAAAAACCTGTAATTATGCCAACTAAATGGTAGTTCATGACTAAAAATTGGTATAGATATCTTAATTTTACCACAATTAGCCGATATTCTCCACTAAAAATTACGAATAGTTGACATATTATTCTTTTTAGGATATAATTAGAGTATAAACAACAAGGAACGAATATATGTTAATTAAAGCAATGTTAAGCGTATTCGGTGCTGAATATAAATTCGCGGAAGCGGTAGTCCTTTTAGGACTACAAAGAACCCGAATAAGCATTTCTTCGGATACGAAAAAAGCCCTCATAGACAGGGTACATCGACTGAGACTGGATACGAAACTTGCACTCACCCTACTCTGGTTAGCGGTAGTCCTAATCGCACTGCCGCCCGAATTCGAGATATGGGATCTCGAATTCCAACTCTGGGTTTTGAGGCTAATAACCCCATTACTCCAGTTTCTTTCCTACTTGCAAGGTTTTGCGGAAGGAACCGCATTTGGGGTTTTTGTTGCCGTCACGGTATACGGCTTCATCCAATGGATGGAGTTGCAAAGACAGAAATACCTACTCTACTACCTGTTCTACAGGTGTAAATAATCAAAAAAGAGTCATCAAATTGATGGCTCTTTTTTTGTGTCTATATACCTAAAAAATAAGCCCCACCGAGTAATCACTTGGTGGGGCTTATTTTTCATGGTTTTCTGGCGGTTCTATTCAGCCGTACCGCAGATTGGCGCTGATTACTACATATCGATTTGTGGCTGCATTAACTTCACTCTAGCTAGTCCAGCCCTGAGTGCCATAGCTTCGCTGCGTTCATTTCTTGCTAGGAAGCCAGCGCTAGACTTTTGAATACAAAGCCACTTACTTTGACTTTCTTCAATTGCGTCCAGCCCCGCTTTTGCGGATTCGATTCTGAGTTGTTCAACTGATTTCATGGTTGCTTTACTATTGAATTTTTTGCTCGAAATCGTTGCAATTGTGACGTGCGTGAGCCAGTCTACCATCAACCAGCTCTAGTTCGCTATCGTCAGGTTGCGGACAAATCCTGACTGCACAGATAAGAACCTTAGCCTCTATAGGCTGTCTGTACTCTCTTTTGTATTCACTGGGTGACCCTATTAGACCGCTCCAATATTTACAGTCACAGCATTTTACTAATGGCTCTGTCTGAGTGTTTAAAGTCCGCTCTTGTAGCTTTTGTTCTCTTTGGTAAAAATCTATCATTGGTCTTGAATTTACCTGAATGTATTCGATTATTTTCATTGGCTTAATGAATCGCACTCGTACACTGTTATTATATGATAAGCCTCATATCAAGTCAAACAAAAAGCCCCGTCAAGTAAATTACTTGACGGGGCTTTTCTTTAGGTGAACACCGTATAAGCTAGTAAAACTAGCTCTAGCGCCGTATTTACGGCGTGTTTTGAATACCTAGTTTTATTTGCTATCTTGTCTGACAGGGCATACTGCCCAAATGTCATAGTGATCGCCAACACTAGGTTGAATATCCCCATTCCGGGGATGTGAATGAGTGTTCCGTGGACTATTAGTCCACGATAGATTTCAAAAATGGGATCTAGGAGTTCCCAGATCGAAGCTATCAGTGGGAAACCCACTAATAGCAAAAAGATCGCCTTTGGGCGATCGGAATTATTATTCATGTTGTTGAAATACTATATCTCGGCTACTTTATTATTATCCCATTAAATACAAACAATGTCAAGTTTAGAGTTGTTTAGGCGATCGATGGTATTTAATTGACTGTTTTAACGATAAACAATATAATAAAAGTGTAGTTCTTAGTTAGATCCATGAAATTAGCATCTTCTTTGTACAAAGGTGGAGAGTTGATCGAGGCTTTCGAGGCGGATTACGAATGCAGTCGAGAATTAGGCATGATTTGTCCTTTTTGTAAAGAATCTGTATTCCTAACACGCGAACATACACGCAAAGAGAGCTATATCCGTGCCGCGTGGAAACATTATAGAGTATCAGAACAATCTGCATTCTGTGAAGAACGGGCGCTAACAACGCAAGGGAAGGAGATTCTCAGACAATTGCAACCTGAAGCTCGTGGGCAGCGATTGAAATTGTTTAATCGTCGTTTTTGGGAAGTGTACAAATACGAAAAAGACATACCATTACTGGACAAAGTAACAAGTCAAATGTTTGATGATAGAACACTCAATTCGCTCGTTAAACACTGTAAAGATAGATGGGATATCCCAGCTATCATCAAAATAGTCCCTAGTAGAATAGAAGCTATCACCAAAACGGTAGAAAGGAGTGAGCCAAGGTTGGTTGCAATGTTGAACCGTGTTGGTTTAGATAGATTACCATTTGCTGAGCAAAAAGACTTATTAGCGACCGCACAAAACTCTTTAAACTCCTTCAAAGATATCAAATTTTCGGTATTGCGACACAAGATACTCTCGGAAGTCATTGAATGGCTCCCGACAGAAACAGCATCTGCCAGTTTTCGGAAAGTGATCCAACTTGCCATTATTGATAGCCTCGATTTTAGTGAACCTCCGTTCCATTCGAGTACGATCGCCAATGTAGTTGTATCAAGCTTGATACTTACTGACTGGGAAGTGGCGATCGCCAGCCTGAAAGAACCGCAGAAAGCACTTGGGTTTGCCAAGATTTAAGTCAAACAAAGCCTGCACATTTAATTTTAGATGTGCAGGCTTTTTTAGTGTGGGCGATCGGCATCTTTTTAGTTTACATCACTTGATTTACCAGTTATAATCTTAATGTAGTCAAAAACAGGATCATTCTCATGAAAACAATTCAAGAAATTGCAAGAGAAACTCGCGAATCACTACGTCGTCTTATAAGCGGTCAAGTGACGCAAACAGAATGCGCTGAAACGCTTTGGGAATTGCGCGGTTATTTGCACAGGGATGTCGAACGGGACTGTTTAGACAGCATATTAGCTGATCTTTCGAGGGTGTTTGGCTCCATTGATAAGATCGGAGACTATTTTGAACCTACAGAAGAACGTAATCTTAACGAACTGTGGAAATGGTTCATTTCCGATCAATCGCACGTCCGTCTCGTCGAAGCAGCGATCCGCAACTACGAGAAGACCGATGATTTGTATCGGTCGATAAGTCTAGCACTGTGTGACAAAAAATATGAAATCTTTGAGGTAGCGAAAGCTTACATCATGGAAATCTATGAAGACCAGCCAGATGAAGATGAAGACGAAGACAAATAATAAATAATTAAGCCCCGTTAGGTAGTTACCTAGCGGGGCTTTTGTTTTGCTAATCGGCACCTTTTTAGTTTACATCACTTGCTTTACCAGTTATAATCTTAATGTAGTCAAAAACAGGATCATTCTCATGAAAACAATTCAAGAAGTTGCAACAGAGACTCGCAAATTACTATGTCTCCTTAAAGGCGGCCTAGTAAAACTACAGAGAGCCGAATGCGCGGAAACGCTTTGGGATTTGCAAGTCTACTTAGCTAACGAAGACGAGAGGGAATGCTTAGAACGCATCTTAGATAATATTGCGGGGGCGTTTGGTCCCATTGATAAGATAGAAGAGTATTTTGAACCTACGAAGGAAGATGATCCTAACGAACTGTGGGAATGGTTCATTTCCGATCAGTCGCACGTTCGCCTCGTTGAAGAGGCGATCCGCGACACAGCGAATAACGATTTATATAAATCGATAAGCTTAGCGCTACTCTGGAAAGACCTTGAAATATTTGAGGCTGCGAAAGCTTACATAATGGAAGTCTTCAAAGATCAGCCTGATGATGAAGAATAAATAATTAAGCCCCGCTAGGTAGTTATCTAGCGGGGCTTTTGTTTTACCGATCGCCCGTCTTTTTTGTTGCTTTAATATCAACAAATGCTAAAATAATGAGGTAGTCGCAAAAACAACAACTCATGATAACAATTCAAGAATTAGCACGAAACGTATATGAAGCGGGTGTAGGATCTGACGATTACCTAAATCGACTAGCATCGGACGAATACCGCACTATGATGCTTAACACCTTTTTAGATGATATTTCAAACATCTCAAATAAACACTCGTTTGAGGATCTAAGATTTATTCGTGAATGGACAGAGCCGTCCCGCCCAGAATGGAATCGTGTTTATTTGTGGAAGTGGTTTAATTCCACAAATAAACATTTTGAGCTTGTTGATCAAGCACTTTCATTACAATTAGCCGATGGGAACAAACCAACGTTGAGTGAATGCGTAAAGGATGCTATATGGGAACAGTCTTGGGAAGTGTTTGGCGCTGTAACTGAGTATCTAACAGAAGAGTACCATAGGGTGAACGCACTCGACGACAAAGAATAGCAATTAAGCCTCGCTAGGTAAGTACCTAGCGGGGCTTTTGTTTTGGGGAAGCCCGACAAAACCCCACAATCTTGGAATTGTGGAGATTTTTTGTTTGTGGCTCGATTTACGCACAAAACCCAAGAAACCCTAAACGCTAATCTTTGAAGAGGTGCGTTCAGGGTTTCTTGAGGTAGTCGATCTCAGATCCAATCAATCTCAGATTTAATCAATCGTGTTTCTACTATAACACCGCTTAAAATAAAATTACCGATATTCTAAAAAAATAAATAATGACTCCGATATCCAGAAGTCTCTACAATAATCTGCCTTACTATTTGCGGATGCTCGACGAGCAAGGGTCGGGGATGCTCAAGCACATCACAGACCCGACTCAGACACAGCTAGATAAGTGGTCTGACGCTAAAGGAATGATCGAACTGATCGAGAATCCTGATACGATCCCAAAAAGCTGGGCGTACTGGGCACAGCAAAAAGTCGGTGGTGCGGGTACTCGTGAACACTGGCTCGGAATCGGAGTTCACCCGGATTGGCCCGTCGAGCGGATGCGTCGATTCTTGCTCGAAAGCTGGAATTACTGGAATACCAAAGGTACTCAATCTTCGATTCGATGGGCGATCGACTTTTGGCTCGACTGGGAAAAATCAAACAATCCAATTTATTTAGAATTTCGCAGACCGTTTGCCGATCGCCCAACATCTGAGCCGACGCAGTGGTGGTCGTATGCAACTCCCTACGGTGCAAACATTACGCAGCACTACACCGAATTTCAGTTTTGGGGTGGCGGAGATTACCCGCAACAATATCAACCGGAAGCTCGAACACTGCGACAAGATACTTGGCAGTGGGATTTTGAAACCGTGTGGGACGATCGCCTGCTCGTACTTGATAGACCGCCAGAGATTGATAATTCAAGATCGGGTTTGGGTCCTAGAAACGTGTGGATGCACTTTCACTTAAACGAAACCGAGTGGAATAAGGTCGCGCCCGACATCCACAAACTAAATCCAGAAACTTGGCATTCGCTAGCTAGACCGCAAGTATTTCTATGGCAAGATATCGAAGCCAGCTTGAAGCTTGTCGAAGATCCTGAATTCCCGATCGCCACCACAAAAATTCTCTACAGTATCGACGGTTTTCAGTTTGGCGATATATTCCCGTGGCCCGTCAATCAACCTCCCAGAGTTGATTCCCAAATTGTACAGAGCGCTTGGCAACCAGATCCTTACTTTCAGTTCAACGATTGCTGGGGTGGTTCTGGGGGAGAACCCGTCGCACATTCCGACAGATACAATTCGGTTGAAGTACAGCGATTCTCTCCTTACTGGACGGCATATACCTTTTTAGCGGAAGTCGTTAAACAGGTTTTCGTTCCATCTGTGCCGAACGAACTTGGTCTGGCAGATGTTGGTACTGACTTTCAGTCGGTCTATGCTTTTCCTCCGAACTTAGAATCGACAACTGAGACAAGCACCGATCTCGTATTTTCACAGGCGATCATATGGTTTTCGGACTACCTCGACTGCTTTGGTGGTGGTGGGGAAATTGTCAGGCGATCGCCTGAGCCACAAACTGTTTCGACGCTTGCGGTAGTTGGTTCAAGTTTTGAGGATTTATTTTTCGCGTCTGGCACTTCCACGACTTCCACTTACAGTACCGAAATTCAGTCGAATATCGGTGCGGATTACCTGACGGCTTACGATGAAATCTGGCAGTACAACGTTGAAATTATTTTAGAACAGCAAACATCGGCAAGTTTTTTAATACCTGCGGAGCCGTGGAGTATTCCGTACTCTCAGCAAATTATTCTCCAAGAATTTCCAAATACTTACACCGAAACGCTACCGACAAATCAATGGTTCGCTCCAGAGCGCTACGTTGAAATCGAAACTGTCGTCGTCACCCCAGGGAGCGAATCGGGACAGCCAGGGGAATTGTGGCAAGCTACTAATTCCCGATCGCCCACGGGAGAAGAAGTTGAAATTGTCGAAACAGTCGAAACTCTCGGATTTAACGGCGCTCAATACACAGACACTTATTCTTGGGTTAACCTCGGAGTTTCGACTCAGACAATATCGACTACTTTTCGTTACTTGCCGGGAGCGACATTCCAAGATTGCTTCAACGAAGTGTGGTCGGCTCGAATCGAAGTTATCTCGACAACAGACATCGAAACTTCAGAACAATCTGGATCTGGAGTTCCCTGGACGATCGCCCAGGGCGCGTGGGTCGAAACAATTGAAGAACTCGTACCAGGCATTCCCGAATTTACAGAACCTGCGACAACGCATCTGTGGTATGCGAACTACCGAGAATGGGAAGAAGCGATCGAGATTGAAATTCCGGGCGTTCAAAATTGTTGGGCTGGTTTGCTGGCAGATGTTTTGGAAGGGCAACAAACGATACCTATTTCCGCGGAACCGGGATTCGCGCCGAACCTTTGGGGGAGTATCACGCTAGACACGCAAACAACAACTGTAGTGCCGGGATTTCTTGGAAGTGTTGGTATCGATTTCCAAACCCCGTATTTTGGCTTTGGGCTTCCGCAAACAATTTCTTTTGATCTCGCTCCAATATCTTTAGATGGTATTGCGCCATTGAAGATCGATGTCTCGCCGATCGCCCCTGTAATCCTCAACACCAAAATAGCTTATGACTTATTTGCAGACGAGAATCAGATTTTTAACTCCGACGACTGGTGGCAGTACCCAGGAAAAGCGTCTGTGGAAACAGTGCTCGCCAGCATCGGGGGATTCCGCATCGACGAGCCACAATTATGTTTCCAATATCTTGACACCTACGATAACGGTTTTCAATGGTACGCTTACGGTGTATCCACCGAAGCGACTTCAGTAGTTGAACCTGTTATCCAGCAGTACAACTTATGCAACGTTGTTGACAACTTTACTTTAAGTAAAATCGAAAACCGCCGCGAGGTGATAGAATCAATACCAGATTCCGAACGGGCGATCGAGAAAACGTACCCGCTACTGCAACAAGCCGCTAGACAGCAAAACTGGACGCTTTCGGTTGAAACTGACGAGGAACTGATGCTAGTAGAGCCGTTGGTGTTTTTTACAGAAAAAGATGGGGAGAGATCACTGGCGATCGATCTCGATCGCCAACTTAATCTCGAATTCGTGTTTATCGTGGGTCGGTTTACGCATATTAGATCAATCTCTTTATTTGTCGGACACAAAATCGTCGAGAGCAAGACGTACACGATTCCGCTTAACGTACATCCCAAAGATAAGATCGGGTTCAAATTCACTTTAAATCTAGCCCCTCAACCGTTGACAGCATTGGCTTAATTTCTATATTCGCGAGAGATATTACAGTGACAACACAACCTTTAAAGAATCAAGATTCCCCGATATCCGACAAAACGCTAATAGAAAAGCTGAAAAGGATTCTCGAAAGCGCGCATGATGCAGCGATCGTCTGGAGGAAAGACCTTTCGCGCGATCAAAGTCAATATGAAAATTATCGAGATTGGTGTTTCTGTCAGGTATGGGATTTATTCTGGGATGTCGCAAGCAAGATTAAAATAGACGTAGATTACTGCGATCCAGATACTACCTGCGAAGCGGATATGCAGGCCCGACTAGATTCCTACAAAAATATTGACTGGGTGATCGATCTCAAAGAAAACTTGTAGACGATATCATAATAAAAAGCGGGCGATCGGATTCTGACAACATTTGGTTTTACTTGCCCTTGACAGTTGTACCTAGTTAGAGTACATTATAAAAGTAGTAATTCTTAAGAACCCATATGTTCTCATTAGTGAACGTTCGATCGTCAGATATTTGTTTTCGTTTGTACGAAGACGTTAAAGGTTCGCCTTACTTATTAAAAGTAAGCGTAACAGTCAAGGAAGTATTGGAAAAAGTAAAGCAAGGTATTGCTGAAAGCGGGTATACAGGACTCAACCTTACTAATTTTGATTCCGGTTCCTCTCTGCACATTGAAGCTAACGAAAACTACGACTTAACCCTTGTAGCCGAAGCAATGGCTGAATACTGGGCGAGTCAAGATTATGTAGTCGCCCGCAAAAGGGGTACACTCGACTCGCCGTATGACGTTGAAACCTTTTTACTTGAAAGCGATCGCCTTCGAGCGAGTAAAGGGAAGTACACCAAGTGTTACGGATTGCCGGAAGTAGAGTAAAAGGTTAATATCTAAAAAGCGGGCGATCGAATTAATTTAATTCGATCGCTCGCTTTTTGTTTGTATTGTGTTACGATTTTTCTAAAGCTTTTTATCAAGAAAGTAAAATGTAATGTGAATTAAATTAATTCATGTTTTTTTGTGCTGTTCTTGTAGTATAGTTGTAGTACAAGGAAACACAAAGGAGAAACAATGAAAGCACCAATCTCGTTCAAAACTCTGACAAAAACAGAGGAAGAGGCTACAAAAGTCATAGAAAAGGTCATACAAGACCTGAATATCGACTGGAAAGAAGTACGTCCCGGAGAAACACTCGTTGATGAGCCAAATTTTCGCGCATCAAACAAGAAATGGAGTGTAGGTGTTTACACGCACCACTGCGGAGTAGTGGGAGTATTCCTGTCTTGGAGGATTTCTGGCAAGGTTCCAGTTCTAGGAAGGGTTGGGGTTTACCTGACGCTTAATTCCCATCAGGGAGTAACCCTGTGGGAAGACCACGAAGAGATATGGAAGGGAGCGCTAGAATATAACGATCTGCTACGATATGGAATCGTAGGGAATCAAGCTCTCGAACGCTAATAAAAAAGCGGGCGATCGGATTAAATTAATTCGATCGCCCGCTTTTTTATTTCCGCAAAACCAGTTTAATTTTCGTCATACCACACAATGCGATCGTATGACTCAACCCAATAAAGCTGATTCGGCGTTATGGGGAAATGACCCTCATTCTCGTCTCTCGGAAACTTAATTAAATCTTTGTCGTACAATTCTTGGGCGATCGTCACTGTTTCTTCGGGGAATTTACTCCAGTAACCTTTTGGGTATTCAGGAATGACGCGGTTTAAAAAAGTCTTTCTAGTGCAAGCGGAAATGATTTCTTTGACTTCCTCTTGTTTAACTCTACCGTCTGCGATTTGCACTATGCACACGGGAAGTGAAAGTCCGATCAAGTGCGGTTTAGACATTAATTTCTAAAAATAGGGAACGGTTCTCCATTGAACGACATACTCCTGCGAAACGATTCCATATCTCCTTCAAATAAAGCGCCACGGTAGGCGAACCAACCGAAAGTCAGTGTTTGGAGTGTAGGAAAGTCCCTGGGAATAAAGTCGATCGTCGCTTTCAGTTCATTGTAAGCGTCAGGCTGCTCTTCTATAAATACCCGCAGTTGTTCGATTCCGTCAACGTGCTTGAGAATTGCGGTGTGCGCTCTATAGCACCAATATTGCGGCTGGGCGTTCGACATCGGCTCAAACAAATCTGGTGCCAGACCAAAACTCGGATAGAGCGCAATCTCTCCTGGCTGCACCAGCAGCACTGACGTAATTTCATCTGCGATTTTTTCGGGCCCGCGCACGATCCGGAGCGTACCTCGGCTAGTTTCCATCGGCCACAAACCCAGGGCCGACCCCATATAGTCAAAATCAGGCATAAAAAAACCGACTCTCTTGCGAGTAGCCGGATTAGGGGTGATTCTCTTTCTGTCTTGTGGTTCTTGCCCTTGAATTTTAGCTGATTTTGTGATATTTTAACAGAACAAGGATTGCCGCTTGATCAAGGATCTGGTTTTGTCGGAGACGAAATATTTCGTCATTTTTACTTTAAAAGAGGCTGTATAATGACTTTACAAGAAATTATCGATCAGGTTGAAAGTTTATCAATAGAAGAGCAGGATCAGTTTTTTAATTTGATCTGCAAGCGACGGACTGAAAATCGGCGGGTTGAAATTTTGGCGAACGCCCAAGAAGTTTTTAAAGCTGTAGAGACGGGAACGGCTATGAGCGGAACTTTTGAAGAGTTGAAGGTATATTTATTACAGACGGCGGATTGATTTCAACAACCGATTCGAGTTTTAAAAGAAAAGCCCGTGCGATCGAAATTCGATCGCACGGGCTTTTCTTTTGTCGTAAAACAATACAAAAAAGGAACCCCAGTCATTAATCAATGAACTGGGGTTCCTTTTTTTGCTACAACTTAATGTAGCTTTCCTTATCTAGTGGTATTTCTACCGCATCGTAAATCTCTGCTTCAGAAGCAGAGATTTTAAAAATCTCTGCTTCTGTTATAAAAAGAAAATAGGCATCCGCTCGCGAGGGCTTTACCCTCAACAGCGTATCTGGCGCGACTTGCATCAACAAGTCATCCCAGGTGCCGGTTCTTCCGGCATCTCCGAAGGCTCCTTGCCCTCGTGATTTTACAGAAACGTTTTGTTCGCGTCCTTTGAGGACACGAATATTGCCATTGGCGTTCCTGACGTAGGCACCCTCTGTTGAGATCCGCATTAACCAGCAGCAAGGCTGGTTATCATCATTCGCTTCATCAGCACCTTGGGTTATTTTTGGTTTCCCAACCGTTGGAGCGAACAGATCAACCTGTTGTCCGTCTACGAGCCCCTTGGGGCAAGTGACTAGAGTGAACTTGCGTCCTCTCCCACTTTCTCCCAATGTCAAAACATCTACGGCTCCAAAGGAAGCTGTATATGTGACCGCTTTTAAATTGTATGCTTTCATGATCGAACTCCTTTGTTTTTGTATCTTTATTATACAACGGATTATATACAAAGTCAATCATCTTTATTATATTTATTCGATCGCCATGTAGTTGCGTCTATTTGCGCGCGATCGGTAAATTAAATTAAGAAATGTTTTAGCGTCCGACATCTGCTAATGCTAGAATAAAAACAAGCCAACCGCATGATGGGCGATCGGCTTGTAAAAGTCACACTAGGTAGCTCACCAAATGGCTAATAATATTGTACATATTCCAGAAGAAATTCGCAACGAGTTCAAGATCGATGCTGACGGCAAAGCCTTTGTCTCGATTCGAGGTGCTGTCCGATTGTCGGACATAAATAACAAAACGCTGAGCGATTCTTTGAAAACGGGTGCGGGGATAAAGTCGATCGCGAGCGATGAAACATTGCCTGCACAAGGCTTTGAGGGTGCGGGGTAAAAATAACATTATACACATTGTAGAAGAGGTTCGCAACGAGTTTAAGATCGATGCTGATGGTAAAGCCTTTGCCTCGATTCGAGGTGTTGTTCGAGTCACATCGCACTAATTAAAGCGTTCGAGTGTGGTAACATGAGTCAATCGAAATCGGCTGAAATGCGTACTATATCTGGATTTGTACCTGGTAACTTCGCCGAAACAGGTATTCCCGACATTGCACTTTTAGTGATCTCAAAATACTAAGCATACAAAGCAAGGTTGACGACTGGTTTTGGGAACCTATGAATCAGTAAAACTACCAACCTCGATATACCGATCGCCCAGTTGAGGTAATTTAATCAACCGAAAACCCGCAAGTAATCAATACTACTTGCGGGTTTTTGTAAAAGATTGTCGTTAAAATAACAAGATTATCGCTTATAATTATCGTGTAGTTACAATATCTAATCCAATGTACAAACTAAGAGATTATCAACAACAACTAGAGGATGAAATCTTTAGGCTGTGGGCGATCGGTATTCGCAGTATAATGGTTCAATTACCGACTGGTGGTGGTAAGACAAACACATTTGGTAGTATCACACATAAAGAGTTGGAAAACTATGGACGTGTCTTAGTGATCGCCCATAGGGAAGAGTTGATATTTCAAGCGAAAGCTACGATTGAAAAAGCGTCAGGGCATACGGCGGGGATAATTAAAAGCGGACACCAACCCAGTCCGCTGTTCCCGTTACAAGTAGCGTCGATCTTTACGCTAACCAAATACGAAAGTATGCCCCCAGCAGATTTGATTATTATTGACGAAGCGCACCACGCTTGCAGTCGCAGTTACACGCGAGTGACAGAGCAGTACCCAAATGCCAGAATATTAGGATTTACAGCAACACCTTGCCGCGGCGACGGGCAGGGGTTTAAGTATTTGTTCCAGGAATTGATTTGCGGGCCTACGACAAAAGAGTTAATCGATCGCGGGCATTTGTGTCAGTACAAGCTGTTTGAAGCTGGTAAAACGATCGACACCAGCGACCTGAAAACAAACAGTGAAGGTGAATTTAATGTCGAACAGTTGAGTAAAGCTGTCGGCGCTCAAATCGAACCTGAAGATGTTGTCCGGGAATGGTTGAATAAGGCAAGCGGTAAGCAAACCGTAGTATTTGCGGTGGATGTTGAAAAAAGCAAAGCTTACGCCGCAGCTTTTTGTCGAGATGGAATTCCGGCGGAACATATAGACGGGAAAACTGAAAAGGACGATCGCCAAGAAATCCTGCGTCGATTCACATCCGGTGAGACGCTCGTGCTGTGTAACTGTGGAATTGTCTCGGAAGGCGTCGATATTCCTGGGATAATAGCAGTTCAAATCGTGAAACCGGTAGCAAGCTTGAGTCTCTGGCGACAAATGGTCGGTCGCGCATTACGACCTGCTGAAGGTAAAGATTTCGCGATTATCATCGATCACTCACGCCAAACGGCTCGGAAAAAATTGGGTCTTCCTGATGACGACGTGGATTGGACGCTGGAACCTCAAAGCCTCGACGAACTCGGTAAAAAGTTCTTCTCAGTCACTTGCTCTGACTGTGGCCACGTATTCAAACCCTTGCCTCACGAAATACCTAAATTGATTTGTGAGTGTCCAAACTGTCAAACAGAAAATACGTTCAAGATGGGTAGTGGTAGCGAAAAAGAGGTGGAACCGAAGGAAGTTCTAGTTGCGGGTAGCGACAAGGAGCGGGCGATCGATCTCACCGTCAATCCCGATCATCAGTTAATTATCGACAAGCTTTTTTGCGACAGCGATCGCCACCAACACCGAAAAGATTGGGTCTATCACCAATTTATGGATGTCGCGAGTGAATGGTTGTCAGATATCTCAATGGGAACGTGGCGCTACCTCGCTCAAAAACTCGGCTACAAAACAACGTGGGCTACGAAAAAATATCAAGAAATCGAAGAGCAATACCGAGAACTCACACCGGTAGAACTCAAATCGCTGTGGGAAAATACCGTAGCCGTAATTGAACCCTATTCGACGCGGGCGCTGCTCCGTCAGCATTGCTATCTCGTAGGATTTAAAAACAAACACGCCAACCTAGAGGTAACTTCAGCACCGCTACTGAAAATGGCGAGAGCCAGGCAAGACAGAATCCAAGATGCTTTTACAAAAGTGATCGCTTTCACGCCGACTGTGGAACTGAGAGCTAGAGAAAAAATTCAGGAGGCGATCGGGTAATAACAATTTACTTACTTTCTCGGCAAAGATACAATGGTAGAGTAGTCAACAGGTTTAGCTAATGACAGATATTAATTTCAATATCAAAGTAGACCCTAAAACACCGCAAGAAATCACAAAAGCTTTTGCTAGTGTTCCTGCTGCGCTTGCACTAACAGCGCATCAATCCGCCTTTGAAAGACGGATTGCAAGGCGTTTTGATGCGAGGGAAACCGATCGGATAATCGCAGAGATAAAAGTGATTGGGAATTTTGACGCGGGACAAGTTGGAGACATTAACACAGCTATCCGCTTTTCACCGTTCGGCGGCTCTAGCACCGCAACAGCACAATATATTAAGGATAAGGTGTTGGAAGGGATGAAATTGCAATCAATCTTAGATGACGTCATGGGGAATTAGTGCGATTCGTTCAGGCTGAATAGGTAGGTGCGATTCGTTCAGCCGAAATGAGTAGAAATACTCAGGGATGGCTGGCTGGCATCATTAGCCAGACAACTGATTATACAAGTAGGTGCAAAACCTACCCCGCAGATGCAGCGGTGAAAGCATAACCCCTAGTTTGGTGGGTAGCAACCATCAGACTAAAGCGGGGTTAAAAGGCAGACTACTAGGAGCCGAACCCGGTAACTGTCGAGCAGGAGTCCATGTGCAGCATAAGCAAAGATGTGTCTGAACCATCTTGATATCCTCCCCACTGATGAATCAGGGGGATTCCAATCTACCCAAACAACGAAAGCTGTCTAGGGAACTGGTGGGTTGACGCTTCACTGGAAGATGCCACATTAGCTGCGGTCTTACTCCGTCCTCCACGTCCGTTTATAGTCTCAGGCAATCCGCCCGCGACTTTTATATTAATCGCCGCATTCTCATCTCGGTCGTGAACTGCTCCACAAAATAAGCAAGTCCATTCCCGAACTGAAAGCTCTTTTTTACCGCCAATTTGTCCACAACAAGAACATCGTTGGCTAGTTGGTTCCCATCGACTAATAACCCGAAAATCTCTCCCGTACATTTCCGACTTGGCTTCTAGCATTGTCCTAAAACTGCGCCACCCTAAATCGGAAATAGCACGGGATAACTTACGGTTTTTGATCATGCCGGAAACATTGAGGTCTTCTAGAACTATCGCTTGGTTTTCACGAATAATTCTAGTGCTCAATTTGTGTAGGAAGTCATTGCGGATATCAGAGATTTTGGCGTGAATTTTTGCAACCTTTCGACGTGCTAGTTCCCTTCGCTTACTTCCCTTCTTTTTTCTGGCTAACTTGCGTTGTGCCTTGTGAAGCTTTCTTAGATGCTTCTTGAGAGGCTTGGGAGCTTTTATTTTCTCGCCTGTACTCAGGGTTGCGAAATCAGTTATACCGAGGTCTATACCGACAGATTGCCCGTTGTCGGGTAGTTTCGTCGGGGCAACTTCAACTACAAAGCTGATAAAGTATCGGTTCGCAGCATCCTTAATTACCGTGACTGAACTCGGTAAAGAAGGTAACTCCCTTGACCAGACGACTTTGATTCGCCCAATTTTAGCAAGATAGATTTTCCCATGTTTAATAGAGAAGCCTCCGATCCTGAATCGTGCTGACTGTCTGCTGTTACGCTTTTTGAACTTGGGACGACTAATTCTCCGACCTTTTCGCGTACTTTTTAGCGAGTCAAAGTAATTCTTCCAAGCTACTCCTAAATCAGCAATTGATTGCTGAAGGGGAATGTTTGAAACTTCCGCTAGCCATTCCCGTTCTTCCGACTTCTTGGCTTGAGTAATGAATGTTTTTTGTAAATCTCCATTACTGGGTAGTTTCTCGGATAAATTGCATGATGCTAGCGAATCGTTCCATACAACACGACAGCATCCAAACAATTTAGCAAGACTATGAACTTGCGGAGGAGTTGGATATATGCGGTATTTGTATCGTTGTTTCATATAACTATTTTAACAGTAAAAACCACATTAATACAAATAGATATATTAAGAATACGACTCACTTGAAGAAAGAAAAGAAGGCGGTTGAAACCGCTGCCGACTTTTCCCCGTGTCTAAAGCCAGGGGCTTGCGTCTCGCTCTTCGGTCATGGGTCGAGAAATAATAAATTTCAAGACCATGATCCTGCTCGATAACTATCTTTGCAGGGCAAGTATTTCCGCAGACATATAAGCTTCGTTGTGCCGGCCATCAGCATTTTCGATGTCAGCAGCAGATGAGTGTCTATGAAAACGCAAAAACTCAGCTTGAGCGGCAAGCGCAAGAAGCTCTTCACCTGCGTAATTGGTTATATCAAACTCGTTGCGTAGCATTCTTTTTGCGTGTATCGCTTCGTGGATTAATACCGAAGCCCCTAAAATATAATCAGGGTTCCATGCACAACGCCCCATGCTGTCCGACCCCGCTTCATATACGCCTAGATGGTTTACCCCGCTATCTGCGTAAGTAGCGCCCATGATGATTCCTCTCAACGTTGCTACTAAAGATTCCCATTTTGTGTTTTTTATTTCTTCTAGACAACGATTTACGTGTTTTACGAAAACATCACTACCTTCAATCCTAATATCATCCAAATTTCGAGTTAACACCTCGGTATATCGCAATTCAGTTTCCGAAGTCGAGTGTACTGTATATTCTACCGAGGTATTTGTGTCAGTATTGTCGCTATCTGTAAACCCCCAAGTTTCCGCAAGCCATCCAATAAGCATTTCATCGTCCTCTGTTGTTTTGTTTGCATACGATCGCTAGCATAACAGATTTAACGAGATTATATATTCGTATCGTGTGAATTAACCTGAATTTAGTTCTCCCAATACCAAAAATTAAGTTTATGTTACCTTGATTTCTTTAATGGCTTCTTGCAAATGTTCGTGAATGACTAGCTCCTCTCGTTCAAGAATTGCCTGTTTAGCAGCATCTTGTGCAACCCTCACGGCTTGAGCGGCAGAAAAATCTCTCATCATATCAACGATCGCCAGCCAGTCGATCGCGCCGACTTCAATGGCAGATAGTGTTTCCTTTAAGATAAGTGCTAACTCTTTTTCCCCCGGTTTGGGTACTTCAATCAAATCATCAAAGCGCCTCCACAGTGCAGTATCAAGAGATTTATTCAGGTTCGTAGCTGCTACAAGAAGACCCGATGTCGGTTCATATTCGTCCAAAATCTGAAGAAATGTATTGACGACGCGCTTCATTTCTCCTACTTCCTGATAATCTTCTCTTGACTTAGCAATTGAGTCGCACTCATCAAGAAGCAACAAGCAGGGATTTTTTAACGCATCCTCAAAAACAAGTCTCAAGTTGCTCGCAGTTTCTCCTAAAAAAGATGATACCGTTGCATCAAATCGAACTTTCAGAAGTGGTAAACCTGTATTCCAAGCTAAACGTTCGGCTCCCAGTGTTTTACCACAACCGGGAAGACCATACAGTAGAATTTTTTGCCTGTAGCGGAGCCCGTGATGAGCCAGCCTATCTCTTGCTGCATACTCGCGCTCAATTCGCTGGAAACGTTTTTCAATCACTTCAGGTAGTACCATGTGATGCCGCAGTTTTTCTCTTGGTATGACAGTAACTAAAGGAAGATTAAATCGCTTACTGCTCGACAGTTCACTTAGGGCTTGTCGGCTTTCTGGTACGACCGAAGTAGATGAGCTGTTAGATGTGGGTTTCTCTTTCTGGCTCCTCTTCGTAATACTCTCTAATTGATCTGCTAGGAGCGTGTGTCCCTTTTTGCGTTCCTCCTCGATAACTAGATACGTCAATTTGTCGATCGCCTCTGTATCGGAACTGGCGATCGCTTTAAATAGCCTTTTAAGAACTTCTGCTTTCATCATGATCCCTGGTGTAGGTTTATTCAGATATTGTAACAGATTTATTGGTAATACACTCTCGTATATATTAGTCACTAAAAATGAATGTGTTACGGGTGCATTATAATAAGGTGTGACTCCGTTAACCACGATCGCCCGCAATAAATATGGAACGCTCTCGCGATACGCAGCCTTGTAATTGCCCAACTCAAGGGTTCACCCGACAAGAGACGATAATACTCACCGACATCACGTCATCTCGGCTAGCATACCTTGACCGCGTAAACATAATTATCCCGCAAAAGTACGGCAGCCACAAAAAACCGCGCGTCGATTATTCGTGGGAGCAGGTTCTACAACTGCGAGCCATTACACACTTAAAGCAGACGATATCCCTAGATTTAACCCGGAAAATAGTTCACTATTTCGATGAAATCGGTATCGCTCAAGATTGGGGCGATCGGCATCTTGTAATAGCAGGTGAAGATATTTTTACCAGCAAACCAGACTGGTCGGATATGGCACAAATCATGAGCGATGCCGCAGCCGATCGCCCAGAAGATTTTACAGTAGTCGTTTTTCCTAACATCGATCGCATTGTTTCGGATGTGTGTCGGGTGGCGATCGATTCCAATTTAATTGATATCGAAACATTCATTGAACGTGCGAAAATAGGTATGCCTGCTTTATTGAACGGTTGATGGGCGATCGGGTAAGAAAAAAGCGAGCTATCCCGGATTTGAGATAGCTCGCTTTTTATTTAATTAGTTACTACGAAGGCAGTTGTGGATATAGTAATTATCGACTTCCACGGCTTGGGCGATCGCCTCGGCGAATCGCTCCAAGTCGCCCCATACGGGCCAGTCGTAATCGTTTCCACCAATTTCAGGTAGACCTTCATCGAAAGATATGCCGGCGCTGTTTAGCGCAGCAAAAATCGCTCCAAAGCGACTGTTTGCCTTACCGCTCCCTGTCACGTATATTATTTTTTTGTTGATCCAGATACAAGAGTAGTACGTTTTCTGACCTTTTTTATACAGGTCTATCCTTACTACCGCTTCTTTGTCTGCACAATCTATCACTACCATTTGACCTTCCAAATTAGCATCGTGACGATGCTTTGGGTTGATCTCCATACGTGTAGTGTCTTCAAAGAATACTTTCATGTGATTGACCTTAGCTGTGACTACTTCATTATTTTAGCATCAAAGTGATCACAAGTCACGCTTAATTGACACAAAAAAAAGAACCACACATAAGTAATGTGCGGTTCTTTTCATTAATTACTACGAAGGCAGTTGTGGATATAGTAATTATCGACTTCCACGGCTTGGGCGATCGCCTCGGCGAATTGTTCTAACTTATCCCAAACTTGCAAATCGACGTGACTCCCAAGATAGGGTAATGGTAGATCGAAAGATACCCCGGCGCTGTGTAGCGCAGCATAAATCGCTCCAAAGCGACTGTTTGCCTTACCGCTCCCTGTCACGTAGACAGTGTTTTTGTTGATCCAGATACAAGAGGAGTACGTTTTCTGACCTTTTTTATACAGGTCTATCCTTACTACCTCTTCTTTGTCTGTACAATCGATCACCACCATTTGACCTTCTAGATTAGCATCGTGACGATGCTCGGACTTGATTGCCCGTAGGGCTGTGCTTTCAAAGAATACTTTCATGTGATTAATCTTATCTGTGACTACTTTATTATTTTAACATTAAAGTGATCACTTGTCTCTCGTTTTGCCCGATCGCCAGCTTGAATTTTCCATCAAATAAAGATACTTAGAAATCAAAATCAGGCTGCGATGGTGGGGGCGGTATGGGAATGTTTTGCAAAGGTGTTGGGGCGATATATTCTAAAGTTTTATCCGGCTGCGTTACCGTATTACTGCTGAATTTGGAAGCATTTATTAGTTTTAATTCGTGATAGATACTGTTTCCTTGGTGCGTGTATTCTTTTTTGTGTTCGACTTGAAACAACTCTCCATTATACGCAATTCGTGATCCTGGTGTTAAGTCTGCAATCTTGAAATCTTTGCTTGAAACGCAGGCAACTAAATTAGTGGCGATCGCCCGAATGATTCCCGTTTCTGTTGGGATTGCGCTTTTCTGTTCGATGACGTGTCCGCGCACTTTTCTTTTGGTATAACTGACACCTTCAGAAAAGCCCAGTTCCGGCATAGCGGATTGAGTTTGTATTGCGGTACACAGTTCAATATTGTGAGCGAGTTCTGCGGAGAGGTATAAAAAATCTTCAGGTGTGATATTGTAGTTTCCCATTATTCTATAAACAAGGTATAATAGTAGAAGGCAGTGAAAGCCTGCGATATTCTTACAATACACTTTTTCCACCGCCTCTATACGGGGCGGTTTTACTATGCTTAAAATTTTAGATTTTGACAAGTACGCCGGGCAAAGAGTCCACTTGTATCGCAACTTACATCATCAAGATGTAGGGCGATTTTCGATTCAAGCCAATGAGGAGATGGATGGAAATATTAGAAAAAAAGTTGTCGGTCACGTAGACAGGGCAATCCTCAGAAATGTGACATTTTATGTGTCGCAAAGTACGAGAACCCGGTCACTGGCAACCGGGCAAAACGGGCAGCGGACGGTTCACGCCTGGGCGATCGGTTATCTGATCGCCCAGGATTTCAACCTAGAAGAAATTCCAGGGGCGATCGGCATTCGCTACAATTACAAAGAACACAATTCGTTTGTAGTTACGGCAACGAACGAGCCTGTGCATCGATCCGAGTTTTTCGCCGTTTACGACGGGCAAGCTTTTATCACGCGGGCGATCGTATCCCCGTGCTGTCCCAAGCAGTTATCTTTGTTTGGATAGCGCTAGGAATTTCATAAAACAAAAAAGACGCATCTAATTAAATTAATTAGATGCGTCTTTTTTTTTGTAAGGTTATTCGATTCCGATATAAACAGGTTGTAACCAAGAGAGAGAAACCACGTTCGTCGTTCATTAGCTTTGAGCCTTTTAAACTACCAATATAATACCAAAACAGTTGACGGTATATAGTAAACCGCGTATACTGATATATATAAAGAACAAAAACAACACCAAAAACAAATGGAACTCAATTCTGCTTCTAACTCGTATAGCATGGAATCAATCGTGAACTATGCACACCTCCGTGCAAAAGACCAGTTGCGAATGACAATTGCTACTCAAATACTCGCGCAACTAGCGCTGGGAAACAATATTATTTGGACACACGATCCAGATGCTTGTTCCTCTGACGTAGAACTAACAGACCGTGCGATTGAATTTGCCGATTTACTGCTTAAGAGATTAAGTCAAAGCGAAAGCAAGTAGATTTAACAAACAAAAAGGACGCATCTAATTAAATTAATTAGATGCGTCCTTTTTTAGTAAGGTTAGTCAATTCCGCACTTTTGAATTACACTCCGACATTTTTCGTAAATGTCTTTGGTCATTGTCGTGCGATCGATTAGAGTAAGCAGATTATCCTTGTAGTCCGCTTGAGCTCTTTGTTTATGAAACGCTTCGGCTGAGAATAAATACCTGTAGGTGCGATTCCCTTTCTTACTGGGAGCCTGCTTTCCAGACAGGCGATCGAATTTCAATCCTGGATACCTTTCTATCCGAATATATTTCCCCTTGAAATACTCCCCGACCTTAAGGTACGGGGATTCTTGACACTTCATCGACTGATGCTACCGAGATAGTCTTACTCTGTCTCTGTGTCCGTTTATAGTCGTGGCGATTCCCCATCCCGACTTTTTCTATATTCTTTGCGGCGTTTTCATCTCGATCATGTTCTGCCCCACAACTTAAACATTTAATTGTACGAACCTTTAGATCGAGTTTTCCCCATTTAAAACCACACTCAGAACAAATTTGACTGCTAGGTTCCCAGCGACTAATTACTACAAAGTCTCTACCAAACTTCTCACATTTTGCTTCGCACAGAGTTCGGAATTCCGCCCAACCTTGCTGACTAATAGCTCTTGAAAGTTTTCGGTTTTTCATCATCCCTGACACATTTAAATCTTCTAAAACAATAGCTTGGTTTTCGCTAACAACTTTAGTCGATAGTTTGTGCAAGAAGTCTTTACGAGTATCTGCAATTTGATTATGCAGTTTAGCGATTTGAATCCGAGTTTTCCTTCTGCGGTTCGAGTCTTTCTGTTGACGTGCTAACTTTTTCTGAAGCTTGCGAACTCTCTTGTCTAACTCTTTGTATGACGGGCTTTCAGCTTTTTCGCCGTTGCTCATAAAAGCAAAAGTCTTAATCCCCAAATCAATACCGATGCTTTGGTTTTTGGCTTCGATATTGACAGGTTCTATCTCAACTACAAAGCTAAGAAAATAGCGGTTAGCACAGTCTTTGATTACCGTTACAGAGCTAGGGGCTACTGGTAACTCTCTTGACCAAACGGGATTGATATCACCAATTTTAGCTAAATAAACACTCTTACCCTTTATAGAAAAACCATTGAGAGTGAATCTTGCCGATTGTTGGTTGGTTCTCTTTTTGAATCTTGGACTACCTAACTTTTTCCCTTTTCTCTTACCTTTTAATGAGTCAAAGAAATTTTTATAGGCAACACCTAAATCAGCAATAGATTGTTGCAACGGAACATTAGAGACACTAGCAAGCCATTCTCTCTCTAAAGTCTTCTTTGCCTGGGTGATTACAAGCTTTTGCAAGTCGCCATTACTGGGCAGTTTTTCCGATTCTTTACAGATAGCCAGTGCATCATTCCAGACTACTCGAACACAGCCAAACAACCGAGCTAAACTCTGTTGCTGTTGGTTGGTTGGGTAGAATCGGTACTGATATCTGGCTTTCATTCGTGTTTCCCTCCGTTGTTTATTGTATTATACTGTATGTACTGCCATTTGAACGGACGAAATGAAAACAAAAAGAATTGATATTCGGATGACAGCCTATGAAGTTCTACAACTAGACTCGGAGGCTGAGCGCCGGGGAATGACGCGCTCGGAGTTGATCCGAAGCATGGTTGCTAGGTTGCCAGAGCTAGAATTAGAATTAAAGCCGTCTTGAAAGACGGGGCTTATGACCCATTTTTCCGGTTAACGATATAATTTAAGGAAAAAAATCGACTCTAAATCGCTAGAAGCCTTTCTGGGTCGAGATTTGATTCTAGGAAAAGTTTCGGGTCGTATTGTCAACAAGGATGGAGCCGGAACCCCAAAGTCTTATCAAATACGGCGTCTGGGATAACCTAGAAGTTGCGGTAGATGTTGGCAAAGAAGACCTGTACTTATCGTTTCCCACGATTGAGACGATTCTCAACTACAGACCAAATAGTTTAAGGGAAAAAATCGCCTCTAAATCCCTAAAAACCTTTCTGGGGGAGGGTTTAATTCTAGGGAAAATTTCGGGTAATATTGTCAACAAGGCAGGAACCGGAACCCCGAAAGTCTCTTTAATTTTGTTGAGGAATTTCACCGATCGCCCGCTAAATTCTAAAACAAAAGCCCCGTTACTAAATTTAGTAACGGGGCTTTTGTTGTTATTGAGGTCTAAACTCGATCTGCGTGATCGGTGCTAGTTTTTGTTCTTCGATGACCGATCGCCCGACCCAAATCCTCAAGCGTTCGGCAATTTTAGCCAAATCGTCGGGTAACTTAGATCGCAGGTTTTCGCAAATTTCTGCGACACCTTCGATGCCTCGAAGTTCTGCTTCACGTTTGACATCGACCAAAGCGGCTTTATATCCGCGATAGTATTCTTTACTCAAACTTGCTTGCCATATAATTCGTAATCGTGGGATCTCTTGGGACAATGTGTCTTGTCCCAATATCTCAACGATAGTTTCACTGGCTGTTGACAGATCATCTGCCAAGTCAGCCAATACGAGAATATATTCGTTGAAATCCACACGAGATTTCGTGATTTCAGATTTCGCTTTCGCGAATCCATCTGGCGTTGCCAGACGGTATATATCTCGAATCGTGTCCGCGACGGGACACTTGTCTTCAGAGAAGACTTTGTAGTTTTGATAGTCCCTCACGAAGCTTGAAACTTCGGAAATAATATCGACTTCCTCGTCAATTTCCCCTGGTTCGGGGGTTGACTCGGCTTGGGCGATCGGATTGATCTCGATCGCCCGACAGACAAAGCTGCCGTTTGAATCAAGCACTTCTTGGACAAGTTCGTCCGGGAGTGCTTGCTGCTCTTTTCTGAAGCTGATGAAATGTGGTTCATGAAGAACGCATATACCCACTTCAGTCTTATCGTCACCAATACGACACATTTCTGTGTCGGTCGTTGGTAGAGCGATCCGAATTCTCGAATCGAGACTCTCGATGATGTCCGCAAGTGCAACGGCACTCACGTAACATTTGTACGGCGTAGTGTCGTACCCCCTGTTTTTTGGGGTCAGGGTGACTAAACCGTCAATACCTTGAAAGGTCAAGGTGTTGTCTTCCCCCCACCAAATTCGACAGTAGTTATCTGTTGGATTTCTCCAATTCAACCACCGTGTAACTTTGGATAGGGCTTGTAGGAATTCGTCTCTGCTAAATTCAGCAGGGACTTCCTTGCTAACAGGCAATTCGTGCCAGTTACTGGGATATTCGTTGATATCCATCAATTCGCCACGTAGTGCGGCGCTTTCCGATGTTAGTACGAATTCCCCATTTTCCTTAAAAGATAAGGAGACTATTTGGTCGTCATCGCGCTGAATTCGACAGAATTCGTCGATCCCATCTTGTGGGACTAAGAATCTGCCTGGGTTGTCAGAGCGTCCGAGTTCAGCGCTGTAAACGCTAATCCCAGAAAATCCTTTTATCCGGGTATAAGCTCCGGTATGGATCTCGACACCTGTTAAGTAAAAATCTGAGTGCTGTCTGCAAGGCAAGCTTGCAACTATTTTGGTCGCAAATTTCATTTTCTTCCAGTTTTCCTGGGAGAAGTGAACTGTTGCGATTGTCGGAATAGAGGTCTGGACTTTCTTGTCGAAAGCTGTCAATCCTCCATTCCTGTGAACGATGCGTAGGCGATCGCCTTGCATTAAGCAAACTGAGAGTTCCCAATCTTTCTCTAGCGCAAGATGAATATCTTTTTCGGGGATATTCATCGTTGTAACCGTACCGTGTTTTTTTGTGACTTTAGTTGTCACCTCGGCGATTTTCTTTGTCGCCTTAAATGTGTACTGTTCCTTCTCAAGAGAATCTTTATGGCTCAGGATTTTTAGTTGCTGGCGATCGAGATAGAACACTTTAAATTGTTCTAACTGCGCCACGACAGCTTGGACTTCGTAGAATTCGCGGGCATAATTTTCCCCGCAATACTCATTGTCGTTGCTTTCATCGTCACTAACATCTGTTTCTATTTGTAGCACCTGAATTGGCGCTTCTTGTACACCTTCCTTCTTTTCCACTACTTGGAGTAGTATTTCCGAGTATGGACAATTGGAAGGGTTTAGTCTTCCTAGAGCTGTCAATATCTCAGATGTATCTACAGTAATCTGAAATACCTGCGTTTGAGTTGCCCCAATGGCAGGTAAGGCGATCGTGTATTTATTACCCTTTTTCCCTGAAATTACAACAGAGTTCCAAGCCCAGTCAATAGAGACCTCTTTGGTATTTAGGCTGGCTATTGTGTTGGCTAACTTTTCAGTTTTCATAATTGAGTTAAGAAAGACTACCCCTCTATTATACTACAAATGGAGTGATTTGTAGTATAATAGAGGGGTAGTCTTTTAAAGGTTCAATCATGACTTTTATTAATTTAAAACATTTCAAAGGAAAGGTTGCCACTGTCGCAAAAATAAGCGATCGTAACAACTTCGTAGAATTAATCCTTTCAAAACAAGGAAGGCTGTCGTTCCGAATTTTATTTGGGGACGGTCAGGGTCAGGTCAGTATCCCGATCGAATCACGGACTATAAAAGACAAATCACAATTTTCCGATAAAACGGTTGTTGTGCCTGTAGAAATACTGGCCAAATTAACAAGAAATCTTCCTGTTTTACTGGAAGAAATCAAGCTGGAGTTTACATCTCCAGGACTGATTATTACGGGTGGTTACGGAAAAACGCAGACTGACGAAGAAAAACCGCTGTATTCGATGCAGTATGAATTGCATCATTGTGAATACTTGCATAATAAGCGCGAGTATGACCTTACTGAAGAGAAGGTTATATCCTTCTCTACGAAGACAGACGTTGCTTCGGTCTTGACCGACGCAGCAAAGGTCGCACAAAAAGCCACCGCTTCGAGGTTAAATAATTTATTTTTGTCCTGTAAAGAGGACGAAATACTAATCTCGGCTACGAATGGTCATCAGATCATTCAAAAATACATTTACAGTACAGCGACGCTTGATGCGGATATTGACTTTATTGTCAGTGCCGAATTAGGCGTGGCGATCGGGAAGTTCTCTTTCCAAATCGCCCACTGGGAAATCTATCAAAATTTCGTCAAAGTAACTCTTGACGATGTTATTGAAATATTTGCCGAGCGCCCGCTGATGCCTGAATTCCCGGATTTCAAAAAATGGGAAGACAAAAGCCAGCACGTAAGTCTGATCGTGGATGCTAACGAGATAAAAACTCGTCTAGCCAAGTTCAGTAAAGATACTTGGCTGTGGTTATACACAGTTGAAAATCGACTGGCGATCGAATGCTATCAGGATGATAGCGTAGGGATTTCTTGGGTAAAAAATACCCTCAAGACACCCCCGGCAATAGCTATTGTTAACAGCAAGTTATTGCTGGACACTTTAAAAGCCGTCAAGAAAGGGACGAGTCAGATCAGGCTTTTGCTACCTAAATTGGTAGCTGAGAACGAGTCTGAAGAGTTCTTTAATAGCGGTACAGATACCCGAAATGTAGTGTATTTAGAGTTTGATAAAAACTCTTATCTCGTTGCTGGAGGGAAAAGACGAGCTTTGCGAACACCGCCAGGTGTTAGCGACTGGTTGATCGTCCAAGGATGGTCGATATTTCCAGAAAGTAAGCCAGTTTCGACCGCTGCAAAATCAGTGGTTAAGATCCTTAGTGATCGTTGGAATGGCAAAGGGTGGGAACGCCCTGAGCTCATTGAGTGCGGATGCGGAACCGTGCATGACGAATCTACCTTAAAACCGCAAATCAAGAAATTGAAAGGTCATTGCGAGTTCTGCGAAGATTATCGCGAACTTGCTTTGTACCGAATTGACCGCCGTTGCGCGAACCCAACTTGTAATACGCGGAACACGGTAACGGTCGATCTCCCATTTCCTAACCCAGTTTGTATGAACTGCGGAAATGGTTCGTTCACAACGACGCACTATTTTAAGTGCTTAGAATGTGAAGCGCGTGTAACAGTCGAAGACTGCAAAAGCTGTCTTTATGACGACGCAATCCTAGAAAAGGATGCGTTAATGTGGCAGTGCGGTGCTTGCGAGTCTACCTTTTTCGCGGATGATATTTGCGATAAAGAGGATTTGCAGTACCTTCAAGAACTAGAGGTAGAGGACGACTTTATCTTTATCGGATGCCCGTGCTGTAAACGGTTCGATGTCGAACTGACTAGCTCGCAGATGTATTCGTGCTTCGTGTGTGGTACAACCGCCCACGAATCTTTTTACATTCCCGAAATTGAAGCATTATTGCTTCCTTGTTCGGAATGCAACGAAGACCTGAGCAGCATTCCTTCAGAAAAAATGAACAATCCGTTTGTCGTTGGAGGAGTGACTAGATTCTAAAACAAAAGCCCCGCAAGGTATTAACCTTGCGGGGCTTTTTATTTATTTAGTTTTGGGCTTGGTGACTGGTAATTCCAGTTTTTCCACCAAGTAATCAAAGATGCGCTCATCTGCGCCAGATGTGATTACCTTCCCTTGTGGGGTTAAAACATCGATCGCCAGCCAATCTGCATTACCTTTCGACCAGTCAATGTCTGAAAGCTTTTGCAAAATTGCAATCTTGCCTTCACGCAGTGCTTCTGTTGTAGGCATGAACACGGCTCCCAATTTCCCGATCGCCTTCACGGAGATCGAATGAGTGGCGATCGTTTCCCGTCGGACTATGACGGGGTTTTGTCCCCAGTCTTTCATGACCTGAGAGATGATACTCCAGTATTGGCGTACTAATCGCTTCTGATCGTCTAGGGGGCTGAACTTAATGTGTTTGCGAGAGAACTCGATCGCCTCTTGCAATGTTTTGTACGGGAAAATCTTTTCACTTTTCCCGTTTACTGACGGGCTGTTGTACTCGATACAACTCTGAGAGAATACTGAGATTCGCTCGTCGTGATCTTGGGCAATAATGTGGGACACAAGATGCGTTCCCGGATTGCGGTGATCCATCGACTTCGATAGACCACTTGATACTTTTGTTTGCTCTTCGTTGATGTCGCGGAAAGCCTGTCTGCGGGCGATTACACTGTCTATACAGTAAAGCGTCGCCGTGACGTGTTCATCGGCTAGTGTCGGATCTTCTCGCAAAGCGAGATTAAGACCTAGTAACCGATGCTGTCCGTCTAAAGGGAATAGTTTTGTTCCCTTTCTTAAACATAGCTCGCCGTAACACCCACCAACAGAAAAGAAGTCGAATCCACCTTCAATCACTATTGTAACTGCGGGTAGAATGTAAGACGTTCTGTTTGCTAGCACATAGGCTGAAAGTTTTTTAACTTTCGGCCCTTTAACTTCGCGCTGTATTCGTTCCGGTTGTGGAACGTTCCTCTCCGCAAAAGATATTAGCTTCGCTAGCTTGCCAATCGTTAGTTGGATGGTGTAGAACTCTCGTTCGGCTTGAACACCTTTTAAGGCGTCAAACTTGATCCAGTGTTCGATTGGTTCGATTAATTCGATTGCTTCGGCGATCGGTTCGATTGCCACAGACTCTAAAACTTCTTCTGGAATTATTTCCAGGTTTTCAGTGGGAGTTATCGCTACTTTCGCAGGTACAACTTTTTTCTTAGTATTGAGTGGCATATAAAACCTTAGATGGACTACATTTATAATTTTACTTTATTGTGTTTATAAAATCAAATAAAAAAGCCTACCAAACTAATTAAATTAATTAGTTTGGTAGGCTTTTTTATTTACCACTCGTCTCTTGTTATTCGCAAGATAGAGGTACTCGTGTCGTTCTTCTCGAACAACCAGGCTTCTATTTGATTCCAAGCTTCGCTTGGCGACTCACATAGAATGGGCAACGCCCGTCCGTCTGACAGTTCGACTCGATGTACCGCGATTGTTTCCGTCCAGTAGTCTTCGTAGTCATCGTCGTCTTTTTCGACTTCTATAAACCAAGGGCTTGCTTTTTCCTGAGAAGCTAGATACTGTAAGAAAACAATCGCGGTTGCGATCGCTTCTCGAACGGTTTTTACCGCTTTTGAAAGAACAGTTAATTGGTCAAGAAAATAAATCATTTGCATTTCCTGGTTTTGTTGAATGAGGAGGTTCTCTCCTCTTGTATACATTAATTATACTCTATATAAGGAATAAATGCAATAGTGTAGTTTGGGGAAATATATAAGGAGGATTGATTTAAGTATAAAAGTTGGTAATTACTCGAAGGATTGCGGTTTTCAGAGACAAGTATAATCATCTCGGAGCGCTAATATGTTTCAGGCACGTAACGCTTCGACAAGGATTTGATATATGCGTAGCTTTTACTTATGTGTAAGCGCAAAAAAGCAGCTTGCTATCGCTAGGAAGCTGCTTTTTATAGAGGTAGTTGCGGGCGATCGGGCTTAATCTTTGAAACTAATTCTCGCTGATCTATGTTGCTACGGAAAGAGCGATTTGTGGATACCCGTAGATATTGCTTTTCCTGACAATCGTGTTACCTGCTTTTATAAGTAAACCTGATTTAACTCCAAAATCCAGGCAGGCTGCTGAAACGCCGTGGTTGTCAGAAACGATTGCACTCGTTTCTGACGGGGCATCGGTTTTAGCCGTTAATATTTCAAAAACCTTCTCAAAATAAGATAATCGTTCCTTATCTTGCCACTCGCTTTTGCACATTTGACTCAGGTTGACAACAATGTTATCTTTTTTGGGTTTACTGTCCGCACGTAGATATCTTTGCAACGTGGTGGAACTGTTATCAAGTAACGCTTATAACTCTTTGGACATCCGATTTTGCAACGTGGTGGAACGGCGTAATCTGATACCTTTGGGTAGTTATCTTCCTGAGAGTTGAAATATGATATGATTTAAAGGTTAGCCGCAAGGGTGCTACAAACACCCCATTATCAGCGGCAGTCCACTTAGGGAAGTAAGCAGACATGACTAATTTAACAGTTTTTGACTTTTCTGGCAAGAATATTCGGTTTGAGCGCCGGGGCGATCGTGTCTGGGTCAGCTTGACCGACATGGCCAAAGCATCAGGCAAATTAGTAGCAGACTATTCCCGATCTAAGTCTACCAGTGAGTTCTTAGGAGAGTTAGAGAGCATTATGGGAAATCCCATAATGCTCTCTAATGTCGGAGGAACCCCGGAAATGACGGGAACATGGGGTGTGGAAGAAGTTGCGATCGACTTTGCGGCCTGGTGTAGCGTGACGTTCAGAATATGGGTGTCTCAGCAAATCCGTACTTTGATGACAGATGGTACGGTGACGATCGCGCCCCAATCGGAGCAGCTAAGAGTAGATTTAACTCCAAATCAGTTAGATTTGCTCCGAACATCACTGTCTAGCGTTCCCGTGCCTCTAGTAGACGGGTTACTTCTGAACGAGGTGCAGCAACATTATCCGCACCTTAAGAGTGCTGTCAACGCGGGTCATTCGTTGCTTGCAGCCACTACCGCAATTCCCGACATACTACTAACTCCAACAGCGATCGGCGAACAACTCGGAATATCAGCGCGCACTGTTAACGCCGTCTTAACGGCCAACGACTACCAAATCAAGAACCCCAGCAAGAGCAAAACGCAGCCCGCCTATCTCCCGACTGAGAAGGGCAAACCGTATTCTTCCAACACGATCGCAACGGGTCGCGACACCGACAACACTAGCTACCAGCATATTAAGTGGGTTCAGGCGATCGTTGAGGTAGTCCGAAGCCTGATGTAGCGTTTTGCTATTCTGCTGAAAGAGGTCGCGGGATAAGAACGAGTTACCCGATCGCCCAAAAGATACAGACTTGCTCAGGTTGAGAGAGAATAGAGTTGAAAAGCTAAATTTTCGCCCCACCCTACCAGGCAGCGCCATTACAGGCGCTTTTTTTATGTCCGACCAGTATGGCTTAGAGTCGAATTTTAAATTTGCTGCTTCCAGTAACTCGTTCTCGCAGATGGATCGGGTGATTGCGCTGTTGGAAGGAATCGAACAGGCTACAAAAGAGACGGCTCAGACGATCGCCAGTACGAGCCTGGGCAAAGATTTAATGAAGTCACTCAACGCCGATGGGGTGAAGCGGGCAAGCAAAGATATTCAGGGTGCGACCAAGAAGATTGGGAACGCGCTCAGTCCTTTGAAGACTGAATTTAGAGCATTACGGGCGGAGTCTCGAAATATTGATTTCGGTGAAATGACGGACACGAGGCAGTTCAAGAAGGCGTCAAATGAAGTTAGCGCATACATTAAAAAGTTAAAGGAATTAGAGAAGCAAATAACGGGAACCGAGCCTGCCGATCGCGAGTTCAAGGCTGGTCTGCGATCACAGCAACGGACTGCGGGCGACAAAGTAAAAATGGCAAAGGCGAACCGAGATGCGTCGATGGCGTCAGAACGACTGGGATTCTCGCAGGCGATCCAGGGTGGTGGACAAAGTGTGCTTGATGTGTTTGCCACCCCACTTGAATCTGCGATGGAATTGCAGAAGAGTATGGCCGGTGTGAAGAAGCTGGCCGGTGACATTAGCGAAGGCGGTAATCGGTTACTGCAAAATGAAGTTTTTAATTTATCTGCAAGATTAGGTGTTGAAGATACAAAAGTTAGTGCAATCTTTGAAGATTTAGCCGGTTCTGGTAAACAGTTTGGCGATCAGATGGGTGGCATTGGAACCCGGATCGCAGAAGTTGAGCAAATTTTAAAAAATCAACAGGCTCTTGATGTCTCTGGTGGCGCTGCAACGCAATTAGACGTAACACTGGGTTCTATTTATAAAAATTTAGTATCTAAAGATCCGCAGGCGATCGTTGAATTGAACGCAAGAGTCGCATCTAGTATCAATCAACTTGCAGATAAATTGAGCGATGTGCGGATTTCCGCAGAAGACGTTATCCCTGTAATGAACGTCGTGATGAACACCGTTGGTGACGCTGCCAATTTTCCCATTGATCAGATCGCAGCCTATTCTGCGGCGATCGCCTCGCTCGGAACTATTGAACCAGAGGCTGCGGGTTCGTTCTTCAACCGCCTGGGCGCCAAGATGTCAGAAAACACAAAGGCTTTTGCTGGCGCGTTAAATATGGACGTTGAGGATTTTGAAAAAGCATTAAATACTGACAAATTAGGTGTTGTTACAAAAGTAGCCGAAGCCTATAAAAACGTTCAAGGTGGAGAGCTTAAACAAGGTGCTTTCTTTAAGTCTATCGGAGTTGGATCTGTACAAGACCAGAAACTTTTACAGGGACTTGCCAACAATATAGACACCCTAAAAAGTGCCAGTGTCGTTGCCAAAGGCGGCTTCTTTGGTAAAGATATTTTAGAGTTAGTAGACCCAAAAACTGGCAAAAAAGTCATGAGCTTGGGTAAAGATTTAGGAGAGTTATCAATTGATCATGAAATCGGGGAGGTAATGAAAACGGCTTACTTCCAAACCACAAGATTTGACACATCAGTGGGTGCGCTTATGAGTACCTTGGGGATTGCTTGGTTAAAAGTAATTACACCACTTAAAGCTCTTGGTGCCGATATTGCTGGTGTACTTTTAAAGGTTACTCAAGCCGCTCCTGAGCTGACAACGGCTTTAACTGTTCTAGTCGTTGGATTCGCCACGTTAGCGGCAATGGCTGGAACTGCTGGTGTTGCTTTATTTGGGTTCCAACAAGCACAGGCGATCGCCGCAACCGCAGCGATCGGAATGCAGCACAGTCTAATTCCGTTAACCGGGTTTTTTGAGACGGCGATGACCGGGTTTAAGGGGACAAATCCTTGGACGGGCGTGTTTCGGCAGTCAACGGTACTAGCTGATGAATTTACAGTTGCGGCGAACGGTGCAAAGGGTTTGGTTGGTGGTGAATTGCGAACTGCATTTATTGCGCTGCGTGCTCAAGTCATGATGACAAGCCAAGCCGCGTTGAGTATGGGGCGGGCATTCCTGTTGTCGCCGCTAGGGTTGGCGATCGGATCGTTCTTGCTGTTTGATCAATTACTCCAACGGGCAAATCCTAAAGTGCGACTGCTCGGAACCTTGTTCAGCTTGTTTAGTTCCGCAGCCGGTTTTGCGTTTGGAATTCTCGAAGGCTTTGTCGGTGCGTTTCTCGAATTGTTGAAAGTTCCTGCTGGGGCTGCGGGTGGATTACTGTCTGCGCCATTTACTGCAATCTCCCAAGCTTTAGAGTTTGCGATGGAAAGTTTCAAAAACTGGGAGCGATCGGGAAAGCATATTGGTGAAAGTATTTTCAATATTTTGGCGAGTCCCTTTATTCTTGCAGCTAGCGCAACTGCCGGAGCGTGGGACAAGACAATCTCATTTATCGCCGGATTGTTAAAACCACTAGCCGACCTTGCCGCCTACATCGGTTACTTCATTCAAGGTTCTTTATCGGAGCATTCACCCGGACCTACTTCGATGATTCGACTTAAATGGGCGATCACAGCAGCATCCGTCGTCGGTAGCTTTCTGATGATGCAAGTCTCGTCAGCAATAACTGGTTTAAAAATACGAGAAGCGATGGGCGCGGCCGCAGCCTGGGTGGTCACAAATTGGCAAGCGTCTGTCGAGAAAGTTACTAATTTCTTTGCCGGATTAACTTTACCTGACACGCTCACCAACTTTGCCACAGAAATAGGCAACGCTTGGAACAACACTTTCGGAATGATGACGAGTGGTTGGCTTAGTTTTGTGGATACCTTTACATCGACAACACCTAATTTTGGCGGGTTAGCGATGGCAGGTATGGCGGCGATGCAGCCTCTCATTGCTTGGGGGTTGCCTGACATTGTTTCCGATGGTTTTGACAAAGTGACGCAACCCCGATCGCCCGCAACCGCTCCCAAAATACTTCCTCCCACAACACCTCCACAGCAGTCGGAACCGATCGCCCAAATAGCAGAGCAGGTAACAGTTCAGGCGCAAGAAATCCAGACAATCTGGCAACAAATGTGGATCTGGATAGGAGACAAAGCACAACAAGGACTGGATCGCGTTCGAGGGGCGATTACAACAAATCTCGGTGCGGGGACACTCGCGTTTTTAGACAAAATTGGTGCGATCACTAGCGACACTATACAAAACGTCACTGATGCGTTTAATCGATTCGCGGTTGAAGGGGCTACAGGAATTCAAGTTGCTGTTGGTGTCGGTTTTGCGCTGTTTGAACTTGTCAAGGGGCTGGGGGTTGTAAGCACAGTCTTTATGGACGCGGAAGGCGGTTTTTTCCATACCGCAATTGAGAATTTCAATTTGCTTGGTTTCTCCGCGTTGCTCGCCTCGTCGATGCTAATGAGTTTGGTGACCGTGCCGTTTGAAGCACTCAAAAACCTACCGCTTTTCTTTGGCACGATCGTCAGTGGTGTTACATCAGTTTTTGGACTCGGCAACGAAAAACTCTTAGAAGAAGGCGCAAGTAAATACGTTAGCTTCCTCAAGGTGTTCGATCGCCCAGGAATAGGAACTGCTATCGCCAAAGGTTTGCCAGGACTTGTCGCAGTTTTGATGGGCTTGAACGTCTTCAATCACCTAACAACAGACTGGACTGCGACGCTAATTGATTGGTCTAATCGTTTACCTGAGTTGCTATCGGGAACTGTTAACATAATTTTTCCAGCCGGACAGATGCGCGATGACGTGAATGTCGTACTAGGCGAGGTTGGTGGAATGCTGGCATCCTTCTGGCAAGAGTTGGCCAGTTCTGCCGAGCGGGTAGGTGATTTTATTAAACCGATATTTGAGGCGATCGCCTCAATGAAAATTTTAACGATTCCCCAACTATTTGCAAACTACATGGGATTCGGCGAGGCGATGCAGCCCGTAACCGACTTCTTCCATAGCTTACCTCTACTGGGGATGCCGATGGGAGAATTTGTTGTAATTGAAGCTGCGGTCAGCGCATTTTTTGACGTACTTAAAAGCCCAACGCTTGCAGGATTTGTTGGTTTTCTGACTGGACCTTTGTTTAAAGCCGTCGTCGCAGTCGGTGCTGTATTCATAAATCTCGGTCGCACGATCGGCACCGCTTTTGTTGGGTTGCCGTTTGCGATGATTGCTGTCGCAATTAAAAATGCGGCAACTACTGGTGGAGATACAATCAAAGGAAGTTTGATAGCTCCGATTAAAACGTTCATCGTTGAACAGGCGAAACTTATTCCTGGCTTGATTTCTGCCGGCGTAACACAACTACTCAATCTTATACGGCAGATCCCGATAATCGGTAATTTTGTTGGCAACGCACTTGAAGTGGCGATCGGTGGGATCAGTAAGTTATTCGGACTGGCAGGAGAAGCGTTGCCTGGGTATCTTGGGATGCTGCGAAGCGAATTGAATATTCTTGGCACGGCACTCCGGGGTTTGTTACCTGTATTTGCTGCGGTGGGATTAAGTCTCGTCGCCGGCGGTAAGTACATCATCAATGAAGCTCTCAAACCGCTGCTGGATGCGATCGGATTTATCGGAGGCGGAGGCTTCAATAAACTCTACATTCAGACAAAAGGGATGCAGGGTGTCACAAAAGGAGTCAACCCAGTTGACTTAGGCCTTGCAATGATGGATGACGCTCTCGTACAGCTTCAATCTAAGTTCGGTATGTTTGACGGACTTGAAGGTACCGCGCGGGAGACAGCGATGAAAGCTTCTCGACCGATCCGAAACGTGATGATGGGCATCTACGAAACATACAGGATTTCAGCAAAAGATGTTGGTGCTAAAGTCGCAGGAGCTTCTGGGCAGCTTGGGAACGCGGTGGTGACAGCGACCGAAGAAATATTCCCGATCAGTATCTTAGGTCAAAAAATTAACCGTGTCCGCAAAGCGTATTTGGGAGGAATTGACCAAATGCGGTACGCGAAGGGATACGACAGAAAATTCGGATTAGGGGCAATCAATGAAGGGCTTATTATGTTTAGACTGGTCGCCCCGTCAGTCATACAGCTTCTATCACGGCTTGCGTTCACTTGGATGACTTATTACACAGTCTTAGATGCAATTAAGCCTGCGCTACTCGACAATATCGACACATTTGCTAGAACGCATAAGCAGTTAGGCGTATTTGCTAACGTCATTTTCGTGATCACGGGCGCGATTAGGATATTACGTTTTGCGTTAGTCGATAGCGTCAACACTGTTGTTGCTTTCGCTGTCGGCTTCTTTCAAGCGTTTCAATCACTTGCACCGATCGCCGGGAAAGCTGCCGGAATTATCGCTTACGGTATCGGGCTGATCATTAAAGGTGCGACTCTAGGGGTGCAGATTTTAGGGGCTGTGTTGCTACTGCCTGTTATTGCGATCAGTAAAGTAATGCAGGGAGTTTTAATTGCTGTTAAGTACGTTACTCAGCAAATAGCAGCCGAAGTTATGTCGATTATTGATGTCTTTGTAGACCTCGGGTCTGCAATATTGAAGGGCGATGTGCTTGGAGCTTTTTGGGCGATCGGTAGATTGATTCCGACCATTATTCAGGTTGTTGTAGGGATCGGCTTTTTTAAACTTGGCCGTTTTGTCGCTGCGGGTATGATTGCACTTGCGGGTGTGGTTTGGCGAATCGCCATTGACGGAATCTCGTTGCTAATTTTTAAGGTAATTCCTTACGTTGCAAAGAAAGCTTATGAGATCGGGTGGGCGATCATTTTAGGGATTGTCTGGGGAGCGCAGGCAGGATTTAAATTGTTAATTACAACAATTTTGACAGTATTTAACATTCTAGATCAGTCTTTGATAGCAGTCGGGAATAATGTCGCCAAAGGAATGGGTATTGCATTAACAACATTTAACCAGATGCGACAGTTTGGTGCGGGCGCTCTTGCTTTATTTGCTAGCTTTGTCTGGGTGTTGGTTTCTGTTAACGCACAAATACATTTTGTCGGCATTGGGTTTACATGGTTGCTTTCACTAATGGGTGGGACGGTTAGCCTGCCGATTGTCGCAGCGTTAGTGCTTGCAGCACTTTTAATATGGCAAGTAACAGATGGATTCAAAGAACTTGACGCGATAATCAGCGCACTCAACCATCCTGTACAGTGGCTGCAAGACAGTATGTCGAACATAGCAAAGACATTTTCAGGTGGAATCAATACTGACTGGATCGCCTTCTTTGTAGAAAAACTAATCCGCGTCATCCCGATCGTTCTCGGCGGCATATTCTTGCTCGGTTTCGCAGTTAAGAAGCACATCTTTGGCGGATTTATGCTGGTTTGGGATGTCGTCAAAGGTATCGCTAATAGTTTGATCAATGTTGTGCGATCGGCAAAGGCGATCCCAGGGGCGGTGATGGGTATTGGCACGGAAGGACGGATTTTAGAAGGTGTTCACAAAACTAGATCGACTCTAGGTCTCTACAAAGATCCACAGTCAAAAGACGCACGGGAGAATGAGTTTAAACTTGCCAAAGAGTCTGCGATGTTCAAAGACAAAGTGATTGCCAATTCTCAAGCGCAAATTTATACGCTAGCACGGGAGCAGAAGACGGATTATGGACATTTGGCGGAAGAAGTTGAGACTACGAAGGGAGGCTTCTTCGGAATTGGAGCAAGCAAACAAAAAAAATGGCAATTGACAGGGGCGGGTGAAGAATTCCATCAAAAAAGATTGGCGGAAACGCTTGAAGTGAAGACGGGAGTATTCGACGACAAATCATTAAAAGATGTAGCTAAAAGCGTCTCGCCAGCACGTCTCGGCATGATGCAGGGTGAAGAATTGCGGGCAATTTTTACAAAAGATCGCCCCGATTTAGCAGCCTTGGGACGCGCACTAGAGACGGTCAAAACTCAGAATGTTGCGGTAATGAATGTCGCCAGAATGAATGGCGGTGACTCTTCTAGCAAAGATACAAGTATTGGCAAAATTAAGTACAGCAGAGGGGAACTTGAAGGGTTAAACGTTAAAGGCTTAGAGAGCGGGCAGGATAGTTTTGGAGTATCCGAACTCGGCGTTGCTCAAATAATAAAAGCACTTAAGGGATTAAACGTTCCCGCAGAACAGATGACCGATAATTATACTTCTCTCAACTCTATAACACAAAATACGAAAAAGTTTATAGCTCGGTTGCTTCAGTTTCAACTTGCAGCAGCAAGTGGAAAAATAGACAACAAAGCAGCTACGGGTGTGGCAAGTGTCTCGCACTTACAGGATCAATTTAAACTCGATACTGTAGATAGAAGCAAAATAGGAGATCCGGCTCAGTTTCACGAATTGATGAAAGACAAAGTTGCGGTACTGGAAGATGCGATGCGAAATGGGAGTCATGCTGCGCTACAAGGTTTCGATTTCAATGATGTGGCGAATCAGTTGAAAGACTCAACTGGCGAGAGTGATTATCAGTTACGTTTAAAAGGTGTTCTCGAAAGCATGATGGCGCATCAGTTAAAAACAGTAGAGAATACGTTCAACCAGACACCTACCATTTTTGAGACAGAAGCCTCTAGGCTACGAAGTATTACAGGAGAAACGCCGAGCAAAATTTCGCACGGATTGAAGGGGATTTTTTCAGATGTTATGAGCGGTATTGGACAAGCTTTTACTAATGCCGCCAAGAAACTTCCCGGTATTAATGATAGTTTGTCGAGTGAAGCTCTGCGGGCGATCGATCGCCAGGTAGCGGGTGTTGCACCTTTAGCAGATCAAAGAGCGCAAGATTCAAGGCGATCGAAACTCGAAGCAGCGCAGCGTCAATTGCGCGAAGGTCAGTTAAATTCTGAGAAACAGCAGCAAGTTTTACAAAACATTGCGAATTTGATACAACGTGATGTTTACGAGTTGACGCACCCGACAATGAATCCAGAGCAACTTCGCGCGCGCGTTGATCGGGCAAAAACGGAGCGCGAAAAGCTATTTAATGGGATGCGGGGTGGTAACAAATCTTTGGAGCAATGGATCTCTCGATTCACAGCAGAAGAACAACGGGCGATCTCTCAGCAGATCAAGGAAGGTCGTTTTCGAGGTGGCGCATTGACCACCAGAGGAGTGGATCGGACGGTAACAGAAGGGACTCGGCGGGTGACTACGCCTACTTACGTCAATAACGAGGCGAGCTTAGCTCAAGCGCTGGGTTATGAAAACATTAAGCAAGTAGAGCAAGCTTTTTCTACGGATACGATACTAGAAAATGCCAAGCGAAGCTGGGGTGAACAGCTTAGACTTCTTGTTGGTATTGGTGACGATGCTAATACCTACAACAAGCAAGTTGACGCTCTTCGCGCCCAAATAGACCAGCGTGTGAAAAGGCAGACTTCGGGATTTGCGGAACGAGAATCCCGACGAAACGCGGCTATGGCAAATCGGGAATCCGGCTTTCTCGCTCAGTTAAACCAAGTTGGCAGGAGTCGCGCAGATTTTACTACAAGACTCAACGCTACACAACAAAAAACTTTTGAAGATTTTCTAAAGACAGGAAAACTGCAAACAGCAACATCGGATGATCAGTTCAAGGTCATGGGTAAGGAATTTGGCTTTGCCGACAACGATGCTGGCATGAAATCTTTTAAGGACTTTCAATCAGAATTAGGGAAAGCTGAAAACAAAAATATTGCTGAATACTTTAGAACGGCGTTAGTGGACGATCCGGGAAAACTTAGAGGCAGAGGCTCTTCTTTTGTCGCGGCAGACGGCACTCAAGTAAACGATCCCAACGAGAGGATAAAAGAGTTAATAAGAAATGCTACTCCGCCAGAGGGACGTATGGCGGCACACGATCAGTTGGACAGGCTAAGTGCAAATAGACGGCGAAGTAGTGGAAATCCCGATACAACGAGAGTGTGGGAAAGTGCGATCGACTACCTCGCGACAGGTCGTGCGACTACGGATTTAACAGTTGAACAAATTGCAGAGATTGGTCGCGCGATGGAACTGGAAGGTGATAACGAATCTGTTGCAATGCAATTGCGTTCGATCGCTAATCAAAGGAATACAGGATTCGGTGCTATTACTGACAGTATCAAGCGTTTTCTCAAAAATATAGAAGTCGATGCTGAAAGTGTAGAAGAATATATTCATAATAGATTAGTGGACATGAGTTCACTTAGCGCGTTTGGTGGTCACCCTTTAGCAACGGTTAGCGATATCCTGCGAAACGTATTATTCGAGCCAATAGTATCTTTAGTAAAAGGAACTTGGATGTGGCTGGGAAATGCAATTAATAGTATTGGTACAAATGCTGCTGCGCTAAGAACGAGAGCGACAGGCTTGTTAACTTCATTGCCAGGTGTTAGAACTTTTGCACAGGCGAGGCAGCGGCGCGAAACCGATCGCCAAAGCAGCTTGCAAAGTCTAAGCGCCAAAATGGGCTACGAAAACCAAGAGAAATTTGCAGAAGAGTTCAAAAAAGCCTTGATTACTAGAGGTATTACCGAAGGGCGCTTACAGAATAAAGCGCTGCAAGCGGTACTCAATAGCAGGCGATCGAAAGGCGTTGCCGAAACGTTGCGGACGAGTCGTTTCCAGGAAGTTCAAGATAGTAGTCGGCAAATCGGTGAAGCTTTGGCTGCGACACTCGGACTCAATGGCAGTCCTCAAGAAATTGCAAACCTGTTAGCGCCGGGTGGATTCACTACTAGGGCGATCGCCCCTCTGAGAAACTATTTCCTTAAAGCTGTAATTCCTGCGGTTGTTGATGTTGGGTTAGCACCTTTGAAACTGATCTGGGGAATTGTCCGCAATCCTGGTCTATCGTTGGCCGCGATCAAAACCAAGACCGGTCAAATCGCAGATGCTGTTTCTGATTTCATGGTTTCCTCATATACGACAATTCGTAGGGTATTCTCTTTCGCAGCAACGCAACTTGGTAAGGTTCCGCTGTTTAGCAGGATCTGGGGTGCAGTTTCGGGATTCTTCGGCAAGATTGCCTCGAAGATTCAGGGCATGGCTGCACCGGCTTCGACTCAAAGACTGCGCGAAGTACAGACTCAACGGCACGTGGCCGCGCGCGAAGCTGCGCTTGTATCCGCTCGCGCCGGTGACATTGAACCAGATCAAATAGGCCGTGTCGCTGGTGTAGCAGAAGAATCGGGTACTGGAGTAATAGGGAGGCTTAACGAGCAAATCGGCAGGCTGTCTCAGTTCCGCGCTCAAGAAGTTGCGCGCCTCAACCCATTCCAGAAATTGCTAATTTTTGCTACAACAGCCGCTAGAGGCGCTAAAAATGCCTGGGCGCAAACAGCAGAAGAGATTTCTGAAGGTGGCTGGCGCGGATTGATCTCTCGGTTTAAGCGCATCGGCTACTTACTGAAGCGGAACATATCGGAAGGATCACCCGGACCTTCTGCTGACACCCGCGAGAACTGGGAACGCACTCAGCAGGCTGTCGGACAGAACATGGGAGAGATTGCTAACAGCGCACACGTTGCCGGTCAGCAAATCCAAGGAGATATGCAGCGCACGGCGCGTCGTTCTGCTGGATTCTTGGGTGCGATCGGTGGGGCGGTTCATGGTATGGGCAAGGCGGGTATGGCGATCGGTGGAGCTGTTACTGCTATTGGTTTCGCCGCGCAAACTGCTAGTTACTCCCTTGTTAATATGGGACTAATTGATGAAGCTAGTGCTGCGAAACTCAATAAATTCCTAGAAATTTTCACACTCATGGGTGCAGTCGGTGGATTACTGGCTCCCGTGATGGGCGCGATCGGAGCCAGTGTTGGGGCGATCGGTTGGGCGTTTGCTTTGATATTTAACCCAGTCACTTTAACGATCGCCGCAATTACTGGTGGACTATTCCTAATTAACGAAGGATTGAAGCGATTCGCCGGAATTGATTTGCTAGGCCCGCTACTGACAAATGTGCAGCAACCATTCCAAGGGGTGATCTCCTTTATCCAGGGAAAGATTGATGAAGTGTTTGCATGGATGATGGACAAATTTGGTACGCAATTGAGTCCTATTCTTGAACCAATGAATATTGCGGTTGAGCAAATCAAAGGAGCATGGCAGGGCTTTGTGGACTGGTTTACTGCGATGCCCCTGGTACAAACGGCGATCGATATTGGAACCGGACTTATTAATGCGCTAAATCACAACCCTACAGATCAGATTCCGCTGGCATGGGAAGGCGCTGTCGAACAAATCAAAGGGATGTTATTCGGCTTGCCATTTGTTGGCGACTTTATCGCCAGTCTTCTTGAGGATTCATTAGATCCAGGTAAGATTCTCGGCAACCTATTCAGTGGTTTTGGTGGTAAAAAAGTCAAAACAGAAATTCCAGTAGAAGCTGGTGTGAAATTAAATTATAAAGATGCGTTGGAATCTGCGGTACGCCAAGCAGATTTTGACGCGCGATCTGGTTCCGCTAGCGCTCAAGCAGCATCCGCTAATTTGCAGTACCAGCTAAAAACGACTGGCGGACAGATGACGGCAGATCAACTTGGCGCAGCATACCAGGGGCCTGGTGGTGAATTCTTGCAAAAGGCGATCGCCAAAGAGAACAATCGCCTGTTCGTAGATCAAGGAATAGCAGCCAAGGAAAAACGGGAAAGTTTACAGCAGGATCTGAAAGCACTGAACCAGCAAGAGGTCACTCTGCAAACGCAATACGCAGAGGCGATCGGGCAAGTCCAAGTTGCAGCAGCTAAATCAGCGCCAACCAACTTCTTCCAAAGCTTGCTAGGTGGTAGTAGTGTCAGCACTCTTACTGCTCAAGCTGCGACCGTCTCGCAGTCAATGACGAGACTACAAACAGAGCGAGAGGAACTTGAGAAAAAAATAACAGACACAAGTTTTACGTTTGATTCTGGAACAGATCGAATGCTTAAAAATATGGGAATTGATCCGGCAGGGTTGAAAGTTGCGGTTGCAGAGGGCAAGGTGGCGATCGCCACGGGAATCAAGGAAGTCGGTTTGGCTGTATCAGATCGCTGGCGCTACCTAGAAAGAAGCGGTGGTGGAAATCTTGGCGACATGATGAGGACTGATCTCCAAAAAACAGGTGGTGCGTTCCGTATCCTCAAAGGAGATGTCGCCGATTTTGCCCAAAAAGCAGCAACTTCACTGATGAAAATGGACTGGGAAGGATTCAAAGGCGCGGCGGGGGATTTCTGGAGTAATTTAACTTTCGGCTTAGGGCAGATGTCTTCTGGATTTACCGGTGCTGGATTGAGCGCACTACTTTTCTCGGTTCACCTAGCACCGATCGCCTTCATTCTTGGTGGTGTTGCATTGGGTGCGCTGGCAATTTCAACTAATTTCTTAGGCTTGAGATCGATCCTAATGGGATTGTGGCGAATGTTCAGCGGATTTGTACAGATTACCGTCTCTGGGCTGATGATGATCTTGAATGTCGTGAGAGGTGTTGTGAAAGTTGTCGGGGCTATTCCCAACGCTCTTCGTGGAGACTTTACCCAGTTGGGTGAAGGTATCGAGATCGTTTGGCTAGGAGTCAAGGATGGTGCGAGAGGAATGTTTATCGGACTAAGTTCAGTCTTTGGCGGCGGACTTGAAGTTCTGGGCGGATTGTTTAAAGGGCTTCAGCAAACGATCGGTATTGTGTTTGGACCAGGGTTGATAAATTCGGCGCGAGAGGCTGTTACCGCGATCAAGCAATTATTTGATTCCGCCGGTGAGACAATTACGGCGGCACTAAGAAAACCAGGTCAAGTTTTAGATGGAATCGCTAATCGTTTTCGCAAAGGCAACGCACAAGTTGCCGATTCACCGATTGGTAGAACGGTTGGGGCGATCGCCGATGTCGCTAGCGGCAAAGCTCCAAACATGGATGCTGCCAGAGTCGCGCATGATTTTGATATGAAAATGCGTGGTAAAGACCCGGACGCTCAGCTAACCGCAGGCGATCGGGCTCGTCTCGCACAGAGCCAAATGGAGGGCGTCGTCAATCAAGCGTTTAACACGTCACGCGGACTGGGCGCTGATATTGTCTCGCCATCTCGCGGTCAGGGAGTGCTTAGCGAAATCGATGACGAATTGAGACGTGCGGAAGCAGGGCTAGGCCGTATGAAAAACCGTAGCGTTTCCGCAGCCGACGCAACGAACGACGCGCTTTCTTCACTGGGTATAGCGCTTAGTTCTTTTTCTCCAGCACTAGCATCGCCTTTATTTTTGGTCGGTGATCTGCTCAGCGGATTTACTGGACTTTCGCTGGCGCTACCGCGACTTGGAGTGATGTTCCCTGGGGTCGCAGTGGCGATCGGTACGTTCACAACAGCAGTAACAGCAGGCACTTGGACTGTCTCTGGAGCGATCGCAGGCTTCAGTACAGTGTTTACAGGAGCTATGGCGGGTATAAGCTCTGCTGCTTCGGTTGCTTGGGTTGCCATCAGTGGGCCGATGTTCCCAATTTTTATCCTGTTCGCTGCTTTGGCCGCCGGATTCTTGCTATTTAAAACAAATTTCTTGGGTTTTGCCGATATTGCTTCTGGTGTCTTTGATGGCGTCAAAGACATTCTTTCCGGTATCTGGGATACTGTAACCGAGGGGATTCAAGGCGTTGGTTCGCTGATAGGGTCGATCGGTGGATATCTGATCGAACCGCTCGCACCGCTACTACAACTATTTGGCATTGATGTTGGAAATGCAGGTTCTGGATTACAGACAGCATTCGTTCAGCAAGCGATTACCGCGTTATTACTGCCGATTCGGGCGATCGGTCTGGTATTCCGCGGGATTGTTTGGAGCGTTTTTGCTGTTACAAAATCGTTACTGTGGCTAGGGGGCCTTGTTGTGCGAATTGTTCTGGCTCCGATAACACTCGTCGCTAACGCGGTTGGGGCGATCGTCCGAGGATTCCAAGCTCTCGGCTCAATCCTTGCCACGGTACTGCTCGCACCGTTCCAGTTCTTGCAAAACGTTGTGAACTGGATCTGGGGAAAACTGACGCAATTGCCTGCGTTCTTAAGTCAGGCGATCGCTAGCGTTCCTTTAATTGGCCCGCTACTTCAGAACTTAGGTAACACCATTTTCCAAAGTGGCGCACAAACTCCTGTACAGCAATTCGCATCTGGTGGCTCGGTTGTCGGGCCAGGTTCTGGTACTGCCGACAGGATACCTGCACTGCTTTCAAATGGAGAGTTTGTAGTATCAGCAAGACCCGCTCAAGAAAATATGGGTTTGCTAACCGCACTCAATGAAGGGCGTAGCGTTGAAGTAATGGCAATGCCAGCACCAACTAGAATACCGTTGGCGTTAGCAGGCAATAGTGAAACAGCACAATCTGACAATATGCCAAGACAAATGCCACCAGTTGAGATTAATATCAACCTACAAGGCGACATAGTATTAGCGGGAACTAATTCAGCAGCAGATGCCCAAGAATTTCTCACAAAAATAGAGCCGTACTTACAACAAGCTGTATGGGGAATGTTCCGAAATTGGGTTGATTTTAACCGTTAATCGTAGTACGAATAGTTGACATTCTACTACAATTGTAGTATTATATATATATGCCCAGATTCTATACATAAACGGGCTAAAAACAATGCAAATCACAAATAGCGCAGCAATTCAAATCGAACCTGTAGTCAAAAAAGCTTCGTTACTCTCTGCAATAAAGCAGCGAGTGACTTCGTTACTCTCTGCAACAAAGCAGGGCGTAAAGATGATTCTTCGACCACAGTGGAAGAAATGGAAAGATACACACGATATAAACCGCTTTATAGAAGCGGTGTGGATGCAACAAATGAAGCAAGAGATATCTGCCGACAATTTCCAACAACTTCGCGCCTTAGAGCGCGAAATGGAACAGACACGGCAATCGTCTCGCTATTGTTTCACAAAAACACAACTCCGTACCAAGCAATTGTGCGGATATTATCTGTCGGAACAAGACACAAACACTGCGTTTAATTACGCAGTCGAGCGTCATTTCTCCGCGCTAAGTCGCGGAGTTATACCGACGGAGGACGATCAGTCGTTATCAGCCGTCCGGCTCGAAGCGATCGATCGAGTGTTAAAAAACACCCCGGCAGTCAAAGACTGTCGGGCAGATTCCGAGGCTTCGATTGTCCCAGTGGTGCTAAACACCACACCGGAAACAATAGAAGCAGCAGAACTCCGCATTGACCAATTGTGCGGATATTATCTGTCGAAAAAAGACACAAACACTGCGTTTAATTACGCCGTCGGGTGTCATTTCTCCGCGCTAAGTCGCGGAGTTGTACCAACAGATAACGATAGGTCACTTTCGCGCATACGCGAGGAAGCGATCACTCAAGTGATTAAAAACACCCCGGCAGTCAAAGACTGTCGGACACAAGATTCCGGAGTCATAGACTCCGGCGCAAATATGCTAAACGCGATGGCTTCGATTGTCGAAGCTACGCAAGTGGTGTTAGACGCCACACCGGAAACAACAATAGAAGTAGCAGCAGAAGTGCTGCTTACTGAAGCGGTGGTATCGAATACCACCGCATTAACTGACAAGCAACTCATGGAGTTGCGTCAGTCAATGGTTGGAAAGACCAGTATAGGGCAGCTTAGACTGCCTCACTTAAAACTGTACGCAAAAGCGCACGGGATTAAGATACCTGGGAGATCAACCAGGATTAAAGACATCAAGAATATTATTGCCGCCGCACAAGGCAGCAATAAGCTTCTCAAGATTTAATTAACAAAAGTCCGCAACTCAAGAAACAGACGGAGTAATGAGGGCTAAATTACAAGCGTAAAACGCGGTATATTTAGCTAGAGGATAAACAAAAAGCGCGCATCTAATAAATGTATTAGATGCGCGCTTTTTGTTGACTTGTATAGTTGGCTATGATATATTAATTATGTAGTCACTTAGGTATCCGTTATGATGATTGAAGAAAAGATCGCACACAGTATACTGCATCAACAAAAGGATGTAATTACCCGCCATCTGAATCAAATTCAAGAAGCCTTGCAAGAAGACTTCAACAAGGAAGACCTTATTGTTCACAATGAATCGTCACCTTTCTTTGGAAAGGTTGGCGTTGAGATTCGACTTCGGTATGACAAGCGTTGTCGCTCTTGGGATTTATATCACGGACTACAAAGTCCGAAAGAGCCTTGGCACAACTGGGTAGCACATGGATTCTTATGCTACGAAGACGGTGATCTCAATGATTTAGCTTGCGAGCTAGTTGAGTGCGTCATTCAGGACGCAGTTGAAGAGTACCAAAACGAATATTGCTAATCAAAAGCGCGCATCTAATACATTTATTAGATGCGCGCTTTTTGTTGACTTGTATAGTTGCCTATGATATATTAATTATGTAGTCGTTTGGAAGACTTTATGTCAATCAGTCAATTAGAAATCAATTTGATTAAGAACAAAGACAATATAGCTTCTGAGCTTAACTCAGAATGGCTGTCAATGAAAGCGACCTTTAAAAGGATCGAGTTAAAAACAGAAAATGACAATGCTGGCATAGATGTCAGACTAATCGTCGAAGATGGTTGTTGGAGACTCCATATAGGAGACGCTCAATATGACACATCGCAAGGCGATTATTGCGCTAGCGAGTTCCTTGATTACGACTGGGAAGAAGCGGAAGTTGAGGCATTATGTCTTTCTACCGCAGGAGACTTAATCGAGTCAATTGCAGAAACGGAGGCTTGGCAGTCTTAGCAATATAAAAACAAAAGCGGGCGATCGGATTAATTTAATCCGATCGCCCGCTTTATTATGTCCTTTATTTGGTTTAACACTCTCAGGTCTAAAGACACTGAGATTCTACTGACAGAATTGGATTAAGGATATTGCCTAAAGCCTAATTCTCGTTACGACCGTCAAACGCCGTCTACTTAGTTACTCTAAGTCAAGCTTAGGTTTCTAGCTACTTTGTGTCCGCAATATTGGGATACAAACGCAACTGGCTTTTGGAGATCGAGGATAAGTCTCCCGACAAGCCGAAAACCTTGCTTGATAAGGGTTATAGAGGCACGACGAATTCTTGGAGGCGCTTGCCGAGAATAGAGCCGAATTAGAGGTTAAATAACAGTGTAACGTTTTCTAACGAAAGCTAATATATCCTGACATTTGCGGTAGATTGAGTGAATGGCATACATACCACTCAGAAAAGCAGTCGAGTTTCTGGGCTTGCACCCAAACACTTTAAGGAAGTACGCAGATGAAGGGAAAATCAAAAGCATCAAAAACGAAGCAGGACAAAGACTCTACGATGTCGAGTCTTACCAACGCGGTGCAATTGGAACTACCACTGTTTGCTACTGCCGTGTCAGTTCAACAAAGCAGCGAGACGACCTCGCTAGACAAGTTGAATTTATGCGTAACCAGTATCCAGCAGCCGAAATCGTCCAAGATATCGGCTCTGGACTCAACTTCAAGCGCAAAGGACTGCAAGCCCTACTGGTCAGACTTATGCGCGGAGATCAGCTCCAAATTATTGTTGCCTGTCGCGACAGATTGTGTAGATTCGGATTTGAATTGTTCGAGTTTATGGTCAAACAAAACGGTGGAGGGATCTTGGTTCTCTCAAATCCTGTACACTGTCCACAAACAGAACTCACCGCCGATCTTCTTGCCATCCTTCACGTCTTCAGTTGCAGAATGCACGGACTTAGAAGCTACAGCCAGAAGATCAAGGAAGATCCGAATATTCCTAAGCCCTGAACAGAAGGCTTTACTAAAAAGATGGTTTGGTGTTTCCCGGTTTGTTTTCAACGCAACAATTAAATTCTTACAACAACCAGGAACTCAAGCTAATTGGCTAGCAATTAAAACGGAACTTCTTAACTCGTTGCCGGATTGGGCATCGGCAGTCCCATTCCAAATTAAATCAATTGCTATCAAAGATGCCTGCCAAGCTGTCAAAAAAGCCAAAGCGGATTTCAGAAAAGATGGGCAAGTTCGTCGTTGTAAATTTCGCAGTCGTAAAGATACAACGCAATCTGTTTTTATCCCCAAAACTGCCATCAAAGACTGTGGTATCTACCACACAATACTGGGTCGGTCAAAGCTGAAAGAGGCATTACCCAAAGGCTTCAGTGACGGAAGGTTAACGCTTGCCTATGGCGAGTATTACCTAATCGTCTCTGAAGAAGTGCAGCCACGTCAGACCGACAACCAAGGTCGCGTAGTTGCCTTAGATCCCGGAGTCCGCACATTTATGACCTTCTTTTCCGAGAATTCTTACGGGTATCTCGGCAATGATTCCAATCTTCAAATTCAAAAACTGTGCTTCAAGTTAGACAAGCTAGTCTCTAAGATGAGTAAAGCTTCTAGCGCGCAGAAGAAGCGATTCAGAAAAGCATCTGACAGGCTGAAGTCTCGAATTCAGCACATGGTGAAAGAGCTGCACTATAAAACTGCGAAGTTTTTGGTTGACAATTTCGATGTAATTTTACTACCGTCGTTTGAATCATCTCAGATGGTTAGCAAGTCACGTCGTAAGCTTCGTTCTAAAACTGTGCGTCAAATGCTTACACTGTCGCACTATCAGTTCAAGAAACACTTAGAGTGGAAAGCTTGGGAATCGGGGAAAGTAGCCTTGACGGATATCAACGAAGCTTATACGTCTAAAACGGTTTCATGGACTGGGGAAATCAAGAAGATTGGTGGCTCTCGCGTCATTAAAAGTGCGGACGGACGTTCTATGAACAGGGATCTAAATGGTGCTCGTGGGATCTTCTTGCGGGCATCGGTTGATACGCCTTGGTTGAGAGAACATCTTAACTTATGTATTTGTTAGTGAAAATTAGCAAAAAAGTATCGGCGCTGCGTTTGCCTATGGATTCGTACTACTACGGTTCTGACGAAGAAGAATAACAATAAAGCGGGCGATCGAATTAATTCAATCCGATCGCCCGCTTTTGTTTGGATTTAATATATACTATTTGGAACCTCTCTTCTTTTTAATTTATGTACTTAGCATCGATCACTAATACCGAGATTGCGGATGTACTGATCCGTCTCGACTCTACGCTACTCGATCCTGTAACAAAGCGCATTAAACTACTGCCCGTGTCTGTTTATTCGGGAATCGACAGAACTGAACTACGGATCTGGTGTCACTACCGCGCTCGCTACCTTATCCCTACGATCGAGTTGATTAATTGGTTGAGCGATCGGATAGATGGGCGACGGGCGATCGAAATTGGTGCAGGTAATGGCGATTTAGGTTATCACCTTGGAATTCTGGCGATCGATAACGGTTGCCAGCAGTACGCAAATGTTAAACTTGCTTATTTGATGTCAGGGCAAGTTCCAACAAATCCACCTGCCGACGTGAGACGGATCGACGCAATTCAAGCGATTCACGATTATCGACCAGAAGTGGCGATCGGGGCGTGGATAACCGATAAATTTGTAGACGGTATCACTGAAGGAAATATGTACAGTCCCGATGGGCATCAGATCATCCAAAATGTCGAATATATCCGTATAGGCACGGAAAAGATTCATGGTCGTAGCAAAATCTTAGAATTTCCTCACGAAACCGTTAAACCTCCAGGGTTAGTATCGAGGACAAGCGTAAATCCGCCCGATGATGTCATTCATGTTTGGAAAAAATTGCAATAAAAAAAGACCGACCAATTAAATTCGATTAATTGGTCGGTCTTTTTGTTGCCCTCTAGTTGAGCGCGCCGCGTTTTACGCTTGCTGCTCCACCCTCGTTACTCCGTTTGTTTCACGAGTTGCGGACTTTTGTTGCGGTTTACATACCGCTGATGCCGGATTGGAATCCGTCAACGAATCCGTTAAGGAACGGATTAACGTACACCACACACACCTTCACCAGAAAGATGAACAATGTTAAAAACAGGTAGTACGAATGTTTTTTGTCTGCGGTCAATACCGCGTAAAACTGCGTTAGCCTGTCAAAGGCTAAACAGAGAAGCTCTAGTAAGAGCTTGAATACCATCAGGTATTCGAGTGCTGTTACCGCCGTTTCCGGCAGTGTGGCTAAAGCTATGATTAGTAAATTAGCTAATAAGCTAGCCTCGAAAATGAGTCTCGATGTTCCTGGTAACAGGAACATGAAGTACCCCGTTACCGCGACAGTGATTGCTATATAGCATGGGTTTAATCCAACGACATACGCCGCCCCCGCACTAAGTGCGAGGGAAACTAGCCGATTGGGGATACTTCCTTGCGTAGTCTCTTTTAAATCCAAATAAACGGAATCTTCGACCTTCGTTTCTTTTTCCACTGCATTTGCCTTTGTGTCGGCATTTGCGAAGAATTTCGCGAACTTTGCTTGTGCTGCGTTTTTTACTGAGGCAGCACGGTCGTTGTTGTTTAAGATTGACATAATTTGTTGAACACCCGATTTGTTATTTGAATTTGGGTGTTTTTCTCCATACACATAATATATCATTATTCACACTTAAAGTCAAGTAAATATACTCAATTCTAGTGATAAAAATGTTTTTAAATACCAATAAAAAAGGTGTTACTTGATTAGTAACACCTTTTATTATTTAAACTTGCGTCTCAAACCATTGAGACATTATCCCCATGAATTTCGATCTCAAGCTTCGATATTGTGAATTATTTTTTTGCAAGAGATCGATCGCCAGTAGATCGTCACCCTCGCAATTTATTGCCTTCAATATAGCAATGGATGAATCGATCGCCCGCTCCACCCGACGGACGGTATGAACTTGGTGGGTAGCAATCTCTGATGAAATTACCACCTCACCGAACAAGGTTTCTAATGATTGCAAGGTAATGCGAGCGTACTCGCTACCATACCATGCGGCAAAACAACCACTTTCGAGGTACATATAGTCGAAAGTGTCCAAGGATACTGCATATCGCTGAATTAACGTGAGGGAAGCGTCGTATATCTCGGAAAGGGTAGCAGGACAGCCTGCTTTTTTGCGCGTAATGTTCATTGCCTGATACGCTAGTCTTTTTTGCTCGATATATTCTGTGAACATGAGATCGTGTATAGACTACACAATCAATCTATCAAATACAAACCGTTATATCAAGCAATATCAGGACAACGCTTCACTTTAATTTGACACCCATTTGCAATGCGATCGCCAGCACAAACCGTCTTGCTTCAATAGGGAGTCCTTGCTCCTCATAATGTGTGAAGGTTTCCTCACAAAGAGTCCTTGTGGCGATCCTATACATCGAATCATCAGCGTACTTATTGATCAGTGCTACCTGTTGCTTGCAATATTTCAGCGTTGCATAATCCATTTTTCTTATTTCTCGATCAGCGCACTGTCTTTCGTTTTTTGTAAGTTTAAGCATTTCATGCTTAGACAACAGCGCCAGTAGGCTGGGATTTTCGTCGATCAATACCCATTTAGAGTCGATCTTTTGCGTGTAATCACTCTTGCGGGCGATCGGGAACTCTTCTCGTTGATGTCCAAGAAGTCTAAATGTCCGATCGCCATTATTACTGTATGGTACAAATTTCATAAAATAGCCTGGTAGTTAGAGTCGATAGGGGCATTGCTACCCCTACCTCTCCTTCAGAACCGTGCATGAAACTTTCGTCTCACACGGCTCCTTGATAAAACCACCCTTGTTATGGGTACGATTCAAAACGGATTGTCGTCATAGCTCTTGTGGAGGGAGCCATCTGATGCCGTTTTTGTGTCATGACAATGTTTATGCAGAAGCTGAAGGTTTGTATACTCATCCTTCCCACCTAATGATTTAGGCGTTATGTGGTCAACTTCTACAATGTCTGTACTCGTAAAATACAAACCACAGTGAGAACAAATACCTTTTTGTTCCTTCAAGAGTTTTGACACTCTTGTCGGTGTTTCGGGATATTCTCCTCGTCTTTTGCTCCAGTAAATCCAGTCACCGTTATACGGACTAACATTACCCTTTACTTTGACGTGCCTTTTTATTGGTGTCGCTGCATGGTTACTTAGTTCTAGTCCATTTTCAGTGCTGAAACACCAATTTCGGTCTTTTACTGTTCTCCAGTATTTGTCCTTATTGATGCTACCTTTTCCCCTCGTTCTTGCCCATGCTCTTAATTTGTCGTAAGTTAAATGGTCACATTTTGAGAATGTTTCCTTACTTACAACTGTTGAGTAATAGTTTGACCATCCCCTAATGATTGGATTCAGCTTGCTAATTAAAGCAGCTTGTGGGGTGGTTTTATGGGTGTCTATTACCTCAGCTATCTTAGCTAGATGAGCTTTTAATTTTGGCTTAGAAGGGGTGATTATTGTATTGAAACCTAATGGGATTCCGTGGGTATTCTTGGCACTTCTGTAGTTACCTACTTTGTACTGTTGCACATGGAATCCTAAAAATTCAAACCCAACATTTCCGTTGTATTCGTTGAGGGTGTGGGTTAATTTTGTTTTACTTGGTTTCAATTCCAGTCCTATGTCACCTAACCACTCTGTGATTATCTCTTGGCTTTTGAGGATTACATTAATGTCTTCATGAATTATTACGAAGTCATCGGCGTATCGAATCAAGCTTAGGGCTTGGCGGTTATTATACTTGCTTAACCCCCCTTTTAGCGTTACCGCATATTGCTTAATCCTTTCCTCCATACCATGTAAAGCGATATTAGCCAATAGGGGTGATATGACTCCCCCTTGTGGTGTTCCCTCATTAGTCTGAGAGATATTACCTCTTTCCATTACCCCTGATTTTAACCAGCTTTTAATCTGTTTTCTCAGGGATGGGTATGTCTTAATCTTGTCTAGGAGTGTGTTGTGGTTTATGCGGTCAAAGCATTTTGAAATATCAGCATCTAGCACATATTTTGCTTTATATCTGATACTTAGAAATATTGCTTCAATCGCATCGTGACACGAACGTCCGGGTCTAAAACCGTAACTGTTAGGCTCGAATTTTGCCTCCCATTCCGGTTCTAACGCTATTTTTACAAGCGCTTGCAGTGCGCGGTCGTTTATTGTGGGGATTCCTAATGGTCTAGTTTCGGTTGTTCCTGGTTTTGGGATGTTAACCCTACGAGTGGGTTTTGCCTTGCCAGTAATCCTTAATGCTCCTACAAGGTTGGTACGCTGCTTTGGGGTCAACGATTTAACGCCATCCACTCCAGCAGTGTTTTTACCTTGATTATCTTGTGTTACCCGACGTACCGCGATACACTTTGCAGACCAAGACCTAATCAAGGTCTTTTGAAGTTTACGAACTGCTTTAACATCGCCACGCTCACTCGCTTGAAATATCCGCTTTTGCAACTTGAAAGTTATCCGTTCTAACTTACGCCAGTTAAGGTCTTTCCATTCCACCGTCAGATTGTTCTGCGTTTTAGACATTTTCATTGCTACTTGTTTGTATTTCTTTGGAATTACCGTGTATCTGTCAGCATATCCTCATCATTAAAGTGAGGCATTCGCTTCTGATACAATCCTTCCCTCTTAAATCATTCGTTAGCTACTTACTGGATTTCGACCTCTCCAGAGATTTAAAGGGGTTACTTCGTTCCGATTACACACGTTTGAATCCTTAGCGCGATGCTTTCCACCGGGTTTCTAGGTAATGCTTATAGGTCAATACCAAAATTGCCTATACCCTATCCTTGCCTTTTGGCTTGGTGTTAACCAGTCTTTACCGTGTTTCTCAACGGGTTTATTCATGATTCAGCCTTTACACCATTTAAAATCACGATGGTTCAAACACATCTTTGCTTGCGCTGCACATAGACTCCTGCTCGACAGTTACCGGGTTAGGCTCCTAGTAGTCTGCCTTTTAACCCCGCTTTAATCTGATGGGTGCTATCCATCGAACTAGGGGTTATGCTTTCACCGCTGCATCTGCGGGGTAGGTTTTGCACCTACTTGTATAATCAGTTGTCTGGCTAATGATGCCAGCCAGCCATCCCTGAGTATTTCTACTCATTTCGGCTAAACGAATCGCACTTGGTTTGTTTTAGCATAGCGCAAATGATATCATTAATACATCCTCTCAAGGTAAATAATATGACTTCGCAAATAGCGCGTTATACAGATCGAACTAAAATCGACCCGTTAACGCAGTCCAGAACCTCAATCCGGTTCAAAAAGAAAGTCGTTAAATATGTTAACGGTTTCTCTGACGGTGGAATTGTTAGGTACGGGCGACTCGACGAATATGGAACTGTGAAAATCGGGTCAACTAAGGTAACTGTCACTTGGGATGATGGCAATCGTCGAATCTATTCGGCTTTCTACGACGAAGAAACGCAAACTCACTATTCTGCGCTAGAAATAGCCCAAGAATGCGGTTGTATAAAACCAGTTCCTTGGTTCATAGTGGGACAGACGATCGTGGTCATTCCGAAACCTGATGGCTCGATCGCTCTTCCCGAATGTGAGTATCAAGTTGTCTCTGTAGACGATAAATGGATAGAAATTCGACAAATATCGGGCGATCGCGTTGACAGATACCCGATCGGCGAGATACCTGGTTTTCCGTTCCGAACCGATGTCGTTATCAAAGAACGACCTCTACTACCAGTCCCTCCTCGCTACGAACTGAAACACACTGCTGGTAAGCATTACTTGTGGTACAAAGAGAACCTTGTCGATCTCATTAGTCAAAAAAGCAAGCTATATGCGGTCTTTAGAACGGAGCAAAGTAGCTTGAGTGATTCTGAAGAAGATTTCGTTTGGGCTTGGCGGGAAGAATGGAATCGGTACGCGCGAAGGCTAGCGCGAGATCGTGGTCACGGAGGGAAAACGATTGGGACACAGCTTTTTATTGAAGGGGCGATCGAGACGCTAGCTGACTTCGATACGGAGAGCTTTGAATTCATAACCGATAAACATAGGCGGATTCCTTTGTTGCAGCTATATTTACATCCAGAACTGGCGATCGAAAAACTAGCTAACAACATTTTCATATTGACCGCTGGTGAATACATGGAAGCTCGTGTCGGATTCAACAACAAAGATAAAGCCCAAAAACGAGGGACACTAATTAAGCGACTGTCTGGCTGTAAGAATCCGACTTTGATCACTGGCGAATTTACTGGATGTACTCACGAATGGCTGTTGTCTAACCCTTTTAAGCGGCTCGATACGTTCATGAGTCGCTTGATCGATCTGGCTTCGCGACTACCTGGATAAATAAACCCGTAATACAGTTATGTATTGCGGGTTTTATTTTGATCTCTGTCCCATTGTGTGTTAACTTTTGAGTTGTAGTGTATAAATGTAATCATGCAATTCAGAACCAATCAATCCACGTTCGATGAGATTTTGTCTTTAACAAATAGAGCGATACCCAGCAAAGCTACACATCCTGTGTTAAGTTGCTTTCTGATCGAAGCGGACGCGACGCAAGATGCCGTGAGCGTGACTGGGTTTGACTTAGGCATGGGGATCAATGCCACGTTCTCGGCGATCGTCGAGAAAGGTGGAACGTGTGCCGTCCCGGCTAAGTTGCTGCTCGATATAGTTTCCCGACTACCAGAAGGCGAAATCGTTTTCAAGGTGAGCGACTTGTTGCTGACCTTGACAAACTCGTCGGGGAATTATGCGGTTCGGACGATGGAACCCGATGAATACCCCGAACTTCCCGATATTTCGGAAAATCCACTCTGGCAAATAGAGTTCAACCCGGAAGGGCTTGCTGCCGGAATTAGAAATACTGCTTTTGCCGCTTCGACAGACGAAGCCAAGCAAGTTTTGAGCGGAATACATTTGAAGGTATCCGGTGGATACCTAGAGCTTGCCGCTACCGACGGACATCGATTATCTTTAACTTCTGTTATGTCGGGAGACGCAAGTGATGGAGAAGGTACGGAGTTCAAAGCGACAATTCCACTACGAGCCATGCGTGAAGTTGAGCGCCTGCTCCAGAGGTGTTCAGACCCGATCGTTTTGAATTTTTCAGAAGATCAAGTGTTGCTGCGGACGAAAGGTGATGGAAAAACCGCCACAATAGTGGCCCGCACTTTACAGGGAGCCTACCCGAATTACCCGGATTTGATACCTCCAGTTTTCACGCAAAAAATCCTCGTCGATCGAAAAAGACTGCTTGCCAGCGTAGAACGTATTAACGTGTTCGCCCTGGGAAAATCCCCCGCTTGCCTATTTGCGATTTCCGAAGAAGATCAGTGTATCTCCCTTTCTAGCCAAACTCAAGATATCGGCAATGGTCGGGAGTCGATCGCGGCGCAAGTCACTGGAACTGACATAACTTTTGGATTCAATATCAAATATCTCCTTGATATATTGAAGGCGGGTAACTCGCCAGAGATTGAACTTCACGCGAATTCCGCGTTCGCCCCAGTGGTTTTCAAACCACTGGGAGGTGCGAATGTTACTTTTTTGATGATGCCTGTTCAACTGCGGGGTGGTAATAACGAGTCTACTAGAGTAAATTAGCCCGATCGCCCGACAAACAAAACCGCCAGGAAATCCACCTGGCGGTTTTTTCTTGTTGAGTTCTAAAGTTGTGTTATTTACACGCCTAAAACACTGGTCTATTATAAGGTTATGCATTATTTTTTTTATGAGCTTAGAAGCACTGTCAAGTCGAGCATCACTTTTCCCGATCGCCCAATGGGGGTCGTCTCTGTCCAGGGAAACTGTGCGACGAGTTATTTACAAGCCACCGCTGACAAAATTTCTAGAGGATAACGGGGCTTCTTTAGATATTCAGGCATTTCTGTGGTTAAATAAAACTACAGCGTTTAATCTGGAAGCAGGAACTTTAGTTAGTCTAGCTACAGATCAATAGAAATTTAAAGATACGAACCAAGACCAACCCTAACCAAGAGGTCGAGCCAAAAAAGCTCGACCTCTTTTTTTGTGAATTTTTATGAACACTTCAATTGAAGCTGTAGGTGCAGTGCTGTCTCAAAAAAATAGCTCCGCCGTCAAAAATGCGTGGCAAGCGCTTACGGATCTCTTACTAGCGTCTGGGAATTTGTCGTTCTCCGACATTCCCAAAGAATTGGTCAGCGCTCAAAGTGTTTACGAGGCTCACAAGAAAGAAATCAATGCTTCGGAAAGACTGACAGACTGCGTAAACAGAGCAACCTGGGAGATGCGCTTGCGGACGGTGATGGATCATTTTAGCTCCATGTTTTATCAGGCTGCTTTCTACAGCGAAAAGTCCAAAAAAGACCTAATAATCTCCGAACTGACTTCGGATTTTTTAGAGATCGTCAAAGACTTAGCTGTAAATACACCCAGCTTCGAGAAACCGTCAAACATGGTTTACGCAAGCAGTTCTCAAGAAAAGGTCGGATTTTCTGAAGAAGTTGCACCGCCGGTGCCGGAAATCTCACCTGAAGAAAAACATCTTGAAATAGCCCCCGAACCTGTAAGTGATTTAGAAAAACTGTTCCAGCAATCTGTTGCGCTAGAGCAAAATTCCGAATCGTCTGCGGAACCAACGCTCGTACAAGCGGGGAGTCAACAAGTGTCGTTCTCAGTGCTCGAAGAAGACAATCCGCTAGCTATTCAAATCGAAGCAAAAGCGCACCTTGGGCGTTCAGCAACAAATGAGCGCGTAGTCGAAGGTATTTTGTTTAAAATCGATCGCCCAAGCGAAGCAATTCCGAGCGTCGGGCCAGGGCTACCTCTGTATATTCCTCGCAATGTCGCCTTAGAAGCTTTAGCTTGCTTAGATTTTACAAGACCGAAACCGATCGACGCGCACGACTCGCTCTCAAAACACGCTTCGACAGAAATTGTTGGCGCGATGACAAGCGCCCGAATCAATGGCGATGATTTCTGGGTGACGGGTGTTTTGTGGGATTACAACCAGCCTCACAAGGTTGAAGCAATTGCGGCGTCCCAAGATCACTTGGGAATGTCGGTTAATGCGACGGCCGAGGGTCATCCCGCAGAAGTAGACGGGCGATCGGTGTGGCAGATCGATCGCCTACGAATTCTGGGCGCTAACATCCTTTTCTCCGAAAAGGCAACTTTTAAAAAAACCAGAACCAACGTTTTAGCCAGCTCCGAATCTGGAGACTTAATTCCGATACTGGCATCTGCCGATGATTTTGAATTAGAAAACCTCACCTCCGATACTTCCGAAACTATGGACACCTCTGCTATTGCCTCTCAAATCCGCGAACTCAGCGAAAGCGTCGCATCAATGCACTCTGAAGTGAGAAACCGACTAAACACACTGGAGCCGACAGTAAAAGAATTAGCCTCGCAGATGAGCGATATCCAAGCTGCTGCCAGGGAAACTAAAAACCAAGAACTGCAAGCGGCTGCTATGCAAATCGAACAGCAAAAACAGGCCCAATTGTTGCAATCAATGACGCAAGTATTTGAAGAAAAGCTAGCGACGCTAGCCCCCAGAACAGGGCCAAGATATCCAAGCCGCCCATTACCTTTAGCCGCTTCTGGGGTCGCCCCGATGTCGGGTGCAACTACCGTTCAATTAGAACTGGCGTCGCTCAACGGTCAAATTCTGGAAATGGAGAAAAACCCGTATGCCGAATCCGCCAAGCTGTTTGAGTTGATAGATCGCCGCAAGACGCTAGAAAGTCAAATCGGTCAAGTCCGCGAATAATCGATCTCCGTACCATCAGTAAATACAGAAAAAGTCAATGTCAACAGCCCCTACAAACACTTCGGTGTTCGGCTTTCAGTCCGAACAAATTCAAGCAGAAGCGACCGCTTACGACGGCTTCTATATTCGGAACGACTTCGATCCTATTATTGGCAGATATCTTCGGAACGCAGACGACATCCTGTTATGGCCTTTGCTCCGCAAACTGCCAGCAGAGTCTGACGTGATCCGAGAATTGGTTGAAAACGACGATCCTGCGGTTGGCTTCATGCAGAAAAACACGTTGGTTGCGGTCGAAAACCCAACAACCTACAACGTGCTCCGACCACTTGACGAAGGTCAGCAAATTAAGAGCTTGGGCGGCGTGATCAATATCGGTTACTACATTCAATCTTTATGGGAACAACTTGATCGCCCTTACGGCCCACAGTTGGCAATGAAAACCGAAAAAGGCATGAGCGCTACATTGAAAGCGCTAGAAAGGTGCTTGTTTCGTGGCAACGCCACATTAAACCCTTTAGAATTCAACGGGTTAGAGTCGTTGATCGCCCCGGATCACTCGTTTGAAATCGATATCGCAGACGGCAAAAAAATTGCGTCCTTGTTGCGGGCGGTTGTTCGGATAGCGATCACCGACGAGCAAATTTTGCGTGGAGTAACCCACATTTTTACTTCTGCGCTTGGCATAGAACTGATCGAAGATCAGACTGACTCCCAGATGCAATACATGAATCTGGAACGAGTTACGCCTGGATTGAAAGTGCCATCTGTTATTACCCAGCGCGGGCAAACGCCTTTAATGAGTTCCCCGTTCATTCGTGACACTCCGGCGGATGCAGCATTAGGTCGCGACTACGATCTTGTTCACTACTGGCTACTGGACTTGAATCAGTTGTCGTGGAGAGGCGTGATCCCGAAAGGCGGGATGCCTGACAATTTCAATCCTCAAATTTTTGACGTTGCCAAGTACGCATACCACGCTGGGCTAGAACATTACATGGTTGACAAGCGGTTTATTTTACAGTTTGGTACTTTGTTCGCAGGTAACGGCGGCGAATCGATTTGGAAGCTTTCGATCAAGGTTCCTGCCGGTACGATCGGCTCTATCGGGACTTTGTAAAATGCGCGTTCAACCTACAGATAAATGGATCAATTCGATCGCCGTCCCAAACTGTGGAATTATCCGCAAGCCATTCAACTCCGAAGTCGCCGACGTTCCAGATGATGTTGGCGAATGGTTGATTGAAGCAGGTTTTGCAGTACCGATTGAGGCACCTTCGGCGCAAGCTGAAGTAATTCTGGAACTGCCACTGCCAGAAACGCCCGCAGAGCCAGTCAAGCCCAAAAAGTCTTCTAAGTCAATTGTAAATCCCGAAGAAAGCTGATCGAGCGGGGCTTTAAAACCCCAATCGCATTTATGTCTAAACACACCTTCGCAGTAGAATTTTCAAAATGGTTAATCCTTTGCCAGTAGGTCTTGCTCTGAGCAAGATGGCCGACGAGATGAAGAACCACGCACCGAAATCGGTAGTGTGTTCGTTCATTCGACCTGCAAACGCGACAGCTTATACTGTTGGCGACATCATTTATCCTGCTGTTCCAGCGGGTCCGCTCGTTCAAGTGAAAGCGCTGCATTTTAAAGACGCACTTCCTTTCGGTAGTTCCGGCTTTATCGTAGAAGCACAGCTCAAACTGTTTTCGGATCAAGGTACGAATCTCGGTGCTGATCTACATTTATTTTCCGTCCCACTGATAGCCACGTCCGTCGATAACGAGCCGTTCGTAATTAGTGCGAACGATATGGTAAACCATGTCAATACAATTTCATTCCCAGATACCGCAGCGGAATCTATGGGTGGCTTTACGCGATACGCGATCGCGCCAAGCAAGGTAGTGAGTACATCCAGCGGTTCTACAAGTTTGTACGGTATTTTAGTTGCTAAAAACGCTTATGTACCGATCGCCAGCGAAAGAATAGTCATCCAGTTAGGCATTGTTCCGCGAGTTGTAATTCCCTAAACTTATGTATCTGACGCCCTTAGAAGTACGGCAACGATTAATCTCGATCGGAACTTATACGGTCGAGACGGCTCCCTCTTTGGAGCAGTTGACTTATGTACTCGAAGGAATTGAGGAACGCCTCGATATTTGGCTCGGCTATCATCCAGGTAGAAAGACTTACATAGAGGATTACCGTAGTTCATGCTCCGGGACAGTAACCCTCGCAAAGTACCCAGTAATCCTGGTAAGGCGGGTCGAAATTTACAACAATATCGACCCCTCTTACCCTCCCGTGTACGCAACCGAAAATATTATGTCAAATTGGTTGCAAGGCACAATCTTGAAAGTTGGTTATCCGGGGTGGATGGTAAAAGTCAGTTATGACGCTGGCTATGATCCGTTACCTAAGCGGTTCCAACGAGCCGCTTTTTCTTTACTGAGGAAAAGCCTAGAAACGAGTGGTCTGACTGGAGATTTGAGCTTTCTCGAAGAGCCAATCCGCGACGTAAGCTCAATCTCAGTGCCGGGAATTTCCAAGTCATTTCGACTGGGTGACAGTAAAAGTGGAAAAAGTGGTGGCGGAGGTGGCTCCACTCTTGATCGTGAACTCGCATCATTACAGGAAGCTGGCGATCGTCGGAGCTTTATTTTCCCAAGAACATAAATATATGTCGTTAGAAGATAGCTATATTCAGACTCAAATTAATCTTTTAGAGCTGCACCTCGCCTTAGCTGGTGAGATTCCTAAGCGGTCTGGCGACTTTGAAAGCATCTACACAACCGAAAGCGGAAAAGAAGTAACTGTCAAACGATCGCCCGACGGAAAGTTCGCGTCGAAAAGCAGCACTCCAGGTACGGCTACTTCCGAAATAAAAGCGCCTCCAGCATTAGACCCGAAGGTTGCTCGTGAAAACGGTCAGGTAGTTAGAGAGGTTTTGACAGGTAAAGTCGGGGACGATCTGAAGAAAGATTTGGCGACTGATTTTAAACATAGACCCGATATTCAGCAGGCGATCGAGAAAGTTGATTTTGCACAAATTCTCAAGGGCGATAAAGATGCCCTGAGCAATCTCAGTGATTTCACTAAGATTGCTTTTGAGCAAGCTGTGAACGCCACATCACAAGGCGCACAAGAAGTTTTGCGCGTTGCGATAAGTGTTGCTCAATTTACAGCAAGTGTTATTTTGCGGCAAATAGCTTTTGGGGGGACTTTGATCTTAGGATCTGCTGGAATTGTTGTTTTCAAAAAGGGAATGCGACCAGACAAGGCGATCACGCAGCAAGCCGCAGGTATCGCCCCAGGAACGATTAAGAAGATATTTTCATCACCAAATATAACTCGAATTGCAAGCATCAGTCTTATCTTTAATGTCGTAGGTAAAGCTATCGAACTCGCAGCAAATGCTGTCCGCAAAGAAAAGCCACCACTTGTCGAACCTTCTGCGGATGAGCAAATTAGAGAGACGCTTCGCTCTATCGGTGGCGATCGAATTAAATCAGGATTGATTGCTGGTGCGGCTAATTCTCCGAGTATCGTAGAAGGTATTGAAAATACAAAGATCGAAGATGTAGTTAAGGGTGATAAGGACACTATTGGTAACGCAATTGACTTCATGCAAGACCGTATGGATGATGCGATAAAAGCGGTATCTGAACACAAAAAAGAACTGGCGATCGGTGCGGTCGCAGTCGCCTGTATAACTGTAGGGACTGCGTTTGGCTTTGCGGCGGGTGTTGCTGGTCAGATGCTAATTGTCGATCTTATTGGAGAACTTATTGCAGGCAAAGGTATTCAAGAGGCTGCGAAAGTCGCGATAAAACAAGCTTCACTCACAAGGGTCAAAGTTGTGGTAACTAATCCTATACTTGGATCTGTAATCGCACTTAATTTTTTGTTAAATATAAAAAACGTAATCAGCAAGCAAGTAAATATCGCAAATGGTTCTTTAGGTGAGGGTAGCTTTGGCGAAAACGAAGAAATGGTGAAAAAAATAGTTGCGGACGAGGGTTTGGATTATACAGAGGTATTGGAGACGATCGCCCGCCGTAATGAGCAACAACCCAATCCCAAAAAAGCAGAGCAAGTTCAAAAACAAACATTAGAACTCCAAGGAAGAATCCAGGAAGGCGTCGCCAAAGTCCAGAAAATTGCTGCCGGGAAGTTGTCGTTAACTGCTTCTGATATTAGTCAAATCAGCAATATCGCCAAAAAAGAGGTTGAGATAAGAAATATACTTATAGAGAAAAAGGGCGCGCTAGAGCAAGCTGAGGGTCGAGGGTTTTCGCTCACCAAAAGGTTGAATGAGTTAGCGGAGATAGCTCAGAAAAAAGGAAAGGAGTCGCCTAGTTACAAGTGGCGAGTTAATGTTGTTAAAGCAGAGTTAAAATATGGAGAAAAGCTAGATAATCTCGGAGGGTTTGGTGGATATGGCAAACTACTAAATTCGATGAAACAAACAAACCCCGCACCTGGTAAATACGAATTACCCGATAGTGAAGACGACCGCAAAATAACAAACTTATTCAACCAGGGAGGTGCGGGGTCACGAACATCGACAAATGATAGATCCAAGGTAGTGGCTGGAGCTCAAAAGGCGGGGCAAGACCTTCAACAGTATTTAGCGACACCAATCAATGCAAAAGTTGGTTTAGCGGGCGGTATTACTTGTGCTTTCCCAGGCGGAAACAACAAGTATTCACAAATGACTAAAGACGCCGCCGAGATAGACCCAGGGATGAAATCATTTACAGAAACGGAATTGTTTAACGACAAGAGTGTAGATGGCTACATCAATATTGGAGATGTCTTATTGGCAAATGCGGGGCTTAAATTACAGGGCTATAACTCACTTGCCTCAACAAAGGAGCATACTAGAGAAATGATGTGGCACGAAAGCGGACACCTTCTTGAGGTTAAACTAGGGAAAGTAGAAGAATCTGTCGCGTTTCGAGAAGAGCGGGCTTCGGAAGTCCCTAATGATAGGAAGGAAATTCCCCCAACGGGATTAAGCCTTGGCTCCCAAGACTATGCGCTAGGCGAGTTTTACTCACCCTATATCGGACTTAGGATGAGAGGTCTAGGGAAACACGCCCGCACCGAAAGGGCTACCGAAGTTTTATCGTCTGGCATGGAACTACTCTCTAGTCCAACTATGGCAGAACGTGGTGCAAAAGCAGATAGAGAAACCATGCTCTACGCACTTTCCGCGATGAATGAAAAAGTATCAGATTGAATACTATGGCAAACCCAGCATTTGGAATCGTGATTGGTGAAGAGATGACGCTATGGCTTTTAGAGATAGACTTAGGTAAGCAAAAGCCCACACAATTAGCGCGAGGTGAAATCAAAGTTAAATTTCTTGTGGCAAATACAGAGGCATTGTATGAGGAGTTCTCAAGTCAATTCTTGAGTGTGCCGGGCGTACATTTTTCCACCTTAAAAGGTGGTTTTGGTTCCTACGCTGAAGTTAGGCATATTCTGGAAAGTATGTCTGGTGGAATGTGGGCGTTCAGCGAACGAAATGTCCCCAAAGAAAGAGGCGAATTGGGCGTCCCAGATAATCTTGCGCTTCTCTAATTGTTAACCGCTAATTAAAGTGATTCACAGAAAAAAACCATGAACAATACAGCTTTCGACGCCAGTGAACTTCGTATTCAAAAGCTACTCTCAGACCTTCGATTCGACCTATTCGCGATCGAGCATTTGCAACTTGCCGAAGACGAAGCCAAGCCTAAACAATCGGGCAACTTCGAGACAACTACCAAAACAGAAGGCGGAAAAGAAATTAAAGTCACCCGATCGCCCGATGGAAAGTTCGCATCTAAAAGCGGTGGCGGTTCCGCGTCATCGGAATCAAAGTCTTCCACCAAGGGAGGTGCTGAACCGCCTGTATCTGCTGCGGACAGTTCAAAAGCTATTAGAGAAGGTCTTACTAAGGTTGCTGACGATCTTAAGGCTGGCTTGGCAAAGCTGGTTGACGATGATCCTGATGTCAGAGCTGGTGTTCAAAAAGCCATTATGGCCGACATAGTTGGAAAGACTGGAGACGCGCTTACAAACGCTCGGCAATACATAGAGAACAAATTAAACGAAGCGGTTGCGGCGACAACTAAACAAAGTCGCGGAATAGCGATCGGCGAGACGCTATTTGCTGGTTTGGCTGTCGCGGCGGTGGCTGGGGCTGCGACGATGGCTTTGGGTGCGAGTGTACCAATCACTGCCGGGGTAGCGGTTGGGTTCGGTGTGGCGACATTACAAATGGGTTCCCAAATATTGGGTGATGCAGCGAAAAAACGTACTAAAGAAGAATTAAAGAAATTCCAAGAAAGTACGCCGTGGGTAAAAGGCACTAATCCGAAATTACAGCAGATGGTTAAACGGCTAACAGAAGAAAATACCAAGGAGTCTAAACAGTTACTCGCAGACATCAAGACTTCAGTTGATGCGGAAAGAGCGTCAATGGAAGAATTAGCCCCAAAGCTCGTACCACCAAAGTCTAACGAAGCGGCAAAAAAAGAGATAACAGGTGAAACTGGATCGGCTATCAAAAATGGTCTGATCGCCGGTGCAGCCGAAAATACAAACGTCGCCGCTGGAATCAAAACTACAGACATGGCGGATGTAGCAAAAGGAGAAGGTGACGCTTTTAGTAATGCTATGGACTTTATGAAAAATGCGATCTTTGATGCTGCCAAAGCTACTTCGACAGCAATTAAGGATTCTGCAATTGGTAAGGCGATCATTGGGGTTCTGACAGCAGCTTACACAATGGGCGAAACATCCGGCGAAGCTGTGGGTAAATTTGCGCGGGAAAAAATAAGCGAGGCTTTGGATTCAACGCTGGTTGACGAAGAGATAGCAGAGACTTTGGCAGGCCTGACCCCAGAGAAGGTATCTGAAAACTTTGAGAAAGCTAAAGCATTTATGGCGGTAAAAGAAAATCAAGAGCAAGTAATAGCGACGATCAAGGAAAATATCGATGCTGCTGTTGCGGATATAAAATCAGGCAAGACGGCGGGCGATCTTAAGGCTAGAGTGAAAGATTTGGGCGATCGGATGAATAAAGCCGTCGAGACCTTGCAAGGTGAAATGAAAGCACAACGCGACAAGAAAGAATCCTTGAAACAAGAAAACAAGATAAGAGAAGAATTGAATTTCCAGAAAAGAGAGTTCTAGTGACTCGGATGGGAAGACAAAAAAATTGAAGCGGGCGATCACCACAAAGAGATCGCCCGCTTCGATTTTCGCCCGCAAGAAATTCTACTTGCGATCGCCGTACATATCGGAAATATCGTCGCGGTTGAATTGTAATCCGCGTTGATATTCGTCTTGAGTCCAGCGCAAAACGTGCGGGTTAACTGTGCCTAGCGTCATCATTTCATAAATCCAAACATTGATATCCGCTTGAAATTCTGGATTAGACATAGCATAGGACATAGCCAACGCGGGATGCACCCAGATTTTTTGCCCGCGCCCTGGAACGTAGTCTATCAGGGGGATTACGTTAGATACGATTTTATGCGTACCTAAATTTTGTCGGTCAATAGGAAGGTTTAGTCGTTCAGAAAGTCGAGAGAGTAACCTTGTCGCAAACTGAGTCCTTTTCCAGTCCGAGAAAGTCTTCTCAAGAACTTCGCTCATGTCTGAAGCGCAAAAATATCCGTCTTTGCCGCGAATCTCAATTTTGCGTCCGTTGTATTCAGGGAATTGATCGAAAAAGGATAGCATTAGCTTAGCCATGATTTGTACCTTTAATACAGAACTGGTCAGTGTCGATCGCCCTTTCGTAAGAAGGTTGATCGCCACGCTCAAAAATTGAGATGCCAACATTCTACCAAAATCTACCCTGTGATCGTAGGTTGCGGTTAATTCAAAAATTGAAGCGGGCGATCGAGATTAATAATCGATCGCCCGCTTCAACTTTTAAATGCAATATTCACCTATCGGACTTCCTATCTGTACTTACCCTCAATCAAAACTTTAGCTACAGCAGAGTTGATCACTAAAACTCCTGACAGCGGTTGAAAACTAAGCACGAAATTCTCCCATGCCTTCTGCGTAATCGGGCCCCAGATACCGTCCGGCGTCCCTGGCTGGAAGTGTGGAAACCGCGTCAAGCAAATTTGAATCTGCTTAACCAAGCCACGGTCTTTCTTAACCTCATCGACAGAGACTGTCAGGTTCTTTTCAAAAATATCTTGCAAGCGTAACCCGCCAAATTCCCCGGGCTTCCAAACTCGTTTGTCGTTTGATGGGCCGTCAAAAAAGTGTATCCAAAGCTCTTGATTTGAGTCTGGGCCACACAGTCTTTCCATCATCCCGTAACTGTATGTCAATCCTTCCCCGCTGGCACTGGTATCGTATCCGCTTGCATACCATTCGCCGTAAGGGTCATGGACTATCCAGCCTTTCTCGTTGTAGCCGATGATTACAAGGATATGACCAAACGCAGTGAACCAGCCGTGAACTATGCAGGGCTTCCCACCATCAAGCCACGCTTTCACTTGATCCCATTTAGCGCGACTGTCAAATCGAGGGCGGTAGCCATGCTTTTGAGCAAGAATTACCAAGTCGCCGGGAGAATGGCGAGACAAGCCATTGGCGAGACAATACTTGGTAAGATAGTCTTCTAACTGTTGCCCATTAGGTCTGAGAAGTGGCTCTCCAAAGAAGCCAAAACACATAGCAACAGACGTTGTGTTGCAGGTTCCTGTCGGACGAACTAAGTTATTAAGCTGAGATAAATATGGAACTTTTAGAATTTTCATCGGAAATCTGGGTTAAAAACCCAGCCCTTCTAGGACGGCTTTAATTGGTTCTGAACAAGGTGGGTGATCTCGTTGTGGCGATCGCCCTCTTTTTCCTTTTTATTGTAAAATTAGCGTTAAGCGCGATCGATCCAAACGATTCACACTTAACTAAACAGTTAACTCTACATCCGAGGGTCAAACGCCTAAAGTCATTATATCGTGGTTCGATCAATTGCCTAAGTACAACGACCAGAAAATTGGGATTCGTGGCAAAGATGTTCTGGACGAACTTTCGATACAGACGAGGTTGCCGATTACCCACGAAGACAGCGAAAAAGCGACTCCTCATTTGCGAGGAGTCGCTCTCAAACCCTTTGATAGACTACGTTAGGCGTGTTAAATCCCATATCCGAAATTGGACGGAAGAAAAGTTTCAGCGGGGGTTGCAATTTAATCGCGACGACATCGACGAACTATATAGTTGATCGATCGCCCGTCCCGATCGCCAGCAATTCAATTTCACCGAGCAACGCACAAAAAAACGGGTGATCTAAATTAGATCACCCGTTTTTTACGACTTTTTACTCCAGTATGTAGAGCGCTCCTGTGGAGTCCTCTTTTATTTCAGACTTCCAGATTATTCTTGTTCTTTTTTCATTGAGGTAGAATTCCCCTGGCGTGGGTTGTTCTTTCTCTCGAAGGCACCCGTTGTACCATTTACCGATAAAAGGCCTGGCCTTTTCTTCTGAGACTTCTTCGCAGAAAAAATGACCTCTACTGTTTGTGTAAGCCCAGTAGTAGAGTCCTTCGTTGGACACTAGCCTGTCTGTGTAGAAGACTTGAGGATGCCAGCGATCTTGCCCGCCGGCATCGTTGTCACGAAAACATTCGGCACCATCGCGAGTGCCGAGCACTTTATAGACAGTTTCTGAGACTTCTACAATCCCAAAAATAGTGTTAAAAAACGAAGCGGATCTGCGAACTACTTGCATTTGTTTTATCTTTGAATTACTTATTTGTCTGTAGTTACATTGTATCATTTTAATAATTAAAACACAAGCGCGTTGTATCTAGTCAGATTACAATTACATAGTTGATAACATTTGTGTTAAAACTATTCATGTGGTTCCTGGAATTTAACACCAATGAGATACAGTCCAGTTTGCAAGCCAAATCAATTGATCTGCGGCGAGGGGCAAATAGTAGTAGTCAGCGGTTGGACGCAATCTAAATTTATAGCGCAACACATAGACGCTAGGGATTATGCTGCTATCGGGCAACTATATTCACCTACTCGCGGTATTAGTTTTTTGCTCCGAAATTTGCTAGCTAACCCGCACGTACACGCTTTGATCACCATTAATGCTACGAGCGCAGACACTAACGCTGGTTCTGTTAAAGCACTTGTGGATTTTTTCAACAACGGATTTGAGCTTGGTAAGAGTGACACAGGACGCGAGTGCTGGGTCATAAAATCCGAGAAAGTTGGATACATAGACATAGAGATTAAAGAATCCGCTTTGGAATTGCTAAGAAAATCGATCGCCTACTGGGAGGTATCTTCAGTTGCCGACGCGATCGAAAAGGTGAATTTACTGGCAAGCTCGATCGCCAGCGCTGAAAGTTTTTCTGAAGGTACGGCGATAAAGTCGTGGGCTGAACCGATGACTTTCCCCGTATCGGAAATTGAATCAATTGTGTTTCCGGGACAGAGATATGGACACAGAATTGAAGGTGTCACCATTGCTGAAACCTGGGTAAAACTGCTGCACCGTATCAGGACAACAGGAACCATGCGCCCTACGAGATATGACGGGCAGTGGCAAGAACTGATCGACTTAATGGCGATCGTCACCGACGAACCACCTGACTTTTACTTTCCCGATCCCAACTTTCTTCCGCTCGATCGCCAGTTCCTCGACAGTTACATTCCTCAAATTCTTGATGACGCAACTTACACGGAGGGTGTGAAGTACACCTACGGGCAGCGGATGAGATCGTGGTTTAGTAACGACCAGATCGAAGAAGTCATATCTAAGCTTGTCAATGAAATTGATACTGCCAGTGCGGTAATCAGCCTGTGGGATGCCGGAGGCAACTGGAAACGAAATCCTGACGGGTATTCAGATCATAAACACGGTGCCAGTCCTTGTTTGAACCACATCTGGTTCCGCGTTGTAGACAGTGTGTTTTCGATGACGGCAACTTTCCGCAGCAACGATATGTTTTCGGCGTGGCCTTCTAATGCAATGGGTCTACGGGCATTGCAACAGTACGTCCGAAACGAGATTTACAGGCGATCGGATTGCAATCTCGTAATGGGGCCATTAATCACAATTAGTCAGAGCGCGCACATCTACGATGATACTTTTGAGAACGTGGATATGTTAATCCAGCAGCAATACGCAAAAATCGCCAAAGTCCAAAACTTCAGTGATCCTGTTGGTAACTTTTTGATCGAAATTGAGGGCGATCGAATTCAAATTTCCCGTACAACTCCGGGCAGCGGTGAAGTGATCGGCTGCTATTCAGATAAACACGCACTCGGTTTAATTCGACAGATTTGTGCAGATGTTCCGGCGATCGATCCAGAACATATTGGCTACCTTGGGATTGAGTTGGAAAAAGCGAGACGGGCGATCGAAAGTAATTCAATCTACATTCAGGATAGATAAAAAGCGGGCGATCGGTTAATTTAAATCGCCCGTTTTTTATTGCTTATGATGTTTTTCCAACCCAGATCCGACAGAAATCACAACAATGCCTAAAAGAAAAAGCCTGCTCAGAGACGAACCTAAGCCAGTTGACAAAACTTCGATTCATAAAAACATTCGTCTTCCAGTCGAATTGTTTAAACAACTAGAAGCATTTGCTGAACAAAACAGGCTTCACATATCAGACGTGGTTGTGACCGCATTGCAAGAATACTTCGGCAGGTTTTGAAGATAATTGTCTTTTCTCTCGGAAAATTTGGGGATGTTTTATTATCACCTGAGCCAAATAAATAAAAAAGGGGGCGATCGGAATAATATCCGATCGCCCCCTTTTTTTGTTTAAATTTCGTTAAACAAACAGTTCATCCATAAACCGTGCTAATTCTTTTTTGGCTTCAGATTGTGCTTGCTTTACGGATTCACCCCAAAAGTTACGTCCCGGAACGATGATATGCGAAGTCTCCGCTCTTAAGTAAATACCAAAATTTGCAGCCATGAAACCGCGCATCTTTTGAGTAACTGGTATTACCGCACCCTCGTCTTGTACTTTGGCGATCATGGTTTGCTTACCTTCAGGGATGCCGACACCCGCGATAAAAACATTTCCTTCTTGTCTGAAATATTGTTCTAGCGTGTTATGAATCCCGCTGCCGTCCGGTTCTCCAGCGACTTGATAGATATGCTTAGTCATATCGGAAAGCGGTGGCGGATAACCGCTGCGCCCCTGCCCGGCTAAATGCTGGCGGATAATTTCATCGAGACGCTTTGCTGACAATATAGTCCACTGCGCGCCCTTGGCATTGACGCGCGCCTTTGCATTCTTCAGCTTCGCTAAAAGCTGACCGTAGGTGCTGCTATTCTTGAGATTTGATTCCATTTTTTGGTATAGTTTTCATCAAAGTCTAACGAAAAAAATGAAAGTTCCTCAGAATTTAACAATTGAATGTGGCGAACGACAAACTCCAGAACGGTCTACAAGTCTCGATCATCTGGAAGCGCGATCGCCCGAACGAATAGCCTTGATTCGAGATATAGCCCAAAAGCTGGATAGAAACGCAGAAGATATAGAACGGAAAGCTTACAGTTCCTGGGTAAAGCATCACAAACCATTCGACCGACAAACGTTAGAAATTCTGGCAGAAGTAGAGAAGATTGGAAGTTACTCGATCGCCCAAATGGAATTAATTGGTGATTGTATCAGAGGAAGCTCCGAAGATTTTAAGCATTTATCGGTGTGTGCGTTAAAAGTGAAAGGTATGATCACTGCGGGTGATGAATTTCACAATATTATAAGGAAACTAGCGGAATGCGGAAAGCTCAGCGACTTTAGTCCTGAGATGTAAGCGAGCGAGGACTTCAGTTCCCTTCAATCTTTTTTTTCATGCGCCATCAGCAACGCCTCACAGCTACCAACCACAAAAGTATTGCCAAAGGTCGAGATCCAGCGGGCTTGGTCGGCCGACAATTATTTTCAGAACAGACGCAGGCTCAAAAACAAAAGGCGATCGCCCGCTTCTGGTACGGCGACGGACACCTTTACTGTCAGGAATGGATCGCAGAGAACTACAGGACTCATGCAGGTCTGCCATTGCGCTGGGACGAACCATTCTTTTTCGGTTTTTTGTCTGTGATGGCTAACCCGTGGTTGGTTCGGGTGACAGTGATCAAAGGCGCTCAGATGGGTTTTTCCGAAACTTTGATCGCCCTTGTCGCGTTCTCTTTGGTCGAGTTGCGAAGCTCTACTATTTATTGTGTAGATGAAAAATTAAAATTGATGGACATCGTGGCTCCACGAGTTCAGCCGGCATTCGACAGTATTAAGTCTATCCAGTTGCTTCGACAATTATCTATTAAGTTGCGTGGGCGTAAAGATACCGACACAAAACAACGAAACGTAGACGTGGGGGGTGTTCCAGTGTACTTTGCATTCGCCAGTCGTGCCGGTGCAAGTAGTCAAGGACGACAGGTTTCAAGCTCTCTCAGTTCTGTGCCTGTTGAGTTTTGGGTAATAGCCGATGAAGTTGAAGCATTCCCGCCAGGAGCCGTGAATATTTTATTAGAACGGACTTCGGCTTCGACACTACCAACTTGTCCGTTGCGGTGTGGATCTACCCCCGGCGCTGAAGGGGGTGTCGTCGATGTCCAGGTCAAAACATCGAAGTATTTTTTTGACTGGTATGTAACGTGCCCGCATTGTCAGATCGGGCAGTTCCTATCGCCTAAAGGCAATTTATTTCGACCGTTGCACATTGAAGGGCGATCGGATCTGCAATATTTTGATACCGTCGGCAACCCTCTGGACTGGTTCTGCACTGATTCCAGCAATTTAGAGAAAAGGATTACCACAGCGTATCTCGGCTGCCGACACTGTTCTGGTGAACTTACACGGGAGACAATTACTAAAGGTCAATATCGCTGTCATCACACTGGCGAAATTCTGAACGAATTTACCGAGAAAACACAAAAAGCCAAAAAACCAGTCCGTGACGGCGTGGCGCTGAGGCTACCAAGACTCGCTTCTAAACTGTTCAACTTGCAGGAGCGATTATCGAGATTGACGCAAGCCCGAAACATTAGCGATCGCGCTGACTCACTCCAGCAAGGTTTCGGAGAAGTCAGTTCTTTCGGTGCTGGCCGAATTGACAAATCGTTGTTACTCGAATGTATTGGCAAACCTTTACCGGCAACTTGCACTGTTCCGGATCTAATCGTTGTGGGTGCTGACCAGGGGCTCGGACATCAGATATCGGTAATAACTTACTGGTATTGGGGGGAAGGAGTGAACGAGCGTGAAAAATGGGAGACAGCGCACGTCGAAGTGAAATGGTTTGGGGCGGCGTATCGGATGGAAGGAATAGAAGAACTCGCCTCTACCTGGAAAGCCGACTTTGTGGGGATTGACATGAATCCAGAGGCTTACTCTGCTGGGCAATTCGCAAGTAAATTCCGACCAGAACGAGAAACGAAAGGAACACGGGCGATCGAGTTAGGTCGCGGTCGGAATGTCGATCGCCCGCAGAATTATTTTGAACAAACAGGAATCGTGTTCCTTTTCTATCAAACAGCGCTCAAAGGCGAGGAATTCCGAAGTTCGACACGCACAGTGCAGGGTGAAGATTATCCAGCGTTCGCGCTCGATCGCACATTCGGATTGGATTCAGTGCTAGAAATGGTACATTCTGGGCGACTTCATTTACCCGCAGACTGGGTGTACGATCCTCGCGATAAAGATGCGTTTCTTTACCAAATGCTGACCTCGGAGCGTACCTCAAAGGCACAGTGGATTGAAGGAAATGAGCCCGACCACGCATTTCATGCGCTTAATTTTGCGACGGTGACGGCGATGTGTTGGTCTTACTTACCGAAACCAACACCATTTGTATTTGGTGGTGTTGGTAAACCAAAACCGACACCGTATTACTAAGCAAGAAGCACCGGTTATAAAAAAGGGGGCGATCGGATTAATTTAATCCGATCGCCCCCCTTTTTTTTATTAACCTCAGTAAATACTTAAAGAGCAACCCATTCTTACAAACCGTGCATTTTGCCGATACACCTTTGCTTGTTTCGTATAATCAGCAATTGTCTCAGCAATGGTTGTTGCGTCCACATCATCAGGTGGAGTTGTAGACAAAACCTCCGCTCTCTCTATATACCGTTCAGCATCAAACAACCAAGAATCTGCTAGCATATCGTCTGTTTGGTTGTACCAAATGTTAGGTACAGACACAGTTTCCCCTGTGTCTGTATATTCATACTCTAATCGGAATGTTCTTAGTGGGTTAGTCGTCAACAGGCGTCTAGGACGACGACGATCAACTACTTCTTGAAAATTATTTTTCTTCATCAGTTACTTGCCTTTTACTAGCGTTTTGGTTTGTAAGCCGTCTTACATTGAATATTCTTATTATAAACGGTTAACTGCTCAAAAGTCAACTCAACTATCGAACATGAGCGACAGTGTTATCGAGTCTTTTCGTGTCGTTCGTGATAGTCTTACAGTCTTGAATTCCTGAATTAATTATTATCTTTCATTAATGTCTAACAGGATGACGGAAAACGAGACACGAAGGCTACACTATACCGTAAGATTAGTGTTAGGTATTTCACATAGGAGTTAATCATGCCTTTAACCAGTTCTGATGTTCGCTGGATCGAAACATACGATCGACGTGGTGAAAGAATACAATGCCCGGACACAACAACCCCTCCATCGTCTAATACCCCACAACAACCGCAAACAACCAAACCCAAACCCAAGCAAGTGAATTAACACAAATCAAAAGCCCTGCACTCCTTAATCAAGTGCGGGGGCTTTTTGCGATCAAGTTGTCTTTGGGTTGAAATACTCACCGTCCTAAAGGAGCGGTGATTCTTGATACTTCACTGACTGATGCTACCGAAGTGTCTTACTCTATCTCTTGTTTGTTTAGAGTCTCCCAATTCCCTATCGTGTTTATCAGCCACTTGCGAAAAACTTCAATACCAGGTTCGCGACTTGCCAGTGCAAGGATAAACATCCCAGATTTTGAAATTATTGACGTTACCTCTTCTCGCCCGACCGTATCGGTTAAACTTATAAGTTTTACTCTGCCTTCATCAAGATGACGCCCTTCATCAAGATGACGCAACGCTTGCATAAAGTTCGCAATATCCAAAATGGCACAAACATCCTTGGCTGCAAACCAAGGCTCCCCATCAACAGTAATTACGCGGACTTGTTGATCATTGAAGTCGTATCGTGTTAGATTGGTCATGTTCGCCTGTTGTATAGGTGGACTGCCGATGATAAAGGGTGTTTCTGCACCCTGTCGGCTCAATATTAAATTATATCACACAGCCCCGCACTCTCGCACCAGAAAATCGCTACATATTCAGCCATCCATACTCAGAAGTAGCCCGATCGCCCGCAACTATCACCTAATCTGTACCCAGGCTTGCATTTAATCAAGCCACTCAATCGAATAACTGTCAGTTCGGAATACGGCAGGAAAGACTACAGATGCCACCCACTTGCGGAACTCTTTAGCCTCTGGTTTTTCGTTTGAGGAAACTAGAACAAGCATTCCAGACTCTGAAATTACCGACATATCTTGATTACCGCCATTGGTGTACATAGAAGCAATACTTTTCTTGTCTTCATCTAAGAGGCGCAACGCTTCACTGACGTTCGCAATGCCAAGAATGACACAAACATCCTTAGCCACAAACCAAGGCAGTCCTTCAATAGTAATTACTCGAACTTGTTGAGTATTGAAGTCAAACTCTGTTAGATCAGTCATATAAACAATCTCAATTACAAAATTTTACTTTTAATTAATCAATAGCCACTAAGATAGTTGATAGATAGAACTTGCTATCAGGGGAAAGTATCATAAGATGTTGTACTTCTTTTACTAAGTATAATTCTACTCCAGTAGGTATAGCATCTTTTAGACATTTGATATAAGCAGATACAATTTTAGCAAACAATTTCTCGTCTGTTTCTGTTTCCTTCTTTTTTTTACAAGCTATCGAGTGAAAATGGATATTATCAGAATAAAGTCGTTCATTTGTCCCCCCTCTCATAACATTTTCGTAGTACGTTGTTATGTAATTGTTGAGGAGTAACTATCTTCACAGGGTTATGGACAATATTAGCCGCATCAATACCTTCTACTAGATATTTAAATAAAACTTCACTTCGCTCATTTGTAAAAGTCATAATTTTTCCTATTTTTGTTTTAAAGTTGTTGGTAGCTTAATTAACCATTGAATAGCTTTCGCTTTATAGAGTCTGTGATAATGTCTTCTGAAATCAGTGCAACACGTTGTAACCCGCCAGGTGTAATGAGTTCAGTCTCTTTTATCCGAATCAATTCAACACCTTTTAATCGACAAGAAATCGTAGAAACGTCCCGACTGCTCAACAGTTTTGTTTAGTCTTTTAATAGCTTTCGGAGGCGAAAGCTATTAAAAGTAAAAATAGAGTTCTACGATTTACTCTAAATTTAACTCCCTTTTTAACATCTTTAAGCTACCATCAACCAATGCTTCTTGGTTGTCGATCCATTCACGCGCCTGAGTCTTAGACTGTCCCATAGTAAAGCAGGAATCACCACCCTCGCACAACAATATATCACCAAAATATATTGAGTGTATGCACGTGTAACTTTCGTTTCGGATCGCTTCAACCTTAATTGTACACAATTTGTATTGCGACATAGACACTTCGTTCTCCGTGTCACAAAGAGACAAACAACCTCTTCTCTTGAGGTTTTCAATTGCAGCGTTATACACTTGGACAAGTATAACTGTTGGTAATAACCGAAACATTTCAGATAGCATAGATTTAAGTTGACCCTCACTAAAGGTTAATGTCTTTGGATCTGCGGTGCTGAAGTAGCCTGCTCCGACCATACCATCGCCCAACTCGGTACGCCAACCCCGTCGTCACTAAATCTTTAGGTATTCCTCAAAAGTCTTTCTTTTTTGTCAAAATTTTCTAAAAATTAGAAATTTGGAGTTACTAACTCTAAAGGTTTAGTGACGACGGTATGTTTTTGCGAGGTTTGAGGCGGGCTGGAATATTCGTTTGATACTCCCCATGCCTAAAGGCGAGGGGATTCTTGAAGAGTCCAGAGTCGGATTTTCAAAGGCGCTATCAAGTCGCCACTACTGATTCCACTAAGATTCAATCCCAGTTTTACCGCTACTTTTTTGATAATATTGGCTGCGCCGTTGCAATCGGCATTGATTTTTGTACCATCTGCTGAACGATACAGTCCGCGAGTTACTCTTTTCCCTGATTCTTTCCACCCTTCAGGTTTTTCACCGAACTTAGGTAGTGAATCATTATCGAGAAAACTGGCTTTTGAAGTATATGCTTCTTCGGTTTCTACAAACTTAATTCCATACTGTTGGCATAACTGAGATATCCTGTCTTTCAGTCTACCCGTGGGAATTTGTACGAATTTTTGATTAGTCTTTTTACCCATATTTGCACGTTGTTTCTGATCTTTATTCCACCCGAAAACTACTGTCTCTATTTGATTTTTAAGGCAGTGGTTAATTACAATTCTCGCTGCTTTGTTTACTGCATCTCTAATTTGTCTATTCCTTTTCTCGGTAATCCTGGCTAATTGATTTGACCAGAAACCTTGGGGTTGATTCTTTTTCAAGACAGAGATTCGCTTGTTGTACCATTGATTCAAGGACTTTAGGTGTAGCCCATCAATAATGAAAGAAGTTCCCACATTGGATACTCCTGTCAACCAGTTATTAATTCCGTGGTCTAATCCCAGTACACGACCTGGACTAACATCTACAGCCGATTCCTCTGTTCGATACACAAATTCGGCATAAAAACAGCGATTCCTGGGGAGAATCCGAATTTCAATCAATTTCTTGTAATCCAAATTTGATGGCATCGGCAAAAAGAATTCCCCAACTCCAAACCAAAGCTTGACCTTGCTACCCAACGGAAAGCGTAGTAGTCCGTTTTTGAATTTGACATCAGCTTTGGGGAATGTTACTAATTTCAGAGAATCTTTTCTGTATCCCGGCAATCTTGGATGCTGTGTGACAGTCCCAGATTTAATTCCTTTTAGTAGCCCAATGTACGAACTAAAAGATTCGGCGACGCTGGTTAAAGTTTGCTGCGCGACATGAGAATACAGAGCTTTAAAATGCAAATTTGATTTGAACATTTTATGGAAATCATATTTTCCAGGAATCTTACCAGTCTTGAAATACAACTGACGACCATAGTACAGCGCACAATTCGCCAACTTATTTGATTCACCACATACAAACTCTAAAATCGCCTTCAGACTAGAATCGGGACTAATTAAGTTTTGCTGGCATCCGTAATTAGACATTTTTTTGATTCTCGATATACTGCTTAACGACGGATAACGGTGCACCACCAACCGTTGCAACGAAATAACTATTTGTCCAAAGAGTTGGTAGTCGGCTTTTTAACCAAGGAAATTCTTGTCTCAACAGTCGAGATGAACGCCCTTTCAGGTATCTGATTAATTTTGCGATTCCGAATTGTGGGTCTACTCCTACCAAAATGTGGACGTGATCTGACATGACTTCCATTTCTAGTAACTCGGCATTGAATTCAGCACAGACTTCTTGTAGAATCGATTTCAGGCGAATATCTACACCGTTAATCAACACAGACCTACGATACTTAGGACACCAAACAATATGGTAGTTACAAGAGTATATTACATTGGCATTGGATCTGAGTTTTACTTTCATACCCACAGTATACACGAACGAATCTGTATATTGCGTATTGAAATGTAAAGAAATATTCAAGGCGGTTGAAACCGCTGCCGACTTTTCCCCGTATCTAAAGCCAGGGGCTTGCGTCTCGCTCTTCGGTCAATGGTAATTACTCGGACTTGCCGAGTATTAAACTGAAATTCTGTTAAATTAGTCATTGTGATCTGTTCGTAAAGGTCACTATCCCTGGGGCTTCGATGTTTACAGCATCAACCCACGAGGGATTTTTTTATTATACCCGATCGCGCAAGCTCCCGACGTACTTGCACAAATAACTTACTCGCACAAAAAGGGGCGGACTAAAAACAAACAATCCGCCCCATTCCTAGCATTAGTCTTTTTATCCTGGCCTTGCTATTTTGACCGGGTATCCCAATCCACTATCTCCCGCCTTGTGCTTAACAAACGCATCGAAGCACTGTCAACCAGTTGTTGTCCAGAATTCTTAAACTCGTTACAGTGTGTGGATTTGGGACTGTCAACCAGTTTTAAACAATTTCACAATGTAACATCAGTGTCCACGAGTAAGTGTCCAGAATTCTTAAAACAGTTACAGGGTAAGGAGTTGGTACTGTCCACGAGTTTTAAACAATGTTGTTCATTGCGTATTTTTTTCACCATGCTGTAGGCGATCGGTTGTTGATTCAGGTACAAACTAGAGCGTTGGGCGGGCGATCGGAGTAGAATTTAGTCAGCGGGCCGATCGCCCGCAACCTCAAGTTTCTTTAGATGCACCCTCAACAGGCGTCCACATTAATCAGTGGGCGTCTTTTTTATTCGTATGGCAGACCCTACAGTAAAGCCCCCTATTCCAATTGTTACCGCTAAAACCGAGCCTATCAAGCCAGGTGAGGAACCAGCAAAGAAGCCAAATCCCGGAGTTGAGTTGGCAAATCCCAAAGTAGGGAAAGCGGATCGCTTCGCGTCGATGACACCGGAACAACTCAAGGCTGTACAGAGCGACAACGCGATCTATCTCGGCAAGCTGGAGATGTCAGAATCTACAGGCACGGCTGTAGGCGCTAGTAACGATCCGCCTCCAGGGCCTCGATATAAAACTTACATCGAAGTAAAAATCGCCAACAAAACCTACACAAACTTAGACGGCGATTTTCTTGGAAGCCCCAAGGTAGTTTCGGCAACGCGACAGTATTCTCATGCTCGCATTTTACTTAACGACCTCGACGAAGAAATCTTGAAAAATACGAGCGATCAGTCAGATTGTGAAGTGATTATCGGATTCGCTGACGGTGAAAAACGCACAAAATTAAAAGGAAAGATTTGGTCGATCGGGCGCATTCCGCCGGACACCACAGTAATAATGATTGTCGATCCTTCTGCCAGTCTTAAAGGGAGTACGAATGCTACAAATTCAGCAGCAGAAAAACCTTCGGAATTAGAGCGTCCAGAATCAGAAAAGATAGACCCACACAAACTGGCGCTTGCGCTTAAGAAAGGGAAGACAGACCCAAAGAAAGTAGCGGAAGCACTGGCAGATCCGAAAAAAGCCGCAGGCGAGAAGAAAACATTAAAATTTGGAAGCGGTTCGTCAACGAAACCTGAAGAAGAGAAGCCGGATCTTTCTCCAGTTAAGCCACAAGAAAAGACAACTGCGGAACCAAAAGAAGAAGGAAAATTTCAGGCAACCTTCAAAGGTCAGTCTCCTAGTTTTGACAAGTTGATGGACAAAGTGAAGGAGACGAGCGCACTTGCTGCGGGCGATAAATTAAACTATTCCACAGCAGAACGGTTGTCATTTACCGGAGGCGCTGGTGATTCTCGACTAAAATTCCAAAACATTACGGATTTTAACGGATCTAAGGGTGGTGAAGTGCTTCTTGGCGCTGGAAAGGGTCACGCAGCAGCGCTCGAAGCGATCCTCCAAGGAGATGTGATTGTCGTTCCAAATGGGGACACGATGAAACAAGTTGGGCCTGGTCAAGGAGAACCTTCGGGAGTGATCCTAGATTACGCCAACAACCGCGCAGTGTTTATCGGGCGACCGGAAATTACCAAGAGATCGCCGTTGCAACTTTCTTCTGGGCAGGGTGCAATAACAGTCGTGTCACCTAACATCGAGCAAAAAACGGTAAATGGTGCGACGGTCGCCACCACAGGAAAGCCGGCACAGCATCCTACTGGCATCGTAAAAATCCCCAGTAAAGGAGATATCAAATTAGCAGATCCACTCTCTCCAGGCTGTCCTTATACTTGGGGCGATATGACTAGGCAAGGTAAGTTTGTGCCTGAGTTGAAGCCAGAACACATAGAAGGCGCGGTCAAGATGTCGCAGTACCTCACTCAATGGACAGCGGAAACCGGAGGGACAAGGTGGGAAATAACTTCTTGGTTTAGACCGAGCTGGTATAACATACAAGTCGCCAGCAGTGGGGCGGACGGCCCGCACACACATGGCTCTGCCGTTGACTGCTGGTTTGAAGGATATATGAAATTCTATGACAAGTTAGACGCTTCTTGGGATCACGGCGTTGCTATTAGTCCGGCAGGTAGCCCTACAGGTGAATTTATGCACGTCGATTTGATACCTCCACCAAAACGACGTTGGCCGTACAGTCACCTCAGCTACACTTCTACGGGGTTGTTCTGATGGCTGAAACAAAACCGACAACTAGCAACCCGATCGCCCCTCAAACAACGATCGCAGATCCAACAAAGCCGACGACAACGCCTGCTGCGGGAACTACTGCCACACCAGGTGCGCCCACTACTGGAAGCACAGCAACCGCACCCGCGAAACCAGAGGAAAAACAGTATCCATCGGTTGAGGACTGCCTTTTTGTCTGTCCTACCGCAAAAAGGGATATGGTTGCGAAGAACTTGCCAAATATTATTGAGGAGCTGGCAAAAGCTGGATTAACTTCAAAAAATGTTTTAATCAGCATACTTGCAACGATTCACGTCGAGACAGAAATAGATCCGTTCAATCCAATTGAAGAAATAGACGGGAGAAACAACGCAAGCGGAGCTAACGGTGGCCGACCGTATGGTGGCGGCGCAAATTATTTTGGCAGAGGTTATATCCAGTTAACGCACGACTACAATTATCGGGATGCGGGAAAAGGTATAGGGATGGGTGATCAGTTGGTTAATAAACCAGAGCTGGTTTTGCAACCGGAGATTGCTTCAAAAACGATGACATGGTTCTGGAAGCACAACGCAGTCGATAAGGCAGCCGATGCTGGAGACTGGGACAAGGTTCGCCGAATAGTCAACGGAGGCACTCACGGTTACGCGGTTTATATGGCCGCCGTACAAAGAGGCTTGCAACGAATCACGCAAGGTGTTAAAAGCACTGGGGCGATCAACATGGGCGTGTCCTACGGTGCGAGCGACGCTGACACTGGTGGTGGGCAGTCAAGAACTGTAGTTGCAACAGGCGTTCAAGGTCAGGCCGACATTCTTGCCTACGCATTAAACCTTCATGCGCGCGATCGCATGAATTCACATGAGTTTTATGCTGTACTCGACTGCGCGGCAGATCCGAAAATATTAGACTTAGAAGCACAAAAAACCTTTGAATTGAAAGGTGTGTCTAAGGAACTCGACGGTGTTTATACAGTCGATGAAGTGACGTTTTTACCGTTAACTGAGACTGTGCAGGCGATCGTGAAAGCCAAGCGTCCAGATCCGAAAGCCGCCGAAGCAAGAGCATTTTTATTTGACGCGCAGGGTTTATCCCCTAAAGCGGGTGATAGCAACGCAACAGTAGGTCAACCCGGACAAGTCACGAAAATTGCCGGCGAAGTTAGATTAGGGGTTCCTTATAAATCTCAACTAGACAACGCTTTTAATCCTACTGGCGCTTGCAACGCGACAAGTTTGGCGATGGCATTAGAATTTTTAGGTGTCAAACACACGGGTTCTGGTCAGTTTGAAGATGCGATTTATGAACAATTACTAGCGTCCGGGCAGCATCCGGGAACAATGTCGGTAATGGTGACGATCGTAGAGAAGTACGGAAAAAAAGATAACCACAACGGAGTGGCGACCGACGATGAAATAAGGAAGCATCTTGACAAAGGTAAACCCGTTGTAATTCACGGTGATTTCACGGGAAGTGGGCATATTCTTTGCGTAATTGGATATAACGCTCAAGGATTTATCGTCAACGATCCTTACGGTAAGTTTTTGGGTGTGTTTGGTAGTTATGATAACAATGCTTCTGGCGCAGGGAATCTTCACGAATATGCGACAGTCGTTAATACGTTCTGGCATCAAAACGGCACTAACTCAGCTCACTTTATAGAATAGCTATGCTGCATCCAACTTTTTTTCAGATGCCTTTGTTTGACGATTCACGTCGCAAAAAAAGACCCGATCCAGCAGAGGTCGGGTGGCGAATTATTGGATACTCAGTTTACAGTAATTATACTTTAGTTCGCTGGCGAGTTAAAACATTGAAACCTATTAGACCACCCAACCCTAATGCTAAATTTTCCCGTCGTGACATAGAGGGCGATATGAACGACGGAGAAACGCTGTACCGAGGACAACCACCAAACCACGAGATTGTCGGCTCGGCTTGGTGGCGAATTTCGTTTTACGACGAAAACCTCAAGCTCGAAGCTGTCCCTCGTGGTGGTATGGAAAACCCTTCTGTATGGAACCGTGCCGCCTGGAAAGCTGGCAGTTTTGGTCTGTCTTCTGCGACAGCCAAGGCACTGCGAGATCCACTTAACTACGTTACTTTTGAATACTAAATACCATGTCTGAAAACACGATTCGTGCGCTTACTCCTCTTTGGCTGTCTACGATCGGACTGTTGATTTTTGCGATCGCCGCTTTCGCCAAACTAGATTCGACTTCTTTCTCGATCGCCGCAACTCTAGCATCAACGGCGATCGGTGCTGCTGGAGGGGCTGCTGTACAACCAGACCACGAGAAAGTTGGAGCCCGCAACATAGAAAATATCGAGATAAATCCCCCTAATTAAAAAACAAAAGCCCCAGCCAAAATTAATCGGTTGTGGCTTTTGTTTTAAAATTTACCGTCCTCTGCCGTCCCCTCTGTTTATGGGGCCTTCACCTGTCGTATCGGGAATCGTTTGAAATTTCATTTTACTAATTGATTAACGAGATGTATCGCTTTATTGTAATAGGCGTTGCGCTTGCAATGTCAATATTTCTGATACTTTTTAGGTTATAATAAAAAGGCGATCGGGTTCACTCGACATGAACCCATCTGCGATCGCAGTCAACCTAATTCACAGGCCGACATAATGAATAATCTAACACGATACGACTTCAACGATCAACAGGTTCGAGTAATTACTGAAGATGGGAAGCCTTGGTTTGTAGCTAAAGACGTTTGTGCCATTCTGAATCTTACTGATGTTACCCAATCGGTGCGTCGTCTTGACGAAGACGAAAAAAATACTGTTATCCTACATGATGGAAACCGGGGAAACCCAACTACAGTAATAATCTCAGAGTCTGGAATGCTTACTCTCGTGCTGTCAAGTCGCAAACCGGAAACTAAAGTTTTTCGCAAGTGGCTGATAAGTACGTTGAAAACTTTTAAATCATCGTCTGCTTTTTTCGATTACACCGCCAGCAATCCAGCAGTAACTGATAATACTGGCTTTGTCTATTTAGCTATGTCCGTTAAGGGCTGGTATAAAATCGGGATGTCAAAAGAGCCATACAAGCGGATGTCTAGCCTTCAAGTTGGATCTCCCATAGAGATCAAGCTAGTGCATCGCATCTTTACTTTTGACTGTATCGCCCTAGAAAAGGCTTTGCACGACTACTACCAAGCTTATTGGTTGCGAGGTGAGTGGTTTGAGTTATCAGATGTGATGATTGCCGAATTTCCGACTGTAGCCAACAAACTAGACATGACGCTAGAGCAAGCTCACTTAAACGCATCCCCTGACGAATAGAAAGACTAATGCTAGGAATGGGTGGACTGTTTGTTTTCAGTCCGCCCAATTAATTTGTACAGGGTAAGTCAACATCTTGACAAGGTGATCAATGACTACTTTTGTAATAACTGAACTTCCTAATTGACATTAAAAACCCGCAGTGACAGCGGGTTTGGTTTTGACCAGATGCGACGAGATTTAATCAATCCGCATAGCAACGCGCAAGAATTGGTTATTACTCAAAACTGCATTTAGGACAGCGATGGTTAAACTCAAATTCGTCTGGATCTATCTACTTGTTAGGTGATTCTCGCTTGTTATTGTCGTTCTCCGATTCTTCTAACTCGTGCAATCGCGGACTAACCATCAACATTTCAAGAGCATTTTTATCACTTAAACTAACAGGGTGATTCCCCGTTACTTACAAACTCGTCCAACTCAGATTTAAGTATTTTATTGTCAAAGCGACTGGTATCGTAACGTCGCGCTCAAGTACAAAAGCGAGACAGAGCAAGCGTTTGGAATACTTCGTTTTGAAAGCGAAGAAATAAAAGGGCGTGGGCAACCGGAAAAGTATTGCCTTTGACCAGATGCGGCGACATTTCTTGATAAATGGAAAAGCTAAAAGCACTATTTCGGAAAGGATGCAAGGTGTTCGGCGTGACGAATATCTAGACGCTGAAATCCTTACGCAGGGTGGAATGTAACGTGTTCGGTTGGTTAATAAAAGTTGAAATACTTCCCAGACTTAAGGTCGGGGAGTATTTCAAGAGGCCTTCACTTTAGGGAATGCCGGGAATTGCCGGGTCAAATGTATCTGTTGGAATTAAATGGGCATAGTCCTCAGAAGTGAGGCATAAAATAGCGGGGGGACACTGTACCCGAATCCAGCACCCACTATCGGTGTATTGAGATATCTAAAAGTGTCTGGAAAACCTGATAACCGTGCGTAAGCCTCTAAGTTAAGGTTTAACCAATCTCCGGTAGAGGGGAGGTACAGGCATGATACTTTCGATCGCCCGTTATTAGAACCGTCTCTAAATTTTGACTTCATTAAAGTCGGGATCAATTCCATCTGTCCCCGTGCTCTAGGTTTTTTGTCACAAGTCACCCGCTCGACATAGAGGGGCATTTCAAGTTTATCGGGATTTCTCGCTTGCCAATCGATCACCGCTTGTTGCTGTCTTGGGGTAGGCGCGATCGGGTCAAGCGCGGGTATAAACTCCTTAATCGCATCGTACCAACTATGGATCTCAGGCTGTATGGGTGACTCCCAGTTAGCATTTAGCGCGGCAGTAACAATTAAGCGCTGTCTAAATTGCCCAAAAGCCGCGCCTATATTTAAGACGGTGCTATTGACAGTGTACCCGATCGCCACCGCCCGATCTCTCATGTACGCAAACTCTGGAGACTTTCGGTACATAGGTACTTGTTCTAGTGTGAAGCAACGCGGCATCCCTATCTCGATCGCATCCATAGACGCACGGATCATTGCCTGATTCTCGTTTCTTCTGTGCGTTCCGTTTGTCGCCACTGAGTAGTCAGCGCACACTGGGGATATGTGTGCTATATCGGCATTTCGAGGTAAAACAGGGCATCCACAGTCCGCGAATTCTTGTACAGTCTCTAACCTTGTGCCTTTCCAGCCGTTCATCAGATGAATCTCAATAAAGGCTTCTGAGAGTTTACGATCACGGGGATCTAGCTCGACACCTAACACTGGCTTAATACCAGCTAACGCCATCCCACATTTGATCCCACCAATTCCCGAAAACAAATCCCAGCCTATCATCTGTTTTGCTTTTTTTTGAGTGTGTTGTGATGTTAAAAACAAAAGCCCCAACCAAAATTAATCGGTTAGGGCTTTTGTTTTAAAATTTACCGTCCTCTACCGTCCCCTCTATTTATGGGGCCTTCACCTGTCGTATCGGGAATCGTTTGAAATTTCATCTGTTTTTTTTGAGTGGGAAAGGTGTGAGGTTCTGTTCGGACATACCGCAGGTTGGCGGCGACATCAGCTATTGCCTTTTCGATTGCGTTAGACCGATTTTTTGCTGATGTGTGAAATAGCTTGATGCGCTGCGCCTTCGCCATTGTCCCGATCGTACCCCCATGTGTCAAGGGTGTCGGAACTTAGATCGATTTTCATCACGCGACCCATTAAATAATCAAAGGAGGTATCTTCCTGTAGTATTACAGATGCCTCCTGAACGGTCATCAACCTAGATTGATAATGAAAGACGCCCTTACCCAGCGGCTTTGAATTGTTGTAGAGAGCTGCCAAGATTTCAGCTTTATCCAGTCCAGTAATATCGATGGTTCTCATATTTTTGCTTCGCTTTTGCACGTTATCTCTTATAATGCACCCTGTGGGTGCAGGTGTCAAGGTCTTTCTGAAAAATCTTTTGGGTTTCGTATTGTCTGGACTTGCAGAAAGTCTTCTATCGAGATAGAAAGCGCCCCACACAAGGATTGTAGGGCTTTCCATCCAACGACGGGAGACTTCCTTGACTTGGTAGTGGAACTAGCCTGGTTTCTCTCTAATCTTTCGATAAACTGCCTAGACAGTCCGGCGCGAGAGCTTAATGACTGGGGAGATTCCTCTCCCCGTAGCGCTTTCAGCCGCAATCCCTTCGATGAACTCCAGTAAATGCTGGCAATATGATCAGTGAGCATAGGAAAAATTTATAGTGTCAATCAAGATCAATTTTATATTACGCTACCGCAGGGTCTCAAGAAGAGCGATCCCGATCGGGCGATCGCCCATAAACAAAAAAAACCAGTTACCTTGTTGGTAGCTGGTTTTTTGTTTTACGAGATGCGGTCTAATGCGACTCGCGCTCGTGATTTGTTAGTTTGACGAGGACATCGTATGCCTCACCATAAGGACTCTCAAAGTTCCCTACGTCTGGGCGACTGGACTGTCCAAAATCTTCGGGGTCGTAATCGTCCCAAAACGAAACTCCATGCCCTACGCAGCGCAGGACTTCTCTATGAGCAGCCGACTTATCAGTCTCCCACATTTCTTCAAATGTGAAATCTTTTAAGCCAGTATCGATCACCAGTATCATTTTTTTGATACTTTCTTCGACAGATTTTACCTCAACATCTATGTCGATTCCCGACTCAGATATCTCATATGCGAATAGATCACAAATGTCTTGTTGCGGTTGGCAGAACCTTTCGCGCAGTGAACGAAACTCAGAGTCTTCCGAGTTTTCGGTTTCAGACACCACTGCGTCGGCTAGAAGCATCGTTGCTATCGACCGAAAGTCGATTGCAGTTTCTTCGTATTGTTCGATTGATAGCATATGAGTTGTTATTTCTTTAGTACAAATCTATTATATCAAACAATACTTTAAATTGAAACAAAAATAGCGGTGTTCTAACACTATTATTACGACTACTTATTCGCCTAACGAATGAGATGACTTGTACGTTCAATTCGAGCAGTTCTTGTACCTAGAAGAAAGGAAAGATTACATCTGCTTGCGAACGGAAGTGTATCAAAAAAGAATTCTAGATAAATATTTATCTAGAATTCTTTTTTACGATCGCCCGCAACTGTCCAAACCTCGACTACAATAATAAAAACAACAGATATCTTCGCTTAACCATCCTCGGCAGCCCACAAAGCTGTCGGGGATTTTTTATTGCAAAAAATATGGATCTCAACCAATTTATAAATCCCGAACTCCCCGAAGCGCACTTTCCCAATTTGCAGTCAGGGCAAGTTATCGGGTGGGTGCCAGCAACCGTAACCGACTTAGACGACCCAAAAGGGCTGGGTCGAATTCGAGTCAAAATCGACTTAATTGATCCAAATACTTCAATCAGTAATGTTGAAGACGGCTGGTGCTGGGTGGGCGAAAGATACACCGTCAATGAAAAAGCTGGAGGCAGTCATCGGCTACTGCAAACCGGAACTCAGATCGCGGCGATTCCGATGCTGGGCGATATGCGCCAATTGCTGCTGCTAGACTGCTTGCCTAATGTATACGATCGCCCAAATCCCGATTTCAATCGAGCTCAGGGTCGGCACGGCGAAACGACTCCGGGCGGGGTAACGATCGCCAATGACGACACGAATCAAAGCAAGATTGAAGCATATCCGCACGGTGTGGTTAAATCGATTTCGGGTGAGGGAGACGTACAAACAGCTACCGCTGGCGGCGCGCGATCACAGCTCACGAGAAATGGTGACGCGCGAATCGAATCACCGAAAGCGTTTTTACACGCCCTAGAAAATGGAGATTTGTCGGTAGCTAACGGTAGCGGGGCTGGACTCGACTTACAGGCAAGTGGAAAAGTCGGAATAAAATCGGCGTTTGGCTCCGGTGTCACTCTCGGTGAAAAAGGCGCTGTTTATGCAGGGCCTTTGAGCGAAGCTTCTGAAGCGGTAAAGAAGGCTCGTAACCTATTACTGGGGAATATTGGGCGCGGACTAAAGATAATGGATCTGCTTGAAGAGATTATCGGGGCGCTCAAAGGTGAAGAAGCCGACCCACAGCTAGCTAGTTCGGCAATTAACAATTTGCTTGATCGCCTCGAAAAATACTTCTCGAAAGATTTTGAACACGGGATCGAAACGATGATCGAGCTATCAAAACTTTCAGAGAAAGAACTCGGTCGCACAATTGGCGATCAGATCGGTCAGGCTTATGATATCGATCTTGCTTCGATCTTGGGTGAGGTAGAAAAGATTGTTGGTGGTGGTTTTGACGAAAGTTCCCTAGTAGCTATCCGTGAAAATGCAGCGAAGGAAATCGCAAAAAGTCTGGAGAAAATGTTTAAATTTTTCCCCTCTCGCCTCACTCGCGTAAGCGCAGAAATGTACCTTGGTGCGATAACCCGCGAAGAAGCCGATAAGTGGGCTGACGAAGTTCTTAGTGGCAATCCTGGTCAAAACGCTATGGACTTTATTACTCGACTGATGGAAGGAGAACCTGGTTATGGAACGGTTATGTCGGCGATCGAGCAAATCAAGGAAGGAGATCCTGGTTATGACGATCGCCTCAAGAAATTAGGCAAAGCAATTAAACCAGCAATAAGTGCGGCGTTCGGAGTTGACGTGGATGTTGACGAAGAGATTAAACTATCCGACGTACTGTCAAAATTGGCTGAAGACGAAGAGGTTGTCAAAGAATTAGCCGCTTCTCTTAATATTGAGAAGAAAGATTTAGAAAGTCAATTAAGTCGCGGTGTTGCACTGTCTAACTTAAGAGCGAGGCTCAAAGAAGTCGTACCTGCTCAACTCGTAGAAACAGGTATTTTCCCGTCAAAAGAACTGCGAGACAAGTTAAAACCAACACTCGAAGGATTGAAACATGACCCGGAAAAACAAGTCGAGCTACTTTTGTCTGAGTGCGTTCCCAAAGGTTTCGAGTCGGTTAAAAATTTGTTGGGATTGCGAGTTGCAAGTTCCATCAAGGTGACTAAAAAACCGTGGGCGATCAACCGTCCTGGTGAAATCGAATCGACCAAAGATAAGGAAGAAATTATCGAAGAAATCGGAGAGCAGCAGAAAAAACTCTGCGAAAAAGCTGTCGGACCTTTGGAGGCTTGCAAGGTGTTTGTGCAACTCATTCCAACGGCTAGGCAAGCGATACAGTCAGTAATTAGATCCGACGTAGAACAACTCGACTGGTCGATGGAGCAAATTAAAAAACTGCTTCCAGACAACGAAATTAAAATTGATTCAGTTTTAGCGATCGCCGAGAGTGCTTGCCGACCCTTGATTTCTCAAATGCGTCCGAAGCTGAAAGAAGCGCTCGAAGTTTTACAACCACTGATCAACGCAATTCCCGATAACTTCCATGCCACCTCGTTTGAGATATCGGAAGCCTCCGGCGAGATCGTAGCTGCCGGAAAAAACGTGGGGGGTCGCTTGGTTCTCAATGCAACGCAAGGAGCGATGTTTTCTCCCAATGGTAAAAGCTCAGTGTTTACGTCGCCCAAAGATATGGGCATGAAGTTGGGCAAAGAAAACGCATTTAATGTGCACCACGACGCCGATAAGAAAGACGATGACGGACTGGAAGAGGCTTGGCAGACAAACTTTAACAAAGGATCGATCGCCACACGAAATTCCGAAACCAGTGTTAAATCCGCCGGCTGGGTGATGGATCGCAAAGGTGAGTACAAAGTTGCGTCTTATCCGGCGATCGACAAGGAAGAAAAACACAAGTTCGACTTGCATGAACCAGGTCTCGGTTGGACTGGTCAAACATCTGAGATGGGTGTTTCTGAAAAGAAAATGGGAGCCAAAACCTTTATTGATGAAGTTGCTCAATCTGCGTTTGGCATGGAATCAAGCGACGCTCTCAAAGGTGGAATTACATCGCTGGAAACATTTAAAGAAGGTCTACCGCAGACAATGATGCGGTTCGCGGCTAACGAAGCGCTTGGCGCTGGTGGTCTAGCTACATTCCAGTCGATCCGCGATGGTAAACCGGAAGCGGTACTGGATCTGATTGGTGGTAAAGCCGGTGAAGCAGCCAAAGCCGCATTTCAGACGCTTAAAGATGGGAATCTTGAAGCCGGTCTGGAATTCGTGTCTGGGCTATTAGGTGATGGCGGCGCGTCTCAAGGCGCAAAAGCCTTAATGCAAACACTTAAAGACGGTAAACCAGAAACATTAATGCAGTTTGCCGCAAGTCAATTAGGTGTCGGTGATGCGGCGTCTCAAGGCGCAAAAGCCTTAATGCAAACCCTCAAAGATGGCAAACCAGAAGCTCTTTTAGAATTCTTGGCGGGTGACAATAAAGAAGATGGCAAATCAGCTTCTACATCCATGCAAACGCTTAAAGATGGTAAACCGGAAACTAAGCTGGATTTTGGAGCCAGTAAACCGGGTGAACCATCTACAGCAGCAATGCAAACGCTTAAAGATGGTGTGCCTGAAACCAATCTTGCCTTCAAATCTGGCAAGACGGGTGAACCTGCTGGTGCCACAATGCAAACATTGAAAGACGGGGAACTCGAAACCAACTTAGAATTTAGCGCCAGCAAAACGGGACAAGCTTCAAAGGCGTCCATGCAAACTCTTAAAGATGGTGTACCTGAGACGCAGCTTGATCTCGCGAGTGGTGAAGGTGCAAACAAAGCGATAGCTGGTTTGCAGACTTTCAAGGCTGGTTTACCAGAGACTTTCTCTGGTATTAAAGGTGGTGTGGCAATGTTCCAATCATTCATTGAAGATCCGCTTGCAAAACTCAGTTTTTCAGGCATTGCTGGGATGGCGATGGATGCTTATCTCGGTGCTAATCCACAGGCGGCTTTGGCGATCCAGGGAGGTCGGATGTTGATGAAATCTCTTGATGGAGGTTCATTTGAACTCGGAGATAAACTAAAATTTGGGGGTTTTGGCGGTGGTGTAATTGAAGTCGGGAACGAAATCAAACTCCAGAATACACTAGGCGCGCTAGTAAAGGTCGGAGCGACCTTGCAAATGATCAGTGCTGATGGCGGTAACTTAGAGGTGAGTAATATTGTGAGAATTGGTGGTCGTGATATAGTTAGCGATATTTTGGCTATACTAGATAGATTGAGCAACGCAGGCCTGTAATTAAAGAGGTGTAAATGGATTCACAAGAAGATAGATGTGCTGATGATCATGCGTGGGACTTTATAGTAACGCAGCTCACGAAAAACGTTGACGACTTTGGTATTATCAAGACACAAGACAAATTTGAATGCGATCGATACTACTGGAAATGCAGAGACGATAGTGGTCGGCGCAAAACATCCAGCAATCTATACGAAACTCCGAAAGACTGCTTGATAGATTTTTTCCGTAGAATAGAAGGTTTCTGGTTTGGGTGAATAAACAGAAAAGCGGGCGATCTCATAATTCCGATCGCCCGCTTTTCTGTTTACTAATAAATACAATGGTGGTAAACTTAATATACAAACATACGGAGAGTCCTTATGCCATCTTACACAAAGTCACAATTCGTTTCCGCATACGATCGGGAATATCCAGACGACTTTTCTCGGGAGGCTTTAGAGCTTCTCTACGACTATCTTAATACTTCAAGCGTTGAATACTTCAACACTGTTGAATTTGGGACAATCAACGATAGTTACTGTGAGCAAAGTTTAGAGGAATGCCTGAAGGACTATGACTTAGAGAACGATGTTGACTTCGAGGAGGATTCCGACGACGAATCGGAAAAAGAAGAAAAAATCCAAGAGGCTATTAAAGCCTACTTGGAGAATAGAACGGACTTGATTGGGTTTACATCACAAGGTGTGGTGTACGCTTTCAATTTTGAATAAATAACTAAAAACCCGCAAAATATAATCTATATTTTGCGGGTTTTTAGTTATTTGGTAGACAGTGTTTCGATCGCTCCGATCAGGCAGTCACTAGGTACGGCGTTCGTAAGTAGGATTTGCTTAATACACTCAATGTAGGCGAGTTTACTGCAATCGCTTTGCCGTATTAGTTCGATCGCTATCTTTTTAAGGGCTTCGACTGAGATGTCATCAACCTTTTTTAGAGATTGTAAGATAGCTGACGCACCTTCGTCCCTGTTCCAGCACTCTTGCATCTCCGACGTAATAATAGATATTTCGCTGTCATAATCCTCTTTATTGGTTGTCAAGCCAGATGCTTTCCAGAATTTTGTACCTGGGTCGCAATCTATGACGATGCAGCGGGATGTCACTGATGCAACTTTTACCTTGTGCCACTTTTTAGAGTGAAACTGCCGATACGCTACAGTATCACCAGGAATTAAGTCAGTTAATTTTTGATCGTTCATTAGGCAGAGATCGTAAACGTACATATATATTGTACACGTTGCTAGCACTGAACGCAATCAGTTACAATACTTGAGTACATATCAAAAACAGCATGATGCAATATCAAGAGTACAAAATGCTACCAATAAAAGGAGCGCATTCTCCTTCGACTGGGGATAATCACCAAAATTGTCAAAGTTCGCTAAAAGACTACGCTTCGCAGTTAAAGGCTTCAGCCTTGCTATTAAACTGTATAGCAAGATTAATCGCACTATACGAAATACCAGGAGGAATGGAAGAAGCGGTTAAGTCCCTGGAATCGATCGCCACCTTCTACAGCGAAAACACCGATCAAAAATAAGCGCTTTACAGGGCGATCGCAACAGAAGCTTACTTCTACAAGCAGAGAAAAGCTGGCGCAAAAATACTACTTCACACTGACCAAAGTGGAGTAAAAGAAGCGTTCTGGCGGTAATATTTGTAATTACAGTTAAAACAATGGCGATCGCGTTATATTGCGATCTCCATTGTTTTAGCTTGAATTACAAATAAACATATTGTATACTTGAGAAGTATTTTAACAGGAAGCAATCATGTCAAGATTAACAGAGCTAATGCTCGCGCGAATAATATTCGCGCGAACAATGTCCAATTATTCGCCGCTTTTATTTTCAAGTGAAGCCTTGAAACTCATATACAAGCATTACAGCGAACGTGGAATAGATATAGATTTCCGCGAAATGGACATTGAGTTAGGTTTTTGTGAACAGTCGTATTTCGACTGTGTGAAAGACAACGATATCCCGGTAGAAGGGTTGGTCGAATCAGATAGCGAATACGAAAAGATGGAGATCGCAAAGTCCGCAATATCGGATTTCCTGGGTGCTAAGACTGACGTGATGGGATTCACATCGCATCACACGGTAGTCTACGCGAAGAACTATTAGTTTCAAAAAGCCCGCAACAATTAATATTAATTGTTGCGGGCTTTTACTTGTTTTAGCTTGAATTACAAATAAATATATTGTATAATCAAGAAGTAGTTCAACAGTAAGCAATCATGTTAATCTTAACCGAAGCAATGTTCGCGCAAATAATGTTCAATTATTCGCCTCTTTTGTTTTCAAGGGAAGCGTTGAAACTCATATATGAGTATTGCCGCCAACAAGATACCGAACCCACTGAATTCTATGAAATGGACGTCGAAATATCGTTTACAGAAGAATCGTTCTTCGATTGTGTGGAAGACAACAATATCGCTGTCGCCGACTTGACGAAAGCTGATAGTGAAAAGCAAAAAATTGAAATCACAAAGTCCGCAATATCGGATTTCCTGGGTGGTAAGACTAACGTGCTGGGATTCACATCCCATCACACGGTAGTGTACGCGAAGAACTATTAGTTTCAAAAAGCCCGCAACAATTAATATTAATTGTTGCGGGCTTTTACTTGTGTGTCTACTTTGCCAATGATAAAATAGTTACACAAACATTAAAACACAAAGTAATGATTTTAGATTATATTCGAGTGATCCCTAGAAACTTATTTAATGAAGGAAAGCTTCTAACGGAACTTGGGTTTCTTTCATTGGCGATCCATGACAATAAAGACAATATTGCTACCGTCTTGGAAATGGTAGTGACATACTCCCACATCAAACCGAGTACGGTTATAATGTGCGCTTCTTTGCAGCCCGATGAAGGGTGTGCAAAATTTCCTTCGTGGTACTTTCATCCATAGTTCCTACTACAGAAATCTTTCCACTACGGCGTTTTATACTGGGGAAGATGCCCACCCCCAGTCTCTTTAAGTTAATCGCAGCATTAATGTCGCGGTCAACTATCAAAGATTCCGACTCATCCCAATAGTCTCTGATACTGCAATCGGTGAAAATTATTTCATCTCGATAGCTGAGAACCATTGATGTGTAAGCAGGATTTTTAGAAACAACAACTGCTCCAGCTTTTGAGGCTATGTAGTCCAGCGTTTTGAAAAAGTTACCAAATGCAGCATCAGACCAAGACTTATTTAGCCCTGACTTTGCCGATTGACCATTTGGCAAAAATGTTCCATCTTCAGCCTGTTTAGATTTGTTCCGCTTGGTTAAACCTTTTAGGTTCAAATCCTCGTGGATGAAGACTTTCTTTCCAGTTTTTACCAGCTTGTGTGCTGTCTTGTAGTGGAAGTCTTTTCTTGATCTGGCAATACGTTGATGCTGTCTAGCTTCACGTTTTGCTAGTTTGCGACGAGATTTGCTACCTCGTTTCCGCTTATTTCGCTTGGTTGAAATCCGGTTTAATTTAGTTTGGTTTTTGCGAAGAGGCTTAAGAGACGGTAGTTTTCCACCTTCAGAGGTTGCCAAGTACACGTCTTCATGCAGCACAGCATCCATACCTAACGAATTGTCCCAGGTCGGTACAATTGCGTCCTGACTTTGGGTTGGTACACGCACGTCTTCCAAGACGAATTGAACAAACCAACCATCAGCTTTTTTGGTGACACTGACTTGCTTGATCATGAATCCGTCTGGGATGCGACGGTGCATTCTGACTTTGACGATTCCCAGTTTTGGGAGTCGTAAGTACAGCCAGTTCTTGCGAATCAGCTTGATCCAGTTATTACTCGCCGTCGCGAAAGTCATAGTTCTGAAGCTAGCTTCAGATTTAAACCGTGGTTTGCCCGACTTACCACCGTTGCTGTCGCCAACGATAAATCGCTCAAACGCTTTATCAACACGCTTTGATACGTCTTGTAAAACGGTTGCGTCCACTCTTGAAAAGTTCAGCAATTCACCGCTATGAAAAACTTTTACCAAATCTTTCTTGATAATTGGTAACTGTTTTTTCTGGCTATAATAGTTGGGCTTTTCTCGAACAGGGGCGATACTACTAATTAACGGACAAGCATTTATGCTTGAACGATTCATCGACCACCAATCAAACCTGTCTCCCAGTTGCCGATTGTACCAATAACGACAAATTCTCAGCCACTCGTTTAATATGAGTTTCTGATTAGTGTCGGGATCTAGTTTGTATTGGTACGTTGTTTGCACGATTGTTTTGGGATTTTAGCTTCACTTGGTGTTATGATAGCACATCGTTTGGCTTTGATACGGCAATCATTATTAATATATATATCAAGAATTAAGAATTTGTTCACCTCGTCATCCACCCGTTCACTGCTCAATGCTTTAAGCATATAAGGTTGCTCTTCGGGTGGAATCCTCGTCTTACCGCGTCTTTCATCCCACACTAAATCGAAGCGATTATAGTGTGGGGATTCCCGTCTGCTTAGCTAAGCAACAAAAAGCCCCGCAGATTAATTAATCTGCGGGGCTTTTTGTTGCCCGATCGCCCGCCAGTTAACAATCAATCTCAGATTTCCGATTGGTAAGCTCACTGATTGTGGGTTTGACTTTACGACTGAGGGGTAAAATCCTTGGAAGACCTTTGACAAGCTGCGTTTCGTCTGGTTTAGGCTTTCGGGATAGACGTGTGGTTGTTACTACAGGTTTTTGCTTTCTAGATCGCGACATCAGTACCTCTTTTTCGGATGAGTTCTCCCCAATCTAGTATAGATCGAGAGTAATTGTGCGATCGCCCGCAGATAGAAATTAAGCAACTTTCGCAACCAGAGAATCTTGCGATCGTAAATCCAATGGACGAAGTTGTGGCATTTTGAATTAAGTGGTACGCAGTCGCGGACGAACTCTTCGGATTGTAGATTCTGATAATGTAAATGGTGAGTGTGGTTCGCTTTTAACCACGGTAAGAGCGCACACCTGTTTCCGGTTATCGCTTTGAATGAATTAGACTTGGATCTCCATTCGGGCGATCGGATGTATTGCGTATATTGTGGTGAAAATGTTTTGCTCATGATACCAGGCGTTGTAAAAATTCAATATTGTTATCATAGTAGCAGATACCAATTGATGTGGGAGTATGTCACTGTTCCTTCTCTCCCAAATGAATATAAAAATTCTCTTTGCTGTTGAAGACCGACATTAATCGCCTACGATCGTACTTGTCGTCCCATACGATTGTAGCTGTACCCATTACGCGATCGACTACTACAGATTCGATCGTCGCGCCGCCTTGAGAAATCCCAACAAATACTCGATCGCCCGGCTTTAATTCCCACGATTTGCGCTCTTGAAGGTATTCAGTGGGATTACTAGGGGCGATCGGCTGAAACCAATTAAACCAATTTACTGATAACATGAGTTATGTCCTGCAATTGAATTGAATTTTGTGTCGGAGATATTACGCACCGTGATATTAACTATACCAGAAAACAAAGAAGAGGGGCGATCGTGTATTCCGATCGCCCCTCTTTCTATCTATTCTTCCTTACTTTCGATCGCCCGCTGTTGCAATTGCTCTCGGAAGCGGATCACCGCATCAGCAGCTCGTCCATAACCTGTTTTACGCTTAATCGCTTCTTGCGAAACCGGGCGTCCCATCATTTCCGCTCTTTCCCAAGCTCGCGACCGCATATAGTCGAGTTCTATTTGCGTGGGCATAACGATCGGAAGCTCTGGCACCGCAGTTTGAGTTTGCAGGGCGATCGCCTGCTTTGCAATCTTCTCGCATTTCAAAAAATATTTGCGAACTTCCTTCCCTTTTGAGGTTCCCGCCATCATCCCGAAAGCTTTAAAAGTATCAATCGTCAAAAATATTTGTTCTGTTCGAGAAGCGGTAGAACCATTGCTGTGAGCGACACTCCGCCATATGGCGGAATAGTCCAAGTCTTTCTCGAAGTTCCGAATCAGCTTTTCTTTTGCTGAATCTTTGCGCGTATATCCGATCCATTGCCATGCGAGATCGAAATCGATCGGGAACTCTTCACCGCAATCGATCAGACTTTTTGCCAGTTCAATGCTAAAATCCATAATGTTGACCTTCCTAAGAGGTTAATTTTGTCCCTGGAGCCCCGGTGTTAATAGCACCAACTCGCGAGGGACTTTTTTAATTATACCGTTTTAGGTTCCCACCATCAGTCCTAACGACTTAAATCCTCAATCTTGACATCCACCCCACTGATAGATCAGGGGATCGTGTATCGCTTTTCGGTCAGCCTAATCTGCTCAGACGGACGACCACCCTGAAACCCTTGCAAGTCGGAGTTTGCACGCGTCTGCGTGATAACGTAATTGTACTACATCACAAGCAAAGAGCGGGCGATCACCGATGTGCCGATCGCCCACTCTTAAATAAACAAAAAAAAGATGGTGATCGGAGATTCGAGAAAAACTTACGACACTTCGCTATATGGCGGAGCGTCTTTTGCAACAAGACTTGCAGGCTTTTTGATCAACTCTTTCCCTTTTAAAAGAGGGAGGGGTGATCCGATCGCCCACTCCCGCAATTTCCGCAAGTCCAACTTTCTCGCCGCTTCGTTTCTATAAAAAAGCGGGCGATCAAATTAATTCGATCGCCCCTTTTTTATCTGTACTTTTGATCACCCTTGTCAGTATCCTAATTCTTCTAGCCAGCGGTACAAGCTGTCCAAATCTTCGTCATTTGGCGCTACGCCTTGAGCGATTCGGATTGTTACGCTTCGAGGCACTCCTGATAGCAGTTGTACTTGTCGCCAAGATAGTCGGTATTCTTTTCGCGCCATTTCTAGTTTACAGTGAAGGAACTGTGACATACTCCCACATCAAACCGAGTACGGTTATAATGTGCGCTTCTTTGCAGCCCGATGAAGGGTGTGCAAAATTTCCTTCGTGGTACTTTCATCCATAGTTCCTACTACAGAAATCTTTCCACTACGGCGTTTTATACTGGGGAAGATGCCCACCCCCAGTCTCTTTAAGTTAATCGCAGCATTAATGTCGCGGTCAACTATCAAAGATTCCGACTCATCCCAATAGTCTCTGATACTGCAATCGGTGAAAATTATTTCATCTCGATAGCTGAGAACCATTGATGTGTAAGCAGGATTTTTAGAAACAACAACTGCTCCAGCTTTTGAGGCTATGTAGTCCAGCGTTTTGAAAAAGTTACCAAATGCAGCATCAGACCAAGACTTATTTAGCCCTGACTTTGCCGATTGACCATTTGGCAAAAATGTTCCATCTTCAGCCTGTTTAGATTTGTTCCGCTTGGTTAAACCTTTTAGGTTCAAATCCTCGTGGATGAAGACTTTCTTTCCAGTTTTTACCAGCTTGTGTGCTGTCTTGTAGTGGAAGTCTTTTCTTGATCTGGCAATACGTTGATGCTGTCTAGCTTCACGTTTTGCTAGTTTGCGACGAGATTTGCTACCTCGTTTCCGCTTATTTCGCTTGGTTGAAATCCGGTTTAATTTAGTTTGGTTTTTGCGAAGAGGCTTAAGAGACGGTAGTTTTCCACCTTCAGAGGTTGCCAAGTACACGTCTTCATGCAGCACAGCATCCATACCTAACGAATTGTCCCAGGTCGGTACAATTGCGTCCTGACTTTGGGTTGGTACACGCACGTCTTCCAAGACGAATTGAACAAACCAACCATCAGCTTTTTTGGTGACACTGACTTGCTTGATCATGAATCCGTCTGGGATGCGACGGTGCATTCTGACTTTGACGATTCCCAGTTTTGGGAGTCGTAAGTACAGCCAGTTCTTGCGAATCAGCTTGATCCAGTTATTACTCGCCGTCGCGAAAGTCATAGTTCTGAAGCTAGCTTCAGATTTAAACCGTGGTTTGCCCGACTTACCACCGTTGCTGTCGCCAACGATAAATCGCTCAAACGCTTTATCAACACGCTTTGATACGTCTTGTAAAACGGTTGCGTCCACTCTTGAAAAGTTCAGCAATTCACCGCTATGAAAAACTTTTACCAAATCTTTCTTGATAATTGGTAACTGTTTTTTCTGGCTATAATAGTTGGGCTTTTCTCGAACAGGGGCGATACTACTAATTAACGGACAAGCATTTATGCTTGAACGATTCATCGACCACCAATCAAACCTGTCTCCCAGTTGCCGATTGTACCAATAACGACAAATTCTCAGCCACTCGTTTAATATGAGTTTCTGATTAGTGTCGGGATCTAGTTTGTATTGGTACGTTGTTTGCACGATTGTTTTGGGATTTTAGCTTCACTTGGTGTTATGATAGCACATCGTTTGGCTTTGATACGGCAATCATTATTAATATATATATCAAGAATTAAGAATTTGTTCACCTCGTCATCCACCCGTTCACTGCTCAATGCTTTAAATGCATGAGGTTGCTCTTCGGGTGGAATCCTCGTCTTACCGCGTCTTTCATCCCACACTAAGTCGAAGCGATTATAATGTGGGGATTCCCGTCTGCTTAGCTAAACTTAATTTATCCATATGATACCCACAAAAGTTGAATATTCTTTGGAATACAAACGGGCGATCGCCACTTTAGCGGAACACTTGAAAGACTCTGATTTTATTAGTATTGTCGATTTGCCACAACTTCTGGAGAGCAATGTATTTCCTTGGGATACTTTGGTTGAAAGGTTTCCGCAAGCTCAAGAAATTGTCCGCGCGGTTCAATCGGAACTTAATTACGAACTCAGTATTAATCAATGCTGCAACGCCCTCAATTGGTTAGACAAATGCGATCCAAGCGAATGGCAATATCTACTGACCGAAAAGTCAAAAAGCCCGATAAATTTTAACTATCGGGCTTTTTGACTTTTTCATTATTTTTTTTAGCGGATGAAGTTTTGCGTTGCACAACCTGTATGTCACTTAAATATACTAAAATGACAGAGGTAGGTGCAGAAATGCCCCTATCGACTCTAACAAATTAGCAGCAAAAAAATGGATAATCTCGAAAGCCAATTAACAGAACATCACAAGGACAACGAGTTCACAGTGAAACCCGTTGATCTCGAAGAGATGATAGACAGTGCAGAAAGAGAAGAGCAGGTCTTTTTCGGCAAGGCAATGATTGTCTGCTATCAATTACGATCCGGTTTTACTGTAATGGGCATAAGTTCAGTAGTCAATCCTAAAAAATTCGACATCGAACTTGGACGACAGGTTTGCAGAAAACACGCATTACAGCAGCTCTGGCCGTTAGAAGGTTATGTAGTCCAACAGAAATTATTTAATCATCTACGCGCAGAGGAATCAGCTTAATTTAAAGCGATTTGATTCTTCAACTAGGACTCCTACACCAACTGAGTACAGTATGGTGTAGGAGTATATCACCGGATAAAGTTTTGAAGTTCTGCACTACACAACCGGCGAGTTAACCTATGTGCGCGGATCGGAGTAATCTAATGGCTCGTCAGATTCTGCTCCAGGCTGAAGCGCGCTCTACCAATCCGATCGTTCCAGGCTGTAGATCGCTCTACAAGAATTCGACCTTCCAGTATCGCGACTTGACGCTCACTCAATCCATATTCTTTTGCCGTACCTGGTGGTAAAGTGTTATAGCAACCCGACAATCCTTTTGGAACCCAATAAGTCTTACCTAAAGCGACGGCGATGTACCGCCAGTCTTGTGGCTTTGGGCACTCTCTAAATTCGTACAACGTGCAAGTGAATCTTTGGTATTTATTCATGCTTTTTGAGCGATTGTGAGTTGGATTGATATTAAGATTCTTCGTTGTCGTCCCAGAAGTCTGGGTGCATTGTTTCATCGGCTTGAGCGAACGATACTATTTGGCGAATTAACGCTAATTCACCTTTGCCTATTACAAGCATTTTTCCAGAAAAACCAACAATTCTTTCCAATTCTTGAAGGCATTTAATCGCAAATTCGGCGATCGAAAAAGTTGCGACGTGCCGACCACTATCCTTGTGCAGGATCTGATAGGCTTCGCAATCTTCAAAAATTATTCCTTGAGGGCGGATAACGATTGCAAAGTTCTCAAGGGCGATCGCGGGAAGATACAAAACATTAATTTCGACTTTCTGTGCGACAAGTTGTTGCTCTATGTATGCCATATTTTTGCGGTGTTTAGAGTGGGTTAGTATGGCGAGCGATCGGGACAATCGATCGCCCGCTTTTGTCGTTAACTATTAATCGTTCGGAAATTCTTCATCGAAAATGTTAGTGTCTTGTATTGCCGAAATCGACGCTTTTTGAGTATCTGGCTTACCATTCTTTGCCTCTTTTTTTTGTGCTTGCTTCGCCAAGGCAGTGGCGCGTATTTTTTGTTTTCTCTCTATTTCTAGTTGTTGTCGCTCGATCGCTTTCTTTTTTTCACCGCGCGAACACTTGCGGGACTTTTCGATTAGGGGAGCCTTTGTGTAGCACCGATCGCACCAGTGATCAAAAGGTTGTGGTGGGAAACTTGGGAGCGATTTAGACTTCTTGTGGCACTTACTGCACTTACCAATCTTGTTGTACGAGCAAATTAGATCACCATTTTCAATGGTATAGTAGTCCTTGAATATAAAGACTTGCGATCCGTGCGTATACGATCGGGGGATATGGCTAATCTCTGAGGACTCGACTTCATAAACCAAGCGCTTGCGACCATCCGCTTTAGTCGTCCACATTTTTAAAGTAGCAACTATCGGAGTATATGATACTTCCTCTACTTGTGGGCATACTGCATTTACATCGTCCATGATTGTTTCTTTGATTACAACTACTTTTGAAGTATAACACAATATACTTTAAGTGCAATCTTATAATGATATAATAGAAATTAATTTACAAAGGTTAAAATGATGCGACCAACATACAATATTAAGATGACTAATTGGCAGTCCCGATGCGTGGAAACCATCGAAGCTGGGTTACTAGAGTATAAGGCTCAGCAAGCTTCTTTAGATGTAGATGTCGATCACCAGCAATGCAAAAAATGGATTTCTGTAAACAAGTATCCATTTGGGCTTAGACAAAATCATCCTTACGACGTTTGGAGGCAGGAAATAAAAATACTCGACGAGTTCTTTATGCTTAGTATTACATTTGAAAGCTATAAGGCGTGGCGTAATGCTTACAAGAAGCCTCGCAAATCAAAGCAGAAAAACACCTGTGACAAAAATCAGCTAACATTGTTTTAGATGCAAAAAAGGGGCGATCGGAATTAACCGATCGCCCTTTCTTTTTTAATCAACTACAACAGATGTTTCTTTCTCCCGATGTAACCTGATTATCTTTGAAAACAACTTGTCAGCCGTCTCAATTGCTGAAAGCTTTAGCAAATTGCGAGCGATATATCGATCTTGCGGTGATAATCTGTGCTTGCGATCGATCGCCACGAGTTCCGCAACTCTATCTTCATAATTCGTACAAGAGTGCCGCAAATGAGCTTTCATCATTTCTGGTGTCACCTGTTCTACAGAGGTGTCCCAGTAAATCGCGGTAGCTTGCAAAAAATCGACGAGTTGTGGGATGCGCCGGATCGTGGATCGAATCCGCACTTTCTGAGCCCAATCGACAGCAAGTTTAGTTCTTTTCTTCCACGTTTTTCCCATAATGCTACTTTTGCTGTTTCCGTCTTTGCCCCTTACCTTGTCTAGTGTGAGTGCGAGGGACTGTTACCTCAATTTCTTTAACTGAGCCCCCAAGCTTGTCTTTTTTTGCGACGCGATCGAGCAAGCGCAATACGCTGGCGGCTTCTTCGTGGGTCCTGTATCCAAGGATTTTATAATTTGGCATTACTTCTTGACCATTCCCCGTATTTGGTTTTGATTTCTCTAGAATACTTCGCAAACAGTCGCGGATCACGTTGCGTCCATTCAAATTCGCGCCCTGTGGTATACCCTCGGAGTAGATAAGAAGGGTATTTGCCAAGTCCTGGGTCTTTCTCGTCGCTTCTGCCCTGGTATAGGTGCAGATGTACAACACCCTTCTCGTCGATGTAATCGCGATCGATCCGTCGTATTACAATTCCAATTGTTTCACCGGAAGTGTGATGCCGCACAGTATCTCCTTCTTTGTAGAGATATTCTGGATCTGGTTCTGGTGGGACTGTGTTCGCTTGACAGCCCCACATTTGGCATTCTGGTGTGCCACAAGATTGCTTACAGTTCACGATCGTTGGCGACAGGCATCAAGCATTTATCGGAGTCACACGCGGCAGGTCCGTCAGCTTCTTCGGAAGAAGTGTACTTAGATATTGCTTCGTAGAAATCAGTGCAAATGCGACGCGATTCTACTTCTTTGCAAAGTTGGTTGTAGGTTTCGCGGGAGATCGGCTCGAATGGCATTCGCGGGAAAGTTTCGTATTCGTCGAATCGTGCTAAGATTGCCGCCGAGACATAACCTTCATTTTTTTGAATCGCTTCATAAATAAGTACCCCCAAGTCTTCGGTTTCGTGGTCTCGCACTTCGATTGTCGCCGATGTGTTGTGCCTCGTGTAAAACTTCTGCACCTGCATATAGAAGTCAAACTGAGTCGAAGCCGAAAACTTACTGATGTCGATATCTTGAACGCCGGCGCACATGGCCCAAGCAGTCTGGGTTGGGACTTCGATTAACCATTCCGTACAACCCTCGTCAAACGGATCGTTGAGCAGTTGTCCGTTTTTATCTTTGTCTGATTGTGCGGGTACGACAGAATAGCCACAGTCGATCGCCGCAAGCGCGATCGGGTGATTTTTGCCGACGGTAATTCTCCGAATAAACAGTGCACCTTTTGGTGGATGCCAACCAGGGGACGCCCCGGTAAGCAAGCTCTTTGTTCCAGCAGGTTGAACCGTAGTGCAGCGGTTCGGGCATTTTAAGTTGTGTTTTTCACAGTAATCTTGTACCGTTTTTTCGACAATTTCGCGCCAACTTTCCAGAAAAATCCGCTCTAGATCACGGTATAGTGTTCCGAAATTCCACCCGGTTTCTTGTTCGTAATCGTCAATTTCAACATTAAACTGCGCGCAGATTGCTTCGATCACCGAGTCTATGCGTTTGATCTTATAAAAGTTGGGGCGACCTGCTTGCCACCACCGAAGCCAATCTACTCCAAAACCCTGGACAAAAAAGTCGAACAACCCTGTGAAAGATACGCCGATGATCGGATCTAATTCCCGACTTTTTTGCAACCTTGGGTGATCAAATTCGTGCTGTAAAAAAGCTGCGACGATTAATGCCCCAGCTTTGAATGCGTTGATTTGTTCTTCTAGATTTTGTGCGTCTATTCTGTTGAGATGTACTTCAGATAAGTTGCACATAAAGTCAGCACCTATTATTTCTCCGCAGGGGTTTAAACCCATACGATTGAGACGATGGTTCCGCTCTTCTCCACTCATATCTGGCAGATATTCCTTGAACCAAGTTTCTTGTTCTCCTTTTTTACAAGCTTCTAGAAATTCGGTTCTGGAGAGTTGATTCCATAGATCGCTATTCGCACGCGCCAAAGCTTCTCCAGCCCACTGGATCGCCCCTTCTCCCGATTTGTGCTGCTTTTTTACAGCGGTAATGCACTCTTCTAGCGTTGGTGCGCGATCGAAAATTCGGGTGTGGTTTGCCATCCGAAGCGCGTCTCGCTTCTGGTCTATTTTCCAGTTTCCGCTTTCATCTTGATCCCATAGGTTGTCTTTCGCTTCCGAAGCTTTTTGATCGTTACGAGAAAATTGACGAATTCCGGCCGTTCTTCGTATGTTCCCAGCCACGACCACGATCGCCGCTTCATCAATCAGTAGGCAACATTCGATCGAGTCGAGCTGGCGATCGGTCGCGTGGTTGAGAATTTCTGCAATGCGGTAAAACAGATCGGGTAGCTTAACGGGATTTGACACCCCTCCAAAACCTTTGAGTTTTTCACCGGCAGGACGTACTGAACTTAGATCGACGTAAACTTTGACTCGCTTTGTGATGAAACTTGTATCAAACGCTAAGTCGATCAATGCTTGATAAGCTGTCGCCCAACCCTTGCGACTGTCGCCGACCCAGATGATGGTAGAGTAATTATTTTGCGTCGTCTTCGTTTTTTCTTGACGCAAGTGCGACAGCATATCTCCGATTTCAGCGCATATCTCAATGTCTAGCTTATTTCTGACTTTCGGTAGATGTTTGATACACTCTTGCGATAGTACCGCCCCAGTTCCGCAGCCCATCATTGCCAAATCCATCAACAACCCAAAAGTGTCGAGATGGTTTACTTGCAAACTGGTGCAGTTGTAAGCACCGGGAAAATTTACTTGTTCCTCGATCCACGGTCTACCGCTCGTCCACAAGCTGCGACCGGACGCTAGGCACTTAAAGCTGTAGTGCTGCTCGATAATTAATTCTGTCTCTTTATCGGTAAGCTTTCCCAGCTTTTTGATTCCGGACACTGTTCTTTCGGTGACCTGCTCCCAGGTTTCTCGCTGTCCACTCTGATTGTGGCTATACGATCGAAAAAAGACTAATTCGGCATTGGGCGCATTTTCTGGAAACATTGACATATTACTTTTTCCTTTTATCTAAATCCAGTTAAAACGGTAGCTCTAACTGGGTGTAATTGGATTTAAACCGCTTTCTACGCGAAGGATTCTGCTTGATATCTTCCCATCGCTTGTTGCTAAGAATTGCGGAAATATTCGGACGCGAAACTTGAAATTTGTTGGCGATCGCTTGATGCGTATATTCTCCGGTTTGCCCCATTTTTTTGATTTGCAGAATCTGCTTTTTATTCAGCTTTGTGCCTCTAGCTCCTATTTTTTTCTTGTGTGTACCGTGCCTGATTTTGTCTGCTATATTTTCCGCTTTTGTCCCCCATCTGAGATTGGTTAAGCAGTTGTTAAGTCGGTTTCCGTCGCGGTGACACGCTTCGTAGTCGAGACTTGGAGGATCGCCAATAAAAGCTAAAAGTACCAATCGATGTAGCGCTTTCGGCTTTGTTCTTATTTTCGCATAGAAATAACCATCACTTAGAATAGCGCTAGGTTGTGGATTTCCGTGCAAGAAAACATTTCCAAATATATCGATCTCGTATTCGGGAGCGTATGGAATTGGTTTCTGGAATAAAGAGGGCTGTAGCATCTTTTAAATTGAGCGACTACGCGTTAAAAGATTAACGTATTTCGGAATCCGATCGCACCTGATTTTCTTGGCGATCGCCAGCAGCACCTTCGACACAGATCGCCAGATCCATGTCTAGCGGCGGTGGAGCAATTCGCGATCTTACGTTAGCGAAGCCCTCGAAGAGGATCGCCTGTTTTGTAGAGGGCATTATCGTGAACGCCGCAACGAACACTTCTGGCTGGACTTCACTCAAACAGCTAGCCGCGAAAATCTGACCGTCTTTGTAGCTAGTTTCGGCAATAGCTTGCAAGTCGTTAATTCGCTTAAACAACGGGTTTTCTGCGTGTTCGACCGCAAGTTTAATTTTATCGAGATGTCCTTTTTCTGAGACAAGCTGCAACAAGTCTCCGACTACCTTGGAATCTTTAGGCTTAGCGCGTACCAAATCCTTTGCAGGAACCTTCACACTTGTACCGTCAAGGCAAAGCACTTCGACAAGTTCCAAATCCCCTGGTTCGTAGCCCTGCACAACTACCGTATGTCCGTACAGCGCTTGATGATCGCCTCTGACAATTGCAGCTTCGTGGAGACGGGCGATCGGTTCGTCTGTGAATTTTTTCTGCCCTCGGAGTAGCAGTTTTTCTTCCCCAGAACCGTCTATCCGCACAATTACGCCGTCAAGCGCTTCGTCCTCTCCGTCAATGTGTTCGACGACCACGCCTCGCATGGTTTTATCAAATTCTACGCGATCGTCAACCTCTGGCAGTGTAAATCTTTTAACCAAATTCCCAATCCTTGCGGGGACGAGATCGTTCTTGGGATCTGTTTCGTTCGCTACCTGTACGTCAGATACTACTTCCTCCAAGATGGCGATCGCGACCTGTCGGCGACGTTCTACTTCTGTCGCTCGGACGTTCGGCTTGGAGTAGGAATCAGGCAATTTTGTTATCAGTCCAAATCCGACGCCCAAACCAACCTCCGAGAAGATGGTGCGTAGTGCGTTTTCCGTTTCCACTGGGCGATCGAGTTTTCGCTCCCATTCGACCAATCGAATACCAATTTCGATATCGGCTCGAAAACTCTTTTTCAGTTCCCGGCGCATAAATGACTGGAGTTTTTTTTCTTCTCCCGATGCGGCCGCTTGCTCCTTGATTTCGCTGTAGAGATGTCCGATATTTAGGAAATACTGGCGAACCTCGTCTATTATATTTGGAGCCTTCTCCAGCATATGGACATTGAGACTGTCGATCGCCAGCTCCCAATCTTTGCCCATATCGATCTCTTTTGTGCCGTCAACAGAGGGGGGTTCTTGAATATCCAGTCTTTCGTCGCTCATAAAAAAAACTCGGTAAGTGGGAAACTCGGTGGCTTAAACCGAGAGGGAACCATGTGTGCGTTTATTACAGCTTTACAGCAGATGCGCGATCTCTAGGAGGTCTCGCATCTTTTGTCCGCCGCGATTGATTTCGCTTGCGCCCTAAATCTTCATTGAGAATCTGGCTAATCAGCGCAGCAATCGTCAAATCACGTCGCTCAGCTTCTGCCGCTAAAAACGGATACAGCATCTCCATGATCTCGACTGTTACTTTGGTTGCTATGTATTTAATTTCTTGTTGAGGCATCGCGTTACTCCAAACTTTACGACATTTTGATATCTACCAAGATAGCGCTTATTCCGGTTAAGTGCTATTTCGTAACAAAACTTAACAAATTGTCCTGTTTTGTTCGCTTTGCGACGGATTAATGGTCGGGGCACGACTCAAACGTCCTTGCCGACAACAGGATACTTGATTATAATAATGTCAGCGAGGTTAGCTATTTTGTTTTGCAACTTGAGAGACGGCGTGTAAAGGCTTAGAAGGGTTTAGCTTAAAATGTTTGGAAATTATAATGACTTAATCTTGGTTCTGCTTATTCTGGGGCAAGTTGCAACAATTTACTTGATTGTTTTAAGTCGATCGGAATCGGATAGTAAAAAAAATAAAATATTAATAACGAACAATACAAAGCTCAAAAAAGAAAATAATACGCTTCGATTTTCAATTCCTCGACTAATACAACTCGCGGAACAAATTGTTGACAATGATAAAGAGCGAAAAATACAAGTACAACAGATTCAAGGATATTTAGGCGAGGTTCTTGAGATTAGTAATCTAATAGGATTCGACAACAAAGATTTAAGTGCTGCGGACGTTATTGAAGAATTAAAAACGAAAATTAAATGGGCTGAAGAAACAAGAAAATACCAAACGAATCAAAATGAACGCGATTACTATAACCCAGAATAATGAAAGCACATTTTTTAGCGAATTTTGTAATTGTGTGTGTTGCTTTTTCGGCAATACTTTCAATCTTAAGTCACATAGGACTAACTTGGACTGACAAGGTTATCCCGATTGGTATGTACACGTTGTGGAGTTCTCTCGCGGTAGGCACTGTTGCCTCCGGGTTGCTAGCAAGAAATTTAGATCAAAATTTATTAATTCCTAAAACGTATTTAAATTACGTCTTAATGGGACTTGCTACTACTCAAGTCGTTTTTACTGTAAATTACCATCTGCTTATTTGGAGTGACAGATTGTTTCACGAAGGGCTTGTACCGGCTATTGTAGGACTTTCTACGACGGTGCTAACTTTGACGAATTTTGGGAATTCAAGAACTCAAAAATCAGCGAGTTCTTCACAAGTTACCGAAAAAATAGACACGTGAACTACCAGACACTGACCGCTTAGGCGGTACAGTGCTGGCTTCTTGTCTCAACGGGAACAGCGTCTAACAAGACCGAAATCTTACTCTTGGCGACTTACATCCCCTCCACAAGCAGAAGCGCTAGTTCCTAACGTCAGAATCCGCAAGGCTTCATTTCTTATATTGATTGCCGCGTTTATATCACGGTCATGATGCGTACCACAATGCTTACAAGTCCATGCTCTAACATCAAGAGGCAAAGTATCGACTCGATTTAGACAAACATGACAAGTCTTGGATGAAGGAAACCATCGATCGATCTCGATATATATCTTTCCTTCACTCTCAGCCTTGTACTTAAGCATTGTTAGAAACATTCCCCAGCCAACATCACTTATCGCTTTGGCTAGATTGTGATTCCGTACCATACCTTTGATATTTAGATTTTCTACGGCAATAACTTGGTTTTCGTTTACTACCTTGCGGGATAGTTTGTGCAGAAAATCTTCACGGCATCTAGCAATTTTAGAATGGACTTTCGCCACTTTTAATTTTGCTTTAATGCGATTGTTGCTACCTTTCTTTTTCTTTGAGAGCTTTTGCTGTTTCCGTTTTAGGTTTCTTTGATGCTTGATAAAGAATCTGGGATTGTCGAACTTTGAACCGTCACTGGTAATCACAAAGTGAGTTAGCCCAACATCAAGGCCAACTGATTTATCAATTGGCACTGCTTCGGCTTGAGCTTTGCCATCATCAATCAAAACAGAAACAAAGTATTTGCCATCAGGGTTACGAGACACTGTGACAGTTTTAATAGTTCCGTCAAAAGTTCTATGTAGTTTGCAATACACTAAACCAATCTTAGGTAGATTGATATAGTCATCTTCAAACTTAACATTTTGGGGATAACTAATCGACTGTCTACCATGCTTAGATTTGAATTTTGGCGGCATGGCACGTTTATCGAAAAAGTTTTTGTAGGCTGTCGATAGATTCAATGCTACGACTTGCAGGCATTGAGAATAAGGTTCTTTCAGCCATTCAAATTCTTTCTTGAGATTCGGTAATAAGCCTTGTATGTACCCCCTAGTTAGTCCCTTACCAGTATTCTTATATGTCTCTTGGCAAAGATTCAAGGCATAATTCCAGAACCATCTACAACACCCAAAAGACTTCGCAAGCAACGTTTCTTGCCCGCTTGTTGGATATATTCTGTACTTATACGCTTTATACATTTATCGAGAATATCGAATACTGATAAGATTGTAACATATACAGAGAAGTATTGATTCGCTGTCGCTCAATTTTATTTTCTGGCTCGTTTTCATCCTGTCGCTCACCTGAGTACAGGTAGAGCGCGGGACTTCCCACTCACGTTAGGAATGAGAATTAAATAACTTCCACAAGTTTGTGGGATGGGCGTCCCGCCCGTCCTTTTTAGACGGGCGGGACGCCCATCCCACAATAACAATTAAAATTGTAAGTTATTTAATTCGAGATCCTTAGTTAAAATCGTTGAATTTGATTGAGTTTTAAGGGGCTTTTGATTATACTACAACTGTAGTCAATCACAGGTTCAACATGGACTTTAGTGCCGTTCTTTTTCATTATCGGGAATCCCAGGATGCTTTTTGGCAAACGTGGGGGTTTCTGTGTAGAAGCTATTTGCTTTTACGAAAATTCAACCCCTTGCTGGGCGACGGTATCGCCGTCCTGGGAGGGATCGTCGGCTTACTGGCCGCACTCGAACTTTTCAGCTTGATATCAAAGCTATTTAGCGAAAAATATGTCACGGCGGTCTGCAATCTCCAAAAGGGAATATGCAAGATTTTGAAGTGGCTTTTTCGCCAAATCAAGACAATCATGAAGCACCTCGCGACACTGTGGGGCGTTTTGAGAAGATCGATCGCCCCTGATGCTATTACCCAAACGGTTGACCGACAACAGTTGGCGATCGAGTCACGAACACTCTTACTTAAAGTGTTGGACACCGATGCCCGTCACCGCGCAGAGATGCGAAGACTACTCAGAGAAGCAGATATAAAGCTGCAACTTTTAGGTTGTAGCGCACAGGATTGTTTGATCGCGAAAGCGATGACTCAATCGAAAGGTAGGACTATCAAAAAGTACGCTCAATCTATTCTAGAAATGAGTAGTAGTCTGTCGATATCTGGTTGATAGCTAATACAAAGAAACCGCCGGATCTAAATTTAGATCCGGCGGTTTCTTTGTATTCAACTCCCCAAAACTCTTCCAGCCGCTCCTCGAACCAGTCCACCCAATACAATCCGAAAAGACTGTACGTTCAGCCCAGGTAGCACTTTTAACTTAGTCCCAGAATTGATACCTCCTGCGATCGATATCGGGATTTTTTTACCCCAAGGGTGCATTTCTAGGAACGCGGTTTCGGGATTATTGATTATGTTGAGCAGGCTGTCGCAGATCGCCCGTACATCTTTACCCTCTTGGGCGATCACAGTCACCTCAACAACTTGATCAAACGTGTACACCGCGTCCCATTTAAATTCGTGGCGGTTCGCAGCCTTTACCCATTCTGGTGCGACCACGTACTGACGATTCTGTTCTTCGATCGCCATCAACGCAATTGAAGGTATGGAGCTAACTTGAAAAATTTCACCCGCAGATTCCACTTCTGGCGCGAACGAGAAAATCAAAACACCTCTAGTATTTGGAATGTTCGGGGAGTTTAAAAGAATTCTCGATTCTTGTACTGTCGCGGTCACTACGAGCGCATCAGGAGCCAGGAAGAGTGGATTCATGATTTTGTCTTTAGCAATCCCTGGTGGTAAAGCTAAGCTGATACCGTCGTCGGCTACGATTACCGTGCGAGTGAGCTTCACCGGTTCCTTCAGGCGATCGGGGAGTGCGAAGGTTAATGCGTAATCTACAATATCCGAAATTGCAACACTGTAGCCGAGCTTGATTTCGGATACGAATGGACTGCCCAATAAGGCGTCAGGAGTGTCGATCGCCAGCAGTGTTGTTGTAGTTTCCACAGGCGTCGTGACAATTACTGGCAAGCTGTAGTGATCGGGAATCTGTTCAATTTTTAGTCGAAATTTAACAGACCCGCTCCACATCGGCAGCGTTTCTCGAATTTCTTCGCAGCTAACAAACGTAGGTGTCTCTGTTTCAATCCACTCACCTAAGTGGAAAGTCATAAATCGATCTGGCGGTTTGATAACGGCGACACTCACCCAGCCTTCGCTCGGTACAACTTGAAAACCCCGAAAATTGTATCCGAGCCTCGCTTTGAGTTCCGGTGAAGTTAGATAGCCAACTAGAGATTCAGGTGTTAAGCTCCAACAGAAAAACCCGCCGGGTGCCACCCAAGGCTTTAGGTTTGCCGTGGCCGTGGACTTTTCTAAATTTAGGACGTGTACCAGTTCCATCAAAAACACTACCAAATTTCTTCTGCTTCGTCGAATTCGCGCAGATACTCGGGCACGCCGCTACCTACTGGTTCAAGGACTTCGGGTTTGACAACAAGTGAGACTTGCGCTTCAACCTCTTGTTGATTGGCTTCTAGGATGCGTTGCTTGGGGGTTTTTCGTTGAAACTTGTTCAGGATTTCACCGATCTTAGCGCGGGCGATCGCCATTGTGTTCGTCGCGTCTACATTCTCGTCTATGCTATCTGCCTCGACCGCAGACGCAATCAAATTCTGCGACTCTGCCTCAACAAAGGAACCAACAGGCGCAACCGCCGTGGCATAGCTTGGCAAACAGTTGGCGATCGCCTGTTCTCTGGGAATTCCCATCTCCACTTGTTTTTGAGCATCTTCGCTCGATCTTGTTAGCTGCTGCCGTATCGCATCTGCAACAGCTCGAACTATAGGTGCTTTTGCCATGTTCCGAGCAGCACTCGCCGCTGCTTCCGTGCCAGTAGTCCCGACTTTCCCGCGCTGGTCTTGTACCATCGCCTCTTTGATGATTTGCTCCGGCACACCGCGCAGCTTATGCCCGAAAGGAGCGAAACGAGAGCCAAGCTCCTCACCCGATAAATACTCTTCCCACAAGAGCTGGGCGATCGGGTCGGGGTCGCTCGATTTCAATTCGCGGATTGTAGACTTAACATATCCCTCTGGCGAATTAATATTAACGCACTGTTGAGCATACATTATTAGTTTATAAAAGAAATCTCGTTGTTGAGGCTGGTTAACCGAACTGAACTGCACGGAAGGTTGAGCCTGGTTAACCGAACTCAACCGCGCGGAAAATTGATCTAAACCTTCAATCTCTGTAGTTGAACCAACAATCTCTTCTTTGTTTACAGGTGTGAGGAAAATCTCTTCAACAACAACCTCTGTTGCTTCTTGTTCTGAATCATGGGCGATCCGATCTTCTTTCTGATTTTCTAAAGGGGTCACACCCTCTTTTCTTATTGTTGGCTTTGGTTTATGTGCGCGCGCGTCTTGAGGGTGTTGATCTTGAAAAACTTCTTTTGAATATGTATTTTGATATGATTTGTCCGCAGTCAGCAAATCGATTTGTTCACTCTCGACAAATCGATTTGTTGGATATGAACAAATCGGTAGCGGCGGGCGTTCCAGCACCTCAGCCAGCTTTTGGTAATTAATCGCGTAATATTTGCATTGGTCGTGCTTGTTGGCTCGAAGCTTTTTAACAATGATGAGTCCGATCGCCTCAAGTTTGGCGAAAATTCGGCGAAGTACCCCGCGAGTGGCCCAGACGAAGTTCGACAACCAGTCGATATATTTTCCGTGAGTTTCAGCGCTGATAATTTTGTCCGCGTCTGTGCAGGTGATCGGGTTGCGGATATATTTCACACCGTCTATCACCGTACCTTCCATCTTGGTATTCTCGATACACCACTGAAGCTTAGAAAAGACAACCGACATCTCTAGACCGAGAACCGACGAAAGGTCGTCCTGGTAAAAAGAAACTTTTTCGGTTTCGCGCACATTTCCCGCTAACTGTAGTATCATGGGGGTAAGTATTTAAATTGGTTTACATAGGAAGTACGACTTGCGGGTCGGCTTCCTATTTTTTTGAGTATATACGACAATCCAGATTTGTGCTACCGTCCCACACAAATCGCAACAGGGGCGGGCCGAGGCGCAAAACCCAAGAGATATGGCTCGAACGCTTGGTTTTTTTCGATAAAATATTAGTGATCGATCAATGCGTCGCGCGATTAGATATAATGTGCGTATCGTTTTGAGATGCTACCTGCATCGCTTATGTTTTACATCAAAAAAGATAAAGCATTCGCGAAGTCGTGGGCTTTTGATCGCTACCGAGAAGTCAGGAACTCAGGGCTAAAGCCACTGAGCTTGTAAGACGAAAGTTGAAGCAAGCTATTCTGACCAGCCTAAGTCTTAACTGACTACGTTTTTTGAGTCACGACACCCTGGGATCTTGCTAGTCCCCTGCCTTGTCATTTGCAGTTAAACAGTTTTAAAGTCACTGAAACAGTGCTGCAAATCTAAAAAGCTTTTAAAACATTGGCGTTCGCTTCGATTTAAAGCGAACATTACCCCGAAAGGGAGGCTCCAAAAGAGCAAACATTATGCGTACAGGGTTGTGAGATTTGAGGTGGTAACTGTCCTGCCGAAAGTACATTACAAAAGTACACCAAGTCAAGCAACTCCAAGGCGGTAATGGAAAGATTCAAGGCGGGCGGTTGAAACCGCCGAGTTGTTTTCCTCTCAGGGTTCAAGCCACTGAGTTTCCCACTTACCGAGTTTTTTGTGAACACTCAGCTAGTGGCTTCGACTTTACTAAGTCAACCGATATCCGATATCTTTTTGGAAGATTTTGTCGCGCTTGGCACTCTTATCATTTGCTTCGCTTTTAACGGAAAGAACCTAACGTGGGCTGAGTTTGACGTTAAGACTAAAAGTGCGCGCAAACAAATGTCGTCCTGCGTATTCCTAGAACCGTCACGCGTAATTTAAACGCAGTCATTAAAAAGCACCCGCACAATTATATATTGTGCGGGTGCTTTTTATTATACCATTACAAACAATTGACGCAAATTAAAAGCGGGCGGGCGATCGCTTTTTAGATGTTAACCTTTTACTCTACTTCTGGCGATCCGTAACCGTAACACTTGGTGTATTTCCCTTTACTTGCTCGAAGGCGATCGCTTTCAAGCAAAAAGGTTTCAACGTCATACGGCGATTCGAGTGTACCCCTTTTGCGGGCGACTACATAATCTTGACTCGCCCAGTAGTCAGCCATTGCTTCGGCTACGAGGGTTAAGTCGTAGTTTTCGTTAGGGTGAATGTGCAGACAGGTATCAAAATCAGTGGGTTCGAGTCCTATGTACCCGCTTTCAGCAACATCTTGCTTTACTTTCTCCAATAATTTCTTGGTTGTTGCGTTTACTTTTAACAAGTAAGGCGAGCCTTCAACTTTTTCGTACAAACGAAAAGAAATGTCTGACAATCGAACGTGCGCTAATAATAACATATCGGTTCCTAAGAGTAACTACTTCTATAATATACTCTAACTAGGTACAACCGTCAAGCAGTAGTGTAAAGCCAAATATTGTCTGAATCCGATCGCCCGCTCTTAAATAAAAGCTACGCTATCTGTATACCAATTTTAAATAAAAAAGCGGGCGATCTAATTAATTTAATTAGATCGCCCGCTCTCAAATAAACCCCAATCTATATGTCAGTCACCGGACGAAGTTTTTAAGTTCTGCACTACACAATAGGTAAGTTAGGTTATCCGCCTGTTCTTGCAGGTAAGAACTTCTTGAAAGTTTGTAGATGTCTACATCAATTTCAATGAAGTCCGTTGCCTGTTTTACGTGATTCATTCCGCAGACAAGACTACCCTTCTTTATCACATGGTATTCAAATTCTCCCCCAGAAATCTCTTTCACGAGAACTTTCCATGAGATTTTACAGATTTTTTCATCTGTTTCGCAAAAAGGTCGGCTTTGCTCTTCGTAAAGCTGTTTGATCGCTTGACGATAAACCGCGTCGTAGTAATCAGGCATTGTTTTCTCCTTTGTATTTTTGTACTGCAATTATACCACAAGCGTAACACAAAAACAATATGAATTAATTTAATGTGTGCTACATTTTATTTCGTAATAAAAAGCGGGCGATCTAATTAAATTAATTAGATCGCCCGCTTTTTTTGTTTACCATTGATTCTGCATAGTTGCTTCTGCATATTCGCTCTCAGAGAATAGGTCTCCTTTATTTTGGAGGTCGTCTACCCAGATTTGGATGAGCGATGACCCATATTCCTCGGCGTCTTCATCGCTTTCCTCGATTGCATACGACCACTCTGTACCGATAGCGGCACTAGGACCGTGAATCGAGCAGTACCGGGTTTCTGACCCGATGATTCGTTCAAATCCATCCTTGGATTTGAAAGTATACACAGATATCTTGTCTCCATTTTCCGCAGTCACCTGATAGAAGGCAAACTGTTTCGTCATTGCTTGTGAGTTCATGTCGTTACCTTTGGTTTGTTTGTACTACAATTATAACATAAAGTAACACAAGACAACATAAATTAATTTAATTTGCGTTATATTTTACTTCTTAATAATAAAGCGGGCGATCGAATTACTTTAATTCGATCGCCCGCTTTTTACTAACCTTTCGATAGACTTGTAGTTTTTGATTTTAATTAATTGGATTATTCCGATCGCCCTCTAATTCTAAACGACGTTTCTCGACAAGCTGTTTATACTCTTTCGTTAACCTACGTTCTTCGCTGGCAGCAACAAATGCGATACTTCCCGCCGAGGTCAAGGCTATTACTTCCGGTGAAGGCTTACCCCCTGTTATTACTAGCATTGCGCCAATCCCGATCGCCACTTGTGTTGATTGTGTTAACAGAGAGTGCAGTCCAGATTCCGCTACTTTTTCGATATTTTCTCGATCGCGCATAATTTCTCCTATTTTAATATTTGATCGGTTCTGGGTCTTTCATTATTTGTCGATTGCTGACCGTGATAATCAACTTGATATCTTTTCCTTTCAGGGGAGGTCGCCGATCGCACGTCTGTTTTAGCCATTTGGGGCTGTCGTCCACGATCAACTTAGATTCCACCAATCCATCGAGCAACATTTTTCGAGACGCTTCTAAATTGTCGTCGTCCGTGCGATCGTCTACAAAAAATAAGAAATTAATCCAAACGCGCTCACGATACTTGATTAAGTTTTTATTTTCTACGAGACAGATCATTCTGCTAGCCCATACTCGCTGCTGCTTGTCGAATTCACTTGTTCTGTTGGTTCCCTTGAAACCTCCGGGCGATCGGCACTTAAAAAGTGAGCGCATTTTCAGCATTTCGTTCATAGTCGGAGGAATTTCGCTCAGCGTGAAATTCTGGACTAAGTGCGGGATGTTGACGATTTGGAAATCTTTTTTACTTGTTCTTTTTGCCATTTTTTAAAAGGAAGCGCAGGCTTGCCTGTCGGAGAGCAAGACTGCGCTTGTTTGTTTATTGTTGCTGGGCGATCGACCGCCTGTAAGCTTCGTACTCTTTTTCGACTTTGTTGAGCTGGTAGTGGCAGTCTTTTTCGCTAGTAAACGCTTCTTTTAAAAAGCCCTTGTAAGCGTGTTCTTGCTGAGCTTTTTGTGTCGCTTGTTGGATGAACAAAACACGTAAATCTTCAACACCGAGATTTGAGATTTGGTGCTCCAAGACTGTGAGATATAGTTGAGACTCTAGTGAAAGGTGTTGTTCAGTCATTTTTACCTACCGTGATCTTGCGAAAAGTTGGGTCACGTAAATCACGAATCCGCTATCACCATCTTCGTCGCGCGCTGGATGCGACACAACTCCAATTCCGGTATGGGTTGATTCGACCTCTTCTATTGCTTCTCGATGTCCTTGGGTGCTAGCGATCCACTTTGCGAGCATTAACTCTGTTATCGATCGCCTGCTTTGGACTGTTTTGTAGTGATACGCAAGAACCTGAGCTGTTCCTAAGTTTTCCCTTATTTCTTTAAACCCAAGTTCTCGCACTTGTTCCGCTCGTTCGATGAAGCCAGAATGACCTATTGTGCCACCCCAGTAATCGGTGTCGCACAACCACTGACTGTGTTTTCTGGCTATACCACTAATCCCAGACACCAACTTCAATGGGGGTAGTCTTAAGCCGGTTCGGTGTTGGTTTACAACATCGAAGACTTCAGTCTCAAAGCTAATGTCTGGTTCTGGAACTTTGATTTCCAGCGGGCGATCTGTTACAGGCTCAGGAACTGGAACTGGAAACGGATTAAAGAAATTGAGAAGTGTGTTCGTCATGACTTTGATGTTTCTATCAATTGTTGTGGTTTACAAAAAATCCCGTTTGCAGCGACGATCACGATTCGATCGCCTGCTTTGCGTTGAGAGGCTGGGTTCAGAAAAAAAACCCGTTGTTTGTGCTCGCAAAATCAAATTGAACGTTCAACTGTTTTGCGATTCTATTTCCTTGCTGCTCCGCCAGCAAAACCTTTCTCAGAATGTTTGAGTCGTCTATGGTTATTCCGGGTTCGGCTGTAAAAGAAACTGTTTCTTCTGACGTGTTGGTTGTTACGACAAATCCCAGTTTTTCAACTTCGTCTTGGATTTGACGAAGAACTGTCTTGACTAAATTGGGATCTTTTGTCTGAACTGGATATCGTAATCTGCCGAGATATTGCATTGTATTTTTCCTCTTAGTGCTTGTCATTATTTTTTTCCATCTTTTTCCGCTTCCTCTCTAGAACCGCTATCCCATTGAGGAGTGGAATAGCCTGGGAGGGCATGGATGGCTATCAGCAAAATCGTAAAGGTGATTATCAGAAGTCTTGACATCGAAGATATTCCTCTCAAAATTAAAGTCTGGTTCTGGAACTTTGATTTCCAGCGGGCGATCTATTGCAGACTCAGGGGTTGCAAACAGATTATAGAAAGCTATTTGATGACACGATCGCCACGTCCAGCTTCCACTAAAGAAAAAGCCTCTGGTTCTGAAATTCCAACACGGACGGGTTCGCCGTAGAAGTCTTTAACAAGCGTATAGCTTGTCGAGTATCTCAATATCGCCCCATCGTCGGGTCGGATGAGATTGTATTCGTAGTTTGGCGCTTCTTCTTCGTCGTACAACAGGCGGATTAATGCCCCGTATTCGTCGCTAAGGTTAGTCCCATCCAATTTCCAAGACTGGCGGTAGTCGTACCCAGTCCAGTTAGGTGCTTGGCGCAACCCTCTTTTGGGTGGTACGTTACTGTGCTTGCACCGGTCGTTGATCATACTTACTATCGTCACAAGCTTACCTTCGCTCGCTTCGATCGCCATTGGTTCGAGCGATCGCGCCAGCCTCGGATTTGACCTTCCGATCTCGTTCAGTCTGACTTCCGAAAACAGAGAGAAGCTCGGCGGCGTCGCCAATATCTGGTACGGCTTACCTCCGCCACGACGGATTTCTGCTCTTTGTAGTCCACGTCGCAGACATTCTGAAATAATAAAGTTCCGCGCCGATTCAGAGCTGTTGATATGCGACGACACCCACTCTGCATGAGAGCGTGGGTCTATAAACAGCGTTTCGCCGTCGTCATATACCTCGCAGTGTGGGATCAATGTGTCCTTTACATCATCTAAAAACATTCTTTTTCTCCGGTGAATCAAGATCGAATTGCAGATTGCGGCTTTGGTACAACTGTTCCAGGCTGTAATCTACACAGTCAGCCGCGACTAGGAATGATAAGTCAGAGTCTGTTGGGCGATCGCCCGAAACAAGGGCTTCGAGTCGTTCTACAGGGATTTTGATCTCCTGCGCCAGATCGCTTAGTTGGATATTTTTCAATATCTGGGCGATCGGTGGCGCCGGATTCAAAAACGGATCTTCTGTGATGTGTCGCCCGTGATGCTTAAAGTAATTGTTGGCGATGATCACCAACTCCTCTATGTACTTTGGCATCGTCACGCGCGCCATTGTTGCCAGAACTTTAAGAGCCGTTTTAATTCGCTCTGGCATCCGCACTTTAATTTCTGATTGCTTTTCTGTTGGATGTTTCACGAAGTTGTCCTTGTCCTTGTTCTTGTATCTGTAAGGCGGCATCCATTATATAGGCGTACCGACGAGCCATATCAGTCGCCTTTTCCCAGCAAGTACCCCAATTCCGAGCGGAGTCGAAGCTTATGCCCCAATGTTGAATTTCTCGGAGACACGCTTGTCGCCACGTTAGAGCGACGCGATCGCCAGTTCTAAAATCCCGCCCCCACTGGGCTAGTCGATCATACTTATGGATTCCGTAGAGCTTTGGAACCCATCTGTCGAAGAAATCTTGCAGATCCATTCGAGATCCCGGCTCCAATATTAGACTCATCAACGGACTCCGATCTTGCTTTGGTGTGGTTAGCATGGTGTTATCAGCTTTATGTCTTTTTCTCGCCCTTGGTTTAGTTGTGATAAACCAAGGGTGATTTTTTTATGGTAGTTGCTGGGAACAATAGTGTCAAGTGGGGTAGATTAGGGTAAATTTGGGTAGACAGGGTTGACAAGGGTGAAAGTCGCATATACAGTAGTAACTATCGACGTTTTGGTTTTCACATGATCGATAAAATTGTTTCAGGAATGGTTTCCAATTTCCGCGCTCAGATGGGAGCCGTTTTTACCGAAGGCAAGGGTCTTGCGATAAATCGGATTTCGCAAGAAGACGCCGTTCGCTTGCAAGCTCAAGCCCAAGAGGCTAAATCGGCAGTCGATCCTACAGTTGCCGGATTGACTGCTATGGCTGAGCGTATTCAGGCCGAGTCTACAATGACCGTCGCCGGCTTGAAATATATAGGCTCTGGCGCCGAAGCGTTTACTCGGCAGGTTGAGGCGGTAGCCGAACTTTCGGATGTGATGGTGGAAACTTCTCCAAGAGTTCAAGCCGCACTGTCTCGATTGAATGAAAATGTACAGGCTTTGGGGTCAGAGTACGAAGGGATCATGTCCGGTACTACTGACACGCAACAGGCGATCGCCCCCGCGCAGTCACAAAAAATGCTATTTGCCGTCCGCTAGGCTTAGCTTTCCTTTTTTCGGTTCGACCAGTAGTCAATTATCGAGGATTCAATTGCCATGAAAATGAAATATATAGATTTTGCACCAGTCACAGCGTCCGCCGTAGTAATCGGCATTTTAGCTTCACTCGCAAAGTGCGCCGTGAATCCGATCGCCTTGTATGCCGCAAGCGGTATCGCGGTGATAATTATTTCTCAAGCTTTGGGATTGAAATACGTCGGAAGTGTCTCCGAGTTGACTGGGGTGCGTCCTGCTGCGCTCAACTTTCATTTTTGTGCAAATCTATTAGTCGCAGCATTTGTACTAGCCGTCACATATGGAGGCACTGGTAACTAATATGTACGACCAAAAAAAACACGTTCAAAAAGAATGGCAAGTGATCGCCTGTGGCGCTCTCACGATAGCGACGATTGGTGTAAGTCTTTCAATCCCTGTAAAGCCTGGTGAAATTCCGATCGCCCGCTTACTTGCTTTCGCCACTTCAGGTGCATTCTTTGTCGCTGGTGCAGTCATAGAGAAAAGCAAAGAACCACTTGATCGCCAGAAAGCGGTAATCTCCGTAAAACAAAATAAACTATTCGTCAACTCTCAGGCGATCGAGACGGCGATTTTATTGGAAGAGCAGCGATGCGCGGGTGACAAAATTGTTGCAAAAACAGTTGGAGGTTCCTGATGTCTAGGAAGCGAGAGCCAACCGCAGCGGAAGCTAAAAAAATTCTCAAGTTGCTTGAGAAAGAAGATCCGTTCAAAGAAAATGGAGGCGTCGTCTACTTGGACGGAACCGTAACTTCAGAGCATAATCACGCGCTCTGTAGAAGCGCTATTTTGCTAGACCTCCAGTCTTACGATTGGAAAAAGGTTAAATTTTTGTGGATCTGCGCCGAACTTCCTGCGCCACCAGGATATGTTGACGATTGCTGTGGCGGTTGTGAAGACCGCGATACAGAGCGACTTAAACAGACAAAATCGGATTACGCCAAATTTGTTTCGACAGTTCCCCGAAAAGACTATGTTTCGACCGGACAAGCCGCGTGGTCAAAGCAGTTTGGAGTCCCGGTGGTAGTGTACCAGCGCGCTTACCCCAATCCCGCCAAAGGAGAAGAATCTGGGACTTGGGATATTTACGACCCGATCGCTTCCCAAAAAGAAAAGGCGATCGGCATCAATCTCGGTCAATTTTCAAAACTTGCGGGAATTGCCGCGGTTGAAGATTTTCAACACCTTGATACTGTTGCTCGGATCGCCATTGAAGAGCGCGATCGGCATGAATTTCAAATTCACCAAGCGTGGCTCAAATATAAATCAGCTTACGAGGCGGGATTGCATGACTGCGAAACTGCCTATCAACAGTTGGAGCGCGAAAATAAACTTCGAGATCGTCGGCTACAACAGGCGTTTTCTCAAATAAACCGATCGCCAGTCCCGCAGTCAGCCAGTTATCCAGGCGTCATTCCGCAAGTTATCCCAGATCAGCAGTTGATTCGTCAACCTGTGCGATCTGCTCATAACCAGCGACTGTCGCTGCCCCCAGCAAGTGCATCTATTTTAGAAAGTCCCATTTTTACCACGCCTCCCATTGAAGCTTTCAAATACGTGGAAGTTCTAGTGGTTTAGTGGGTTAGTGGTTTACTGGGCGATCGCCCAGAACGATCGCCCAGGTATTTCAACATATTCAGGTATAAAACGATGACTTGGAAAAATGGTATGGGACTGGTGACAGCGAATAGGTTATTTGAGAAATACGGCGTGATAATCACCCAAGATGCAAACACCAAAATATACGAGGCAACTTTGGGGGACAACGTAATTCAGCACACATCGGTTACTGGTATTGCATACACGGTTCTGGAAAAATGGTTTTCGCTGAACGAACTGGCTAAACGATAAAAACACATGAATATCACAACAATCAAAAAAAACTTGATGAAATCCTTTGGTGCTGAAACGGAGGCTCAACTCCATCTCCACCTCAAGAACACAGACTTCAAAAGTGAAGCAGCATTATTGCACGCGGCAGCGGTGGTGTATCTGTACCCTACGCGCTACGAGGTAAAAGATGATGCGTATTTACGTCTCATCGTAGACACGCATCAGGAAAGAACGCAATTGCTAGTGGATGCCCATTTCGGATTTGGGTATTACTTGGGTACAGATCCCAAGTATAGAGATTCGTGGCCGACGATAGAATCGTTGCATCCACTAGCAGTGTAGGGAGCTACAAATGCAGGAGTCAACAAAAGATAGATCGATAAGGATCGCCACCAATCTAGTGAAATCGAACGCTTCGGCGGTTGAATTTGCCGAACGTCTGACGAGGTGCAAGCACAAATCCTATCGAGGGTTGAATATTTTCGTAGAAGATTTAGCTGATTTTTCTACATACTTCGTCATAGATGGCGCGTACAAAGAACTGATAACTAGCGACACAGCAGAGAGTGCCGAGGTTGCTTGGTGTGCAGCAAAAGCCTGGGTACGAAGTTTCCACGCTAGTGAAAGTTGATTTTGTTCCGCATATTTCGTTCGATCGCCCAGGGTTTTCTCAAGTTTCAGGAGTAAAGCTCAAAGACGAAAAAAGGGGAGTCTAGTCCTGTAGGTTGATTTGTTGAACTTTACGTAAAATACCTGAATTATGCGGTAAGATACAAAAGTAGTAAGCATTATTCACCATTGGATACCTACTCAACCCCAAGACAAGCAGCCGAACATTTGGGAGTTTGCCTGCATACGCTCAGGCGATGGGAGAAGGATGGCATGATCAAGGCTATTCGCACACCCGCAGGTCAACGACGATACTTAATCAACTCTTATGCCGGATGCAATACAACCAACCTTAGAACTATCCTGTATGCCAGAGTCTCCAGCCGAGGTCAAAAAGCTGACCTTGACCGACAAATTGCAAAATTATTGGAACTCTATCCATCAGCCGAACTCATTACCGACATTGCCTCCGGGCTCAATTTCAAAAGGAAAGGACTTAGATCCATTCTGGAAACCGTCCGTACAGGCAATGTCGGCTCTGTTGTTGTTGCCCACAAAGACCGACTTGCCAGATTTGGCTTTGAACTCATTGAATGGCTCTGTCAGCTCGATGGAACAAAGCTCGTGGTTCTCAACCAAGACAATCTTTCTCCAGAACGAGAAATGGTCGAAGACATCCTTGCCATTATTCACGTCTTTTCCTGCCGACTCTACGGACTTAGAAAATACAAAACTCAAATCAAGGAAGATCCAGATTTATCCAGAGCCAGCACTGGTAAAGATTTGGAAGACGTGGATGGCAGCGACGCGATACTGCTACAACCAGGCAATATCTCAACAAAAACAAGAACGTCTAAGTAAACTCAAATTGCGTAACAAAATTATGCAATCAGACTTACCGAAGTGGGTAAAAGATACACCATGCCATATCAGGCAAAATGCTATTTTCGATGCTCACCGAGCGTATTCCGCTAGTCGTGATGCCAAGTATCGAAGCATTCGCAATCCTCGCTCTACGGTGAAATTTAATGATGCCAACTTCCGAGATGGGATGTGGTTTAAATCAAAAGTTAAAGGGCTAAAATTCACCGCCTCCGAACCTGTTCCAGTATCTTGTAAATATGGTACTCAGCTAGTTTTGCATCGTGGCAATTGGTTCGCTATTTTTCCTGAAGAATACGACTCAGAACCATCGGGTTCTAACTCGGCAATTGCCTTAGATCCTGGTATTCGGACATTTCTGACGGGTTATGACTCGGAGAAAGTAATTGAGATTGGTAGTGGAGATATTGGAAGAATCACCCGCCTATGTCAATACCTTGACGAGTTAATTGGAAAAATGACTAAAGTGTCTGCCAAGCAAAGAAGAGCGATGAAAAAGGCGGGGTCAAGAATTAGAAGCAAGATTCAAAATCTTGTTGATGAGCTTCACAAAAAAGCTGCACATTTTCTAACCACAAATTATCAAGTTATCTTCCTGCCAACATTTGAAACATCTCAAATGGTCAAGCGCGCCAAGCGGAAGATCAATAAGAAGTCAGTACGTCAGATGTTGACATGGGCGCATTATCGCTTCAAGCAAATCATCAAGCATCAAGCTGATAAGAACGGCTCGCTTGTTGTTAATGTATCCGAAGCCTATACGTCTAAGACTTGTGGAAATTGCGGTCATATTCATCGAAAACTTGGTGGCTCTAAAGTGTTCAAATGTCCTAATTGCCAAACGGTAATTGAGCGAGATTTGAACGGCGCACGTAATATCTTGTTACGTGCTTTGTCGGATTCGACCTGTTCTGTCAGCATTGACGGGATTGCTATCGTTACATCTCCAGCATTGCAGAGCTATGTTGAGAAATGTTCAGCGTAAATGAATCAGTAGAAACTCTGCTAGCTATTCCAGTCGTTGTGATGCGCTTCACTTTGCATCCCAGAGAAATTACGGAGTTAAAGTCAAATATGGAAAAACGATAGGAGAAATATTTAATCCAGTCCACACTGGCGATCGGAGTCGTTGATAAGATTTTCCGGCGATCGCCAGCACTGTACACATTAAAAAACCATCAACTCCAAATTGATGGTTTTTTAATGCTTAACCTCACTCCTTTATTAATAATTTTCGGCGGCGATCGGGCGATCGTCCTCTGTGCTGTTTGCAGTATTGTCCTTTAGCTTGTGTCGCCAGGCGAACGCCACAAGCTAGACAAACTTTTCCGTTTACTGGGACAAATCGTAGTAGAGTACCGTGTCTACGCCGTCTCTAACTGGGCAGTAGTCACGATCTTGCCACTTCAACGAAACCTCGCTAGGGTCAACGAGCCACCAATACCCCTTGAAGAAATTTCCGTAGTCGTCGGCGACACTCGCAACCTTGAATTCTTGCCACCCTTGTTTCCGTAGGATCTTGGCGAATTCTACCTTCTCTAAGGCTTCTTCCGCGGCTAGTAGTCTTAGCGCTTGTTGTGCTAAGACTACTTCTAGTTTTTTTTTAAATACAAACTTCATTTTTTTTCCTGGTGATGGACTGTAATTAACATAACAGCACCTCACCACTTTGCAACCACATCTTAATTTCGTCACACAAAGCGCTATCCCTCGCGACGAATTAATAAGTCTTGCTTTAACCTATGCGAAGCGTCTGATAATAGAAGCGAACAAAAAAATGGTGGCTCGTGGTGATAATAACTGTGCAAGGTACCCCGGAAGAATGCGAAGCGTTATGTGATGTGTTAAAGGATGTACAGCTTTCGTCAGAAGTGCCGATCGCCATAAACGTCATTATACAGTCCGCGATAAAACCTTCGCTAATGCTTATACAAGGTGGTAAGACTGAATCGTCCGCTGGCGATCGCCGGAAAGTAGAATTACCTTTACTACCCCAATAAGATCGCCCTTACTTAAAAAGCTCAGACAACACAATGTCTGAGCTTTTTGCTGTATATACGCATTTGCGTCATCGTAGCATTCATTTTGAAACTCGCAGTCTAAATATTTAGACAAAAACGTACAGCTCTCAAAAGTGCTGTGCAATATTGTTACACATAGGTCGTTACACACGATGTTTGAGTAACGACACCGTGTGTAACACTCTCCCGCAAAACAATGCCAAATCAACGACTTCAGGAGGAATTTGAATGTGTAACGCCTAGCGCAAAACCAGTGCGTGTACAAATACTGAACGATAGAGAGTACGCTGCTTATCTCTATAACAAAGCCCGTCGATCGATATTAGAGAATGCCCGCACTACAAATCGAACAGAGTTACTCATCACAAACAAACGAGGGGGTGTAATATGCCGAAAAACGTTATACAGCTACGACTTGAGACTACAAGGGCATCCCTTGATGGAAGATTATCGTAGGGACCCGCAAACCAAAGAACCTTTGTGGGATCGATCGCAGCCTTGGAACGAGCACCAAGTATACTGCCTGAAAAAAGTGGCTGACTTTATGCGTATTCCTTCTATCTCTCGAAATACTGAAGGCAAAAAACGAAAGTATCGAAAGAAAGAGTTACCAAAGCGCAATCCAGAATACAAGGATCTCGACCGATATCTAGAAGCAAACTTTCACTTGTTCACTCACGAAAACTTTGTCAAGGAGCGTTTCAAATGGCCACATACAGCGAATTAGCGGACTTGCTTGAAACCACTGTTGGAGAATTGTCCAACTTCGCAAGTCAGAACCTCAAAGACGTTAGTGGAAAGCCTTTTCCACCAGGAGTTAAAACCACGTTGACGGACGAGCAAGTCGATTTGTTGATGAGTGAATTTCCAAAATACAAAGATATGTCGCAAACTGAAGCCAAGCAACTGCCCGGCTCTAGTTCAATTCAAGAGGCCAAAACAGAAATCCCGACCACTAATCCCGATTCTCAAGGCAATCCACATTCGTTTCTCGATCAGGCGCGTCTAAACCTCAATCGCGCGATTGAAGCTAAGGATTTGCAAGCGATGGAAATCCTGCAAAACGAAATTAAGGAAATCCAAGAAGGTAGCACTCAAATCGGTTTCTTGAAGGCGGTCTTAGGCGCAGATGCCGAGGTAAAAGGTTTTTTATCCGCTAAGAATGCGATCGCCCAAGCAAATCAATCTAGGTCGGGGGAATCACTCAGAAAGCAAGCCGAAATGCTCGTGGGTGGTACGGATTTTTTGATGCCTTGGGAGAGTCCGGTACCCCTGGACTCGATCGCCCAAGACACATTGGATCAGCTCAAGAAATTATCCGAGAGTTAGAGCAAATTCGCGAAGAGAAGCAGTCAGTGACATTGGTTCTCTTCGTTAGTCAAAATCAAAGCTTATGGAGTAAGGTTCTAATGGCAAAATGGTTGATTGATTGGGGTAAAGGAGTGGCATCGAAACTAAGAGATACACTTGCATCTGCGGGTAATCCGATCGCCAGCGAAGACTATGCTGCTGCTGCTATCCAGATGATGAGCTAGTAAAAAAAGGAGATAAAAATGACACAATCAAACGCAATTCCGAATTCTAAGTTTAACGACGATTCGATCGCCCGACCAATAGTAGATGCTCCCGATATCCGAATCAACTGGGAACCGGAAGGTGACGCTGAATTCTTAAGGTCACACGACTTGTTAAAAAAAGAACCTCAATTCAAGGGATCAGCGACATTTAACCAGAATCCTGACTGTGGTGTGTCTGGTACTTTATTGCGGGCGATCGGTAATCAATTAAAAAAATGGAGGAACTAAACAATGGCACAGCAACAAGGTGGTTTAATTCTTTCGTCATTAGCCGATCGCCAAATCTTTGCTTCTGGCGCCGCACTCCTGGCAAACGATTACAAGATTACGAATCTGGAGACTCCATCAACCTGGACGCTTGACGATTGGATGGAGTTGGGCGAGCGGGCATCCCAAATGGAATGGTTAGCCAGCAACATAGATGCGATTCGCGATCGCCTTATGAAGGTGATCAAAGGTCAAGTGACCTGGGAAAAGCTGAAGATGGAGTTGGTAAAAGAGGGCTTCAAAGGCGCGAGCGATATATCAAAGAGCACCGTAGACGCTTTGATTTCTGAATCTAGCTTTTTGCAAAAAGTTGCTCAAGGCGAAAACAAATTAAATTCCAAGCGGAAGCAGTTTGGCAAAGAAACGGAGGCGATTCAAACGCACGAAGAAGCGCTATGCGGGTTCGCTCTTGCGAGCCTCAAAGCCAAACACGATCAAATAATTGAAGAAAAACAAGCCGAAGATCCTAATTTTGCGGTCGCTCTCGCAGCTTGGCAGCAAGAGCAAAATAGAGATTACGCATTTGCGACACAAGCGCTCAGTAGTGGTTACGGCACGCGGTCTCACCCTAAGTTTCAAGGGATGCAGACTAATCGGGCGATCGGTGGTAGTTCGACAACGCCCTATAACTCGTCGTTTGCGGGTTCAAGGGCTCGCCAGCGCCCTGTAGACGAGCTGAATATCAATCTGAAAGGTAATGTCGCCGGCGCGGTCAACGGTTTTGCGGGACGTGTCGGCGCCGGCGCAAGAAAAGTAGTTAGTTTTTTTAGAGGTTAGTTATGTACTCACAGCAAAATCTGCCAACACAGACTGAGGAAACTCCTTTTTCTGGAAGCTATCTCAGGATTAAAAGCCTTGACGCATGGGCGTTTCGAGGTATCACCTTCTCCATCGGGCTTATCGCAACAAACGTCATCCGACTGTTTCCCGCCTATTACTGGCTCTATGTATTGGTTTCTATTTTGGGTATTTTAGCCCTTTTGTTATTTTCACCTGCTGACATCAAGGCTGTATCGCTTTGGAGATCGGGTGCAATCGCGCTTCTAGGCGGGTTAATCCTGCCTTGGTGGGAAATCCTAAGCACACTCCCAATTTGGGTGTGGATAGCGATTCCTATGGGGTTGGTTGCAATATTAACGGCGATCGGAGGGGCTGTCTGATGAAACCCGCTGCTCAACTACTTCTTGGCGCTGTTTTTAGCTTATTGGCGATCGCGCCGGTACCGTTTCAAAAATGGGCGTTGCCGAGAATTGCCTCTGGTGGATTTGCGCTTGTTTGCTTTAGTCAAGCGAAAAAGAAGCTGGACAATGATCTCTCTTTACAGCGTCAAGTTGATGTTCACGAGTTTGATGAGCTAGCCCAGCAAAAGCAGATTGTACAAAGCTTACAGGCGATCGAGATTCAAGCGACTCAAGAGCGCGAACTCATCCGCACTCAATTCCAGAACGAGCTAGAAAAAGCTCGAATGCAGGAACATTTCGTGGTTGCGATGGAGCATGAGCGTCCAGGCTATTTGGAGTATCAAGAGGCTCAGCGCATTGCTAATTTACAAGCTCAAGGGTACTCTGCTGGTGTTCAAGATGGCGGACGGGCGATCGTATCTGCGGACGGATCTGAAGTAATCACAGGAGCCGTCGAAGCAACAGACAGAGGACAGCGACTTCTTCAAAGACTTCGCAAATCTGATATGTCGATCCTCATTGTTGGCTCAACCGGTGCTGGGAAATCACACACTTTGAGCGCATATCTTGAGTTTCTTTATCAAGATTCTCCTGATGCAGATGTTTGGGTTATTTCTCGAAAAAATGACTCGTTTTGTGGATTGCGTGAAGCAGGTAGAGTTGTTCGATTCAATTCGCTAGATCCGGTTGACGCTTTAGAAAAGCTTCGCGAGTTTCACGCGATTTTCCAAGAAAGAACTGAAGTTTTGGAAGAGGATAGATGCAAGCTTTCGACAGTGCGTTTGATTCTTGAGGATTGGAGTTCGATCTGTCTCATCCTTAAAACCAACAAAACTATCTGGAATGAAGTCAAGATCATTCTTAGCGACATAGTTACAGTTGGTCGTGACCTGAATATCTGTTTAGTAATATTGGCTCAAAGCGCAATTCTCGAATCTTTAGGATTGGTTGGTGATGCCAATTTGAGAACCTGTTTAGCAATCGTTGCTCAGGGATTGGAGTCTATCAATAACAAGGGAGAAGAGCAGGGGGATTACAATTTAATTCAGTTGATCCTTCAAAACTCGTATATTATCCCTTCTAGTGAAGATAGAGAAAGCCTTTCTAGTGAATTAGTGAAATTAATTCCTGAATCTAGGCAGATTAGGCAGCCAGTCTTTTTGTGTACGAGCGGAAAACCTTTTGTAGGATTTTTGCCTAAAATCACAAAAATCACCGTACCTATAGCTCAACCAAAACAAGGAGTCGGAAATAATTCAAACACATCAAGTACGTCTAAAAAGCAGGAGGTAAACTCCGCTCCGATCGCCAGCATTGAAACTCAAAAAGCGCAGCTTGATGCGACATTCAAAAAGGCATACAACCCATTAGATCACCTTTTTCAAGAGGCTAGTCAAGAGGAGTTGGATGAATTGATCAGAGGCTGGCGAGAACTGGCAGATACTTCGGCGTCACGCGTATCTGATACTTTGATACCCAAAGAAGTATCAGATACCGAGAATCAGGGGTATCAAACCCCAAAACCCTTGCTAGGTAAGGAGTCTCAAAGTATCTGGACTGAGGAAGATTTTGCCAAACACCTTCCAAAAAAGGATGAAGGGCTGCTTTTTGAGGAACTTGTTAAGTATCAAGACGAGTCTCAAGATGTATCTAAAATTATTAAAATCGGTTGGGGATTCACCGGTAAATATCAAACGGGACGCGCCTGTTTTGTCTATCTTATTACCAAATATGGAGGTGAGGCACAGAAAAAACTTTACGCAGATTACATTAACCAATACCTTGGGGTTGACTCTCAAGATGGCGGAGTTGAAAGATAAAACAAACGCATCTATCACATCAGGTAAAAAACGTGCAAATTGTTCAGTTCATTCTTTTTGGTATTCTTGGATTGTTCGCAGTATTCCTTCTAACATCAGGGGCGATTACTTATCTCTTTTACTCGCTGAGCAGTCCTACTGAAATCCCGCCTTTGGTAATTCCGAGTTGGCAAGAACTACCCAGTAGTTCTAGGAAAGTATTCGTTGCAGGAGTAGCTATCCTTGCCGCTATCTGGGTGTTAAGAGGTGAGGAGGTAGGTAAAAAAGAAGATACAAATCCCGAAAAAAAGGGGCGTCGGCGCCAGAATCGTAAAGACGATTAAATTCACAAAAATCCACAAAAACAGGAGAATCTCATGTATTTAGAAAAAGCTGAAACCCCCACAGAACACTGCGAAACTTTGAACGAATCGGTACAGGCGATCGGCACACCCGACGCTTTTAAAGTGAACGCAATTGGCACACTAATTCAAAAATTAAGTCCAGAACCTTCAGAGATAATCGCGATTACTCCAAATAATAGTCAAGGTTCTTTTTGGCGTGGGATGGGTATTGCGTGTGTTCAAGATTTAAAGGAAGTCGGTCAAGTTCTCGGTGAATTGGTCGCCGAGCTACACGATCGCCAAAAACTGTCGAACTGTCACGGAACAGTCAAGCATCGGATTATTGTCGTCATTGAAATCGACAGTTTACATTCAGCGTTAGCACAACGGGCGATCGAATTAAATCATCAATATTCGGAAAGAGTGCTTGATGGTGCAGTCTCAATGTTGCGAGAACATGGATCTAAAGTCGGAATGTTCGTCGTCGAGTCCGTAGCGAAGCCGAGAGTCGAAATCGGTTGTCGGATGTACTCTGGAGTCGAGGCGATCAAATATATACTCGACGAGACGACCAATGTGAGTAATGATGTTTACCAACGAGTGACTCAACGGCTCGAAGGGCAGACACATCCATGCTGCTTAGTTGTAGGTGAAGCTGAAATTGTTTACCCGATCGAAGGCGTGACAGATCAGCTTGTACCATTAAAGCTTCAGTTTGTTCCTGAAATTGAGCGGGCGATCGATTTATAATACGTTCGCCAGTAAAAAGCAGTCTCGTCAATCGCGGGGCTGCTTTTTGCTGGCACAATAGCCGCCATTGTGTCTAGTAGTAGATAGTGGTATAATAGGATACAAGAAAGAAAAGTAACGCTACACAGATTCAACAACGCGAATTAATCGAGGATACTCGACGCAGCCATTGAAGTACGCGATCACACTCTTAATTTAACGAAAACGTTTAATTATATTTAATTATCACAAAAAACAAATCACTATTTTGCGGATCAGCGATCCGTAACCAGTCGAGGAAGTTGCCACAATTAATATCGCGCGAGACGCTGTATTGATTCAGACTGACAGATGAGAATTCTTGCAGTCGAAATTTGCTCCCATCAGAGATGGAACTAGAGCGAACAAAAAGCCCGCCAAACCCAAATAGGGTTTGGCGGGCTTTTTGTTGGACTTTTTTTTAATTTATCCGCACAATGTAAAGATTTATCATATTTATACACACAAAACTGTATAAACATGATAAGCTGGTCACATGGTAACACTAGAGTACAAGTTGAAAGGCAAAGCGCAGCAATATCAGATCATCGACGACATGATCCGAACTGCTCAGTTTGTCCGAAACAAAGCTCTTAGATACTGGATCGACAATCAAGGAGTTAAGCTCGTTGACTTATACAAACAATGCGCCATCATGGCAAAAGAGTTTGAATGGGCCGGAAAACTTAACTCAATGGCGCGTCAAGCTTCGGCTGAACGTGCCATTTTTGCTGTTCAACGTTTCTTCGCTAATTGTAAAGCGAAAAAACCTGGAAAGAAAGGATACCCGCAATTCAAAAAGCACACTCGCTCAGTAGAATATAAAACATCAGGATGGAAGCTTTCTGCTGATAAAAGATGTTTGACATTTACGGACGGGTTTGCAGCGGGTACTTTCAAACTGGTCGGCAGTCGGGATTTACACTTCTACGCTCCTAGCGAAATTAAACGAGTTAGGGTTGTGCGTCGGGCTGATGGCTACTATGTTCAGTTTTGCATCAACGTAGAACGAACGGAGGAAGTCAGCCCAACAGGTAAAGCTATTGGAATAGATGTCGGATTAAACCATTTCTATACCGATAGTAACGGTGAAACAATACCTAACCCTCGCTATTTACGAAAAAGCGAAAAAGCCCTAAAGCGAGCGCAGAAACGAGTTTCCCGAAAAAAGAAAGGCTCCAGTAATCGCAAAAAAGCGATTAACAGATTAGGAAGAAAACACCTCAAAGTCAGTAGGCAGCGCAAAGACTTCGCCATAAAGACGGCGTTGTGCGTAGTAAAATCTAACGATTTTGTAGCCTACGAAGATTTGCAGGTGAAGAACATGGTGAAGAATCATAAGCTTGCCAAATCGATTAGCGATGCCGCTTGGCGTCAGTTTGCTCAGTGGTTGCAATATTTTGGCAAAGTGTACGGTAAAACAGTAATTGCTGTTGCTCCTCAGTACACATCTCAAGATTGCTCAGTCTGTGGAAACAGAGTCAAGAAGTCGCTGTCGGTTAGGACACACATTTGTGGATGCGGTGCGGTATTAGACCGCGACCACAATGCTGCGCTGAATATTTTGGCGAAGGGACTGAAACAGGCAGGGGTTATTTTAAATACGGTGGGGCACACCGAAATTAACGCTTGGGGACAGAACGATCTCTACTCATTGGTGGTGACATCAAAGAGCAAATCGACTGATTGATCCAAGAATCCCTACGCTTTTAGGCTGGGGAGTGTCAACGAAAACGTTTAATTATATTTAATTATCACAAAAAAAACAAATCACTATTTTGCGGATCAGCGATCCGTAAGCAGTCGAAGACGTTACCACAATTAATATCGCGCGAGACGCTGTATTGATTCAGTTGAAATTTGCTCCCATCAGAGATGGAACTAGAGCGAACAAAAAGCCCGCCAAACCCAAATAGGGTTTGGCGGGCTTTTTGTTGGACTTGTTTTTAATTTGACTTATTGTTAATGCCACTGTACAATTAATATGTAGTCACAAGTTATTACCATGTCATCAGTCGATAAAGCGTTTTATTCTCGGTTCGCTCCTGTTCTCAATGAGCCTGGATGGTTCGAGACTGGTGCGCTAGGATACGGGAGTGTTTTCTTCAGAAATATAATTCACCAGGAACCCAGTTTTTTGATAACTGTTGGGATAGTCGTATATCCGAGTAGTTGGCGCTACTGTGCTAATTATTCGACCTTAGCTTCGGGGGGTGGTGTTGACGTTAAACCTATACGAGCGGAAGCGCCTTGGATGGAAGTGCGCGATTACTACTTACAGCACGGTCTGTCGGCGTATGCTGCTTACAAAAAAGACTTAGCTGCGAGTATTGAAGCGGATATTGCGAAAAGTAGAAATCAATAATTAAAAAACAAAGCCCCTTAGAATATTAACTCTAAGGGGCTTTGCTTTTATAAGTTTCACCGATCGCCCGTCACAACTTGTAGTAAAATAAAACCGTAGTCTTTCCATTAATTGTATGTCGAAAACAAATCCTATTACGCAAGCAAGAATTCTCAAAGTATTAGATAAATTGGTAGCGCGTTGCGAAGGTAGCCCGATCGCCCACCAGATTCTGTTAGTAGCCAGTGCGAATTGCTTACCGTTGACTCGAAGTGAAGAATTAGAACGCTATGAACGGATGATACACCTGAATTCAAAATACCAAAGATTGTGCGAAGTATTCATAAGTAGAGCGAAAAAGGTGGCTAATATCCAATCGCGACAAAATATCAGCGGAGTAATCTGGGATTATGCAGATCCAAGCGGGCGATCTCAAACGCTGAGCTTTCCTGTTTTCCACCATTTGTTAAACCCAACGGAGGGTGACAAACTTCTGCTCGCTAGCTTTAAACAGATCGTGATTGAGTATGCGATCAAGTGGGCGATCGAAAACGGTTTGACATTTTCACGGACAAATTTGGAAGGTGATACGCTGAGAATAGACGCTTTAGATATATGGGCGATCGCCCCTTTTTACGGCTGGGCGACTATTTGTATTGAGAATATTCCCAGTAATCCAGTTGAGATATTCCTTTGTTTAGGTACGCGAGGGGCGATCGAAGATGTATCAACGATGTGGATTTACGCTAGGCGAGATTTTTGACAAAAAAAAGGGGGGCGATCGGATAATTCCGATCGCCCCCCTTTTTTTTATCAAAAGTCAACGCCAAAGAAAAACCGCCTATTTAATCAGAATAAGCGGCTCCCGTATGAATGTGTCTCGCCGCTAATTTAATAACGACTCAATTATTATACGCTAAGTTTTTGCGTTATCGTTTTTTGCTTTCGCTTTATCTAAAATTGCTTTTACTTTTTTGTATTTTTCCTTTCCGACTTCGCTACGACCTTCGTAATACGCTTCGATATTGTCACGAAAAAACGATGATACTTTGTCCGCCACATCGCGAGCTACAGTTTCCATGTTTTTTTCAGCGTCCCCGATCGCCTTGGTCGCCGCTTCAAATCCGGCAATTGTCGCAGATCCGATGTCGTTCATCATTTCCTGGGTGTTGCGTCCGACTCGCTTGAGTTGTTCGAGGGTTTCGGCTTGAGCCTCTTTACGGTTGATTTCGTTTTGTACTTTTTTGCGAGAGCCTTCGTAGAATTCTTCGTCCGACATATTTTTTTGAGTTACAGCCGCAATAACTCCGTCGGCAGCGTTTTTGAAGGTTTGGATTACAACTTCTTTTAACGTCTGACTTTTGATTGGTGTGCCCAGGTCGCTCAGCGTTTTATCGAGCGATACCGTAGCGCGACTCTTAGCTTCAAATGTCATCTCTTCATGTTCATAATCGTTCACGTCGAGAATTAATTCAGTGATCAGCGTATTCGCTTCACGTTTGGACAAAACTTCTTGTAATGCGTAATCAAGATCCGATATTACTCTTTCCCGTTCGTCAATGTCGATCTCTTTTAGGTCATTCCCCGACAAAGCGACCGCAGGGGCTAATTTTTTCAACAGCTTGTCCCGAAACGCAGCTTCACCGCCAGTTATTTTATTCCAAATCTTCACTACTGCGTTCGTCGATCCTGCGAGTTTTTTGGCAATTGTGGCGATCGCCTCTTTGCGTTCGGGTGTATCGGCTTTCCATACCTTCTGCTCTTTATCGAGATATAAGTTCAGTTTTTCACCATCGGACATAGCTGAAGGTGATGTTGTCCAACGGCCGTCAGGTGAGCGAACTCGGTTTTGCTGGCGATCGAAATCAGACAATTCTGCGTCAGCCAACATTAATTGAATCTCTAAAATATTTAATTGAAATTCAGTATAAGAATCGTACATTTTAATCAACCAAAAAATACCGCAGCTCTTTGTAGCGCTGCGGTGTTAATCCCTAAACAATACCAGCTCTACCAGTCATTCGGTTAAATCTGTTTTGGTTTTGCAGATCGCCCAACGCTATTCCTCTAGCAGCGGCTCTGGTAACAACGCGCGCATCGTCGTAGGAAATAGTGCATTCCAACATAGTCGCACCGTCACCGTCGGTCGAGTCGATGTCGGCATCCGGTATCGTGTACTTCATACACCACACACCTTCCAGGTCTGCGAACGCGGATTTCAAGTCATCTCCAGACTCTGCGAACTGACCGGGCTTACCTGTAAAAGTTCTCAGGAATTCGATTTCTGCGTTGCGTTTGTAGTTTGGGTCCACCCCAGCAAGCCCTTTGTCAACAGCCTGCTCGAACCAATCAAGATACGATTCCCGTGAAGTATCGTCCGAGAAGTGCAACGTGATCGTAAATTCACCGGGTTCCACGCGCCCGCCAGTGACTTTCGTGCCATCGGGCAGTTCGATCGCCCCAACGGCCACATCAATTGTACCTCGCTGAGTAATCACAATTTCTGGCAGTCCAGCAACGCGGAAGCGCTGCTTCGCCTTTTTGAAAATATTTTGCTGTAATGTTTGTTTTTGCATGGAATAACAATTTCCGAACTAAAGGATTGAAAGCCGCCGCAACCTCACTTGCTCCGGCGGAGAAAGAAGATTACATCCGACCTAGAATCGAAGGTCCGGTATTTATTACGAGGCGTTCAACTATCCCAGTAGGCGTCCAGACAAAGTTGGCGGTCAGTACGCCGTTAATGATTTCAATAAGTTGGTCGCCATTTTGTCCTCCGCCCACAGATGAATTTGCGTCAACATCCTGCCCTGTGTTAATCCGAACAGCTTCATCGAACGTAAGATATTGCGAGAAAACGCCTTTTTTGTATTCTCGTCTCGCAAATCCTTTTAGAATCATGCGGAACTGAGCGGCTAGTTCTGGCTGGTTCGGTCGGAACACAAGTTCTTGCAGATTATCTACTTCGATAAAGATCCGGTTGTAGTTAGACTGGCAACGTCGGATGTGCAGAAATACATAGGCAGGGGTAAGGCTGGGAGCACGACCGCCCCAAACGATGATGTTGCCTTCACTGTACTTGAGCATTTGAACGCCCGAAGTATTGGCGATCACTTCATCCGATCGCCCGATCTCGAACGGTAGACCGATCGCCCTGGGCAATCTTGCAGCGCGTCCGGCGAACAAAACGTGATACCCGGAATTGTTGACAGCGAATAGAGACTCGCCACCCATAATATCCCCGACTGCCGACACCATCCTTTTACCGGCCCCGAAAGGTGAAGCGATGTAAATATATGACGGAGCCACTACCGAGGTGAAGTCGTTGCGACCAAGCTCTTGCTTGATATACGATTCGATACTTGCTGCGGTTGTCAAATATACAGGCAGTTCGTATCGAAACTCGTAGGATCTAGCTTCGGCATAAGCAGCCCCTGCTTTATTGACTGTAATTGAACTAATACCCGGAAACGCCAAACGCACTAAGCCGAGGTTTCGCCCATAAGTGGCATTTTCTACGTGATTATCGTCAACGTCTACGTACTTCGTCCAATAGTAAGGAATCGTGTTTGCCGTATTCCCGTCGTAGCCCCCTTTGAGGTTTATCGGGTAGCTAACGAAAAACGAATTTCCAGTTTGGATCGCTACGGTCAAGTTATTTCCGACACCTACATATAGATACCCGGCTTTTCTTGCTTTTGTCTGAGCTGGTACGTTACTGGTAAACGCCATCTCCAAAAGAAGTTCGGTATCGCTGACAATACGAACAATCTTCCGCGCTTCTTCAGAATGGGGGCTGTAGAGGTAATCTCCGATCACCACACTACTCAAGAAAGTCGTACTCACGCCGTTGACAGTGGTTCCGATTGATGCGATCGAGCCTTCGAGATCGACCGGCGCGTAAGCTTCTTTGATTCGGATTGTGTTGCGATACTGATCGTAGGGCGACAGGAAAATCGAGCTACTGATTGTTTTTTCGTAATCGATATCAGCTACCGTATACAGTCGAGTCTGTGTCACAGCTAAGGCTTTACTGCCGACGATCGGGCGAACGTCGGAATCTTCGGCGGTCGTATAAGTGCTCGTCCACAACGATTTGGCGCTAATCCAAGCCAGGATATTTTCGCCGGAACTACGATAACCTACGTTACCCAACGTGTCGGAGACTACGGTATCGACGAATAGTGGATCACTCGGATCGAGGCTGGCGTCAGGAATATACAGGACTTGAGAATTATTGAAGAAAATTCGTAACGAAAAGTGCGTCTCTGGACGACTTTCGCCTAGAGCAATCTCGACGGCTAAACCTTCCCCAGCGGGCTGCAACAGCTTTACACTCGCGCGCTTCGATTGCTTTGCTAAACGTACATTTGTGAAGTCTCCAGAAAACGGCTTCTCTACTGTTAAAGAAGTCGCGCTAGGAATGCTGGTAACTTTGATCGCTTCGCCGGCTCGAAACGGATCTACTACATAATCGCCGATTTGAACTTGCGTAGTGAACGCTGTAGTCGTACCCGTAATTGTCAAGCCTGCTTGCTCGATTTGGGTGCCGGCAGAAAGCGCCGCGGTAAACCCAGAGGTCAATGTCAGCGAAGTTGCACTGGTGATTTCAGCGATTGTACGACCTTGGCGCATTCCTCCGATTGTCGCAAAAATCATGTTTCCGACGCTCAGATCGGTGTTGAACGCCGTACCGAGACCAGTGACTGTTTTGTTGTCACGGAACATTGTTTGCCCTGCAACATTTCCTCCGGTATAGGAATCAGCAACTGTTAACGTCGTGTCTGAAGTGATAGATATCACGACCCGACCTTCGGTATCAAGGTAGATACTATCCCCAACATCGAGTTCCGTGACGAAAGAAGTTCCGGTTCCCGTGAGAACATTATCGGTTACTGTTACTGTCCCTACAATCGGTTGCAACAGCGGAAAAGTGATTGTTCCTGTGATATTTGGGTAGTGATCATATGTTGCTGTCCCAGTTAATACGCTAGGTCCACTCACCCCTTCTTGCAATAAATTCCACTGAGCGCCACAAGTAAATACGGCTTCTCCCGCGAGCCCGATCGCCTGTGTGTTGGCGACAACTACAAACCGCTTGCCCGGAACGGCCTCGAATTCTACTTCCGCCCCAACATATTCGTTGGCTAACGTACCTGGAGCGACAACTGTAAAGCTGCGGGCAGAAGCGACTAATACGGGTGTCGCTGTAATTTCGGATTCTTGCCCACCCCAGCGACCTTCGTTTGCTGCTTCGATTTCGAGAGCGTCAGCCCCCAACGAGTTCTTGAAAACTTTTTTCGCCCGTTTCGCTTTGCCATCAACCTCGATGCGGGTTAACCAAAGCAATCCGGCACCAGATCCGTTTTGCCAGAATCCTTCGACCGCATCGGGAGTTTGTTGGCTCGCGTCCGGGTAGATTCCCCAGTTAGAAGATTTCGGATCACCAAAAATTTCGAGGTACTGCTTGCGCGACGTGACTGGAATTGGGGTTCCCATTGGCCCACGACGCATGATTCCGCCGAACCACACGCTACCGTAGCGCGGGTCTGCCAGGATGTTCGATGCGGGTCTTTCTTCTACTGAAACACCTGGAGCGCCTGGAGGCGCGCCGTAACGTCGAATGACGACCATAGTTTTTCCTTTGAGAAATTGAACAAAAAAAATCGATGCTGTAAAGCACCGATTAAAGTTGGCTGAGAATATTAGCTGTGATTTTTAACTGAGCGAACTGACACGAGTTACGTTTCTCCTGCCGGCAGCGAAAGCATTCCGTTGCCGTCGTAATTTCCGTCTACACGGATTTGGATCACTCTCTCGAAGATGGTACGCTCTCCGCCATTGGGAGACATCCGACTCGGCGCGAAGCCTTCTTGGCGTTCCAATTTGTCGAGCTGAGCTGATGTCATTTTTAACAGCGGATCGTCTTCTTGGATTACACCCAAGTCCGTTCCGAAAATTAAAGATTGTGCGTAAGGTAATTTTTTGAGGAAATCGTCAACAACTTTGATCTCGTCTAGCGTCAGATCAGCCATTTCCGTGGAGATAAATATCTCCTCTGATAACTCTGGATGTCGGCGATCGCCTTTAAATCCTTTCGGATAGGGAATTTGAAGAGGCTCTACCGGACGTGCCAGCGCCGTTTGTCGGATTCGGGGCATAGATTTTTGTAGCGTCAATCTAAGCCGAATACCTACCCAGCTTAAATTGATCGCCGGGTAGGGTTTGATGATTGAAATATTCCTTTCATAGTAGCAAGCCTCGGTTGACACTGCAATAGGCTCGTGCTAGTATTCGGGAAGAAATTAACACAAAAAAGACGAACTTTAAAAAAGCGTCAGCCGATCGGCTGACGCTTTTTGCGTTTTAATAAGTTTTGTTACCAAATTATGACGAACGCTTTCAACAAGACACCAAATGATTGGGCGGTACTTCAGGTAACGCCCGCAAGCGAAACAGATCCGCGAGTGCCTATGGCTGCGGAGTTAGCGCTTAACAGTCGTATTGAATCCTTTACTACCTGGAAATCCCGCCTATACCAGGGTTGGCTCACGACACCTTCGGTATCTGTTACATCTCCGAGAACTTTGGTATTAACGGGAGGGGTCGCGCTTGTACCTTCCTACAGCGAATACAAGCTAGAGGTTGCAGGAACTTTAGCAATTCCCGCGATTCCGAGTCCCGGCTCTGTAGTGAAGCGGGACGATTTTTTGTCGCTCGTCGTAGTCGCAGTCGAGTTTAACAAAGACCACGATCAAACACTTGGGGAAGTAACTTTTTCTTATAGAAAGCCTGTGGCTGGTGGTACTTTCTCCATCGAAAGCACTCAAAAAGAAAATACTCGCCGAATGCGATCGGTGTGGTTTATGGTTTTAAGTCCGCAGCAGATTACGGGCGACGATTTTATCGCCGCTTTACCTCAAAATGCTTCTAGCGACAAAATTCTTAGTGTCGCTAACAAAACCGCTCAGGGCTTCAGTATCGGAGACCACAGAATTTACGCTCTCGATCCTGCTTTGACTTCTGGACAAACCTACAAAGTTTTTTCGGAATCTGGGTACGCTTTACCACTGCTGCAAGTACGCAGACTGCAAAACTTCCTTGAAAGAGGTTACGTCTGGGGAAATGGCGGTGAAGGTAATTTGGCGAAGGACGTACATCTGAGTGATATCTCGGAATTAGCGTTACCCGCGCAAAATGACGATCTAGTTCGTCAAAGGGTTTTGCAAGTATTTTCGGGAATTCCTGCGAAGGGCTTTACTTATTCTCGAACAGTTCAGAATTTGCTCGCCGGTAACGTATCTGGCAATCCAGGTAGACCCGGAGAGTCAGCGTCTTCTCCAAATGGTTCTGTTTGTTTGGCTAACGATCAGCGGGTTAGTTTTACTAATCAGCAAATTACCCAAAAGCTTGCCTGTCTACCAACAACTGCCGGTAGCGACGGGACTGGGAATGCGATCGTAACTTATCCGCTAAATTCAAACGCTCCACTGGGTACGCGCTTTTCCGAAAAACGCGAAGATCATAAAATCTACGCGACGGACGGGAGTGATCAAACTCCTTTTGGGGTGTTTCAGAATTTGGGGGCGACCGGCGCACTGACTTGGATCGCCGACTCAAACTCGACAATCAACCCGGGAAACACTTGCTACTTTGTTCCTGGGGTAAATTTTCCCGCAGGCTCTGGATTCTCCGTTCCGTTTGATAAATGCGAAGCGGGTTGGGCGAACGGAGTGGTGATGGATGCGGGCAACGTCTTGGACGCCATGAACGATCTTTCTAGCTACCAAGCACCAACCGCAAGTCAGGATTTTATTGCGGTCTTCGGCAAAGAACGCGCAGCCCTTCACTATATATATAAGAAGATTTCTGTTGTTTCCGATGGATTAGGGGTGATCGTCATTCCTTTGTCAGAGCGCGGAGTTTTTGCTTTTATTCAAGGCGTGGCTGGGCGGATAGACAGACCAGTTGTTACCGGATTAAATGCGAATACAACTTACGCGGCGTTGGTTTACTATCCTCCGCGATCGACAGAGCAATGGCAGTGGCAGTTTCGATACTGCTCTTACCAGGGATTGAATGATGCGACGCTCCTGAATAATGCCGAAATAATTTCAGCACCTATTTTATTTGCACATACCCAGGGTGCTGGCACAAGTGCTTTCTTTGGAGATTCGGAATTAAAATATTCTGCAATTTCCATGCAGCTACCTGTGGGGAATTCGAGTAGCAAGCATTACGAGCTTAATACGCCGATCAACTTGCCTGGAGAAAACTACGCTGATCCGATTTCGTTCCGAGAGTTGCAGGCAGTTCCCGGTACCGGGTGTTCACTACCTCGTCTAGGGCGCAAGACTGTTTTTGTCGGTAGCAACGCAAATGCTTTGCGAACTTTAGCTGGAGCGCTGCACCTTGGCGACGGCTCTACACCATCAACGGAAAGTCGTCTTGGCTGCCAAGTCCCAACGTTGTCTACAAATCGCGTCTTTCAAGGCGTACTGTGTATTGGACTTTTGGCGGGCGATCGTAAATACTTGGCGGTAGCGACTGTTAACACCAAGGGTAGTGAATCTTTGATCTTCGATAGCGCAAACGGCATCGGGTTCGATGTCTTCAAGATGTAAACACCATGCCAAAAAACCCGCTTATATTCCCTGATGAATTCATACTTGATGGCACTGTCTCCGACTCTGGTATTGGCGCATTGGAGGTAGCTGTAAATAGTTTAAGCATTGCATCTAAATCTGGAGCGATGCGCCAGGCTAATGCGATCCGAGTTGGTGGGTTAGGTTCGATTAGAAACCAGAATAGCGGAATGCCGACATTACATAGCTTGTTACCAACGCGATCGATCGGCAAGTTCACAATCGTGGCGGCTGAGCCAACTGGGACACTCGGTTATTTTTTAGGAGGGGTTAGGGATAATGGTGTTCCCACTTTAAGAGTAGATCGCTTTACGTTTGCGACCAACACTACCGTCAATATAGGCAGCGTTTGGCTTAACTGGTACGCTTTCTGTACTGGGAATTCCACCCAAGGCTACACAGTCCTTAATGCTACATTTTGGAGACTGGTTTTTGCGTCAGAGTTGATAGGGCAAATTGGTTCAACTACTTTCCCCGAAAGGGGGCTTGGGGCGAGCCTGAAAAGTCAAACAAAAGGGTATATGTGTGCTGGTGCGAGCGGGGGGACAGTATACCAGAATATTGATAGATTTACTTTTGTGGGGGAAGTTTGTGTCTCAATCGCATCCTTAGTGCAGGCTAGAGTTTGGGGCGCTGGATTTGGCAATAGGTTTAACGGATACCTCGCTGGAGGCGATGCCAATTCTAATGGTACTGCGAACATAGAAAGATTTTCTTACGCCTCGGAGACAAAGACCAATATTACGGCATTGTTGTCTCGACAAAAATATCAGAGCAGTACGTGGGTACCTGGAACCAGAACTACCGCTTATTTGGCGGGAGGTTTAGCTTTTGGGAGATTCCCTGATCCCGTAAACAGCAATTTTGTAGTACACCCTACTAATTCTATTGACAGATTCTTGTTTGTTGGTGAAACCTGTGCTCCAATCGGGAATACAATACAATTTGGCACTTATACTTTTGCTGCGACCGGAAATCCAGTTCGCACCGTTATGGCCGGGGGTATTACCCATTCAGACACTTACCCTAGTCAGAGTGCTACAATAATAAACTCTACTCGGGTTTGGGGTTTCACATTCACCACAGAAACCAACGAAATACTTGGTGCCGTATTGTCGCAAGGTCGGTATGCCTTAAACGGATTAGATAATTCCAACTTATAGCTTGGTAGTAAAAACATGGAAAAAGTAAACCTATCTTTAAACGGAATTCCGGGTACATTATGGGAAATTAGGCGACAAGAAAGTATTCATCCGTATCTAGGCTTGAGGCAGGCAATCTTAATAATCGACACGCAAGAGAAGGCACTAAGACAAGGTGCGCTAACTCAAAAAAAAATGCGCTTAACCCTAAAAACGCAACAGCAAGATTTGCCAAATAGTTTAGGTGATCTGCGAGAGATTCTGTTAGATGAAATTGAGATAACACAATACCAATTAGACTCTTTTTATCAACTTCTTGTTGACGCAAAAGCAGAGTTAGATACAGCGATCAAGGAAAAGCTTCGCATTGAGAAATTAAACCCTGCCATGATTGCCGGAACTTACGAAACTATCCAGATGTCTTATGCTAACGAGTCTTTTCAATGCAAGCTAGCAAGATCGGTGGTTGTTTCTGTATTAAGTGCTGCTAGGGGGATTTCGGAAGGAGCCGCCGAAGTTCTGTATGATTCAAACTGTTTGTCCGCAGAAGACCAACAAAAATTCAAGGCAAATATCGAGATGCAGTTGCAACAGCTTTTGTTGGGACCCGTGAATCCATCTTTAGTAAGCACTAACGGAGGTTTAAATGGTTCTGTCATTAACTGAGATTAGAAAGAGTGTTGTTTTCGCCGTTGAGGGAAGGCTCTCTACACTTCAAAATCAAATCCCTAACTTTTCTCGATCGTCACCAATGACGCTAGAAGCTGCGGTCAATCTATCCGTCAACCTGCTTCCCGTTCAGAGCAATGTTCCGGCGATCGACCCGCAAGACGGTTCTATTCTCGTAGAACCTAGTCAAACGAATTTATTAAATTACAACCTAGACCTGAAGCAGACCGTTTGGCAGAAAGGGAGTAACGTTACGGTTCGCGGAGACGTTGTACAGGCACCGGACGGATCTCAACGAGGCGATCGCCTTTCGTGGGGCGTTGGGACAGGAAACACGCAATTAATCCAGAGACCTGTCACACTAAAAGCTGGGACACAATACTACTTATCAGGACTAATGAAGCTGGTAGGTGGAAGATTCGCTGCCAGCGATACTATTAAGATGATAGGAGGAGTCGTTGGCACGGCAACAATGAGCTTTACCAATTTAAATACTTATCTTGGTAACTACCGCTGGATGGAGTTAGCTTTCACCACGCTGGGAACGCAGCCCGCCAAATTGCCCGATACAACTACAGGTCAAGGTTATACAGTCAGTTCCGTGTCGGGAAATAGTGTGACGTTGATCGGCGTTACCGGAGTTGTCGGTAACGATCTAACTGGAGGTCAAATTAGTTTCTCCAATAATTTAGCTAAAAAATACACTATTGTCGGGAATGTAGTATCAAATTCTAACCTCACTATCACTACAGATCCAGCCTCTGGCAGTATTACTACTGACGGCGTAACGACCGCGCATACAGCACAAATTGATGGCGCTCCCGATGTTGTTTCCATGTTGCAGGTTTATGTCGAGTCTGCGGTCTCCCTGGATTGGGGTGGGCTTCAACTAGAGCAAGGTCTATTCCGAACCTCGATGATCTATCAAGATGCGAACATAACCCCCCGATCGCCAACAAGATTGCTGTATCGCAAGCAAAGCAATCCGCTGACTGGGTTGAAAACTTTTGGTCTACTGATCACTTTAAAATTTTGGCGAGGCGATGGGAACGTACTGCTTGCCGGCAATTTCAATGTTGCAATTGTCAACAGCAGATTAAGGTTAACCGTCGGCAATACCGTTGTAAACGATCCGTTGGTGTTACCGCCCGCTCCACAGATATACATTCAGGTAAATGGGGAGAGTTTTACTCTAAGCCTGTTTATCAATAAAAAGCTGGTAGCGCGCTCAAATCTTTCAGGGTTTCAACCGAGCGTTTCTCAAGTCGTACTAACGTCTCTAGGTGTCCGTTGCTTTAATCGGATAGTCGCGCTTAATCGGGCATTCGCAGATGGATCTGTAGCGATCGGGGAATTCGCGCAGTCCGAAATGGCTGATGTTTTGTTTTCCGAAATAACAGACGTGGGCGCGATCGCCGTTGCAGTTCCTGAACTTGTCTTACCGTTTGTGACAATTCCATCACCAGAAGCACCTGCCGCCACCAGTGAAATTCAAGCGATTAACTCTGCTGGACGAACGGTCACAGTTTTGGACGGCAACGGATTTTCGACATCAGGCTCCGTAATTATTTATAGACCTGCTAGTGATGGTGATCGGGCGATCGGTTACTTAGTGATTACAGGTAAGACTGGTAATACAATCTCTCTTGACAGTGTTTCTGGAATAGCCTTGGGAGATAGACTCGTACTAGATTTTGTTGCTAGACCTGGGAAAGCCTCTGTTCGACTGCCATTTTCGCCGATCGACCCCCAAGCTATTACCAGTATTGACGTAGGAAACAAGCGAGTCACGGTGGGTTCGTCTTTGGCTTTTGTCGAAAAATCTCGTGCCATCATTCAATCACCGCTTTATCAAGACGTGTCGGAAGTAATTGTCGAAACCGTAGACAATACTAATAATCGACTAACCTTGAATTCGATCTTAGGGATTGTCATTGGCGACATTATCGCGCAGCCAGACGAAGAAGTTGAAATACCCACGGAATGCTACTTCGTGGATTTGTTGTCACCGAATCCGGCGATCGGAATAGATCAGAAAGCTACTAACGGATTCGTTCTGAGTAATAAAGGCGTTGGTGATGTAACCGTACAAACGACAATTAAGGTTTATTTGTAATGGCCGATCGCATCAATACTGACGGGCTACTTGAGATACTGCATTCAGAAACGGGGGCTTACATCCCGGCGATAGCTCTTTTACAAACCGAAGGTGGGTTGTTGACATCGCTCGTGCCTGCACAAACAGCACTGATTTCTGATATCCGCAATGCTAGTGCTTATCTGGAATACATTAACAGCGAGCTAACGTCTATTAGGACTGAGTTAATTTCTTCAGGAAATAAAACAACCCAGTCTAATGTCTTTCTAAGTCAGGTTAATGAAGCACTCACGAATGTCAATGGGGCGATCGACTCACTGGAATCGTGGAGTGCGGCGACAAATACTTTGCTGGAAGTTTTGCAATCGAGTCTTGTTCAAGTTTCCGGGAAGCTCCCGGCAAGTCTAGGCGTGAAAATTAGGGATGCCAGTTTATCGGTTGCGCTGGCCTCCGATAGTACGGTTTTCACATCCCTCAGTGCTATCCTTGCCACATTGTCTACAAGTGGAAGTTCGGTCTCCACATTAACTGCTGCATTGTCAGCAAAAATCCCGACAAGTCTAGGCGTGAAGCTTAGGGATGCTAGTTTATCGGTGGCTCTCGCGTCAGATAGTACGGTTTTTGCTTCGCTTACCAGTATATTGTCCGCACTATCAGACGGCGGATCAAACTCAGCACTATCTTATCTAGCCACCGTTGCTAGCGCTCAGTTTTGGCGAACCCCAACTAAAATCAATACTGCGTCACCGATTATCAACGCCGCGACAACAGCAACAAGTTCAGCAGCTTACACCGTAAATTCGCAAACAACCGGTATTTCTTTGCAGAATTTCTTTTCCTCCGCTGCATTAAGTGCTCAGTTTGCGATCGAAATGCGCGTGACCGTTGGCGCATCCTCGCTTTCAGACAGGCATTATTACTATCGTGGAGATGTAGCGAGCCCTTTTCTGGCGAGTGCGGGGGCGTTCTCAGGGGAATCTCCAATTATTGTGCCAACACACGGATTCGCACAGGTCGTGGTGCATCTTGCTGCGATCGCCGGTGGTGGAAACGTCACAACTTTCGCCAAGGAGATTAGGTGACAATATTATCCGATAAAATCGCAACCCTAATTTTAGAACCTGAAGATATAGAGTCTCAAGTTTTAGAAGTTTGCGCGATACTAAACAAACCAGAACCGATCGCCCCTGTGAGCGAAACAAAATATAATCTCAAGTCTGTACTTATTCCGCACCTGATCGAAGAAGGGATTTTAGATCCAGCGAAGTTGGAGGCGATCGCCACGCACCCAGTCTGCGCGGATTTCCTTAAAGCCCTTATCCGCGATCACTATAATGGAGCAACAGCGCTATCATCGACTATTCAACAATTGCTGGCTGCGGGGCAAACATTTTTAATACTAACCGAGGCCGAAGTTGTCGCGGTGCAAGATCGATTCGATGTTGAAAAGATTGTCGAAATAGATGAAGCTAAACCAATAGAACAGCGGAGGTATGACGAATGGACTGAAGAAGTCCCGCAAGACCCCATAAGTTGGGCGATGACAAATCTGGAGCGGGCGATCGACGGATCTGAGGTTTTGCAAATACTAGGAGAGCTTTATGGCGACTAAAAAGACAAGTGAATCATTCGCGACAAAGACCGCAGGCGAATTAATGGTGGGCGATCGGTTTAGACCTATAGGATCTCCGCCGTGGCAAGAGGCTGTTTCCGTGGAAAAGGTTGAAAGTGATCTATTAGATCCTGAACTAAATACAAAAAAAGAAATCGTTACCTGTACGACGAAAGTTGACGGAAATATAGAAGAGTTTCGTTTTACCGCCTTTAGTAATATTGAGGTCGAAGTATTAGATGCCTGATTATGGGCTTACACACGACAACGTAGCGTGTACTTTAAAAAAGAAGGGGCGATCGAATTAATCGATCGCCCCTTCTTTTTTATCAACTTACGATCACATCTTTTGGGTTTCTGTCGATCGTCGAGACTGCACCTCGATAGCGCATTCTCGCACCATAGTAGCGATAATCATCATCACATGGTCTGGGATTCCGTCGTCTGCTGCTTTTACAATAGCGAGTAGTCCGCTTGCTAAACCGATTAAAAAAGAGGTATCCTCTTCTTGAGGGGCTAGTATCGAGGATGCGATCACAACGATGGTTGGTTCCATCTTCGACTCGGCAGCACAAATCCGATCTATTTCTTCAGACGTTAATTTAGTTCTCATTTGAACCTAATACGATACGATAAATTCACTATAACATACATCTGACATTTAGCAATCGATAATTAAAATATGTTTAACGTCTTATAAGTTGTGCAACAGCAAGGATTGTCTTAAAATAAATATATAACTTAGCTTGTGTGTAGTATGATTTACTTTGCGGGATTCCGTAATTGGGAGCAGCAATTTGGCGCGCTGTTTAGTATTGCCAATACAGAACCAGATATATTCAAAGGTCGCATCGATCGCCTGTCTTTCTTTGTACCAACATGGAAGGACGTGAATTTGTGGAAAACAAGTTTCAAGACAGATGCAGACTGGAATCAGTTTGTTTCTATGTACAGAATTGTCTGTCGGACGCGGTGGGACGAAATACATCGCTGGCTCAATGAGCTAACACCAGACAAAGATATGACGCTACTGTGCTGGGAACCTACCTCTAAAAGGTGTCACCGATCGCTAGCTGCAAAATTTGTTGAGGTGTATCGCCCCGATTGTTATGGCGGCTTAGATGTCCAAAACCCGTATCGCAAACGCTGTCGGCACAAGAATGTCACCTATGATATTCTTGTGATGGAGTCTCCTTGGTGTGAGGGTTTTTGCTTCTCGCTATCAGTCGGATCTGGCGTCGGCAAGATTGGTAACCATCCAGATTATCCGTATCTAAGGGGCGTTTGGGCTTTGCCAGAATACGCAATAGCCGCTGCGGTTGAATTTATTAAAAACGACCAGCAAGAATAAAAAAAGGGGGCGATCGAAAATACTATCGATCGCCTTCCATTGCATACAAATAATAAAGTATTTGCACTTGTCTGTTAAACTGTTTGATAGTAATTAGGCTGTGAAAGTAATGAGTAAAGTGATCGATAAGTCCGAATTGATTTATCAAATCCAGGTTGCGTGTGTAGAATTGGATGCGATCGAACTCGCGAAATGTTCGGCATTAGCTGAGTGCAAGCTAATCGGGCGGTACGCGACGACCGCGAGATTAATGGATTTTTCGACAAAAAGATTAACCGCGATCGCGCAAAAGTTGCTCAATCACAAAGCTGCTAGTGAGGACTCTTTACTGGAACACGAATAATTTTAAACAACAAAAAGCCCTCAGTAATTATTAAAAACAATTACTGAGGGCTTTTTAGCTCTACTAGCAAGTCTCGCGACTGCGATTTTCGTAATATGTTTCGATCGCCCACAACAAAAAAGCGCTACGAACCGAGCACTGATTCACGAGATTTTCTTGGGAAACTAGCAACAAAATTACCACAATTGTAGGCGAAAATCCCTAATTTCAACCCAGAAACTGTCAACATTTTGTTAGCTGATTTGGCATTTAAGAACTTCTAGTGTAGAATTGGAACAATAATTCACTTCAAAGATATCCCTAAAAGGAGTCTCCGCACTTAACTTGCGCCGAGGCTCCTTTTTTGATTTATATGCCAAAAAACGAGACTCCGCGTTTAACTTGCGTCGAGGCTCCTTTTTTTGACTTATATGCCAAAAAACGATTCAGAATCTACGGGTTTCGCTCCCGAAGCCCCGACATCTCCGCAAGTTACCGGAATTGCGATCGAAGACGTCAAACTGACCACAGTACCGTTCGCGGAACTTGGGGAAAATCTACCGACCGGATTATTCCACGAAGGAGAGCGACTGCATTCTTACACACTCGCTCCCTTTACCGGTGAACTAGAAGTGATGCTAGAAGAGCTCTTTAACTCGAAAAAACAGGGTGTCGAGAAAGTGTATTCGACCTTGCGCCAATTCCTGCCGAACGCTATCCACGATATCGGCGGTATCCCCCTAAACAAGCTCGAATCAGATCCGAGGCGACTGATCGATCGCATGGATTTGGGCGACGTATTTTCTGTGGTGCTCAGCCTTCGATGCAACTACCACGGCAAAAGCGATATCGCAATTTCCGGGCAGTGTCCAAACTGCAATACTAAAAATGCGGATCAGGGGGACTACGCCCAACCCTACCACGACCTTGGCACTGTCGAAGTCAAATACTATCAGCATTTACCACAGGAACCGCTGTTCGATATTGCGCTAGAAGATGGATTTACAGTAACTGGTGAACATATCAATAAACTAAGGATGCGCCCACTGCGGTTTCACCAATTAAAAGCGATGGGCGATCCCAACAGTGGTAAGTTTCCCAACCTGAATATGATTTCGTCTTTGATGCACTCGTTCCCCGAATCGACTTCATATCGGGAACCCAAGGGTGACTTTTTTGACAAAAATTTGTACGCTCGACTGATCGGATCGCCCCGCGACAAAAAAATAGTGTTTGACGCTCTCGAAAAATTGCAGCCAGGCCCCGTGATGTCGATCGACATGGACTGCATCAACTGTTCCTACCAGTGGAAGGAGGGTATACCGTGGGGGCAACTCCCCTCCTTTCTATATGGGACTATTAGTCCCATCAGATCCTGAAAGTATTCAGATGCAGCGTCAGTACCGTGAAGATAGTATCTTTTTTCTATGTACTGGCGAACAGGCTCCGTTTAGTTCTCGCGAGGAAGTGCTGCGGATGGCCGTAGCCACTCGCAATTACTACGTAAAAAAACTGGCAGACACTTACGATCGCCAGCGCCAAGAAATGGAAAAAAGCTCTTCGAGAAAGCGGTAATCATCAGTGGTAACACAAAGTATCGTGGGTATTGTTCAAAAAAATCCCAAAGAGGCGATCGTACACAATATATGGATCGCCATTCTTCCCAAAATCAAAGATTGGCTAGAAACTTCCGGTAAACACAAGCAGAAAGTCAAGATTGAACTCATCTTTAAATCTGAAGATTTGACAAGCTTTTCGCTGGTTTCGGAGGTTTCGCAGCACGACGAATTTAGGATCGGAACGCTTGTCGGGGTCGATATTTCTAAGCGCACAGGCCTCGAACAAATGAGTCTAACTCAGCGACTCGAACACGCAGAAAAATCGATTAAGCCAATAATTTTGGAAACCCTCGCTACTAAGAGGGCTACAAATCGCAGTTTAAAAATCCGGGTATCGATTGGGGCTGGGGTCTGTCGCTGGATCGAAAAAATTTACGGCGTGGAAACTTCGGATTTTGACGACTAAACCGAAGTCTCAAGGTCAGATGGTAATTTTTAGTTTTAGATATTATGGATGATCGGGATGGAAAGCTAAAAAAAAATAACAACAAGTTGATTACAACGCAGCTCAGTTTGCAACAGCAGCGGTTTTGCGAAGAATATATCTTGGATCTCAACGCAGGTGAGGCTTATATCAGATCAGGCTACAAAGTTAAAAGCCAGAAAAGTGCGAATTCTGCGGCGTCTCGGCTTCTAGGAAACGTCAATATCCAAAAAGAAGTCGATCGCCTGCGGAAAGAGCGCGGCCGGGAAACGATGATTGATTCCTCACGAGTGCTGGCAGAACTCGGAATTATCGGGCTTTCTAATATTCTCGATTACATTAAGTACGAAAATGGCGCTTATACAGTGAAGCCGTCGAGCGAGTGGGAACATCCACAAGCGGTTGCTGAATTTAGTACGTCCACCTTCAAAGGTGAAACCAAAGTTTCTTTCAGGCTCCACAACAAGATCGAGGCGATCAAGATGCTGGCGACTCACGCGGGATTGCTTAGTGACCTGAATACTGCACTCAACGTACTGAGGCGCTACGGGTACGAAGTAGAGGAAACCGAAGACGGTTTGTTCTGTCGCGACACATATATTAGCGATCGTATCCAAATCGAACAGACACCATTAGCCGCTATTGCGGACAACAACTAATCTTTTAATCGTTTTAAACCCAATTTTCTGATAAAAAAAGAAGGGGCGATCGGATTAAATTATTGACACTCCCCAGCCTGAAGGCATGAGGATTCTTTGATCTACGAGCCGACTTGCTGAGGCAGGATTTCTCCAACCACAGTAGAGGTCAATTCTCCCAAAGCGTTACTTGCATCTAGTGCAAAGGTTCCGGTATGCCCTACCGTACCCAATCCCCGACTTAGGATATTTATAGCAGCATTGAAATCTCTATCCATTAGACACCCACATTTACAGGCGTGAGTTCTAGTGGATAGCGTTTTTTTGACAATTTCACCGCAGCTAGAGCATTCTTGGCTAGTATATTGCGGATTTACCGCAACCGTTACGCGCTTAAATACTTTTCCAAAATATTCCAGCCATATACGAAACTGATACCAAGATGCGTCGTTAATAGACTTAGCAAGACAATGATTCTGCACCATATTCTTGATTCTCAAATCTTCGTAGGCTATCAAGTCGTTTGACTGAATTACGCACCTTGCCAATTTCACGGCATGGTCTTTACGTTGCCTGCTTATTTTGAGATGGCGCTTGCCTAAAATCTGTCTAGCTTTGCCTCTATTCTTTGAGCTTTTAACTTTTCTCGATACTCGACGCTGACTACGTTTAAGAATACGTTCACCTTTTCTGAGGAATCTAGGGTTTTCAACCGTGACTCCATTTGAATCTGTGTAGTATTCTCTTAATCCGACATCTAATCCGATAGTAGTACCTGTCGGCGCTGTATCTTCTGTCCTATTGACATCTATACAGAATTGAACGTAAATACCGTCAGCGCGTTTTACCAATCGAACCCGTTTAATTTGGCTGATTTGGTAAAAATGTAAGTCGCGAGTGCCCTTTATTTTCAACTTGCCGATCCCTTTTTTATCGGTAAAAGTTATCGACTTTCTATCAGGAGAAAGTTTCCACCCAGTCGATTTGTACTCAACAGAGCGGCAGTCTTTCTGAAACTGAGGATATCCTTTTTTACCGGGAATCTTTTTCTTGCAGTTTTCGTAGAACCGAGAGATAGCAGACCAAGCGCGTTCGGCACTTGCCTGTCTTGCCTGAGAATTGAGTTCATCAGCGAACGGAAAAGTTGCTGCTAGTACAGCACAGTATTTGTTCAGATCGTACTTGTTCTTTTTGGGATTGTCTATCCAGTAGCGCAAGCAACTATTACGAACAAACTGGGCAGTCCGAATTGCTTCGCCTACTGCCTGGAATTGACTCGATTTTCCGTAAGCCTTAAACTCAAAAACTAACATTGCTCTCACCTCCATCCTTATGCTACCGCTTTCCGTACAAGAGTGATGAATATGTAATGAAAGTTTACAATTAAAGCCGTCCTAGAAGGACGGGGTTTTCAACCCAATTTTCTGATAAACTACCTGTTGACAACTTACATCCCCAATCGAGAAGAAGTCGAACAATGGGATATGGGGCTAGCTTATGACTAAGCCAAAAAGACCCGCAGATCAAATTGATCTGCGGGTCTTTTTTGTATGATCGCCCACTATTCACCGCGCCATTGCCGCATCAAACTTTTTGACAGCTTCCCAGAATTCAGCCCAACCGTTCATTCCACCGTTAACAAGTCGGCGAACCAATTCCCAGTCGTGCATATTGGCGGCTTGCGAGATCCGGCGATCGAGGAAATATTCTGCCAAGATTTCCGCAGCAATGTCGGGTCGCAGTGCTAAATTCGGGTTTTGCTCCAAAGGAATTTCAAGTTTCGCTCCGAAATATGCGTAGTTAGCGCGTCCAGTGATCTGTACAAATCCCCGGCCTTTGTATCGAACCCCGTCACCTTTTTGAGTGTTCCCTAAATCTTCGCGCCACTCGTAAAGCGAATGAAAATAATCATCACCACCATATTCGGAGATCGGAGAGAACCCGCCGGTTTCTATTTTGATCGTTCCGAGCGCTGCGATGAAATTTAGTCGATTGAGAATATTCCGCTTTGACAAAGCTTCCGTAATGCAGGGCAAATTCTTAACAGCTTCTTCGAGTTTGCATTTCATCACAACCACAGCGAGTTCTGGGAGTACCGATTCACGCTGGCGATCGAATCCAGGTAGTGTTTTGCACTCGATAAGATCCTCTGCCGCTTCTGGAGTGATGGTATTGCCAGAATAGTTAAACCCTTTAGCAAAACGCTTGTAACAGGCTGTTGAGATCACCCCCCACAAACTGTCAACTCGCGCTGGTAGTCCCAAGGTGTTGAGTCTCGTTTGCACCTGAAACGCTAACTCGCGATCGATCTTTAAATCTTCTAGATCGACTGTGATTCTATCTTTATAAATATCTTGAAGTTTCATCGGTTTAAGGTGTAGGTGTAGGTGTAGGTGTAGGTGTAGGAGTCGGTATAGGTGGATTGACTGGGGTTACTGGAGTTGCCGTAGCGGCTTTTTTTGTCCATTCACCAAAGCTTCCCCAGGCGGCGTAACCAGTTAAGCCGTTACCGTTTTGGTTGAGATGGTTGAAAAACGCTTCCCTGGTTTGGTAGGGCCCGCCGTTCTTGAGGTTTCTGATCTGAGATTCAGTTGTCAGTCCGAACGCTTTCTTGATGTCTTCGTCTTTACCAGCTTTAACTGTATCGTTAAGTTTCTTGAGCATTTCAGCTTGATCCTTCTCAACAGCCTGCGCGGTTCCCACGCCACCGGCTTGTCGCATCGTCAGACCGCACTTGCCAGCATTTTGCAGGCGTTCCGTCGCTGATCGGTTTTTGTCTTTAAATACTTCGTCCTTGCCGTCAAGCTTTCCGTTTTGCACTGAACTCGTAATCAAATCGTAATCTATCTTTAGCTGCGGATAAATCTCTAGAAACCTCGGTGGCAGTCGAGAAGGATCGCCCGATATCAAGGCGTCTGCGACTATCCGATCTTCATTAGTGACTCCGCCCTCTTTCTGGGCGAGGATTGTGGCGACATCTTCTTTAATCTTATCTTGCACCTCCTTTTCCTTCAACACGCTGTCGGGAATCATCCCGGCGATCGCCATCTGAAGGCGCGTGTTCGGATCTAACTTCAGCAAGGCTTCTTTATCAGAGAGTCCTTTACTACCTTGGGGCGCACCTTCGCCAAACGTCTCGTTTAGAATTCCTTCCAAATTCTGTTTACCTTCGGCTCCCAGACAATCGCCTAAAATAGCCTTCGCTGTTTCGAGAAGAGCTTCTCGCGATCGCTCGGCGCTCGTCTGTTTAGAAGTTTCGTCACCTAGTGGTGTGGAAGTTAGCGGGGGAGCCAGCATATTTGGCGAACCCCTACCACCAAGCATTTTAAAATTAAGATCGACCGCGCAGTGGTGATAGCCCTTTTCACCAACAAGCGGGTATCCGTATTGAGCGGAAATGCTGGTGCAGGCGCACGGGGCCATAATTTTATCTCCCTGCTGCACATAGAGGAGTGGGGGAGTATAGACATTTTTGCTTTCTTGGCGATCGCTCAGCTCGTGCATTTGATAGAGCTGCTCAACCAAGTGCGAAATGTCGTGCTGCTTGTCGTAAAAAGTAACCGAAAAACGAAAAGTACGTGGTCCGATCGACTTAAAATTTTGACCGCCACGGATGTGGTCACCATCTTGATCACTCCATTCGGCAGACTGCTCATCGGAAATCTGAGATACGGAGACGCCTAAAAAAGAATTTCCTGATTCCTTTACGTCGAGCACTTTCCCCGACAACTTGCCATTGAGAAATCGGATCGAGACTGGCGATGCTGCCGGTTGAATCTTGGAGTCTCGATGCTGCTTAGAAATCGGAGACGGCGGATAGTTGACGCTTGGTTGCGATGATTTGCTTGCCTCGGCATCCGGTTTGGCTCCGGGTTCGTTTTCTGCGCCTGCCGCTTTTTTTGCATCGCCCTCCGCTTGGGTATCACCACCAAAAAGTTTGATAAAAAAATCGAGAGGACTAGAGGCTGCCGGACTTGCCGTTGCGGCTGCGGGTGCAGGAGTCGTCGTTGGACTCGGAACTACTGTCGGGGCTGCTGCGGTTGTCGGCGTAATTGGTTTGGTTTCGACCATAAAAAAAGCGCTCTGGTTAGAAGCGCTCTTGAAGAGATGACAACAGTTTGGTTGGTTAGTATTATTATTCTAGCTGAAAATTGGGGTGCGGGCGATCAATGCTACCAAAGAAATAGGGTTAGAGCCTCCCCCTTCTAGGGGGACTTGATCTGAATTCTAGCAGATCGTTGAGTATTTCTATGACGAGTGTGTTATCGTAGGAACTGGAGGAATAGAAAAATGCTTGTTCTCGAATTTAAGGCTTACGCAAAACCAAATCAGTTTCAGTCGATCGATGAAGCGATTAGAATTTGTCAATTTATTCGCAATAAATCAATCCGGCTGTGGATAGATGGTGGCTTGACACTCTCAGGGCTAAAGCCGCTGAGATTCTTGTTTCTACGAATCGACTTGCCGATATAGAATTACTTCAACATCAGTAGCGGTCAATTCTCCACAAGCGTTCAGAGTGTTACCACCCCAAGTTCCGGTATGCCCTACCGTACTCAACCCCCGACTTAGGATATTTCTAGCTGCGTTATGATCACGGTCTAAAACACATCCACATCTACAAACGTGCGTTCGTGTTGATAGACTCTTCTTAACAATCGCTCCGCAACTAGAGCATTCTTGACTGGTTCCGTTGGCTGTCACGGCAATCGTAATTCTTCCGAATACTTTGCCGAAATATTCCATCCAAACTCGGAACGTATACCAAGATGCGTCGTTAATAGACTTAGCTAGACAGTGATTCTTCACCATATTTTTAATCCTCAAATCTTCGTAGGCTACACAGTCGTTAGACTGGATTACGCACCGCGCTAACTTTATAGCGTGGTCTTTACGCTGTCTACTTATTTTGAGGTGGCGTTTTCCTAGAATCACTCTAGCTTTCTTTCTGTTTCCTGAACCCTTGACGCGCTTTGATACCCGTCTCTGGGACTTCTTTAATCTACGCTCTCCCTTGCGGAGGAATCGTGGATTTTCAACCGCAACACCATTGGAATCAGTGTAAAATTCTTTCAATCCCACGTCTAATCCAATGGCGTTACCAGTTATTTCTACGACTTCGGAACGGTCAACTTGAATGCAAAACTGAACGTAGTAGCCGTCTGCACGTTTTACCAACCTGACTCGTTTAATTTGAGTGTTTTGGTAGAAATGCAAGTCGCGTGTCCCTTTTAATTTTAGCTTCCCAATCCCTTGCTTGTCGGTAAAGGTGATGGATTTCCTATCTGTTGCCAATTTCCAACCGCTAGTCTTATATTCGACTGAGCGGTTGTCTTTTTGGAACTGTGGAAATCCCTTTTTACCGGGAACCTTCTTCTTACAGTTATCGTAGAACCGGGAAATTGCCGACCACGACCTCTCCGCACTTGCCTGTCGAGCCATGCTGTTTAAGTTGTCGCAAAACGGAAATTCTTTAGCTAATACTGCACAGTATTTACTCAGATCGTTTTTGTCAATCTTTTTACCGTCCAACCACAAGCGAATTGCTTTGTTGCGGATGAATTGTACCGTTCGTATTGCTTCATCTACAGCATCAAACTGCTGTCGCTTTCCATATGCTTTAAACTCGAAAACCAGCATGACTTCGACCTCATCACGATATGTTTTTACGATAACATAAGCATTGTAAGAGAAACCAAATCTTCACAATACTTTACAAGAAAGATTGAACGGGGCTGAAGTCCCCGCCCGCTTTCATCTCAGGACTAAAGTCGCTGAGCTTTTCGCATTACGCTAGTTTCTTTGTAAAATCTTGGTTTGAGCTTTCTAAGTATTGTGCAATTTGGGCCAAAGAATTTGACTTTGCGAATAAGTTAGGTGCAATGGCTCGACAGGCAAGTGCTGAGAGAGCATGGGCTGCTATTTCCCGTTTTTACGAAAACGTCAAAAAGGGCATTAAAGGTAAAAACGTTGGTTTTCCTAGATTCCAAAAAGACTGTCGATCTGTTGAATACAAAACTAATTCTTGGAAGCTAGCATCAGATCGGAAATCAATTACATTTACAGATAAGTGCGGCATTGGCAAGCTGAAGCTAAAAGGCACTCGCGATCTTAACTTCTATCAGCCAGACCAAATAAAACGAATTCGACTAATTAAACGAGCCGATGGATATTACGTCCAGTTTTGTATCCAAGTAGACCGAGTAGAACTCGCGAGCATGACAGGCAAAACGATTGGATTAGATGTGGGACTTAAAGAGTTTTACACTGATTCAAATGGCGAAATGGTTCCCAACCCTAGATTTCTGCGTAGAGGTGAAGCACGGTTAAAACGTGCCGGGCGTCTTGTAAGCCGGAAAGTAAAAGGTGGTTTGAATCGCCGTAAAGCTAGAGTGATTTTAGGTAAGCGACATCTCAAAATAAGTAGACAGCGCAAAGACCATGCTATTAAGTTAGCGAGGTGCGTAATCACATCAAACGATGTAGTAGTTTACGAAGATTTGAGAGTGTCTAATATGGTCAAAAATCACTGCTTAGCCAAATCGATTAGCGACGCTTCTTGGTATCAGTTCAGAATGTTCTTAGAATATTTTGGAAAAGTGTTCGGTCGGATTACCATTGCGGTGAATCCGGCTTACACAAGCCAAGAATGCAGCAGTTGTGGTGTTGTGGTTAAGAAATCTCTATCCACTCGAACCCATATTTGTCAGTGTGGGTGTGAGATGGACAGAGATCATAATGCCGCAATTAATATCCTCAATCGCGGGATAAGTACGACGGGGCACGTCGGAACTTCGATCTTTGAGATCGTAAACGCTTAGGGAGATTGGATCTCTGGGTCATGTGCAGCAATGTTCTTGATTTAAGTCCGGTCTAAGATCTAAGAATCCTCGTACCTTCAGGTCGAGGAGTGTCAAAGCGGCAAGCCGAGTTGCCGGCGTCCCAATACGTTCCAATCGTGTTCAGGATCGTCGTTTCGTGGCGACAGCACCAAACAGTCAATAAACTCTTGAGCATCGGCGATCGCCACAGCTTCGCGATCGCACGAATCAATTTCACAAAATCTACCCCAACCGTCGCGAGTCTTAAAACAAGGTCCATCCGCCTGCGAAACCAGAATGTGACCACACTCTATGTTTTCAAAGATTTGAAACCCTTTATATGTTCCGAGCCGTTCCCAGAAAACTCCGCAACCGTTAGTGTCTATTTCATCAATGTTGTCGTTCAAGTCTTCACCCGCCATACCGTTGTCAAGCAACGAATATCGAGACAAGTCGGCAATCAGTTCCTTGTACTCTGCGATCTCTTGCAGAGTTGGAAGAATCGCGCCATTCTTTAGCAATGCCCCAATCTTGATCGACGCTGATATTTTTGTGATTGCCGCGATGTCCTCCTTTGCGTCATTATCAATCTCAAAATCACCAAAATATTCAACGACATCAAAATTGGTATCGATCGCCTGAACGAAAGGTACTGTTTGAAACCATTCTGGGCGTGTTGTTTTTGATTGCATTTTGGTTTCCTATTTGTGGATTACTTTTTCGATCGCCCGATAAATTGCTTGCGCGACTTGTACCGCGACGCCAAGACCGATACACTCAGAAGCGAGACTATCTTCGGGACAGAGGTAGTAGTCGTCGCCTAAACCTTGCAGCCGAGCGAGCATCCGAGGACTAAATTTGACGACAGTGCAGTGGGCGATCAGCGCTTCAAATTTTTCGTCAACTGTTGCATTCTTGAGGTTTTTCTTGTGAGCAAACAAGGCGCGATCCCAGTTTCTCGTGCTTAGAGTTGGAACTGGTTCTGCTTGCACAGATTGGTTTGCTAGTAGACCTCGCGGATAAACATTGGGAGTTACTGTGACTGTTGGACGATCGCCAGTGCGGACTGTTGGTGAAGTATTTCCAGCGTTAGCGCCTGGGATTAACACAGCTCTCAATAATCCAGCTCTTGCGCCGGTAACAGTCGTAGAAGGATTTTCGCTCGCTCTCGCTTCGTTAGAAGAAAATTCTTGATGAGTCGTCAAGAAAGCTCGCGGTCGATGTCCTTCTGATTGAGCAGAAGCTACAAGCGTGTAGCACGGCTCCCTTTCCTCTTTGAGAGTGATTTCTCTAGGGCAGTTATCGCTGCCTGAATTTTTACCGTCAACGAGGTAATTAAAAAAACCATTCAGCTTACCTCGCCCGATCGCCTCCTTAATTCTTTTTTGATGCCAGTCAGCCAAACCCGCCTCGCGTTTTCCGGCGGGGCGGACGTTGCCGGACTGTTCACGAATAACCCATTTCAGCATCCCGTCGGGTGATCGGACGGGTAAAAAGTGTGGGCGATCGGGAATTAAGTCGGCGACGGCTTCCATCCAGCCTACCCACGGATTCAAAGCAGGGCCGAATAATGTCGGCATCGGGAATTCTGCGTGAGTTGGTGGGATAGCCGGTACTTGCCCGATATCCGATCGCACGGCAACGATATACAGTCGCCGTCTTGTTTGCGGAGTACCATAATCCGCAGCGTTAAGCTTGAACATTTCGCGGTTATAACCTAACCGTCTCAAACCATTGTAGAGAATGTTGTACGCAATAGAACCTTCATATGCGTCAACATTTTCTACAACTACAGCCTTCGGTCGCAGGTATTCGATGTGCCGTATAACTGCGTTCGCCATCATGATATCGAGATCGGTTTCAATACCTTTCTGTGCGCCAGAATATCTGGTACAAACGGGAGAGTTCCACAGTAGATCAAGCTCACCAGGAGCAATCCCTAGTTTTGCAGGATCTACTGACTCTACTGGAGCGATCACGACGTGATCTCCGTGATTTGGGATGTACATTCTCTCAGCTTTCTGGCGATCGATTTCGATCGCCCGCAGGAGTATTGCTCCCATTTTCTTGAAGGCGTAATCAACTAGACCCCCTCCGCTAAACGTGGTCGCTATCTTTAGTCGGTTCATTATTTATGATCCTTGCTTCTAGTGTTTTCGCCCAACGTGCAGCTTCGTAAAGCCCCATGAAATTCATACTTTCTGGGAAAGCTCCAAATTTGTACATAAGTATTTCGCGGACTTCTTGAATCGTTGCGTCGGGTGCTTTCTCTTTAACTGATAGGTAGATTAGGGAAATCAGTGTTTTCTTTTTTACTTCAGTTTCAACATCGAGAGGCTCTTCGTTTGCTAATACGTTTTCTGCAAACTCTTGATCATCAAAAGGGTCTTCCCCTTCAATAATGCGTGGAACGTCCAAATTCGATTGCATAGTCACCTCACTGATTTTCTATTACTAGCAATTTATTTTCGATATCGTCTTGGTGCTGTATCCACCACAGACTGTTGTTGGGGAGCTGCTTGAGCCCTAAATTGCATTCAAGAGCGGTGGCAATTGCAGATAAATTATCGAAAATTATTTCGTGCGCCATTACAGCGTCAGAGTTAGTTCCTCGGATTTTTATGCGTTTAAAAGCATACCAAGCTCGGTTCAGGTTCTTACCTTCTAATATCCCGCCCCAAGAATGTCCGCAATCAGCACATACGTAAAAACTAAAAGACGGATCGTAATCGGTATTGCGAACTTTGCATTTCGGGCAACTGTGATTAGTCATTAACTTTTCCTCCGAATCTGGGAACTAAACTACCGTCTGCGCCCCACATTAACCCGTGGAGTGGGCAGACTTTGTTGCCGTATTTGTCAGGGGCGATCGAGCCTAAGTGAGCGCCCTGATGGGGACAAATATCGCAATTGAGTTTTTCTCTTGAATAAATACCTTCAAGCGTTTGCATTGCGTTGTAATCGTATATCTCGATCGAATAGTCGGGTTGCGCTCTGTAGCATTTCTTGGGTTTCCAGACTAAGAGATTAGTTTCAAAAGGACGATACACAAGGGTATGCATTGACACTCTCAGCTCTAAAGAGACTGAGATTCTGCGGACAGAACAACTCTAGGTAAAACCCAAAGTCTTATTCTCGCTACGGTCGTCAAAGCCCCTCTTAACTCGTTTTCCTGATGCTTTCCACCCTTCAGGCTTTTCGCCGTACTTGGGTAGGGAGTCTCCATCTAAGAAACTAGCTTTAGAGGTATAGGCTTCTTCGGTTTCTTCAAATCTAATGCCATGTAATTCGCAGAGTTGCTTCAACCGATCTTTGAGTTTACCCAAAGGCATCTGCACAAACTTTTGATTATTCAATCTACCCATGTTGGCGTTAGATTTGAAGCCTTCATTCCAACCGATTACTAATGTCCCAATACCAAACTTAAGACAATGGTTAATAATCAACTTTGCAGCTTTGTTAGTGCCATCTCTCATTTGATGGTTGCGCTTACGAGTCACACAATCCAGCCAGTCATCCCAGTAAGCGTGTTCTTTGCCATCCTTGCGAGTTGACACTTTTTTATTCCAAAGTTGATTCATCGCCTTCATTGCTCTGGCATCAATTAGCAGAGAATTTCCTAGTGTATCGACACAAGCGGCTAGATTGTCAGCAGTACCCAAGTCAAGGGATAGTGCTTGATTAATATCTAACTCATGCTTTTGACTTGCAATCTCATAGGACAACTCAAGATAGAATGCACCATTTTTAGGTAGAATTGTAAACTCTTTCACGTTGCCGATATCAATGTTTGACGGCATCGGCAGAAACAATTCTGATACTCCAAACCAGCGTCTAACTGTCAACCCCAAAGAGAATCTCAACTGTCCATTATTTAAAATTGGTTTTTGTCCACCTGAATTAGGATAAGCAACCTTGAACAGTTTTGTACCTTTGAGATAATTAGGTGCTTTAGGTTTGAAATGCAACTGACCATTGAAATAAAGCTCACGTAAGCCCTTAAAAGATTTGAACGCTTCGGTCACAGATAAAAGAGTTTGCTGGGCAGGCGTAGAAGGTAGTGACTTAGCTACAATAGTCTTAGAAACAGTCGGCTCATAAACCAAGTCAAACTTTCCGGTTAAAAATTTTCCAGTCTTAAAAAACGTTTGACGCGCAAAGTAGACACCATTGTTATAGTGCTTTCCTGACTGTTCACACAAGTAATTGAGTATCGATTTTGTTTCCATGTCTGGGTGCAATAGCACTTGCTGAACGCCCATGCTTTTTCTAGCTTTTGCCATATTCAAACTCCCTAATTAGCCTTCTGATCACACCCGCCAAACTCAGCCCCCATCTAGAAGCAAGGGCTTCTAGCTTCTCTCTTTCGATTTTGTCTATCTGTATTTGCAACGCTTTTTTACTCATAGAGCTATCATAGCGTAGTTACTGGAGTTTGGTGTTGTAGTCATGTTAAGTTTTAATAAGATTGAAGGCGGTTGAAACCGCCGGGTCGTTTCCCTCTCAGCACTAAAGTGTCTGAGTTTCCCACTTACCGTATTTCTTTTTATGAACGTGTTCAACAAAAAATCCAATTTCTCCGTCGTCATGGAATCCACTCATGACGGGAATCAATCGCCCACCCGCGCGCTTGCTACAAGGAACAAGATACGTTTCTCCGATAACCGGAGGGTGAGCTATCTCTGTAATCTTTTGCACATTAAACTCCTTTGTTTTTTGCTTGCTCGATCGCTAGCAATTCTCGAACGCGATCGATTTCTACGTCTGAATGTACCACCCCGCCCGCGTTCAAGTCGAGGTAAAACTGCAATATTTCAGCGCGAGTTTCGAGGTCGTTAACGTAGAATGTAAAATCCAAAAGTTGAGGCATCAATGCTAATCGTTTACCTCGCCTAGTAAAATCACTTCGATACAACCCATCAAAGACGGGAAGTTTGTTAGCGATAAAGAGTCGCGCAGCCTGAAGCCTTTGCGTCCCGTCAATTAAAAGCATTGGACCCTCAATATCCTTATCTGTAGTCTCCAAAAAGCCGGGACAGTTGAAGATAATATGTCGGTTGAGGTTTCCACCTTTGAGGATGTACTCGACATATTTGATCTGCTGCGGTTGAGTCCAAACGTGTCCTCGTTGAAAGTCAGGATCTATATCTAGTCCGACCTCTATTTCGTAATTCGCCAACTGCCCCTCTAAGTCGTTCCAAGATATTGTAAAAGACCTGCCCCACTGTTCGATCTTGGGGATATCGCGCCATTCCATAATAAAAGTCCTCTGTGATTGATTGGGTTGAGAATGCTGGCACCATATTTCAGATGCCAGGACAAATAATTAAGTGTTTGCACCTCCAAGATTGATATTTTTGAACGCCAGCATTTCGACTACTGGTTTAGCCCGATCGCCACCATTCCTGTTAATTGAAACCTTGTTCTCGAAGGTTGTAATTGTGAAACCGAGGTCGGAATACAATTCGAGGATGCGAGGTGTAGCGTAATTTGACGCAACCACGGGATTAGGTTTGTCGGCTAAGAATTGAGCGAGTCTAATCTGATCGCCCCAGGTAAACGGAGCGGCATAAGAAAAGTCACTCGTAGCAGATATCGGATCGTATGGCGGATCTGCGTAAATAAAATCGTCCTGGGCGATCGGCACAGACTCAAAATCACCTGCGGTAAACTCCCAGTTAGCAAAGGCATTCTGATAGTCGCTGAAGTCTGTGCGGTAAGTGCGATAATCGCTGAAATCTTCGGCATACAAGTGCCACTTCTTCTTGTCGGGTTTTCCGTGAGGGACATTGAACCCGCCATCGCGACGACAACGAACTAAGCCGTTGTACCCAGTACATAAAAGGAAATACAGTAGACAAGCCGTTTCCGCAGACTGTTCGCATTGCGCGATCGCCCGCAGATTAAACTCATTACGCTTCTCGTCGTAAAGGCTCGGTGTGCTGACCATCAGGAAGTGCGGTGTAAGTCCAACTTTGACCTGCACGTACAAATTTATGATCGGTTTCCAGTTATCGTTGGCTAATACGCGATCGGGGTTGATCTTCATTAAATCTCCGAGTCCTCCCGCAAACAGGGAAACGTAACGCAACTGGCGATCGTAGTAATCGGCAAACCGATGCGCTACCCGCCTTTTACCTCCTGGCCATTTAACCAGGGGGTTTAGATCAGAAAGTGTCAGGTTCTGGTTCTGGCTCGATTTCGACTTCGACTTCGACTGCTTCAACATTTTGGAACTGCTCTTGGTAGTTGTGGTAATTTTCGACGTACTGCTCGACTTTTTCGGTGTAAAGAAAGTCGAGATACTCTTGAAGTTGGGCGATCGATAGCTTGGTCGAAAGATTCTCGCCTTCGGGACTTGTCACCCCAAAAAGTTTGAATGCTACTTCACGCGCCCAGGTGGTGCTTTTATTTAACTCCTTGAGCTTCGACCCCAAGTCGCGAATGAGATTCCGCTTATGTAAATCGTCTTCGCTCGGAACTGGGGGTAGAATGCGATCGCCAGCAGAGGCGCTTTTAAGGGCTGACCCGTCTCCAAAACCGAGTTGTAACATTGCAGCCTGCGGAAGTAGGACGCCACGTTCTTTTGCCTGCATATACTGCTGCCACAGCAAAAACCGTTGATACCACATCGGCTCAACAACTACCGTCACCGGCCAGTCCGGAGTTTCCTTTGTAGTTCCTGTCCGTTTTTTCGACTCTTTGTCAAAGAGAGGGGCTTTGCGCTTCGAGCTTAAGCGCTTTAACACAAACGGGATTTTACCGAAAGTTTCTGGCCAAGGAAATGGGGATGTACTAAGCGAGCCGAACTCGCGGTAGTAGTTGAGTAATTGTTTGGCGATCGAAAACACCTCGCCCGAATGAACGGTTGCCAAACTCGCAAGTTGAAAAGGGGCGATCGCCTGCAACTCTTGCAGATAGAAGTACAAAGTACCCATACCTTTACATCCTCTAGGACACTCTGGCAGTTCCCCATCGCTCGTAAACTTGGCACAAGGAATCTCCTCGTGCGCTTCGACGACTTTCCGATAGTCGCCTTTTGGGGTTGTGACTTTAATGCAGTGCCTGAGAATATCTCTACCGTCGCAAACGATTTCTAAGCCGCTCGATGAGTAGCTTTTGTTGAAATTGGGGAAGGTCTGGTCTGGCTTCGAGTATGCCAAAAATATAGGGATTTCATTGCAATACGCATCGCGATCGCCGAGAGCATTGTTTCCATTTCCTCGCGTAGATTGGTGGGCGATCAGCTCATCGCGCAACCAAGGTGTCGCGACATGAATTCTGAGCTTTTCCTTCAGATTAACCCCAGGTCGGTCTCCCTGTTTTACGTCTCCCTTAAACACCTGGATAGGTGTTTTGATTTCTCTATGTTCTAATGATTCCAAATCCGTTTTGCCGTAAATAGGCATATTGCCCTCCTTTTAGATCAACTAAAACAACATTAACACAATGTCGTAAAGTTCGGCAACCAAATAAACACAAAAAGCCCCAGAATTATATCTGAGGCTTTTTTGTATTTAGTCGATCGCTAGCAAGTTAGAACGGATCGCTGTCGTCGTAGTCGGTACTTGGAGCAACCCATATCTTGTCGATCGCCTGCTTTATCTTTAACGTCGGCAACCGCTTCATTGACACCTGCTCGACCTGCTTCCGGGTCGCAACAGCGCAACCTTCTGGGAGAGGAGGGACGAGTTCGGGAAGTAATCGGAATCTGTGCTGCGCGTATTCGACTGTAAACGCGATGTCTACAACGTCAACCTCGACTTTTTGGGGATGATCGAATAAACAGTCAGGCAGTGTTTCCTCTGTAAACTGAAAACGTTCCACCGTTATAACTCCGGATGTTCTTAATGTTCGGGCGACTTTATTGCGCTCTGGTAATAAAACAAGCCATTCAGGTTCGTCGATCACCACGTCAATTAAAGACCAGCCTGAATCGTAATCGAATTCCGCTCCCTCGTAGCCTTCGCCGCGATGCGCGCCTGTACACCAAGAGACCTTGTACAGGTCTAGTACGATTGTGTTTGGCCAACCCCACAAGCCTTCAATCTGCGTTTTGATTCTGCTTTTTAGCCTTTTGTTATGTTCCTCTGTCAGAACATGAAGCGCTGCTGCAAAAAGTTTCAGGTGTTTGTCGAGGTCGAGCTTTTTATCCTTGAGTTTCGCTTCCGCTATGCTTTTCCTTTTTTTTTTTCGAGTTGAACAAGGAGACGATCATTTTCTTCTGCGATTTCCAAAAATCGGATCAGTAAGTAATCGGAGAGCTTGCCAAACTCAATTTGCGCGTTTTTGTCGGAAAATTGACCACCTCTTTCATCCCAGTAAGTGTTGCTTAACTGATCAAAAACACTCCACTGCTCATAATTGCTCCCGTTTTTGTATGCCTCCGAAATACGCACAGACACGACTCGATGAAGCACTTTTGCTTGCAGAACGGTACTGCTATTGAGTCCTGCTTCGATTGTCGGCAGTTCATCTAGGCGATCGAAGATGTCGCCAGCATCTTTCTTGAGTAACACCTCAAATTTCGCCTGCTCGATCGCCAACTTTGCATCAAGCTCCGCGGTCGCTGTTAATTTTTCTTGCTCAAGATCCGCTTCGATCTCATTCTTGAGTTTCTGAGCTTCTTTCAACAAATCGGTGAGTGACATGAGGATTTCCTTAATTGACTGCAAAAACAAAACTAGCACAATGTCGTAAAGTTTGTCAAGCAAAAGTAGTAAAGTTTGCTATCGTGAGAAATATAGTTTAGGAGTTGAAAATAGGTGAGTGTAACCTCAATCGGGCTTTGGCAGATGCGGGTGACGATCAAGTCGGTGCGCGATCGCGTACTGGCGGGGGAAAGTTTTGCTTGCCTATACCGCAACAAGGTGAAGGCAGAGTTAAGGTCGATCGCCCCTGGCGCGGATTTAAGTAAGTATCCCAAATGTAATCGTATGAATATGGATTTATTTAGAATACAACTGACAAAATGCTGGCAGGCGATCGAGAGTGATCCAAAACATCCGGGCTTCGTAGTCTGTCTTTACGGAGAGCCTTGGGGATTATTCACTAGGTCAAGTCGCTGATCACAGATTCGGTAGCAACAAAAATCCACAACTCGAAAGCTGTGGATTTTTTTATTTCAAGCGGTGCGGGCGATCGCGTTAACTTACAGATTGAGGAATCCGTATCGTTGTAGATGGTACTCCACCGGGGAGAGCAGGTTGCTGTACAGTAACTAACGACTCATCATCGGCTTCTGTTTCGCCGTCTGTTTCCACAGTGTTTTCATCTTCGTCTTCATCGTTTAAGGTTCCGCTGACGGCTTCAGTTGCGCTGGGTTCAAGCTTGGCTTGTTCGCTGCGCGCTACATCTTTTTTTACTAGCAGCATTCCATCTAAGCCTTCTTCGATGAAGACATAATCATCGGGATGTGCGTCTAACACATCGCGAAGAAAGCGCCTTGGGATGACGGCTCCTCCTGTTTTCAGAATCTTATACGAAATTATGGTTCCGTCTATGGATGTCTTTTGAGATTCTGGCAATACAACCCCGAAAGACAACTCGTTTGCCAAAAGGAGTGCTTCGTAGTACGCCTCTAACACTGGGTTGATGCGCTCTTTACCTTTTCGCGAACGAGTTATCTTTGTGTAACCGCAGCGCACTGCTAAGTCAGTCGCTGCCATTTTCGGATTCTGATTTACTTCTGCCAGCAACGCGGCACCCGTCAGTTTTTGCTGAGTCATAATTTCTAAATTTCTAACGTATTTTGTTAATGCAAGACTAGCATATTTACGGGAGTATCGCCGATTTTACTTTTTTGAGTTCAACCCGATCGCCTGCGAATAGTTTTCAGTTTCACCCAAAAGAGGACGGGTAAACTTCTGTCGTTGTGTCCGAGGGTTGAGCAACGCACATCCCGATTCCTTGCTGCTGAGATCCGATCCCGTCACTATCAACAGGGCGATCGAAGTCAATAAAAGCTTTTTATTTGATGTTACTTGTGGCGCGATTCCATTGCAATAACCGCCGTTAACTGATATTATTATAAGGTAGTCAACTTACGAAGGATCAAAGTATATGCCATTGTCCAATATCAATGTCGATCGCGTACTGTCTTCTTCAGAGGTTAGATTGATGCTTTCAGAAGAAGCGGAGGAAGACGACCGGGAAATCGCCCAGATAATGAAACGCTGGACGCGATGCTTAAGGCAATGCTTGCGATCGAAAGCGTTTTGCGACAACAATCCCAACAAGATTCGGGCAACAGTCTGGAAAGAAGAACAGACTTATATCTTCGAGACTGCCGACAAGCAGATTAAAAAACAGTCACTCTGTGGCAAAAGTTACGGTTATCAGTGTATAACCGAAATATCGCACCTGACCAAAATGCCTACGAAGACGCAGATGGAAGGAATCTCAATATCAGTAATTGAAGAAATTTCTGATAAGTTCTTTCTAGTTTCGTCGCCCATCAAGTGCCTGCTAGATGCAGGATTCATACTTGAATTAAGCGTACCTAGAGAGTTTCTAGGACTGTAAAGCACAAAAAAGCCGTTAGTAATTAATTTTACTAACGGCTTTTTTGTGTCAATTTTGAGTATTAAGTATCCAGCAGCGGAACAACTCGATCGCCACCCGATAAACTTCCACCGCATTCACCCACCGCTTTTTGATCAAACTCCCGCGATGGTATTCCATAGTTTTTTAAGTATATAATAAACTAATTCTACCCGTATAAATAGGATTGTCGTGTTTTATGGAAATTGTTTTGCTACCCGAATGGAACACTATAATTGAAACGCCGCTTATTGTTTCAACTTATTGGTCTAATCAGATACTAACGATCGCCAACGGAAAAGTTGAAACAATTACGTGCGATCGCCCAAAGGGGATTTATTACCAAGCGCCTTATTTGAGAATCGCTACTTGGGCAAACCTGTGGACATTCCGTGAATGCACTCAAAAACACATCACGCGCCAAATAGATTCAGGCTGCGATGCGATATTCGTTCCCAAGAGCTTCGAGGAAACTGGAAATATCGGCAGTCGGGAAATTGCTAGAAAGTGGATCGCATCCTCAAAACTATCTTGTCTTGCTACACTAGACGACTGTTTCACCGTACTCCCGACGTGGCGTCCCAAGTGGATCGACAGTATCGTCGCAGAGGATCGTTGCCACGTCAACGGAATTGCGCTTGGTACTGACGGGAAACCCAAGTACGTCACGGCATTAGGAACCGGAAACAGTAAAGAAAGTTGGCGAACAGATCCAGTGCAGGGGTGTATTATCGATGTCGAATCTGGGCGGGCGATCGTTAAGAACCTACGAATGCCACACTCACCGAGAATTTATGGAGATCGTCTTTGGGTCTGCGATTCGATGCGTGGGGAACTCTCGGTCGTTGATACTAAAACCAAGAAGAGACATCCATTCGTGAAGTTTCCAGAGTTCGTGCGCGGACTCGCTTTTTGGAAAGACTGGGCGATCGTGGGACTGTCAAAAATGCGCTACAACAAAGGCACTTGGATCAAAGGGGGCGATCGGTGTGGCTTAGCGGCTGTAAATCTAAACACCGCGAATGTTGATGCTGTTTTGGAGCTTGAGTATAACGAAATTTTTGACGTTCAAGTGCTGCCATTCAATAATCCTAAAATAATAGATCCGCGTTCTACGACGCTAGATTCGCTGTTGATTTTACCTATATTTAACTAGACATAACGTACTAGATAAGATATATTAGGAGTGTAGTTAAATACAGATAAAATCAATGGAAAGCACAAAGCCTATCGTTCGGATTACACATATACTTAGTTCCACCGTCGGTATCGCCTATTTTGCGATACCGGAAGACTACGAAACGTTTCCCAAGGCAACGTGGGTCGCCCTTGGTGATACGGAAAAATCTTGGATCGAAGTATTTCCAATTGGGCCAAACGACTCCGCTGGGATTGATGATTTCAGTGAAGTCTCTGTCGATATAGACAACTCTTTCCTCCCACCAGGGACTCGTTACCCACAGATTTTAGGTTGGCGCTGTTAGCTGATTAATATTTTGAAAAGACCGCATACATTACATTAATGTATGCGGTCTTTTGTTTTCCGATCGCCCGCATATCTATTTTCACCAAAATACACCCAAAAGTTAAGGAGTTTGTTATGGACGCACCGCTTCCAAGTACGTTTGAGATTTTGAAAATAATTGCTATGCGTGATGGGGTTTACAAGGAAGGAGATACGATGTTGACGTTGCAGAAAAAGTTGCAAAGAAAGCGTCATCAAGGAAGGCAGACTCGTTATCTATTTAACAAAAATCAAAGCCCAAAGAATCTCCCACCGACACCTGAAGAGTTTAGCTCTATCACAATTTGCGCTCTCAGGTACGCACACAGCAGTATTGATCTACAGATAGTCGAGTTTTGTATCGCAGCGACGACCAAGAACTGGGATTACTTTTCGTCGAAAGATAAGACTGTGTTGCGCTGTGATACCGAAGAAGCTATTGTGGGTGGAATTTTTCGAGTTGCATCCGCGATCGAGCAATGGAAAGAGTTCGATCGCTGGCTGAAAAATCCCGAACAGCAGGTAGTCTATCCACCCAAAGACGAAGTGTACGGACTTGGGTTGCTCACAATTTACGCCCTACGTTACTGCGTGGGTCGCATGACTTATATGCCTGGGTCACTCACAGACGCCACTAAGAAAAATTGGCACTTGCTCAACCGCGTAGATCGCCAGACAATCCAGCAAGACACAATTGAGGCGATCGCCACCCGACATCTAGGAATGGATTGCGATCGGGAAACATGGCTGGGCTTTAACGAATGGATTACTGAAAAATTGAAATAAAAAACGACCCCCGACACGGTAAATGTGTCGGGGGTCGTTTTATTGGGAGCTATTAATTAATCGGTGGCGGGACTGCATTTGAAGTGGAAACCCGTCGCAAGGATTTTGGTTTGTCGCTCGGCTTGGTGATTAAGCGCAGGTTTATTGTCACTTGGCGATCGTAGTCACGATCAATCGCGTCCGCACTAACAAACGGTTGCTCCGGTTTCCCGCTCAATAACACCGGAATAGCGTGAGGCTTGACGTGGCGTTTTGGAATAAAAGTAACCTTAACCAAATTCAAGTCATTACGGTCGATCAAGTCGAGTCCAGCTTTCAGACTTTCGCTGGAACCAATTTCATAGAAAGTAAACTTTCCCGTTTCGTCAGCGGGGCGCTCTATTGTTGCTGTTACAAAACCCTCCAGTCGCCAACCACCAACTTCTTTGCCGTTAATCTCGATAATTACGTCAGTAACGTCCTGGGCATGGTTCCGCAACCAAATACAGTATGTATCGCCGTGTTCCATGTGGACGTATCCTTGACAATCATGGTGCGGACACCTCTGCCGAACCAACTCGTCAGTCCATGTGTCGTGATAACCGACTGGTCGCATAATGAGTGCTGCTCTGTCTTCTAATCGCATGACAATCCTTAAAATGTTTCTACAAGCATAGCACACTAACCGTATAATGTTTTCCAACTAAAGTTAATATATCCCGACATTCGGGATATATTAAGTGAATGGCATACATACCACTTGTGTAGATTCGGATTTAAATTGTTTGAGGTAATCTACGGGGACCATTATGAGTGAATTGCTGAAAAAATACAATAAAAAAGTCACCCAAGATATTTGCTATCTTGGGTGTTTTTTTTGTCAGAAACTATCAGTTCACCGGCGGCGGAACCAAGTTAGAAGTAGCACTCGCTCGCAGCGGTCGAGGCTCGTCACTTGGCTTAGTGACTAAGCGCAGGTTTATTACCACTTGGCGATCGTAGTCACGATCGATCGCGCGCGCACTACCAAACTCTTGATCCGATCGCCCGCTCAATCCAGTACCTCCCGCACCACGAGCTTTCATTCCAAGTTCGACACTTTGCCCAGTACCTTTAACTCTGGAATAGGACTTAAGCTCCAACATCGGAATAGCGTGGGACTTGACGCGGTGCTCTGGAATAAAAGTAACCTTAACCAAACCTAAATCATCACGGGCGATCGAGTCGAGTCCAGCCTTCTGACTTTCGCTGGAACCAATTTCATAGAAAGTAAACTTTCCCGTGTCGTCAGGGGGGCGCTCTATTGTTGCTGTTACAAAAGAGCCCAGTCGCCACCCACCGATTTCTTTGCCGTCAATAGAAATAATTACGTCATTACGCTCGTCGGTATGGTTCCGCAACCAAATACCGTAAGTACCGCCGTGTTCCATGTGGACGTATCCTTGATCGTCTTCGTGCGGATACCTCTGCCGAACCAACTCGTCATCCCATGTGTTGCAAGGACCCACGAGTCGCATAATGCGTGCTTCTCTGTTTTTTAATCGCATGACAATCCTCAAAGAGTTTCTACAAACATAACACACTAACCGTATAATGTTTTCCAACGAAAGTTAATATATCGCGAATGTCGGGATATATTAAGTGAATGGCATACATACCACTTGTGTAGATTCGGATTTAAATTGTTTGAGGTAATCTACGAGAACCATTATATAAGACCGGAATACCAATAATAAAAAAGTGTCTCAAACGCACTAAACTCGATGCGGACTTCTAGGCTATACAAAGGGCTAGAATCCTTTGTACATAAGTATTTGCAGGTGCGGACACAGACTGAATCTGGGATGTGGCTCTTATTCGATATTACGATCGCAAGGTCAACGAAAGGACGTTGCCAACTAGCTTGGTCATAAACGAGTTCAGCAAACCTTAGACCACCTTAGTTCAATTACAGGAATTCCCGTAATTGATTTGTATCAAGTGTTTCAGGGTTCTCCTGAGTTAGGAGGGTGTACTTAGTAGCATCGCAAACTTCAGTCCGATTTGCAATGTGGCTCAGTGATGACTTTGGCTATCAGATTAAGTGTTGGGTAGCAGATTGGATGCTTCACGCACAAGCACAACACAACCGATCGCATAACACAAGAATCCCCGTTGCAACGAGTTTGTAACGGGGATTCTTGCTATACTGGAAAGTGTCAGTCGCAGAAGGTTGTATCACCAACTAATTCTCACTGGCAAGTAACCTAAAATCGCAGGTCACAATGAGTAATTTAACACATAATTTGTCTGGTATCTCAGTTCCACAGCGGTCGATCGACGGATATATCAACGCTACTGCGCTAACTGCTGCACACAAGCAAGCTACAGGCCAACGAAAAGATGTTGCGGATTGGCTACGAAACAAGCGAGTTCAACAAAGCTTAGAGCATCTTAGTTCAATTACGGGAATCCCCGTAATTGAATTGTATCAAGTGTTTCAGGGTTCTCCTGAGTTGGGAGGAGGTACTTGGTTGCATCCCAAACTTTCAGTCCGATTTGCAATGTGGCTCAGTGATGACTTTGGTTATCAGGTTGAGTGTTGGGTTGAAGATTGGATGCTTAGCGCTAAAGCGCCGATCGCCCAAACACAGTCAACACAAACGCAAGCACTTCCGGTCGTTATGCCCACGCAAATAGAACTCGAATATATGCGATCGAGAACTTGGGAGAAGGACGAGATGGCTAACTGGCCGGTGCCTGCCGAAAGTCCGTTGAAGCGTTCTGGATACCGTCGGGCGATCGACATTATGAAAACTATGCAGCAGAAAACGCTGAGTGAGTCAGACGAAATTTGGTAAACTACAAATAGCAAAAACCGATCGCCTATGTGACATGACTCCGACCTGAAGGTACGGAGCTTCTTTGAATCACTTCAAAGATTTCCTAGTTGCTCCCTTTCGGGTTTTCGACTTTGACCTAGACTGAGGTATCTCAGCCCCCGGCAAACCGTCTGCATAGGCGCTTTGGATTCCCGACTGCCCATCGGTACTAATTAATCCTATTCCTCTATTCCTAATTACTTGTCCACTAGCCACATCTCTGTCGGCAATGAATCCACATTCTTGACAATGATGTACTCTAATACTCAAGTCTTTTTTAACTGTTGCGCCACACTCAGGACATTCTTGAGAAGTCCCCCTAGCGTTAACTTCCCCAAAGAATTTACCCCGCTTCCAACACACATACTTGGTGATAGTTCGGAATTGCCCAAAACCAGCATCCAACATCTGCTTACCAAGCATTCCTTTAGCGAGAGTTCGGTAATCCAAATCTTCCACGAAGATCATATCCCCAGCATCACAAAGGGCATGAGCTTGTTTGAAGTGGAAATCTTTGCGGGTATTGTCAATCGTGTGGTGAAGTCGAGCAACTTTAATCCGTTGTTTCTCGTAATTCTTAGAACGCTTCTTTTTCCTAGAAAGTCTGCGTTGCAGCAATTTCAGCTCGCTTTGCATTACTTTTAAGAACTTCGGCGACTTTACAAGAACTCCGTCGCTAGTTGCCAGGAACTTTTCAAGTCCAACATCTACCCCAATTGGATGACCGTGAGGCATGGGATCTGGAACACTGACATCGCATTGGATGTTGACGCTAGCATACCAAATATTAGCTTTGTTAATTATCCGAACTTGCTTGACTACAAATCCGTTGGGGATTGCGCGATGCAGGTTGATTGGAATCAACCCCAATTTTGGCAAGGCGATATACCCTCCCTGCACTGGATTCTGTTTAAATTGGGGAAACAGCAAAGATGTAAATTGTCCAAACTTTTTAAATCTGGGGAATCCATGCCCAACTTTTTGAAACCCGTCCCAGGCTCGGTGCAATTGTTTAATAGCTTGTTGCAAGACTTGGCTTGGTACTTCACCCAATCGGGGGAATACCTTTTTAGCCTTTGGCAAGACATTAAGCTGATTCACTTCGCCAGGGAAAGGGAGGTTAGCAGCCATGATATACTCGTGACTGATAGAACATCTATCAACCATGCACTTCCGGCTATTACACCAATCCTTAATTTCACGCAGTGCATAGTTATAGGCAACGCGACAAACATCCATCCACTCTTTGAGCGACTGCTCTTGAGTGCTGGTGGGATAGATTCGATAGCGGTAGTTCATGGTTAGCATTTCACCATCCTAACACACTTACTGGTAGATACCACGCTAGCAAATATAAAGCCGTCCTCAAGGACGGGGTTTTCAACCCAGTTTTTTGATAAACTCAATTACTGTTTCGGTTCTGAGTCGGGGAGTTGCGCGATCTGTTCTGGAGTCTCAGGCAACACTGCCGACGGAGGTTGACCCGACAAATGAGTTTCCGATGTTGCGATCGGGGCAGAGGCTACTTCTCCAGACGTTTCGGGAGCCGGAACTGGATTTGAGTCTTTTGGAAGGATCGCCGGAGCGTGAAGTTCATAAGGATTTTGAGGCGTGACGTTGGCAGCACTCTGAGGGATTGCTGTGTCAACCTGAACCACGGGAATGGAAGAAGCTAGTGGTACCGCAAAAGCTGCTTCTGGAGGTTGCTGGTTTTGCGGATCGCCATGTACGACTGGTTCGATCCGAACTTCTTGGGTTTTGTCTTGTGTAGGCTTTTGCACGTCTGGCATATATTTTTCTACTTTTTGTAGGTGGGCCTCGTGCATCAATTATACAGGAGGTGCTGCGAAACTCTCAAGCGTCTTCACGCGGCCACAATTTCCAAACTTGACTGAACCTCAAACAGAGTCCAGGGATTGACTTCGATTTCTGAAAGTGGCTGTCCGGTGAACGAATTCTTTAATTCTGTTTTGGGCACCGAATAAATCCCGTCCGCTTTTTCGAGTTCACTGGCGAGAGTTTTGTGCAATTCGAGATCCCCCCAGATACCAAAAGGCGGGTTGATTGTATCCACAATCGTTTGAGCAACCAGGTTGAATTGCTGCTGCTGTGTTAAATCTCGAACGAAGCCGACAGTTACTTTGCCGTCGATCGGCACGATTTCAGCCGCCCGAAACTCTAGTGGTTGCGATTCCATTGCCAGCGGTCGGGTTTTTTCCTCCACAATCGCTACTTGCTGTTCCGGCCAAACAGCAACCGTCACCAAGTCCGTCCAGTGTCCGACCGTTCCATACTGCGAAGACAGCACTAAAGTTTTTTGACTGCCAAATTCCTGGGCCGCTAAGTAGTAATCTTCTTTAGTGACGACACGACCGATTTGAGTCGAAGTCAGGTTCGGCGCGTTTCCCCTGCGGAATCTGTTTCGCGCGCGCACCATCATGTCGATCAAGGTTTCGCGATCGCGTCCTTCTGAGATTGCTGTTCCGTCATTCGCCACTCCCGATACATTTGCTAGCAATCGGGGCATTACAGAAAATTCACCAGGAATCAAACCAGGGATTCTGCCCAATCGGTTAATCCGTGCCGGTACAACCTTAAATTCATCAGACCCGAATATCCGATCTTCTTTAATCGTGTACGCTATCAGCGCATTGTCACGGGAACTTCTCACTTCTAAATTGTATGGAATATCGACAGCCAAGCCGGCTCTGAGCGCGTCGGACGATCGCCTAAATACTAAATTAATTACAGGATACTCCGCTAACTGTCTTTCGACTCCAAGCATCCGAAACATTTGAACCCATTCCCAATCGGGCTTGAGATTTAGTTCGTAAGCCAGATACGTCATCTGGGCGATCGTGGCAGACGCTAATATAACGTGACCAGATCCGGGAGCCATCGAAGAAAACGGAGATTGCTCGCCGCTCGGTAGTGGTTGCGCCAGTTGGTTGACGTAATTTGCGAGTTGCTGCCCTGGGTCGTAGTCCCAAAGTTTACCGGCTTCGATCAAATTCGCCTCAGTTTCGAGGCGGCGCATTAATTCAAAATGCTCGTTGTACATATTTTTATGGTTGTGTCCGCTATACAATAGCCGAGTTCGATTAAATGTCAAAAACAGGGAAATTCACTAAAACGTCCTTAATACTTTCAAGTCTGGCATTTTCTTTAAAAATCTTTCTTCATCTGTTAAAGAAAAGACTTTTCAAAAGAAAAGAAGAGTTCGATCGCCCTTGAAGCGTTTTAGTGCTTTTTCCTGTTTTCAGGGTTAAGCGAGTTCTGCCATTGTATAGCGAACCCGGCTATTAAAATCGTATTTTGGAAATTGTGGGCGATCGGTACTATGATATGTACAACTGGGTGCAATTCGTGTTTTCGGTGCTACGCTCAGTGTCAGGTATCCGTTCCCAAAAAAATAGCCCATCCTTCTAGACAAAGGATGGGCAACCAAGTTAAGTTTTACAATATTACGAACATGATAGCAAAAATTTGCCTAAAGATCAATGCGATCGCCCAAAATTTCCAAAATCAGCTAGAAGAGTTACCCGTAAAGGATGTCGCTACAATCCTGGGAGTCTTAAATGCACTGGTTTATTGCGGCGGAGTCAACACTAAGACGATCGCCCGCGACAGAGATCACAAATTAGTTTTCAATAATAAGAATATAGATGCGCTGCTCTCAGGTCGGACGGTAATCTGCCCGGTGCGGTTCATTTCTTGGTATCTAAGGGAATATTGGAACCCATACGCTCACAATTCCCGTCACCATGTTTTTCGGATACGAGCGCTACTGTGTGACCACTTTAAAATATTTACGCTTGAAGAGCGGAATTGGACGCATCCGGGCGATCGGCATCGCAACCCAAATCCGTGCGGGCATTTTGATATCCCCGGAGCTTTGCTACTGGCAGAACAGTGCGAAGAAATTCTGAAGCGGCACTACGAATTAGAAGAACTCGAACTCGACTGGAACGAGGAAATCGGCAACGGCAGATATCCGATGGTGCGCGACGAAGAGATGTCGCTACCGGAACATAAATGGTACACGCTTAAAAGACTGCACGACATGACGTTTGCCGGCACCGGAGTTTCCTACTGTCGGAAAGAACCCAAGCCTGGTAATCCCTGCGAACCAAATCAGTTAATGGCTGAATGGGTTGAGACTCGTTACCTAGCACTGGAAGCGGGCGATCGGTTTGAGTGCGCGATTGAGGCGATCGAAAACGGTGAAACCGAGACAGCCGATTTTTTTGAACCAGTAACCTTAGAACCTGTTTGTGAAGCGTTGTCAGTTTTTGTCGATCGCACGGGCATTGAACATTTCCGCAAAATCAAAGTGGCGATCGCTCAGGATGTTGAACCAAGGCGAATCTCGATCGCCAGTTCTTTGATTCAGTGTTGTATGAGAACTCCTGCCGAAAGGCACGTCAAAAAAGAGAAAATGCTGTCGGTACCGGTGTGGGCGATCGAAAAAACCGAGCGGGCGATCGCTTGGTGGGAAGAGCAGATCGAAAACTCAGCACTTTGGTTGTCTGAGCTTGCGCCGCAATGGGCGTGGGATGCCGTATTGCCGTTTTGAATAGAAATAATCGAACTAATGACAAATTTAACGTCGTTTATCTATAGTGCTGATTTGGGTTGCAAGGTATATGATCCTCCGTTAAACGGTTACTACCTCAAGCACAAATATTTCATTGTCCGCGAAGAGTGCAAAGATTCGTTAATCTATTTGCACACAAAGGAAATCGAAAGAAATGGTCGCGACTTTTTCGGTTGGATGAATTTGGTGTCTATAGCAGACGCGATCGGATTGCCTATTCAAACAACTTGCCAATTCCTGGAGAAATGGGAAAAGGTTCGCGACGGTCTTTTTGAGCAGAAAGGTTTAACTTCTAGGCAGATTCGCAAGCAAGTAGAGGACTCCAAGAAGCGATTAAAATCCTTCAACTGTGATCCTGTTGGGGAATTAAAAGTTGTTGAATAGTGGTTGCCAATTGCTTCAGGGTCAAGAATTTAAAAACCGCACTATCTCGTTTGGATGCGGTCTATTCGTATTTCCGATCATGCTTAATTCGGACGCTACTGCGTATTGTGGCTTAAGGTAAACAGCATCGAGTAAATAATTCATTATTTGAGAAAAAGTATATCCTTGAAGAATGAAATTGTTGATGATATTTAACTCTCGATCAAAGCCTCCACCATGACAAAATAGCAGTACCATCTTCTTTGTTATAAGCATTTGCTCTGGCGTGTATCTACTCAATAACTTAAATTCTGCATATTCTGAGCAGCTTTCAGGAGATCGTTCTGGATCAAAATCAATAGTATCCGGGTAGGCATCTTCTATGGATGCGTCAATAAGAAAGCTTGCTAACTGCTGTGGGTATAAGTTAACATCTTTCGCTAGTCGTTCAATTGTTTCGCTCAGTACATCAGAGTTTATTTCGCCGCAAAAATTAACCATGAATTTATTTTTTTGAAAGTACACTAGCTACATAGATGGTATCTTTATGGGCGCTCCTGCTGGGGAGTTAAAAGTTGCTGAATAGTGGTTGCCAATTGCTTCAGCTTAACAGGTTTGCTGAGATAGTTATTGGCTCCAGCGGCGAGGCAACGATCGCGATCGCCAGTCATAGCTAGGGCGGTGAGAGCAATAATCGGCACGTTGACTAACTTTGGATCGCGACGAATGTGCTCCATAGCTTCTAGCCCATCCATTCCCGGCATTTGAATATCCATCAGAATCAGATCGGGGTGTTCAGATCGAGTCAGGGCGATCGCCTCCAGTCCATTTTTAGCCACAATCAGGCGATAGCCTTTAGCTCTTAGGTAGCTGGAAATCGTACTAATATTGGCTTCGTCGTCCTCTGCTAGTAAGATTAAGGGAAATGTAATTTCGGACTGGCTCAATTCGATACCGGGTTGGAGCTGGGTTTCTGGTGCAAGGGAGGAAGTTGTAGAAGTAGCGCAGGGAAGATCGATTGTAAAACAACTTCCTACCCCCACCTTGCTAGTTAGCCCCACCTGCCCGCCGTGGAGTTCGACAATGCGTTTCACCAAGGCAAGCCCTAAGCCTGTGCCCTGGTATTGACGATTCAGGGCGCTATCAATTTGGATGAAGGGTACAAACAGTTTGTTGATATTTTCTGGGGAGATACCAATACCTGTATCGATCACGGCAATTCGCAGGTAGTTTTGGGGTAGGGAGTCGGCAGTTTCTAGGTGGGCGGCTTGTTGCTGGCGGCTGACTTCTAGTGTGATGTGTCCTCCCTCTGGGGTGAATTTGACGGCGTTGTTGAGCAGGTTGATCAAGACTTGGAGGATGCGTCGCCCATCTACTAATAAATCGGGTAGATTGTGCGGCAGTTTAGTCTCTAGCTGGATGCGTTTTTTCAGGGCTTGTTGTTTAACAAATGCCAGGCTGGATTGGCAGAGTTGAGAAACGACGGTGGGGGCTAAATCTAGCTCTAGCTGACCTGATTCAATTTTGGCGACATCGAGGATTTCGTTAATTAATTCTAGCAAATGGAACCCGCTGCGCTCGATGGTTTGTAGGGCTTTGATTTGCTCCTTGTTGACACTGCCAAAGACTTGCTCTTGTAGCCCTTCGCTCATGCCCAGGATGGCGT